>Ga0187892_10004534_pt1 | contig 23151 bp, 21 predicted proteins | sample MA1701073metaG_FD_139345 | JGI IMG/M metagenome (GOLD analysis project Ga0187892, IMG submission 139345) | Bio-ooze microbial communities from a basaltic lava cave in the Kipuka Kanohina Cave System on the Island of Hawaii, USA - MA170107-3 metaG ... | reverse complement strand
GGACGAATCGCCCAGGTTGATCCGCGCCGCCCGGCCGGTCACCGATGCGTTCTCGCCGATGATGGAGTGCTCCAGCAGGACGCCGTCGAGTGTGGCGGCGGCGTTGATGATGCTGTCCCGCACCACTGAGTTGGTCACACGCGCCCCTTCGGCGACGGAGGCGTAGGGGCCGATGACCGACCCCTCGATCCGTGCCGTAGGATCGACATACGAGGGGGACAGCACGACCGATCCCGCCGGCACGTTGGGGGATCGACCGTCGGCCGATAGGAGTTCGCGGTTGGCTTCCAGCAGCGCCTCCGGGGTCCCGCAGTCGTACCACCCCGAGATGTGGAACGTCTGCATCCGGTCTCCGGCCTCCACCATCATCTGTAGGGCATCCGCGAGCCAGTATTCGCCGCGCGCCTGCCGTTGTTCCCGAACCATCTGCTCCAGGCAGCCGGCCAGCAGACGCGGGCTGCGGATGAGATAGACACCGACGATCGCCAGGTTGCTCACCGGGACGGCCGGTTTCTCCACGAGCCGGCGCACCTGGCCATCGGAGACCTCGACGACCCCAAACCGACGCGGATCACCCACCTCATGGATCCCGATCGCCGTCTGTGGGAGGGCCAGCACCCGTGCCAGATCGGCCTTGATGATCGTGTCGCCCATGATGATGAGGACGCCGTCTCCGTCCAGGTACTGGCGGGCCACGTAGATGGCGTGCCCGTTGCCAAGCGGCTCGGTCTGCTCGACGAAGTGCACGCGGATCGGATACCGGCTGCGGACGTACTCCTCGATCTTCTCCCCGAGGTGTCCCACGACGAGCACAGCCTCGTCAATCCCCACCGCCACCAGCTCGTCCAGGATATGCCCAAGAATGGGCCGACCCGCGACGTGCATCAGGGCCTTGGGCTGAGTGTGGGTGTGGGGGCGCAAGCGACGGCCGACGCCGGCGACCGGAATGATCGCCCTCATGACTTCCCCTCACTTCGCGCTGGCGACGGGGGCTTCCTCTACCGGTTGCGTAGGGTGAGCACCAGGCCGAGCGTGCGCACGAGAATCAGCGTGTCCAGGAACGGCGAACAGTGCTTGATGTAGTATAGGTCGTATTGTAGCTTCGCCATGCGTCCGTGGTCGATCGGCCATAGCGGTAGTTGACCTGCGCCCACCCTGTGACACCCGGACGCATGGCGTGCCGCACCCGATAGAAGGGGATCTCGCTGGCCAGGCGGTCGACGAACTCCGGGCGCTCGGGACGCGGTCCGATAAACGACATCTCCCCCCGGAGGACGTTGATCGATTGGGGCACCTCATCCAGGTGGAGCAGGCGCAGCACGTGGCCGACGCGGGTCACGCGGCGATCCTCCACCTGCGCCCACTGCGGTCCGGCGGCTTCTGCGTTGGGCACCATCGTCCGGAACTTGAACAGCACGAACGGTCGTCCGCCCCGCCCGACGCGGACCTGCCGGTAGAGGATCGGCCCGGACCCCTCCAGGCGCAGGGCCACGCCTACCAGCGGCAGGAGTAGCGCCGTGGCCGCGGTCCCCAACAACCCGATCAGCAGATCGCCCATCCGCTTCAACAGCAGGTAAACCCGGCTCAACTCACGATCCGCGGGTAGGACCAGGTGCAGACTCCGGCCGGCGTGCTCGACCGGAACCCGCCCGGTGAGACGCTCGTAGACGGCCTGCATGACGGTCACCTGAATCCCCTGCTCGCGGCAGTCCATGAGGGCCGCGACCAGACTGCCGGCCATCGTCTCGTGGCGGGTGATGGCGATGATGACCTCTGAGACGCCCAACTCTTCCACCAGCCGCGTCAGATCTTGCGAGGTACCCAGGACCGCGAGTCCGTCGACCACCTCCCCCTGCCGCGAGAGATCGTCATCGATCAACCCAGCAAGCTCGTACTCGGCATCGGCGTGGGTCCGCACCGCCTCAACGAGCGACCGGCCGGCCCACCCGGCGCCCACGATGAGCACGCGGTGCCGAAACGTCGGCTGGACCAGGAGCCGCGCATAACCGATCCGCCCGACGGCCGTCAGAACCATCATGAGCAGGATAAAACCCGAGGCCGTGAGCCGCGAGGAGTGGAGTGGCGGCGTGACATACGGAATGCTCAGAAAGATCGCCGCAACGACCAGCGCGACCGCCACCACCCGACCCACACCACTCGAAACATTCGCCGCCACCCGGAGGTCGTACGCGTTCAGCAGCGGCGCGCTGGCGGTCCAGAGGCCAACGAGCAGACCGAACCACACGGGGTGGTCCGCGATCGTCTGCCAGCCCCAGGGGAGACGGAATCGGATCGCAAGTATGACGAGCAGCGCCAGACAGACGGCGCAGACATCCGCTGTGTACAGCAGGACCTTCCGTTCCGAGAGACGCAGGGACAACCACGCACGCCGCGGGACAGCAAGCGCCTCGGGCAGGCGGGTCGCCGGAGCAGAGGGTGGCGTCTGCAGCGTCGAAGGAGGCATGGGATCTGCCCTTTCCTTCTCAGCCTTCGCGCCGGCCCCGCGTCTTACCTGCGGACCCCCTCAGGCTGTGTCGGGCGCACGGGCCGGCGCCACAGGTACCGGTGCTTCCAGAAGTAGTACGCCAGGGCCATCCCGTGTCGCAGGGTCAGCACGCTCGGGCGCCGCCGGGTGATCCGTTGCTCGTGGTGAACCACAACGGCCGACGGCACATAGTAGACCTCCCACCCGGCCTGCCACGCGCGCAGGCAGAAATCGACGTCTTCAGGTCCGTAGAACATCCGCTCGTCGAGCGGCCCCGCAGTCTCGATCACCTCGCGTCGGATCAACTGACAGGCGCCGATCACATAATCAACGGGTTGCGCCGCGGTCCGGTTGATCCCATGCATCTCCTCGTCCGCAACCCACGAGATCGCGGCGCCCACCCGCAGGGGCAACTGCCGGAGGATCTTGCCGGGCAGCGTGGGGAATCGGCGGCAACTGAACTGGACGGCACCCGTGGGCGACACGAGCTTCGGCCCGATGACACCGACGGAGTCACGCGTTTCGAGGAACTGCAACATCTCCCCCAGGCTGCCAGGCGCCAGCTCAGCGTCGCTGTCCAGGAACAACACGTAGCGTCCGGTCACCAGCGCCAGCCCTTGATTCCGCGCCCGCGCCACGCCCCGGTTGGTGGAGTTTCGGACGATCCTCGCGCGCGGGGCGTGCGCTTCGGCTATGGCGATCGAATCGTCCGCCGATCCATTGTCAACGAGGATGATCTCGGCGGGAATGTCCGCTAACTCCCGATCGAGCGACGCCAGGGTTCGCCCGAGTTGGCGCGCCGAGTTCCACGTCAGGAGAACCGCAGAAAGAACGACATCCGGCGGTCCTGCTCCATGAAGGCTGGTGGGGCTACGCGCGATGGCCGAAAGCCTTCCCTTTCATCAGTTGGGCATAGAAGGCCTCATACCGATCGATCAGGTGCTCCCATTCGAGCGCCCGACGCTGCATCTCGCGCCCAGCCCGTCCCAGGACCTCGCGCCGCGAACCGTCGTTCAGCAAGGTGCGCACTGCAGCAGTCATCTGCCGAAACCCACGGACGACAACCCCGCCAGCCAATTCGCCGGCGTTGCCCACATCATAGGACACAAATGGCAGACCGCCAGCCATCGCCTCGACGAGGACCAGGGGGGCGGCTTCAAACCGTGAGGGGAGCAAGAACAGGTCTCCCTCGCGAAAGGCGGCTACGACGTCGCTTCGGGGGAGACTGTGCAACAGCCGCAGGCGGTCGTCCCGCCGAGCGGCCCTCGCGCAGGCGTCCCAGCAACTCCGGCCGCCGCTTGCCCCCTCACCAATCAACACCAGGGTGACGTCGAGATCGTGCAGTGTGTCCAGCAGCCGGATCAGGTCGCGATGACCTTTCACGTTGTGATGATTTCCAACGTGCAACAGCATGAAACGGGACTGTATGCCATGGCGCGCCCGAAACCCCGGCTCCGCGGCGTCGAATTCGCGGCCGTCGGCGCCGTTGGCGATGACGACGCTGTCACCCCGCCCGTGCCGGCGGCCGAATGACGCGTCGACGCCTGTCTGCCCGTGGAAGATCAAGCCGTCGTACTCACGAATCTGCTCGGCCAGCATCCGGAAATACGACCAGTAGAGTGGACGCCGCAGTCCGTGGAGCCCGGAGAACCCACATGTGGCCAGGATCTTCACCCCGGCAATCTCACCCAACAGAGGCAGCATGGCGTCGGTCGGCCACGATTGGGCCGCATAGTTCAGGATCACGTCGAACCCCTCACTCCTGAGCCAGGCCTTGTAGCGTTCAACGTCGCCGCGCAGCCTCCGGGCATGATTGCCGCTGATGCGGAACGGGACGATGTGAACACCAGCGGCGTGGGTACCAGTGCGTCGCGGATCCTCACTGGTGGCTACGAGCACCTGGTGTCCCCTCGCGGCCAGCCCCTCGGAGATGCGCTGCACGACGCGCTCCGCGCCACCCACCGCGGGATGATAGAATTCCACGGTGTGGAGAATCCGCATGTCTCAGAGAAGTCCCGCCCGGTGGAAGATCTCCTGGAACCGCTTCTCGTACGTGTGATCCCGCAGCACCCGCCGATAGCCTGCCTCCCGCACCCTGTCGGCGTCGGCCGGATGCGTCAGTGCCCACCGGATCTTCGTCAGAAGGTCGTCGAACCCGTCGTAGGTCAGGACCTCCGCCCCCGGCTCATAGTATTCCCCAAGCGCCTCGAGATGTTGTGTGAGGAGGAGTGCGCGGCACGCCGGGATCTCGAAGTCCCGCCCCTTGATCTGATCCACCGCCCCTCGCGACGCATTGGAAAGGTTCAGATTGACGGCAGACTCATTGATTACCTCGACGGCCTGCCGGGTCGTGATCTTTCCCCGCGGCGACCCGTAGCCCCACGCTTGAACCGCGACGCCATTGCGGCGCAGCGCATGGAGGACGTATCGCCGGTCACCGTGGGGCTGGCCGACAAAGGTGACGTCGAATCGTCGGGCGCGATCGACTGGCCGGTACAGGCGGTGGTTAACGCCCCATTGCGAACGGATGACGTGCGTGATGTTCCGGGCATGATACTTCGCTACGGCCTGAGGGTCCGTCGTGACCACCCAGGAAAAGCGGGGTGCCCATCGGCTCGAGAACGACTCAAACCGCCAGTGATCGTCCGCAAACCAGTTGAATGTCACACAGCCCATGCGCCGGAGTTCCTCCACGGCGGCCTCGTCCACATCGTCCTTGAAGAGCACGAAGAATGCGGCGTCGGGACGGAACCGGAAGGCCAGCTCCACCAGCAGCTCGCTGGCGGCGGCCTTCCCAAGCCGCCGAAGGAACGTGAGTGAATCGAACCGGGTGAGGCTGAACCCCAGGCCTGCGAGAGCGGGCAAGAGATGGTTTTCCTCGTAGCTGTAGCCCCTGGCCGGGCTCCCGTAGTCAAACTTGGGAGCGACGTAGAGGAGCCGGAAGTCCGCTCCTGGTAGCGTTCCACCATCGCGGCGTTGCGGCTCAGCGATGCGGGCGTTATCGGCGAGCAGCAGATCGAGTTGGGTTTCCAAATGCACTCGTCTGGTGACGGCTTCAAACAAGCGTAGCATTCCCCTGCGCCAGTAGTAGGGGTCCGAGAGGTAGCGACGCAGATCTCTCATTGCGAACGCTCCTCAGGAGACGCATCGCGCATACCTCGCACGCGACCTGACAGACCCCTGACGCGCCACCGCGCCCGGTTCTCGGGGCCGCCGCCCAAGTGGGCCAGCAGGTAGGCGCCGGCGGTCGTGGCGAGGGCGGGGAGTGCCAGGTGCCACGGGCCCAGCGCGCGCGCCGCCTCCTGCTGGGCATGGAGCCTGGCGCGCAGCGCCTCTGGCCGATGCATCGCCCGGCTCAGGCTCTCGCTGCGGACTCGGTGCGTCACGAGCACCTCTGGAAGAACCGCAAGTTTCCAGCGCTGCGCGATGCGAATCCACAATCGGTAGTCCTCATTCGCACCGATTGGGTAGCCGCCCGCATCCTGGAAGGCCGTGCGCCGGAACATGACCGTGCTGTGGACAAACGGGTTATCCCACAGCAGGTAGCGTCGCAGCGCTTGGTCCGAGATGGGAGGGGCGAATGTGCGCTCCCCGCCGAGTTCTCCCTGGATCCGCGCCCACGCCCCGACCAGCCCGACCGCAGGTTGGGCGTCCAGACATGCGACCTGGATGGCCACCCGCCGTTCCTCCGCCACGTCATCAGCATCGAGACGGGCAATGAACTCCCCGTGCGAGCGCTCACACCCTGTGTTGAGCGCTTTCACGATCCCCTGGTGCGCCTGCCGCAGCACTTTGACCCTAGGATCAGCCATGGCCGCCACGACATCCATGGAGGCATCGACCGACCCATCGTCAACGACCAGGATCTCCAGGCGCTCGAACGTTTGCACGAGAAGACTGCGAAGGGCATCTCCGATCGTCCGTGCGGCATTGTACACCGGCATCACGATGGAAACCAGCGGCTCTTTGTGCATCGGCTGCGCGGGGGCATCCGCGTCTGACCCCAATCCGCGAAGGACCCGAGCGTTGGTGTGGGGCTTGCGAGCCGTCCAGCTCATGAACGCACCGTGCTGCTCCAGACGAACATCGGCGAAGTGCCGTTCCAGATAGGCGCGCAGGACGGCCGGCTGATATTCCCTGGCGTGAAACGGGGAATCAGAGAATCGGGCCGCCGCTGTCGGGTTCGGCGGCGTGGAACCGACAAAAAGACCGCCGTCTCGGAGGGCCTCTCTGATGTTCGGCAGCAGGTTCAGCAGCGCGGCTTCGGGGATGTGCTCAATGAACTCCGTGGCCAAGATCAAATCGAACCCACCAGGCAGGCTCGAGTCATTAACGAGGTCCTGTGTACCGTAGGTGACCTTCGTGTGAGGACACCGGAACGCCGTAATCTTGTCGATGCCGACTACCTCATCGACTTCGGGCCGGCACGCAATCTTGTACGTCAGATACCCGTGGCCGCAACCAAGGTCAAGCACCCGGCCAAAGGCATACGGCAGGACGACCGCCGCGTATTGCTCCAGGTACTCCCGTCCGTCGCCGCCTTCGTATCGCTCCCGAGCTACCCACCGCGTGTGCAGGCGGTCGGCGGCCCGAGCCACGGGAGCCAGTAGCGCGACACCGTTCAGCCAGTGTTTCAGCAATCGCAGCAGACTGCGGACCCTGATCACGATTCACTCAGCGGTCCCAGCACCGCCGGACAGGTTCGAAGTCGTCGAGGATGGACAGCGCGCCGCGAACGAAGTCTCGCGCCGTCCAGCGGGCCGCCCGGGCCCGGCCCCGCCCAACCAACGTCTGGCGCAGGGACGCATCCCCCTGCAGAGACTTGATGGCTCGGGCTATCTCGTCCGGACTCCTGGGATCGACAAGGAGCGCCGCCTCGCCCAGTTGCTCCTCCGCGCCCGGCACCATCGCCGCGATCACTGGGCACCCGAGGGCAAACGCCTCTAGCGGCGGAAGGTTCTCCGGACCGAAGAAGGACACATAGACGACGGCCAGCGCCTGCTGGTACAGCGCGATGAGGTCCTCCTGCGCGACGAATCCCAGGATGCGGACCTGCTCGGCAAGGCCAAGGGTCTTGGCGAGGCGCTCAACATGGGAGTGGTTGCCCCCGTCGGAACCGACACAGACCAGCGGGATGACCAGCCCTTCCTCGTCGCGCAGTTTCTGGACGGCCAGTAATAGGTTGACGTGATTCTTGTGCGGCCAGAACTGCGCGGGATAAAAGAGGAATCCCGTTGGGAGATCGAATTTCGCCAGGATTTTTCTACCATCCCCCTCTGACGCCCGAAGAGCAAAGCTCGGCGTCGGGTGCGGCAGGAGTTTGATGTGGTCGGCCGGGACTTGATACAACTGCTCCACTTCCTGGCGGCCCGCGTTGGTTCCAACGACCACGGCCGCCGCCCGGCGGAGATGCCACGCGAACCGCCTTTCGCGGTCAAACCAGGTATCCTCCCGTGACACCTCGGGAAACCATGGTTGCAGCCGGTGCTGCAGGTCCCACACCACCAGCATATAGGGCAGGTCAATGCGCACGACCGTCGGGCCCACAAACCACATGAACTCCGCGCCTTCGGCTCGGGCAATGACCTCAATCCGACTCGGCCTCTTCCACAAGCGACGGAACAGCCAGGAATCAGCGTACAACTCCTCTGCCGCACGCTCGATGGCGCTGAGGCCCGGCACCGGCACGACCTTCAGGTCTCCAAACCGCCGATGGTCGGACGGCGCTCCGCGCTGGCCGGAGAGAAGAATCGTGAATCTGTGTCGGCTTTCGCCCGCCAGCGCCGCAAGTGAGTCTAGGATATCGGCCTGGAATGTGTAGCCGCCGCCATCCTCGGGTGCAAACCCCGCGACCCAGACGCCGACCTTCATCCTGTGGGCGCTCCCCCGCGACGCGCCACCGCGACGATGTGCCAGGTGTCCTCAGTGATCTCTTCCACGGGCTGGAAGCCCGCAAACCACTTGAGGGGATCAAACCCGCACGTGGTCAACCAACCGGCCATCTCCTGCACCAGGAAGAACCGGTTGACCTGGGTCTCGGTGAGACGCCTGAAGGTGCTGTCACGAGACCACTCGTGAATGCTATACGTGACGCGGGCGACCTGTTTGGCGCAGTCCAGCTGTGTTTCGGCGATCCGGAGCACTTCGCCATCCGGGCGCGTCCACCGCCGGACGCGCACGGCGTCATAGCCTCGGAGCATCGCAGCGGCATGCCAGAACTCGAAGATGAACAGCCCATGAGGGACCAGATGCCTGTGAACTCCGCGCAGGGTCGCCAGAAGCGCCTCGTTGGTGTTCACGTACCCGATGGAGTCGAAGAGGCAGATCGCGGCGTCGAACTGTTCACCTGCCAGGTCGAGTGCGCGCATGTCTTGGTAGCGGAACTCCACGCCTGACGACCCCCCGATGGCCTTCCGCCGTGCGCAGGCCAGCATGTCCTCCGACGAGTCAGTCGCCACGATAGCATACCCGTACGGCTCGAGTGCCAGGGCGTGAGAACCAGTCCCGCACGCGAGCTCCAGAAGGCGACGGATGGGCGCCACCCCGTGGGATTGCAGGCACTGATGGACGAATGCGGCCTCCTGAGCGTACTGCTTGTCCGCATAGAACACGTCATACAGCTCAGCGTGCCGTCCGGCATAGGCGCCCACCGGCCGCTCTTCTCACCCCGTCTTGTCCGCGAGGAATCCGACCATACGGGTCTCGACCTTCCTCCCGCCCACACGGATCCAGCCGTGCGCGCCCTCATCAAACACGTAGGCGACCCGGTAGCCTGTTGGGATGCGCGCCAGGAGCGAAGCCTGGGGCACGATGGTGGTCGGCACGGAGGAGACCCCGTTGCGGAATCCCGCGGGGATAGAACCAGGCCCGTGCAGGGCGAGATCCACGGTCCGCACTAGGACCACCGGACGATCGAGGCCGGCGCTGATCTCCGTCCGTGTCACATACACGTGGTCGAAGCTCAGACGAAACAGCTCATCGAGTGTCCCCAACGGGTCTGGGAGATATTGCAGCACGCCCTTGGCAAGCAGGAGGTTACGCTCAGCGATCCGAGCGACTGCCTCGCCGACATCGCTGGAGAACGTCAACCGTTCGTCCGCAAAAGCCCGGCGGCCTGCCGCGGCCATGGGAGGCGTCTCGACCACCGACCACGCCTTGACGCGCTGCGGTTGAAGCCACGCCTGCTCGAAATAACTGGCGCCGCACGCCCCACCGAGTTCCAGCACGCTCACGGCCTTCTGCGCCGAGACATGCGCGACCACAAACATGTCTTGGGCCACCTGGCGGGCCTCCACGGTCCGAGTGTCCTTGTTTTCCAACTCGCGTCTGTATGCTGCCGTCTTTTGTGCGACGACTTCGACAATCCGGGGATCCTGGTAGGCGAACCAGTCCACGCCAGCCGACTGGGGCCGCTCGTACACGCGCGCCTGCGGCCGCTCCAGCAGGCGGAGCAGAATGGGCGGCGTCCCGGCCGTGAGCAGTCGGCGGAGCAACGAGCCGGGGCGGTAGGCACTCACCTCCGGACCACAGCACCGCGGACATGCTCGGCGATATCCCGGATCGTCGGGTCCGGAAGGGTCGGGCTTGAGGGAAGGTAGAGGCCTCGCTCCCACAGACGATCGGCCACGGGGCAAGGCACCGCCTGAAAGCCGGGGCGAGAGAGCAGGCACGGCTGCTGATTCATCGGGCAGAAGAAAGTCCGGGTCTCGATGCCGGCAGCCGCGAGCTGCGCGGCCAGGTCGTCTCGGGTCAGCCCATAGTCTTCGTGCACGACGACCCCATAGACCCAGTACACGCTGCGCGCCCAGTCGAGCTCCACCGGCAGGCGCAGGCCAGGCACGCCACGCAGGTGGCGGGTATAAGCGTGGGCTACGCGCCGTTTCTCCGTGATAATTCGGTCGATCTTTTGCAACTGAGCGAGCCCCATCGCCGCCTGGTAGCCCATCATCCGGAAGTTGAAGCCGGCCACGTCGTGCCGGAAGCGGGGGCGGGTGAACCCCAGGTTGCGAAGCAGCCTCAGGCGGTCAGCCAGGACCGGGTCGTTCGTGGTGACCATGCCACCCTCACCGGTGGTGATGACCTTGTTGGCGTAGAAACTGAAACAGGCCATCTCCCCGAAGCTGCCGACGACCCGGCCGTGACACGTCGCGCCGTGGGCCTCGGCACAGTCCTCAATCACCACCAGGCCATGCCGTTGCGCGATCGCCATCAGCCGAGCCATGTCCACCGGATGCCCGTACAGGTGCACGGGGATGATCGCGCGGGTCCTCGGCGTAATGAGGGTCTCGATAAGGTCCAGATCCAGGTTCCAGGTTACCTCCTCCGAGTCCACCGGCACAGGGATCGCATTGTTGTGGACGACGGCAAGCGCGGTCGAGATGTTGGTGCACGCGCTGACCAATACCTCGTCACCTGTGCTGATCCCGGCCGCCGCCACCGCCAGGTGGAGCGCGGTGGTCCCGCTCGTCACGGCGATGCCATATTGACAGCCACAGTAGGCTGCGAAGGCCTCCTCGAACTGCTCGATCGTCTTCCCGTAGGTGCCCGAGATCTCACCACGCCGCACTGCAGATGCAACAGCATCGACTTCTTCGTCGCCGATGACTGGCTCGAAGACGGGGATCATGACTCCACCTCGACGAACATCTTGTCGTGTTCAGTGCCCAGGAACGGTCCCTGCTTGACGCTGATGCACTGCATGTCCTCCAGGACGTGGATGGCGTGGATGCCGTGGATCAGCGCGATGGCGTCGCCGGGGCGCAGGATTACCTCGCGCAGCAGCCGACCCTTGTCGCTGTAGAGCTGTACCGCCACCACTCCACGCTGGACGACAAACATCTGCTGGAGATCAGTGATGGTCCGCGCCACCGCCTTGTGGTAGTGTGGAGGTTCCACAAACCCGGCCTTGTGCGCCAGGAGACCAAACTGGAGCGACGAACTCGGCGGCGAGAAGAACCTCGTCTCCTCGACCCGCGTGTCGCCCCATATGATCTCGGCGTACTTCACCCCGCCGTATTCAATGGTTTCAACGCCCATCGGCACTTCCTCGTGGACACATGCTGGCCTCCGCGACCGATTCTAGCGGTTACCGCGCGCCGGCGTATACATCTGAAGGCAGATCTGACTCGCACGGTCACCCATGGAGTTCAAGGCATGCCACGGCGCGCTCTCCAGCCGCGAAATCGGGGGGGTACGAAACGACTGATCCCGGGCCCAGATACCCGGCGGCCCGGACGTCGAAGAATTCCGCCTCGGCGCACGCCGCCCGATCGCTCAGTTGCCATCCGCCTGGCAGATAGCGGTAGATCGTTTCGGAGACTTCACGTGGCGCGAATGCCTGCACAAGTTCGTCAACCAAGGGGGCATCAAACTGCTGAAACCATCCATGGTCCTCACGTCGCCCGAAGGGCACGGTCACATAGAGCGTCCCCCCAGGTCTGATGATCCGCCGAAACTCTCGCGCGATCGGGCAAGGTTCGTGCGTGCCGGACCGAGCGGGCGCGGCCGCCTGCCCTGTGTAGAGCGTGTTGTCCATCCCGACGTGCTCGATCGTCGAGATGCAGGCGATCTCGTCGAACGCCGCATCACGAAACAACGTGCGCCGGAGGTCACCAAACACATAGGAGACGCCGAGGTACCAGTAGCACTCGGCCTCGGGCGCCAGGGTCAGGATCACCACGCGCCGGTTCGCGAAGCGCGGAGCCCGCAGTACGAACTCGTAGTTCAGCGAAGATCCCGCGTCCAGGAACATCCCCGAGCCGCGGTTTAACCGTGAGAGCACCCACGGAATCTCGACCAGGCGCGCGTCCAGTCGATCGGCATACCCCTCAGGCAGGGGCCCACGCTCTCGGAACGCCGCGAGGAGGCCCGGGTTGGAGATCACGCGTTCCAGATACTGATTCCGATACTCGTGATACCCTACGGCCCAGGGACGGCGGCCTGCCCTGAGGTAGGACATCATCCTCCACCGCCGCACGGCGCGAGACCCCGCCTTTCCCAGGGTGCGGCTGACCACGGCCAGCCGTCGACCGGCGGGGATTACGAGTTTCTCAATCATCCCCGGCGGCCTGAGTCACGCGCGTGCCGACCGTGGGGAGAGGGATCGTCGCAGCCAGCGCATGCCCCGGCCCAGTAGACGGGTGGACACGCCAGGGCGATGTCCGCACACCGCCTGCCACAGCCGCGCGCACTGCGGATGTTCGACCGGCACCGGCCATGTCTCCGGCAACGGCGGGCACGCCCGCATGGGCGGGTTCGCCCATCGCGATCCCCCGGCGGCGTTGGTCGCAAGAGGGTCGAAGCCGGCATGCTCGACCAGCGTGTGCGGAGGTCGCAGACACAGCCCGCCGCGTAACAGGTGAAGGTACGACCAGCGTGCGGCCCACAGGTTGCGACCGCGCTCCATCTCGGCCATTTCCGGCAGGTCGGCACCGTAGCGATAGACGTCAATGCCGCGGCGTCGGCACTCCTGCATCAAGGTCAGGGCATCGCGGTCCATGCCCTCCCAGACGCGGGCCCAGGTGCCCCAACTCCAGCATTCGGCTCGACCGTCGAAGTACGGCTGGCCACCCACATCGCCCGGGGCGACCCGCGGGTGGGTCCAGCCGGTGACACTCATGACGGCGGGGTGGCCGCGATATCGGTGCAGGCCGGCCACGAGATACGGATACGTGCCAGGGACACAGACCAGGTCGTCCTCGAATACCACCACCATCCGGTGCCGGCCGAGCGCTTCCGTGACCCCTGCCAGGATGGACCGTCCGAGCCCCCAGTTCTCCGTCCGTTCCTCCAGCACGACCTGGCACCAGTCGACAGCCCTCAGGATCTGGCGCACCTCCACCACGGCGCCGGCCTCCCCCGGTGTCCGGGGACCGTCGCTGAAGGCATAGATCAGTGAAACCGCGTCGCGCTGCAAGCAGGCCAGCGTGCGGCGCAGGTGCTCCGGCCGCGCGTACGCGAAGAGGCACACCGGGACCACATCCTCGTCCCTCCGCTCGATGGCGCTTTTGGCAGTGGTCGGCATTCGGGATCAGGTCAGGTCCGCGCGCGACGAGGCCGCGCGACTCCCACCGCGGTCATCACATGTCGCAGGAACGGATGCAGCACCGGCAGCGTGTGCACCCGCCTCCGCAGGCGCGCGAGGCCCCAATCGACCCGCAGACCGGCCGGCGTGAGCACGTGGGTCGCATCCTCCAGCGTGAAGATTCGTTCGGACTCCCCAACGATCTCCAGGTTCCGCCTGGCCTCGGGCCCACTCCAGACGTCCTCGCCCGCGGCCGGCGAGTGTGAATAGTCATGGGTCTGGTGGATCACGGTCACGCAGCGGGTCGCGTCAATCACCGCGGCACCACCGGCGCGGGCCTGATAGATCATCCAGTTGTCCCAGCCTGGGCGCCCGACGGCGAAGGCGGGCAGGCTCCGCCAAAACCCTCGAGGGAAGACAAAGTAGTCGGACCCGAGCGGCGGATGCAGGCTGCCGTGAGTCCGCGCATACGCGCGCAGTCGCTGCGCGGAATCCTCCTGTTCGAACTCCCAGGCTCGGGTGAGGTCCACATCCCATCGCTGTCCAACCATGAGGAAGCGCCGACGACGAGCAACCTGCCGCACTGCGGTCAGGAGGTCGTCCAGGAGGATCACATCGGCGTTGACATAGCACAGCAGGTCGAACGTTGCCGCGCGCTCCGCGCTTTCGAACGCCGAGTTGACCAGTGGCGTGCCAAGCTCGTTTCGCGCGATCGTCGGCATGTGCTGCGCGCCGGACCGCCGCGCGGCCTCGGCCACCCCCTTCTCATCCCCAAGCATCAGCACCTGGCACGCGGGGCGGAGTCTCAGCCAGCTCTGGAGCGCGTTGCGCTGAATCGTCGCCACGTGTCCACGAAACGGCTTCGGAACCGAGAAGATGGTCAACATGCGGGACCCTCTACCCCGTCCACAGGTGCGGTGCCGCCGTGCACGTCCCCTCCACGCTCCCACCGCGGCTTCCGCAGCGCGAAGCACCCGAGCGCGTAGACGGTGCTCAGCGGCTCGGCGGACGCCGCGACGGCCTCGAAGCTCAGCGCGGACTGACGGTCGGACGGCTGCCATCGGTTCTGCTGGTCCTTGACCCAGAACGTTTCGGTCTCTACCAGATACCCCTCGAGGAGGTGCGGCAGGCGCGCGCTGCCGTACACGCGGCAATACGGAGGAAAGACCGCATCCCGGCCGACCGGTACCGTCAGCAGCATGATCCCGCCCGGCCGCATCGTATCTGCGAGCCGACGCATGGCCTGCAGGTCACCGTCGGGGCGATCGTGGGTGACTCCATAGCGGCCGGCCAGGCCCACATGCTCGATCGTCGAACAGTTGATGACGAGATCGAATTGCCCGCTCGGAAACGCGAGGGTCAGGACGTCGCCCTGCGTGAAGCGGAGGCGCGGATGGACGTACGGCCACGAGGCGGACTGTAGATCGACGGCCGTGACAACAAACCCTCGCTGTGCGGCCATCAGCGCCAGGCAACTGGTCCCCGGTCCTACATCCAGTGCCGAGCCCGGACCCGGGGGCATGTGGGCCGATATCCAGGACCACTCGATGTCACGGTCGCCCAGCAAGTTGACAGGCAGACGCGCGCGCCGCGCGGCTTCGTGCGTGCGGCGGAGCGCCTGGAGGGCTCCATGGAGCCAGTCCGGAAGGTAGACTGGGATGGTGATCGTGGCGCGGCGCATCAGCCCTCTGGGTACGCTCTCGGGTCCTCTGGTGCCATCAGAGATCCACGCGAAACCTGCACGGGAGATTCAGGATTCCAGACCACTCGTCCCGGGGATGCGTGACGGGATCCGTCGCAATGACCAGATCTGGGACGCAGTTCCACTCATCCAGGAGCGAGCCGTCGTGAGACAAGCTCACATGCCAGGAGTATGCGCCGGGTTTCAGTGGCAGGCTCGGAAGAGCATAGACGAACTGGTGCAGGCCCGGTTCCAGACTCAACCCGTAGGCGGCCCACCCCCACATGAGCTGGCGCTCCGCGTTCCACAACGCGATCCCGTGGACCCCGTGTCGGATTGGGGCGTTGACCTGCACTGACACCCTGAACGTGACCGGACCCGCGGTCGTCAGCATGTTGGGTGGTTCGGCGGGCGGATCCAAGATCTCCCAGTCAAGAAACCGCGCGTGGATGTTCCCGTCGACCGTGCGCTCCCCGGCCTCAGGACGGCGCCCGGCGAACCCCGCCTCATAGGCGCCCACGACGTCCGCCGTGGCACCGGCCATCCTGACACGACCGGCGTCCAGCCAGACACACCGGTTGCACAGCCTCCGGATCGAGTTCATCTGGTGACTCACAAAGAGCACCGTCCGCCCCTGGCGCGCCGCATCATCCATCTTCCCGAGACACTTCCGTTGAAAGGCGGCATCGCCCACCGCCAGGACCTCGTCCACCAGGAGGATCTCCGGTTCCAGATGGGCGGCGACGGCGAACGCGAGGCGGACATACATCCCGCTCGAGTAGAACTTGACCGGGGTATCGATGAACCGATCTACTTCGGCGAACGCGACGATCTCGTCGAACTTCCGCTCGATTTCGCGTCTGGTCATCCCCAGGATGGCGCCGTTGAGGAAGATGTTCTCGCGCCCCGTCAGTTCGGAATGGAAGCCTGTTCCAACTTCGAGGAGCGATCCCACGCGTCCACGCACCTCTGCATAGCCCTCGGTAGGGTCGGTGATTCGAGAGAGGATCCGCAGCACCGTGCTCTTCCCCGCGCCGTTGCGGCCGATGACCCCCACGACATCACCCGGCCGGACCTCGAAGGTGGCGTTCTTCAGTGCCCAGATGAAACCCTGGGACGCACCCTCATCGATGACCGCGCGTGATGCCCCGACGAGCCGGACCGCGGCCCGGAGCGGTGCGTGCAGTGCCGTGGTCAGCACCTCGCGCAACGCCCGGGGTCGATGCCGTTCACCGATCCGGTAGCATTTGCTCAGATCGACGGCCCTGATGGCGACATCGCTCATGCCTACCGACCTCCGGCGCCGATCGCGTCGGCAAACGTCTGTTCTCGGCCGCGGAACCACACGATACCAGACAGGAACAGCGCGATCGCTACCAGCGACGAGGCCAGCAGCATCGGCGACGGCCCGGGGCCGACGCCCAAGAGCGCCCAGCGGAACCCCTCCACTACACCCGCCATCGGGTTCAGCCCGTAGAGCACGCGCCACTGCTCGGGTACCAGCGTGCTCGAGTAGACCACGGGTGTGACGAAGAGCCAGAACTGGTTGAGGAAGGGCACGACGTACATGACATCACGGAACTCGACGTTCAGTGCGGAGAGCCAGAATCCAAGGCCCAGGGCGGTCACCACCATGAGCAGCAGGAACAACGGAAGCCATAGAGCCGCGACGCCAGGGACGATGCCGTACCGCGCCATCAGGATGGCCAGCAGGGCGGCCGCAATCGCAAAGTCCACGAGAGCGGCCAACGTGGTCGACAGTGGCACGATGATACGCGGGAAGTACACGCGCGTGATCAGCCGCTGGTCGGTCACAAGACTGTTGGTGGACTCCGTGATCGCCCGGGAGAAGAGCTGCCAAGGCAGGAGCCCGGCATAGGCAAAGAGCGGATACGGGATCCCTTCCGAAGGGACCCTGGCGAGGCGGCCAAAGAACAACGTGAAGACCAGCATCATGGCCAGCGGCTGGAGGACGGCCCAGACCACGCCGATCGCGGTTTGCTTGTAGCGAACCTTGATGTCCCTCCATGTCAAGAAGTAGATCAGTTCTCGAAACGCCCACAGTTCCCGGAAATCCAGGAAGCGCCATCCGGACGATGGACGGATGATGAATGTCGGTGTTCGTACCCTCTCAGGTCCTGCCACTCGACTCTGCACTACCATGTACCTTCCCCGACAGCGTGCTCGTTGTCCTCGTCATCACGCACACCCGCAGGTGCGGCCCCGGCGGACCTCACCTACGCACCAGGGCTCGCCACAGTTCCGCGACACGGGTCCCAAACGGGAGCGCGCGGGCAAGCCTCCCACGCAGCCTGGCCACTGGGAGGTCCTGCATGTCGTAGGCAAAGAAGAGCAGGCGGCGCAGTTGGGCAGTGTCTGGTTGGGTTCCGGCCTGCGGCTTGCGGCACTCCAGCAAGACCGCGCGCCACTGCCGCGGCTTGTACATATGGAGGGCCATGCGATTCTCGATCCGGTTCGGCTCCCGCCGCCCGTCCACGAACTCCACAAACCCAGCCGCGGTCAGCAGGCGCCTCAGCCTCGGAAACGTGTATCCGCCCTTGTGGAACTCCCCGGGGGTCTCCTGGGTCCCCAGGAGGAGGTAGTAGTAGAGGTCCTTGTCCTCCTCCCGGCGCTGCGCAAGGAGGCGTCGCATGATCGCCTCGGCGTCGGGGACTTCGATGGTCAGCAACCCTCCAGGACGGAGCACCCGATGCCACCGCGGAAGCGCGCGGAGTACCTCATCGCGCGACAGGTGCTCGACCACGTGAGCCGTATAGATCTCATCGACGCTCCCGGGCTCGTAGTCCACGTCCTCCACCCGCAGGATCCGGTCCGGTGGACGCGGAGCCTTCGGGCTTGGGTAGGCGTCGACGTTCACGTAGCCATCGAGGTAGATCTCCCCACACCCAAGGTGCAGGCGGAGGGGGCCCTCACGCTGGTTTGGTCTCGATCCCATGGCCTGACTATCCGTAAGCACGGCTGGAGAGCGAGGTGATGGGCGTCCCGACGAGGTCCGGCAGGTTCCACGAGGGATTCAGGACATGCCCCCGGTAGCGGACCTGCAGGCTGAGCCACGCCTCAAGCCACAGCCTTCGAACCGGCGCGACACGGACCGCGCTGAGAGCCCGCTGGCGGCACTGCTGCCGCTCCCGTTCGTAGTCGCTGGCCCGTGCGATGGACTTCTGACCCGCGTGCTGACGAAACGCGCTGAATGCCACCGGGACATACACACAGCGCCCCCGGAGGCTAAAGCGCAGGAACAAGTCGTAGTCACAGGCAAACTTCATCGATGTATCGATACCCCCCACGCGCTCATACAGGCGGCGCCGCCAGAAGCAGGCATCCTGCAACGGGGTCCAACCTCCGAACAGCATGTAGTCGCGCAGTGACGGGACATACCCTCTGCTGAATGCCAGCACCCTGCCGGTGTCGTCGATGTGGAAGTCGTCTCCAAAAATGAAGTCAGCGCCAGTGTGCGCGATGTGCGCCCTGGCGGCGTCGAGCGCGCCTTCGAGCAACAGATCCCCGGCATTCACCCAGCACTGTAGCTCGGCACGACCTCGTGCAAGCCCCTTGGCGATCGCCTCTCCGTATCCACCGTCCTGTTCGCTCACCCACCAGGATATGCGATCGCCGTAGGCATGAAGCACATCAAGGCTGTCGTCGGTCGACCCGCCGTCGATGACAGCATATTCGTCCCCGGCCCTGAGGTTGCGCAGGACCGACTCAATGGTGGCCGGCAGGTAGCGGCCCATGTTGAGGTTGGGGGTGACAACCAGGAACGACTCCCCAGGCGGCGTCATCGGAGCCGGCGCGTCCCTACCTCCATTCCGACACGCGCGCCCTGGCCTCGCGCGAGGTCCGATACCAGGCGATGGTCCGCCGGAGCCCCTCGACCAGCGGCACCTCCGCCTCGAATCCAAACCGTTCCCGTGCGCGGGTGATGTCCAACCGTCGACGCCGCTGACCTCCCGGCCGTGACGGGTCCCACACCACGCGGCCCCGAAAGCCCGCGAGGTCGGCGATCAACAACAGCAGCTCACGGATGGAGATCTCATGGCCCGTCCCCAGGTTCACCGGTGCCGGGTCGTCGTAGCGCTCCGCGGCCAGCCTGATGCCACGTGCGGCGTCGGTGACGTAGAGGAACTCGCGGGTCGGGCTGCCATCGCCCCAGGCCACGACCTGGTCGGCTCCGCTCTCGACGGCATCAACGCACTTCTTGATCAGCGCCGGGATGACGTGTGACGACTCCGGGTCGAAGTCATCGCCAGGGCCATAGAGGTTGGCGGGAATGAGGTAGATCGCATCGAGCCCATATTGGACCCGGTAGGCCTGGGCCATCACCAGCAGCGCGCGCTTAGCGATCCCGTAGGGGGCGTTGGTCGGCTCGGGATAGCCGTCCCATAGATCATCCTCACGCAGCGGGATCGGCGCCTCGCCGGGGTACGAGCAGGTCGTGCCCACGATGATCAGTTTGCGCAGGTGGCCATACTGCCGCGCCTGTTCGACTACGTGGAGCCCCATGGCCATGTTCTCGTAGAAGAAACGGCCGGGGTTGGCGCGATTGGCGCCGATGCCCCCGACCCGTGCCGCCAGGTGAAACAGGACGGTCGGCGACGCGTCCGCATAGAGCCGCCTCACCGCCGCAGCGTCCGTCAGATCGTAGTCCTCGCGGCGAGGAACGACGACCGCTGCGCCAGCGTGCCGCAGCTCCGCTACCAGCACCGAGCCCAGGAAGCCGGCACCGCCGGTGACCACCGTTGCGACGCCCTGCCACGCCATCGTGCCGGGATCTTCCTCCTCACCGCCACGAAGTCGTCCCTCACGCATGCCCGAACCCCCGTGGGCCGACGCCATGCCCCGCGTCGCGCAACGTGCGTTCTGCCTCGGCGAGTCGAGCGTCGTGTTCGACCATGATGCGCACCATCTCGTCGAACGAGGTCTTGGGTTGCCAGGCGAGCAGCCGCCGCGCCTTGGATGCATCCCCCAGCAGATGGTCGACCTCGGCGGGACGAAGGTAACGTGGATCGACCACGACATGCAGCTGCCAGTCGAGGTTGACCCAGCCAAACACCGCGTCGAGGAACTCGCGCACCGAGCGCGACACCCCGGTCGCGATCACGAAGTCGTCCGGGGCGGGCTGCTGCAGCATCATCCACATCGCCTCGACATAGTCGGGAGCAAACCCCCAGTCTCGCCGCGCATCCAAATTGCCCAGGAACAGCTTTGTCTGCAATCCCAGCGCAATGCGCGTGGCCGCGCGCGTGATCTTGCGGCTGACGAACGTCTCTCCACGCCGCGGCGACTCGTGGTTGAACAGGACCCCATTCGTCGCGAACAACCCGTAGGCTTCCCGGTAGTTGACGGTCTGCCAGTGGGCGAAGACCTTGGCCACCCCGTAGGGGCTGCGTGGGTGGAATGGCGTCTGCTCATTCTGCGGCGGCGGTGCGCTGCCGAACATCTCGGACGACCCGGCCTGGTAGTGCCGGACCTGCCGGCCCGTGCGCTGCTGGTAGTCGCGCACCGCCTCCAGCAGGCGTAGGGTGCCCAGCGCGACCGTATCGGCTGTGTACTCCGGCTGGTCGAAGGACACCCGCACATGCGACTGCGCCCCCAAATTGTAGACCTCGTTGGGCTCCACGCGCTCGAGCAGGACGCGCAGCCCGCTGCTGTCGGTGAGGTCGCCGTAGTGCAGGTGCAGCCGGACGTCGGGCTCGTGCGGGTCGCGGTACAGGTGGTCGATGCGGTCGGTGTTGAAGGTGGAGGCGCGCCGGATCACGCCGTGCACTTCGTAGCCCTTGGCCAGCAGGAACTCGGCCAGATACGAGCCATCCTGCCCGGTGATGCCCGTGATCAGCGCGCGCGCCATGTCCGCTCCATCATCAATGCCTCCGGGCTGACGCCGCAGAGCCCACGGCAGTGTGTCCCGCGCCGAGGGGCTTGCGGGCGACGACGTTGAGGCTCACGAACTCTCCGAATGGCTCCCGAGCCAGGGACGCGTCCCGGATTCCAAGCCAGTGAGGTTCGTGCGTGTTCTCCCGTACGTCCTGAAATCCGGCGGCCTCCAGTAAGTGCCTCATCCACACGAAGTTGAAGCCTGTCTTGTGGTAGTCGTAGGCCGTCGCCTGCCCGCCATAGATCAGCCCGATCCACGGGCTGTGTGGCGGCGTCTGAAAGTGCTGCCAGTGCGCCGCGTAGACCTTCACGATCCGGTCGATGTCGGGCACGGAGATGCGAAGCTCCCCTCCGGGTTCCAGCACCGCGAACCACCTCTGGAGAATTGCCGGCACTTCGTGGTGCGAGAAGTGCTCCAGCACATGGCAGGCATAGATCAGCGACGCGCTGCCGTCGGCAAACCGTCCGAGTCGCCCGACGTCGTCGACCACGTCCACGGTTGGGAGACTCGGGTCGATGTCCACGTTGACGAACCCCGAGACGTGGATATGGCCGCACCCAAGATGCAGTTTGAGGTGCTGTCCCCGCACTGGACCGCCTATGCCCGCCGGGATCCGACCCGCATCCGGCACGACGGGAGCAGGCGTCATGCGTCGGGCCAGCCTCACGAGCAGCCCGGCAAGATTCAACAGCGCCCGAGCGATGACGCCCACCCGGCGACCTCCAGGCTATTGTACCGCCCCGAGAGCCCCGTGCTCATGATCGCGGGTGCGCTTCCAGGGGAGTGCCGGCCGCTTACCAGCGGAGGGGACCCACCTCAGGGAATCGCGCGAGGGCGGCACCAACGGTCTGCGTGATCTGGTCGAGGCGCGCCGCGGTCCGTGCCTCCGCCCGCAGCACGAGCGCGGGCTGCGTGTTGCTCGCGCGCACCAGCCCCCACCCGTCCTCGAAGAGCACGCGGGCGCCGTCGACGTCGATGACCTCGTGGTTGCGCTTGAAGGTCTCCACGAGCGCGGCGACGACCTCGAACTTGCGGGCGTCGGGACAGGCGACCCGCACCTCGGGCGTGATCGGATAGCGGGGCACGTCGGCCATGAGGGCGGACAGGGGGCGGTCGGCGTGCGAGAGGATACGCAGGAGGCGCCCCGCGGCGTAGAGCGCGTCGTCGAAGCCGTAGTACTCATCGGCGAAGAACATGTGGCCGGACATCTCGCCGGTGAAGACTGCGTTGATCTCCCGCATCTTCGCCTTGATCAACGAGTGCCCGGTGCGGTAGAAGAACGGGCGTCCGCCCAGACGGCGAGCCTCTTCCACGAGCGCCTGCGAGCACTTCACCTCGACGATGACCTGCGCGCCGGGGTGACGCGGCATGATCTCGCGCCAGTAGAGGACCATCAGGAGGTCGCCCCAGAGGATCTCGCCGCGGTCGTCCACCACGCCGATGCGGTCGCCGTCGCCGTCGAGCCCGATGCCCACGTCGCACCGGTGCTGACGGACCGCCGCGATCAGGTCGGTCAGGTTGTGCGGGTCCACCGGATCGGGATGGTGGTGGGGAAACCGCGGGTCGGAGTCGCAGTACAGCGGCACCACCTCGACGCCCCAGGCCGCCAGCGCCTGCGGGGCGACCAGACTGGCGGTGCCGTTGCCGCAGTCGAGGGCGACCTTCAGGCGCCGGGGACCGAGCCGGATCTTCTCCTGGAGCATGCTGCGGTAGGCCGAGGTGACGTCGCGGGTCTGCAGGCGGCCGCGGCCGTCCACGAAGGGGCCGGCCTCCGCCCGCCGCCGGACTTCCTGGATCTGCTCGCCGTGGAGCGTGCCGAAGCCTCCGGCCAGCTTGAACCCGTTGAACTGCGACGGGTTGTGGCTGGCCGTCACCATGACACCGCCGTCGATACCCCAGTGCACACGCCCAAAGTAAAACGTGGGCGTGATGACGGTCCCGACGTCGCTCACCTCGCAGCCTGAAGCCGCGAGACCGGCAGCGGCCGCATCTGCCAGGCGAGGGGAGTGTTCGCGATTGTCACGGCCCAGGACCACCGGGCGGCCCGGAGCGCCCAGCAGGGCCGC
>Ga0187892_10004533_pt1 | contig 23152 bp, 21 predicted proteins | sample MA1701073metaG_FD_139345 | JGI IMG/M metagenome (GOLD analysis project Ga0187892, IMG submission 139345) | Bio-ooze microbial communities from a basaltic lava cave in the Kipuka Kanohina Cave System on the Island of Hawaii, USA - MA170107-3 metaG ... | reverse complement strand
TACCCCGCCATGGTTTACATTCCACTCTGGCACAACAAATTCTTCTGCAAGGCCACATGGTAAGAGGTTTGTTTCAGAATATTTTTCACACATAGTTTCGTTTCCATGTAAACAGTAGTGACAGGAATAGCAGGGGACATGGTGATGCACAAAAACTCTATCACCTTTCTTGAAATTTTTAACATTTTGGCTTACTTCTGATATGATACCAGATGGTTCATGACCAAGCCTCATTGATGGCTGACTATATTGGCCATAGATCTTTTCCAAATCCGAGCCACAAACGCCGCATGCCAGCATTCTTACCATTATCTCACCATGGCCAATATTTGGCCTATCCACAATTCTAACTTCTACTTGTGCTGGACCCTTAACAAACGCAGCTTTCATATCAAATTTCTATAATGCATAGTATATGTGGATTAAACTCCAAGAATCTGCTTTAGTAGAACTCTATAGTCCACTTTTCCCTTCTTGCTTCCCGGTGCAGGCAGCTCAAAGACGGGTGGTGTAGATTTTTTGATCTCAATTCAGTAAGCTTGTTGCTAATAGTCTTTGAAATATAATCACTAACAAGTATTAATCCAACCGATAAATAATTCATAAGTATTGTAATTTCTGGAACTGCTTTTTCTGGTGATTCAACAACTGTTCCTTGCACTCCAGCTAGCTGAAAACTAGTTACAAAGACTCCTGTCAACTGTAACAATCCCCACAAGTCGCGTTTTTTATTTTGCCAATTTAACCCTTGTTATTTTTTGTCAATCTTTAATAATATCAAATATACAGCAACCACCATGAAGTATATTCCACCAACAAAACTAAAAATTATGATAATGGCTTTCTTTGGAACCGGAATTTGGGGAATAGTGATTGGATTTGTGTTTGAGTCTTTTTTTATTGTAGTTTTAGGCGCAATCAATTTTCTCCTTGGTGGTATTGTTGGTTTTATTTATCTTAATCAAAAATCAGAAAAAGAAAAGGATTAGTATAACAACAACACAAAAATACGTTCATCTTCAGATATTCCAAAATAGTATTAAGTATGTGTGAAAAATAATATGCATGCAAGGAGGAGAAGTAGCACCTGACTTTGAGCTACAAGCAAGTGATGGAAGCATAATAAAGCTAAGCTCCTTTAGAGGTCAAAAACAAGTCGTTCTCTGCTTTTATCCTAAAAACCACCTTTTTGCCTGTCCATCAAAAAAGGTTTTCAAGATGGCTCAAAGCATAATTTCTGCCTACCCTCAAATACTGGCCTTAGAAGCGGCACTCTTCGCAATATCAGTAGACACAGTGGCGGATCAAAAAAAATTCGTTGATGAGTACAAGATCCCATTCTTGCACCTAAGCGATCCAAAGAAAGTTGCCTGTAAGACTTATGCAGGCCTAAACCTTGCTGGGCTTGCCAAGCGTTCCACCTTTATCATAAATAAGGAAGGAAAGGTTACAAAGATTTTCAGACACATAGATGTCGATTCACATGGAAAAGAAATAGTCGAAGCACTAAAAACTTGAAATGATTTTTGCAATTTAAAATTTAACCATAAATATTTAAAGATCCGAAATTAAGAGTGGACTTGTGTTAGATCTTGTCGCAAAAAAATTATTCCTTACCAGAGGTAAAGGTGTACACAAAGATAAGCTTACAAGTTTTGAATATGCATTACGTGATGCCGGTATTCAGGGTACAAACTTAGTATTGATTTCAAGCATATTTCCACCTGGAGCCAAACTTGTTTCAAAGGCAGAAGGTCTAAAATTGATTAGGCCAGGGAGTGTCCAATTTGTTATATATGCCAAGCAACAAAGTAATGAACCTCATAGGCTCATGGCTGCTTCTGTTGGGGTTGCACGACCAACTGACAAAAACAAATACGGCTATCTATCTGAATACGAGTCTTTTGGTGAAACAGAAAAAGAAGCTGGAGACTATGCGGAAGATATTGCTGCACAAATGTTAGCCTCTTCTCTTGGAATAAAATTTGATATTGATAAAAGTTGGGACGAAAAAAGACAACAGTGGAAAATCTCGGGCGAAATATACAAAACACAAAATATTACCCAGAGTGCAGTAGGTGACCCTCAAGGACGTTGGACAACTGTATTTGCTGCAGCCGCACTGATACTCTAAACCTTTTTTCTAGGATTTCTCACATACCAGAATATTGCAACAGCTGCAGTTGCGCCTATGCCAACAAGAATGTAAACCGAATTATCATTTGTTGTCTTTGGTTGAGGTTCATTGCCAGTACCAATGGTAAATTTCAAATTGTTTTTGCTTACTTCATACGTCTCTCCGAAAAGATATTTTGCTACAATTCTGTCTCCTGCTTCAGGATCAAAAAGCCAACCGTTCTTTGTAAGTTCTGAAGGATATTTTTCACCATCACGTTCTATGGTCGGGACAATATTGTTTGTATGTCCTGTAACTGTCATTGGTTCATCTGATAGGACTACTACCTGGACAAGCGAGTTAAGTGGGAAGAAACCTGCCTTGAAATAGTCTGATCTTTTCATCTTATCTACTCCGAGCAGATCTAATGGGCTAATATTTGTCATCTTATCCGTGAGTGGTTGATCAAGTGATACTTGCAGCTGAAACAGTGACGTACCTTCATGAGGTATGATAGAAAAGGTTACTGACGATTCTGGATTTTCTGCGATTTTTTTTGCAGCATCTAAGAATCCTCCCAAGTCTCTAATTACCTTTGGAAGTAATCTTGTGTACAATTCCTCATAGAAATACAAAGTGTCTGATTTTGACATTGTATATACTGCAGAGACAACTCCCTTTCCTGAAATTATTCCAGAAGTTTCAAGTTCTCTGCTTATCTTGTCATCTACATGAATGAAGATTGAATGAAATTGTGCATCTAAACCGAAAGCCTTGTTGATATCCTCAATCAGTACATCGCCAATTACACGTCCCTTGTTTTGAGCTTCTGTTATGCCGCCTTCAAATTCGTCTCTTGAAATATTTATCAAAACACATGCACTATCAACTACCCCCAATACGCATTGATCCTCGTTTGTTATTACTACCGCAATGACACTTTTTATATCACGAATCTTTTGTTCAAGCTCAACTGGAACAAGAATCTCTTGCGTGCTTGTGCTAAGAACTGTTACAGATACTGACGTTTGGTTCAAGAATCGCTGATCAATTATTACTTGTGCAGTTTCCTGAAAAGTTGAAAGTCGTGGTTGTTGTGCAAAAGCAAATTCGCTGTGAAATAGAATCATAACAACCACGAAAAGAATTATAGCTGGTTTCAATGAATCCACATTTTTGTGTGTAGCTATTAAATTTACTCTTGCAATTTTTCTACTTTTATTGCAAACCGTTGAAAAGGTTCTTCCATATAATGATCCTTACAAACAAGAATGGTTTCATTAGGCTCAGGTCCACAGTCATAAGTAATCAAATACACGGGATCCTTGTTGCAGCATCTGGGAAACTTCACTTAAAACTATTACAGATAATAAAATAAAATAGTTTTAGCCGATCTAGATTCCAATGGTTTAAATTGTAATTTATACTCCACATTATTGACATCGGTTCAAACCGTTGGGGAACATGCCTAGCAGTTGGGGGCGCCTGACTGCTAGGCGCTTTTAATACTATATCTTTATGAACTTTTCAACTTGGTTTTTGATATATGCAAAACCATCCTGCCAGAACTTTTGTGAAGAAATATCAATATCATACTCTTTGAGCAATGATTCTGGTTTTTTGGAACCTCCAGCAGCTAGAATCTCAATATAACTTGATGCAAATGCTCTGCCCTCTTTTTTGTAGCGCTGGAAGAAAGAAAGAGCAAGCAAATTTCCAAATGAATATGCATAGCAGTAAAATGGAGAATGATAAAAATGCGGTATGCAGCTCCATTCTATGCCAAAGTTTTCTGAAATGTTTATGGAGTTGGCAAACTGCTCATGGATATTTTTCATGTAAATCTTTGTTATGTCACCTACAGTTGCTCCGTCTCCAATTTTTTTATGTGCAGAAATTTCAAATGTTGTAAAGAATGCTTGTCTCATTATTGTTGAATAGAGATCATCTATTTGTTCTGCAAGTATGGCTTTTTTCTCTTCCTCTTCTACCTTGTTCAAAATTTCATCAAATAATAATAACTCGGAAAAAGTGGAGGCAGTTTCTGCAAGAGGAAGTGGGGCTTCTTGTACAAATATTGATTTGTCTGAAGCAGCCTGATTATGTATGGCATGACCAAGCTCATGGGCAAGTGTAAACACATCATTTGATTTACCGACAAAATTAACAAGTACATAAGGTGTAATTTTGGGTGAAACAGTACTACAAAAGGCACCGCTTCTTTTTCCATACCTAATAGAAGAATCTATATGTTTTTCTACAAAAACTCTTTTTGCATAATCGGACAGTTTTGGGCTAAAACCATGTAATGTTTTTAGAACAATCTTAGCTGCTTGATCAAATGAATAGGTTTTTTGTTTTATTTTTGTTACTGCTGGAGCATAAATGTCATATCGACGAAGCTTTTTTATGCCAAGCATCCGTGCCTTGTGAATAAAGTATTTTTGAAATACTGATGTGTTGTTTTTGCAAACTGAAAGAAGAGATCCTACTGTTTTATCATCAACGTTGTTTCCAATATTTCTAACAGATATGGGTGAAGTATATCCTCTTATCTCTAGGCTTTCATCTTTCCAGTTTAATACAAGATTTTGATATATCTCTCCAAGTACGCCCTTGTTTTTTTCATATTCTGATAAAAGAGCCTTATAGGCAATTTCTCTTGTCTTTGGTTTACGATTCCTAAATAGCATAGTAAGCTGTTCCCTGCCGTATTTTCTCTCCTTTCCATCAATTTTTACAAAGTACTGAAAACTGTTAGCGATTTTGTCATACAGTTTGACTAGGGCAGTACTACCAGTAACATCTAAAATGTTGATTATCCTTTCCTCAGGTTCAGTAAGTAAGTACTTTGCCACAAGGCGCTTATGTCTTAAAAATTCTGATAGTTGTCCAGATGAGCTTATCAGTCTAGTAGCGTTTTTTTGGTCAATTTGCTTTTTCCACCACTGATCAAAAAATAACATTCTATTTTCAATTTCAGAGCTTAGCTTTGTCATTCGTGTAAGTAAAGAGGTGGTTTCGTCTGACTGGGTATCTGCAGAATAGGAAAGTGAGGCATACTCACCAACAATGCTAAGTTTTTCAACAATCTCTTCCAAACTTTTTAGTAGTCTAGAAAATCTCTGTGACGACATACTAGGTTTTAAGCGATTTTTGTTTTGTTCAAACTTCCTCACTTTATTTTCTATTAATTTGAGCTGTCCTGAAAATTCTGATCCTTTTGGGTCTGTTACAAGTTCCTTTAGATTCCATTTTCCTTGTTCAAACATTCTCATTTTACTTGGATTGGTTATTTTTAAATAATTCCATTTTTAGCATATTTATGAGTATTAACAAATTTTATAAAAAAATAAGGAAAGTCTAAGCGCGTCTCTTTGATTGTTTTTTCTTGGTTCTAGTACGCTGTGGTGTTTGTGTTATACTGTCTGCACACATAGTAGCTGCTGGTGCAGCGGCTTGTGCTGCCTTGGCAAATGCTTGCGCGGCTTCCATGACTTGAGATGTAATCTCTTGATTGTTTTTTGCTGCTCTGGCCAGCTGTGCAGCAGCCCGTGCTGCTGTCTGAGCTGCTTGTGCAGCTTGAATAGCTATTCTTGACGCTCTTGTAGCTTGCGGGCTGTCTTCAGCTCTTCTGGATACTACTGTGGCAGCTCTCTGCGCTTCTTGCGCAGCTTGTTCCGCAATTCTAACAAAATTTGGAGTTGGCATTATACTGTCAATGTTATTGGTAACATAAAAGGATGAACCTGTGCTGGAAGAAATTATGCTGTAAGAATTGTACTAATTATAATTTAATGTTGAATTTTAATCAAATATTGCATCAGCTGCAACAACAAACATTACTTGCATTCCAAGTGGGAAATCATTAAATATTGATTTTACAATGAAGCATCTTTTAGTAAAATTTGGAGCTGGTACTTTGATAAAAGCTGGATTTGATTGACATTGACTAGAATTAGGACTAAATAGTACCAAAATTAAAGCAAACTCGGATCGGTCGTCTAGCTGGTTAGGATGACGCACTCACACTGCGTAAGGATTAATCCATCCCGCAAAGGTCGAGGGTTCGAATCCCTTCCGATCCACATTTAATTAAATAGAATTACTTTTTGATTCCAAGAGTCCTGTTTTTGAGTCGAAGATAACTGCTATGACATTTACGGCATCTTGTAGCGCCCATTGGGTTCTTTGCACCGCATGAAAAACAGACTTTAAAATGAAGCCGAGCTTTTTGTGCAATCTGTTTTTTCAAGGGATCGGTAATCGGCATTTATTTTCTCCACTATACACTCTATTTGATTCTAACCTTTTTTGACACCCATTTTTCCAGCTAAAAGCATGGGCACTTCGGCAGGTCGCTTTGCTACAGGGACATTTGCTTTTGCATACATTGAAACCTTAGATTCTGCAGACCCATATGTTCCATATATTATTGCACCCGCATGCCCCATTCTCTTTTCTTTTGGTGCTGCTCTTCCAGCAATATATGCAACAACTGGTTTGTCAAACTTTGTATCAATGATATGCTGTGCAAGTAGCTCCTCCGCATCGCCACCAATCTCTCCAACAACCACAACTCCATCTATGTTTGTTCCATTTCGAATCATATCAAATACCTCAATTACTGTTGTTCCGTTAATTGGATCGCCCCCTATGCCTAGGGATATGCTTTGACCAAAGTTTGCACTTGAGAGGTTATGTGAAACTTCATACATCAAGGTTCCACTTCGTGAAAGAACTGCAATTGTGCCAGGTTTGAAAGGAGTGGCAGGCATTATGCCTAGCTTGATAACTCCTGGAATTATGATGCCGGGCGTATTTGGTCCTATTATTATGGCATCTTTTTTTCTTGCGAGATCTAATATTGTCAATGCATCTCTTATGGGCACATGTTCTGGTATTGCGATGAAAAGTTTTATTCCAGCCTCAAGGGCTTCTATAGCTGCACTCAAAAAGAATTTTGCAGGAACAAATACCACTGAGATTTTAGCGCCAGTCAACTCAACGGCTTCTTTGGCTGTATTGTAAATAGGAATCTGGTCAAACTTTTGACCGCCTTTGCCAGGAGTTATTCCAGCTACAATATTGGTTCCATAAGCTAGCATCTGCTGCGTATGAAAGGAACCAAACTTGCCAGTTATGCCCTGCACAATTACAGGCTTTTTCTTGTAGTCCTTGTCATCTTCTTTTCCTATTAGAAGATCAAAAAGATCAGCCACTTTTACTCACTCCAATTACAGCCGCGTTTATTGCCTCTTCAACAGTGTCAAAGAGCTTAGTGCGAGAACCCTTTAGCATCTCTTTTGATTTGTCAGACTCGGCTCCTGATAACCTAGCGAAAACTGGCACATCAATAATCTTGTTTTCATATGCTTTGATAAACGCAGTAGCAACAGTTGTTGTCTTGACAATTCCACCATAAAGATTCACAAGAATTCCTTTGATCTTTTTCATTTTGCTAATTAAGGTAAGTGCCTCATAGACTGTTTCAGTCGTTGCGCCGCCGCCAACATCAAGAAAACAAGCAGGTTTTCCACCATGATCTGATAACATATCAAGTGATGACATTACAAGTCCTGCACCATTTCCAACTACCGCAATATTGCCATCAAGTTCTACCAATGAGAAACCACTCTTTTCTGCACGCTCTTCAAGCTCAGAGGCCTGTTGAAACTTTTTCAATTCTTCATGTCGGAACATTGCATTGTCATCTACCACGATCTTACCGTCAAGTGCCAAAAGTGAACCGTCATTTAATACCGCTACAGGATTTATTTCAACAAGTTCGGCTTCCTTTTCAATAGTAAGTCTTGACAATTTTTGAACTAGACTTACAAACTCTGCTACGCTATTGTCCTTTAGACCTATTGCCTTTGCCACTTCCTCAGCGGTGCTTTTAGCAATGTTTCCTAATCCAACCTCATGTATGACTTGGTTTTTGACTGATTCTATCTCAACGCCACCTTCTGATGAGGCAATCAACGTGTAACATCTTTTTCCTCGGTTTAAGAATAAAGACAGGTAAATCTCTTTTTTATATTCGACCATTTTTTCAAGCAGAATTGCTTTTGTTTTTTCACCTTTGACTACTTTTTGCATAATTTCAGGATATTTTAGTTCAAACTCGTCAGCGTTATGACACTTCTGTATTGCGCCAGCTTTACCGCGACCGCCAATTGCCATCTGAGCTTTTATGACAAAAGGAAAACCAATTTCTTTTGCATCTTTTCTTCCCTGTTCAATGTTAGTTGATGTTAACCCTTTTGGAATTCGTATACCGTAATCAGCAAACAAGCTTTTTGCTTGATATTCTAACAAACGCATGCAAATTTTTGCTTTTTAAGGTCTTTATAATCTGTTGGTTACTTTAGATTCTCTTCAAGAAAATCAACGCATTGCAGTAAGAGATCTCTACTTTTTCGCATTAGCCACTCGGGGAATTGGTCAAGTGTAAAAACAAATTGTTGCTGAAAGCTTGGCACTATTAATCCACCTGATGTTACAAGCTGAACAATTACATAACCTTCAGTTAGAGTACAGACCACTTCTTCATACGACTCTTCTTCTTGTTCTACTGTATTTCTGTAAAGTACAATAGGCGTTCCAGTTTTTGCAACATTTAGTGAGCCCTTTTTGAGAAGCTCGGTAAAATGATACAGTAGCCACCCATCAAGGGTTGTCTGTTTTGCCATGAAAATTAATCTTGGTTTAATTATTTAATCGACTCGAATTGTTAAAAGCTCACTATTTACTCTACCGAAATGCGTATCTTTTGGCCATCGATGTCATCATCCTTGTAGGTCTTGGCTTTGTCTGAAAATTCAATTCTTTTTACCCTAACAAGGAAAGCAAGCTCATCCTGCTTTTGCTTTATCATCTCAAGTGATTCGGCATCCAAATCCAAAATATAGGCTGCTTCAAGCACGTCTGTTGGATTGTATCCACGTTCTTTTCTTAGGGCCTGAAGCCTTCTTGCAATATCTCTTACTAGTCCACGTGCCATCATTTCGTTATTTCTTACAGTTGATACGAATACTATCAATGATTCACGTTTTGCCATAGCATGCCCATTTTGTTCTATAAAATCTATGACAAAATCTTCTTTGTCAAGCACAATTTTGTTTTTATCAAGCTCAAATGTACAAGTTTTTTTCTGCAACAATTCATCAACAATTTTTCTTGGATCTGTTTCTGAGAATTTTGCCAAGAGTTTGCCTATCTCCTGCTTTGCTTTTGGACCTATCTTGCCACGCTCTAAATCTATTTTTGGAATTATTGGTAAATTCAGCTTTAATAACTCTGAAACAAGATCAAGACCTTCTTTTTTTTCAAGTTCAATTATTTTGTATTTTTCTACATTGAGCTGGGAAAGTAATAGATTAGAAAGTGAATCAAGTTTTTTTCGTTGTGATTTGCCAACACATATGATTACTTCGTTTAACGGCCATCTTCTTTTCAGCTTGCCTTTCATTCTTGCAGCTGCCGAAACAGAAACAACTTCTTTCATTAAATCAAATGCCTCTTCAACGTTGTCTTCGATTAAAGATTTTTGTGGAGAGGGCCAATTTTCTAAAAGTATGCTTTGCTTTTCCGTAAAGAGTGTAGAATAGAGATATTCTGTAGTAAAAGGGCATATTGGATGAAGTAGAATATCAAACGTCTTGAGAATTTCCGATAGGGTGGCATATATTGCAAGTCTTCGTTCTCTTTGCGAATCATCTTCTGCCCAAAGCTCGCTTCGTGTAATAGGAATGTACACTTGGCTGACAGAGTTTATGATAAAGTCCTCTAACCCCTTTGCCGCTTCATGAAACGTGCACTTATCCTGAGCCTCTTTGACATCAGCTATAAGTTTTTGAAGTTTTGATAAAATCCAGACTTCAGATGGTCTGAGAAGTTTTTTCTTTTTTGTCCATTCGAGGGTATTGGATTTATCAAATTTGTCATATTCGCTATTTTGTTTGAAATAAACGTGTAGGTGATATAGTGTACTTAGGACTTGGTATGGTCTTGACATGAGCTCGTCTGTGCTAAAGTTTAGCGTTTCTATCGGGCTTGATTTCCATATAAAATAAAATCTGATCAAATCAACTGGATATTTTTTCATTAATTCAATTGCATCCAAAACATTTCCAAGACTCTTACTCATCTTGTTTCCATTTTTGTCAAGCACATGGCCCTGAAACAAAAATGATTTGAATGGTGCAACTGGCTTGTTGTTAAAGATGACATTTTCCATAAGAAGTGTATATGCCCAGCCACGCGTTTGATCTATTCCTTCTGTAAGAAATACTGTTGGGATGTATTCTTTGTATTCAGAATCAGTAAGTGAACAATATGGTGCAGCACCGCTATTGTGCCAAGTATCAAGTACAAATTGCTCTCGTTCCATTTTTGAATCACATTTTTTGCATTTTATTACAACCCTGTCTATCCATGGTCTGTGTAGCTCAAAGTTTGGTCCGTCTGGAAGATCAGAAGCTGCTTTTACTATTTCAGATCTAGCAAAAAACCGTTGAATATTACCGCAATTCTTGCAAGTCCATATAGGCAAAGGGCATCCCCAGATTCTCTCACGTGAGACGCACCATGGATGCTTGTCCTTTATTATCTCAATAAACCTGTTTTTTGGCGGCTCAAAAAAGTACTCTACATTTTCAGCTGCTTTTATTGCCTTATCTCCAAGCCTGTCTAAAAAGTAGAAAAATCCTCTTCTTGCAAGCCATAAAAGCTTATGCTGAGAACGCCAGCACAACGGATATTGATGTTTTATTTTGCCTATCTTTACAAGCGCGTTTTTTTGACGAACAGATTCGACAATTTTTTCATCAGCATCTCTTACAAATAATCCGGCATAAACTCCTGCATCTTTTGTAAACTTTGCTTCATCGTTTATAGGATTAAAAATTGGAACTTTTCTTTTTGTTGCAATATCAAAGTCTTCTTCACCATTTGCAGGCGAAAGATGGACAAGGCCACTTCCAGTCTGTATGTCAACAAAGTTTTCTGCAACTGTTAGATGGGCTTTTGGGTTTTTAGAAAATTCCTTTAGTCCAGGTATCTCATCAAGAAGTGGATGAATGTATTTTTTTCCATCTAATTCTGATCCTTTGCTCGTTTTTATAATAGTATATTTTTCTATCCTCGCTTCTTTCATAAATTCTTCAAGTCTTTTTTCACCTACAATCCAAATCTCGTTTCCAACTTTGGCATAAACGTAATTTTCATCTGGATTTAGCCCAACCATTGCATCGGTAACAAGAGTAAAAGGCATTGTAGTCCATACAATCAAAAATAAATCTTCATCTTGCAACTTTACCTTGTAATAAAGTGATGGATCCTGAACTGTCTCATATCCTTGGTTTACTTCGGCGTTACTAAGTGATGTTTGACAGCTTGGACAGTAGGCTACAACCCTATATCCTTCAGATAAGATTCCATTATCATATGCTTTTTTAAGATACTTCCATTCTCGCTCAATGTATTCATCCTTGTATGTCCAGTACGCTTTTTCTTGGTTAAACGACATTCCCAAAAGCTTGTCTGCTTCTACCCATGCTTCATTAAATCTGTGAACAATTTTTTTGCACTCTGAAACAATCTTCTCGACTCCTGCAGACTGGATGACTTCGGACTTGCTTCCTGTTAAACCAAGTTCCTTTTCTGCCTGCAATTCTACAGGCAGTCCCTGTGCATCCCATCCTGCATTGAATATGATTTTGTTTCCACATAAGGTCATGTACCTATACCACAAGTCTTTGATTACACGACCACGCAGGTGTCCTGCATGAGGAATTCCATTCATTGTTGGAGGGCCTTCGATAAACACGATTTTTTTGGCCTTATCTCGAGATTCAAAAATTAGCTTTTGTAAATCAAGAGAGAAAAGTGAATTTCTTACCTGATCTTCGATTTGCTTCGCACTAAAATCATGTGAAAGTTCCATCTAGTTGTGGTAAATTCCATGATATTATAAAGTTACAAGTTTAGTTGACGTTTATCTTTGAATCTACCTTAATGTGTATTTTTTCACCACTGTGGTGATCACGATACATCATCTTAGTCTTGAAGCCTTTTTTATTGAGATATCCTTCAAGAAGCATTGCCCATGGAAGTGAGTGTCCACTGTTTAGTTTGGATTCTATGATTATGTGATTCCCATTTGGCTCATAGCGTGCTTGTCCAGAGCATGTAATTTGCAAAGTCGAATCAACCAGAGCTATTATCTCATCAAGTGTTTTTGCTTCTAAATCTACCCCGTTTTTTTCTAGAAACTCTAGCATGTCTATTTCTTTACTTCTTGAGTGTAGTATAGAATTTAGAACAAAGCCAAGGCCATTTTCGTTTATCATCTCTATTATTTTGAGAGTTTCTTGTGCTTCAGCCTTTGTCATGCCTGCGAGATTAGTGATTTTAGTAGCATTTTTCCAAGTTTGTTCAAAAATTTTTGCTTGGTTTGTACCCAAAACTTCGGTCGATAAAAATATGGCGCCTTTACCGTTGTTACTGTTTATCATAAGTATCTCAGAATCGTCGAATGTTATGGAATTTTGTGAAATATCGGAGATTTTTATTTTGACTCCATCAGGAATTGCCTGAAAAGTTTCTGTACCGACTAGGGTTGGCGGAATTATTATTTTTATGTCTATATTTTTTCGAAGTGCATGAAGAATCACATCTTTACACTGTGAAAAAAGATTCAATCCCCATGAGTCAACCATTGCATGAATCGAGGTTTTAGAACCATCAACCATTGTTTCAAGCTGCTTAAAGACATAGTTTGGAGTAAGATGGAAATACCTCTTCTCTTCTGAACCGCGGGCCTTTTTGCTATCTTCACTTACTTGCTTTAGCTTTGTTACAAGGCTGTTCATTCCATTAACTCTATTGATCTGTTCTTGAACTATTTCATCAAAGGCATCTTCTGGTGCTATGGCAGTACACATTATTGGTTTGCTTTTTGAGATAATTGCAAGCTTTTTCTTTTCAAGTTTTAAGAGCGTTGGGTAAACCTTTGTCCTTGGCAGATTAGAATAGTAAGCAAGCTCTCCAGCAGAAATTGTACCCTTTGTAATTAAAGTCACATATGCACTAGCCTCATATTTGCTCAAGCCAAACTCTTCTAGGCTAACTGCTAGATCCTGCCCTTTGGTCATTGTCCTCATTTGGCTAGTTATAAGGTAAGTTCAATAGCTAAATTCATTGAACAAAGATTGGAAAAAATACTAAGCTGTATCCTCACCTCCTGTTACTGTAGTTACACAAAACTGCGTAACACGAGTCTGATATAGAAAAACCATTTCTCTAGTTCAGATGACAACACAAAAGTGGACAGTAAACGATGAGATGCAAAATCAGGTGACAAGAGCAAGTACCCTAAGTCCGCGATTGGATTATGCAGCACAACTTGTTGATAAGATACTAGAAGCGCTTGTTCAAAGAAAATTTGAGCTACACACTAGCAATCTGAGTCTTTATACAAAAAAGAAAGAGAACAGATACGCCTCATTAGAATTTGAAAGACAGCTAAATATAGAATTAGAAATTTTTCGTGCTGTGGAAGTACTAAGGCAAGTCCGTAGTCATATCGATTCTATCTTTGAGCTAGGAAATATAATTACAATTCTGGCCCCAACAATTTCAATTGTAAGAACCATCCGTGCACGATTGCTTTTTTTATTTCCAGAGACTGATATGGTATTGGGCGAATTGTCTCTTGTACTTGGCGGTTTGATGATAGATGCAGGGCAACTTACTGGTGCAAGGCTTGATTTTCAAGAAGCAAATCATGAATCTACAAGGCTTTTAGATGAAGCAAAATTGATTGCAGACTCTAAAATTAGCAAGCAGTTCCCTAATCTAGATTTGTCGTAAGCATGGTTTGCCCATGTTACACTTTACAAAAAGTGAACCCCCTGCAGACGTTGATAACCATCTAGACAGAATCAGAACTCTTTCTTCTAAAATAGAGAAAAAAATTATCCAAAAGGCTTCTAACCAAGATGGGCAATTCATTGAAAGTCTTTCAGTTGAAGAACTAAAAGACCTACGTCAAGTAATGATGGCAGCAGAGTACATTCTATCCAAATACCAAGACAAAAAGGACATTAAGGAATTTTTAGAGGAATTCATAGGAATTATAATGCATGCCACAAACTCTGTAAACATTCTGCGAGATGACCTAACTGACCTTGTAATATCTGCGGAAACAGCACTCCTGCAGATTCAAAACCTACATGAGGAAGTAGCACGAGACCTTGCCTTGGGAAGGTTTATCCAAACAAAGCTTGACGATTATAAGGAACAAAAGACAGAGCCAGCCCCTAGTCCAATTAATTTAACCAATCCTTCTACACCAATTTACACCCAAGCATACCTAACAAAAACCCCAGTGGAAATTTAGTTAGTGAGTATGAGTCTAGCACCGCAGGAATTAGAAAATAGCGCTAGTAGATTTGCCGCAGAGGCAATCAAGCTTGATTCTCAAGGCGCACGCGGCATGGCCATAACAAATTATCAGAGGGCAATAGAATCACTAGTAAAGCTAATTCAACTATACCCAGATAATAAACTAAACAAAGTCTACATGGAACGTTCAGCCGCATATCAAAATAGGATAAAAGCATTACAGATGTCACATGTTGATCTAGAGCCCGTAGTTGATCCAAAAGCCAGTCCAGCACAACAAAAACAAGACTTGGCCAAACATGATTTTGAAGATTTAGTAATGAAAGAAAAACCAAACGTTAGCTGGGCTGAAGTAATTGGACTTGATGACGCAAAAAATGCACTTCGTGAATCAATAGTTTATCCAAGTAAAAGACCAGATCTTTTTCCACTTGGTTGGCCAAGGGGCATACTACTTTATGGTCCACCTGGCTGTGGTAAGACCATTCTAGCTGCAGCTACTGCAAGTGAAATTGATGGTTATTTCATAAACATAGATGCCGCATCCATGATGAGCAAATGGCTTGGTGAAGCAGAAAAAAACGTATCAAAAGTTTTTGCCATGGCCAGAGGCTATGCTGAAAAAGAAGGTTTGCCAGTCATATTGTTTATAGACGAAGTAGACTCGCTTTTAGGAAATAGAAACAATGAAGTTGGAGGAGAAATTCGAGTCAAAAATCAATTTCTTTCAGAAATGGATGGGATTAACGGTAAGGGAAAGGATCTAAAATTATACGTAATTGGTGCCACAAACAAACCATGGAGTCTTGACTGGCCATTTCTACGAAGATTCACAAAAAGAATCTATGTGCAGCTTCCGACTATTGACGCGAGAACAAACCTCTTTGAGCTTTATACCTCGCCACTAAAAAGAGATGAAAAGGTAAAACCAGTGGAGCTTGCAAAACTTGCAGATGGATATAGCGCAAGTGATATCAAAGACATATGCCAATCTGCACAATTGATGGTAGTTAATGAGCTGTTCAATTCACCAAACTATTCCCCAGAACCAGTTGTGGGTGAAGAAAGGACACAACCACGAAGTATTACTATGACAGACTTTAAGGAAATAATCACAAGAAGAAAGCCAAGTGTAAGCATGGAAATGATCCGGGCTTACTACAAGTGGAGCGAACAGTTCCGAGCTCTATAGCCAAAAAATCTATTTCACAGAAGTGGTCATCACAAAACTTAAATCTCCAATAGCATCCACTTGACGAGGGTTCAAAAATTCCGACAAAAAAAGCCAAACACGTGATGAAGTTTGGCAAGCTTGTCCTTGAGGATGGAACCGTTTTTGATGGGGTGGGTTTTGGTTATTCTAGTACTGTATTTGGCGAGGCTGTCTTTAATACAGGAATGGTTGGGTATACAGAGGCTCTAACAGATCCGTCCTATAGTGGCCAGATACTTGCTCTTACGTATCCTCTTGTTGGAAATTATGGTGTTCCAGATCCGTCAGTAAAAGACAAAGATGGAATCTCCAAATATTTTGAATCTGAAAAAATTCAGGTACGTGGGCTTGTCGTACACGAATTATCAATGACTGCAAGCCATTGGAATCTTTCTATGACACTTGATGAGTGGTTATACAAAGAAAAAATCCCAGGAATAGCAGGAATAGACACACGAGCGTTAACAAAAAAACTCCGTATGGGTGGTGTTATGATGGCTGCACTTACTGTTTCTGATAAAGAAATTGATGAAAAAGATCTGAAGAAAAAATTAGCTTCTGCCACAAATTACGTTACTGAAGAGTTTATGGATAGTGTCTCTACCAAAGACCCTCACATTTATGGAAACGAGCCAGATGCAGTAGTAGTAATTGATACAGGAGTAAAAAATGCAATTTTGCGAAACATAAGAAGAATCGGGTACAAAGTAATTCAACTTCCTTGGAATTCATCAATTGAAAAAATACTCTCATACAAACCAAAAGGCGTTGTGATAAGTAATGGACCGGGCGATCCTCAAAAGTGCATTGATACTTTGAGGACAGCAAAATCTCTTTTGGATAAAAATATACCGACATTGGGAATCTGTCTTGGGGCACAAATCTTAGGGCTTGCAGGCGGTGGAGAAACTTTCAAACTAAAATATGGTCATCGTGGGCAGAACAAACCATGTGTTAATTTGGATAACAACCAAGTTTATGTAACTAGTCAGAACCATGGATATGGAATAGATCCAGATTCGCTAAAAAAATCTGAGTTCAAACTTTGGTTTACTAATGCCGATGACAGTACCGTAGAAGGAATAAAGCATAAAGAAAAAAAATGCATCGCAGTTCAGTTTCATCCTGAAGCATCACCAGGACCTTTTGATTGCATGTTTGTTTTTGAAGAACTAAAACGCCTTATGGGGGAGGAAAAATCTGCCAAAAGATGAGTCACTAAAGAAGATTCTAGTTCTTGGAAGTGGGGCAATCAAAATCGGAGAAGCCGGCGAAAGTTGCTAAAACAACCGCCAATTCGACTATTCCGGCAGTCAGTGCCTCAAGGCCATTCGCGAAGACGGACTAAAAAGTATACTTGTCAATCCAAATATTGCTACAATACAGACGGACACTAGGCTTGCCGATAAAGTATACTCTATTCCAGTAAATCCGCAGTATGTAGAGTCTATAATAGAATCGGAAAAGCCTGATGGTTTGATGCTCGGATTTGGTGGACAGACTGCACTTAACTGTGGAGTAAAACTCGAAGAATTTGGAATCTTAAAAAAATATGGTGTCAAGGTACTTGGCACACAAATTACTGGAATACAAGCAACCGAGGATAGACAGCTCTTCAAGGATTCAATGATACAATGCGGTATTCCTGTACTAAAAAGCAAGACTGTTTACAACTTTGAGGAAGCAAAGCAAGTTGCAAAGGATCTTGGCTATCCAGTCATTATACGAGTAGCATACACCTTGGGCGGAAAAGGAGGAGGTGTTGCACACAATGAGATTGAACTTTACGAAATTGTTAGCCGAGGTCTTAACGCAAGTCTAGTTGGGCAGGTTTTAATTGAGGAATACGTTGGCAACTGGAAACAGATAGAATATGAAGTAATGCGGGACTATTCTGACAACAATGTCATAGTTTGCAATATGGAAAACGTGCTTTCTATGCGAGTGCATACAGGTGATAATATAGTTGTGGCCCCTTCACAGACACTTGATAATTATGAATATCACATGCTGCGCTCAGTTGCAATACGCGCAACAAAACATGTTGGTATAATTGGTGAGTGCAACATTCAGTTTGCACTTGATCCAAAATCTGATAAATACGTGGCAATTGAGATAAATCCAAGACTTTCTCGTTCATCTGCACTTGCTAGCAAAGCTACAGGATATCCAATCGCGTACATGGCAGCAAAAATTGTAATGGGGTACTCACTTCCAGAACTAGTAAACCGAATCACAAAAACTACAACTGCGTGCTTTGAGCCATCTCTTGACTATATTGTATGTAAGCATCCTCGTTGGGACTTTAGTAAGTTTGAGCTGGCAAACCGCAGCCTTGGACCTACAATGAAATCTGTTGGTGAGGTAATGGCCATAGGAAGATGCTTTGAAGAATCATTACAAAAGTCAATCAGGATGCTTGACATTGGAAATGATGGTCTTGTCGCCAACCGAAATGACAGCAGGATATATGATGTAGAAGAAATTGAAAACCGACTACAGAACACCGATGATCACATTCTCTATTATGTTGCTGCTGCACTAAGACAGGGAATCTCAGTTGAGCGAATTCACAAACTTTCTGCAATAGATCAGTGGTTTATTGAAAAAATACAAAACATAGTAGATCTAGAAAAGCGACTCAAAGAAACAAAGTTTGATACAAAATTGTTACAAGAAGCAAAAAGATTTGGCTTTTCTGACAAGCAGATTGGACGACTAGTAGGAAAAGATGATCTTGAAATTCGTAAAATTCGTAAGGAAGCAGGAATCATACCAATTGTGAAGCAAATAGATACACTTGCTGCAGAGTGGCCCGCAAAAACAAATTATCTGTATTTGACATATGGGGGAACAACAAACGATTTTGAGGTAGAATCATCCCAAGAAAGGATCGCTGTCTTGGGCGCAGGTCCGTATAGGATAGGAAGTAGTGTAGAGTTTGACTGGGGTACTGTAAACATGGTCTGGGGATTACAGGAAAACGGTATAAAAGAGGTGTCTGTTATTAATTGCAATCCTGAAACCGTTTCCACAGATTATGACATTTGTGATAGATTATACTTTGAGGAATTGACACTTGAAAGAATACTAGATATTGCAGATTTTGAAAAGCCCACTGGCATAGTTACCGCTGTCGGCGGACAGACTGCAAACAATTTAACTCCAAAACTTGCAAAAAATGGAATCAAGATAATTGGCACCGCATATGAGAATATTGACAAGGCAGAAAACCGTTCAAAGTTTAGCCAAGTTCTAGATGAACTACACATCAAACAGCCTCCTTGGCAGGCATTTTCGAGCCTCTCTGATGCCAAGAAGTTTGCAAATAAGGTCGAATATCCAGTACTAGTTAGGCCATCATATGTCCTAAGTGGTGCAGCAATGAAGGTGGTTTGGTCACAAGAACAACTAAAAAAATATCTAGAAGAAGCTGCAAATGTTTCGCCAGATCACCCAGTAGTAATTACAAAATTCATGTTAAACTCGCTTGAGGCAGAAGTAGATGGAGTATGTGATGGCAAACATGTAGTGATCGGGGCTATCGTTGAACACATTGAGAGTGCAGGAGTTCATTCTGGAGACTCGATGATGTGTATTCCACCATGGAGGCTAAGCAACAAAATCATTGAAACCATTACTGATTATACAACTAAAATTGCTACTGCCTTTTCTATCAAAGGCCCATTCAACCTACAATTTCTTATCAACTCAGATCAGGTGTACGTAATTGAGTTAAACATACGCGCATCGCGTTCCATGCCGTTTGTTTCAAAGTTTGTAAGAATGAATCTTATCAGTCTGGCGGCACGTGCCGTACTTGGTAAATCGCTGCCAAAGATACCAAAGGACAAATGGCGAAGGACACACTCGTATGGAATTAAGGTGCCACAGTTTTCATTTATGCAGCTTGAAGGGGCTGATATAATACTAGGTGTTGAGATGCAGTCCACAGGTGAGGCGGCATGTTTTGGGGACAGCTTCTATGATGCATTGTCAAAGGGTCTGATAGCCGTGGGATACTCCTTACCAAAGGAGGGTACTGCTCTTATCACAGTGGGTGGAGCTGAAAACAAGGAAAAACTTCTACAGACTGCATTACTATTAAAAAATTTTGGGTACAAGATCCTTGCAACAGAGCATACTGCAGAATTTCTATCAGACAAAAGGATAGGTAATGTAGATGTGGTGTACAAAATCAGTGAACCCGAACGAAAACCAAACATTGCAGATCTGCTTTATGAACGCAAGATAAACTTCATAGTAAATGTGCCAAGCACTTCGACATTGGAAAAATATGTTGGCATGCTTTATGACGAATACCAAATACGAAGAAAGGCAGTAGAGCTTGGCATTCCTGTACTCACAACAACTGAGCTTGCAGACTCGTTTGCAAAGACACTAGAATGGCTCGTGCACAATGAAACTACAAAGAAGCCATTAGAACCATACGAGTCTTTTAACTAGATCACACTTTCAAGTAATGATTCGTTTCCAATTATAGAACCATCAAGTGTCACAATTTTTGCTGATTGAAAATCTTTTATATGCTCCAGTATTGGAGAAATTGATTTTTTATAATATTTTTTATGTGCGGCGTAAAAATATTTGTTAAAGGTTGGAACAATTATTATTTCCAATTCTCCTTTTGCTGACGGAAATAAGCTGCTTTTTTCTGCTTTTAGAGAAACCCATACCCTTTGGCCATTAAGTACAGAGCCTTCTCTAAAAAAGACAGGGTGTACATGCCCCATAACTATTTTCTTTATGTGTGAAAGATTTTCTGAAGGCATCGTATGACCATGGGTCAAAAGCATGTCGTCTATAACAACGCCTGATGAGCTTGTAAGTCTAATCGCACTGGATAAGAGCTTCTGGATGTTTCCGTCATGATTTCCTGGAATCAGCATAGTGTCTATCTTCTTTGCTATTTCAAAAAAAAGTGGTACTGCTTGCCATTCTGCTTTTGATATTGAATCTATACTAGATTTTACATCCCCCAGAAGTATTAACGAATCAGGTTTTTCTGATTCTATAAGGAATGTGATCTCATCAAGTGCCTCTTGGACTATTGTCTTTGGTTCTACATAGATATCATTTGCTGCAAGCTTACTCTCAAAGCCTATGTGCAGATCAGTCACAACCAGATGTCGCCTTTTTTCTTCCAAAATTAAAGCAGGATGTGATTGTACAATCCTTGTCTGAACCATCAAAGATATACGAGCCAGTTTTAAATTAAATCCTTGTGAAAAAAGATCCTAAAAACCTTGATGCCATAGTATCAGAAAAAGGTGTAAAGCTCCACTACTTTGAGCCCAGTCAACGTAAGGTTTTGACGGTTGTCGGAAAAGAAAATGAGCATTGGCTTGACCCCGACTTGGGTTTTTGTTCATGTGAAGACTATTACTTTAATACATTAAATGGTGGAAGCGAGTGTTACCATCTCAAGTCTGTAAAAATTGCCAAACAACAAAACAAAGTTGAAGTTATAAGATTCTCTGATGACGAATTTGCAAGCTTCATGTCAGCTCTTATCTCCGATCTATGAATTTACTTTAGTTTTATTTCAAAGAGATCTTCTTTTGAAACCCCTTTCCATAATCCTGTTACGTCATCTGGGGCAACACGTTCTATCTTGGTTATTTTTTGGATCTTGATGTGGTCTGGGTTTGGTGGAAACCACAGCATTGCCATATAATCACCAACGGTTCCGACCTTGTCTGCCTTTGCTGAAATAATTTTGTCTTTAGAAAAGCCATTACTTACTAATGCATTTATTGCAATTGGCTCCAAATCGGTTCTTCCATGTGCAAAAAGGTAAACTGGTTTTTGTGAATCTATCTGGCTCATTTGAATGAATGAGTGCACAGCGTTAATCAACATTTCTAAAATCAATCTTGGATTATATACAAGAAAAAGAAAGGCAGTTTGTTGACTAATGTTTTAATTGTTGGCTCTGGAGGAAGGGAACATGCACTTGGCTGGAAGTTGTCTCAAAGCCCAAAAGTTAGTAAGGTATACTATGCTCCAGGAAACGGTGGTACTTCAAACAACGTCTCAGCATCAATAGAAGATATTGGTAAACTCGCAAAATTTGCTTCTGACAATAATTGTTTAACTGTAGTGGGACCAGAGGCACCACTTTCGATAGGCATTGTAGATGAGTTTGTCAAAAAGGGGCTGAGAATATTTGGGCCGACAAAAAAGGCGGCACAACTTGAATCAAGTAAGATCTGGGCAAAAAATTTCATGAAACGAAATGGTATTCTTACTGCACGTTTTGAAGTCTTTAATGATGCAAAAAAAGCAAAAGAGCATGCACAATCGGTTGACTCCCCTTTAGTAGTAAAGGCAGATGGACTTGCAGCTGGTAAAGGTGTTATAGTTTGCAACAATTCAGAAGAAACAAAACGTGCAATTGATAAAATGCTTGTTGAGAAAAGCTTTGGGGCTGCTGGCTCCAAGATAATTTTAGAGGAAAGAATAGATGGCATTGAGGCATCATACATCGCTCTTTCTGACGGTTCTAGAGCAATTTCAATGGCTACCAGCCAAGATCATAAGAGGATATATGATAATGACAAAGGGCCAAATACTGGGGGAATGGGTGCCTATTCACCAACCCCCGTAATTGACGATTCCATGTCAGAAAAAATTCAAAAGAATATCACAAGTAAAACTGTGAGTTCAATGAAAAGTGAAGGCATTCCATTTAAGGGATTTTTATATGCTGGAATAATGCTAAAAGACGACAAACCATATGTCTTAGAATTTAATGTAAGGATGGGAGATCCAGAATGTCAACCTATAATGATGCGTATGGATTCTGATCTATTTGATTATGTGAACGCAAGCATAGATGGTAATCTTTCAGCGTTGCCGCTAATATCTTGGAAGAATCAAAGTGCAGTGTGCGTAGTACTGGCATCAAAAGGATATCCAGAATCATATCAAAAAAATGAGGAAATACAAGGACTTGATTTACAAGATCAAAACTCAGTTGTCTTTCACGCAGGAACAAAACGTAATAATGGTAACGTACTAACAAACGGTGGTAGAGTGCTGGGGGTAACTGCTCTTGGGGATACACTGGAAACCGCAATATCAAATGCGTATTCTAGGGTTAACAAAATCTCTTGGCCAAGTAAGTACTTTAGATCTGATATTGGGAAAAAAGGACTATCTTATCTTTGACGTGATTATTTCATCTTCTGTGATTATGCAGTCAATTCTAACATCATGATCTGAGTGGGGAAAACCCCTGACAATCTGTTTTGAGTAAGTTAATGCAATAGTCTTTGATTTTTTGTCAGATAAGTATCTGTCATAATAGCCATAACCATAGCCAAGTCTGTATCCTTCCCTTGTAAGTGCAATTGCAGGAACTATTATTACATCAATTTTTTTTACAG
>Ga0187892_10004532_pt1 | contig 23155 bp, 25 predicted proteins | sample MA1701073metaG_FD_139345 | JGI IMG/M metagenome (GOLD analysis project Ga0187892, IMG submission 139345) | Bio-ooze microbial communities from a basaltic lava cave in the Kipuka Kanohina Cave System on the Island of Hawaii, USA - MA170107-3 metaG ... | reverse complement strand
ACAAGTGGGTTTTCGCCGACTTTCCCAATTTTGTGCTGGCTGAATAGGACGAACAGAACCACAGGGGGAAAGACCCAAAGGCTTTCTATTCAAACTTGGGAGTAGACAAACATCATAGGAGAACTCATGAAGCTCACGTCTAAGAGATCCTTCGGGATTTTGGCGCTGACGCTGGTGCCGGGTGCGATGTATGCCCAAACCACTGTTGCGCCAACGTTCCAAGGCGCGGTCAACGACATTCGCACTATTGCCATTGCCTCTGGCACCCTGGTCTCCGGTCTGGTCGGACTGGTCGGTCTGAGCCGCACCGCCTACAAGCTGGTACAGGGCGACACCGACAGTATGACCGCTCTGATTTTTTCCATCGTCGGCATCGTTCTGGGTTTTCTGGCCAACACGTTCATCACGTAGAAGGATTTTTGCCAAACCCCTCAGGCAAGTCCCATGAAAGAGACGCCAATCTTCCGCAACATCCAGCATGTCCCCAGGATCTGGGGTGTGACCTACGTGAAGCTCTTCGGCTCGCTGGGCGTCGGCCTGGTAGTACTAACCGTCTCTTTTGCCCTGGCCAACCGCGGATCGGCTTTTCAGAAGGTTTCGGTCATTGTCTTTGGTGTGGTGTTGACCGCAGTCCTCTATGGCATTTCGTTCTGGCTCGACAACCGTGATCCGCTGGATTCCAACACCACACCGTTCTTGAGATCGGAGTTCAATTCTCAGTCGCTCTCGCTGCAGCGGGTAACGTTGCGCCACAAGGAGACGCATGAGGTTTCGCGAGCTGCTCCAAGACATCAACCGGCACGAACAAAAGCTAGAAAACGTGCTGCTCTACGTTGACTTCCTCGATCACCGGTTGCCGCTGATCCTGATGAAGGACGGGGCGCTGGTGATTGTGTTTGAGCTGGGAGGCCTGGATTACGAAGGACTCTCTGAGGAAGACAAGCAACAGTACAGCTACTACGTGCGCACCGCCCTGGAGCAGTTGCCGGAGGAAGGGGCGGGATTCATGCTGTCCAACCTGCTTATTCGAGACACGCCAGATCCAATCCCTCTACACAAAAATCCGCAGGCGCATTCGCTCATCCAGTTCGTGCAGGCCAACAAACAACAGTTCTGGGATGCGACGGTGGCCTCCAGTTACGGCAACCGGATCTTTTGTGCTTTGCGTTACTTCAATCCCAGGAAGAAAGCGCCTGCCTGGAGCTTGCTGGTTCAGGAAGGGCGGTTACTTGAGTTCTACCGGGACCAGCTCATGGCCAGTGCTCAGAAGCTGGAGGACGGATACCTGGTTTTGAAGAATGCCCTTTCGCGTTTTGGGTTCAAGTTCCTGGACCGAAGCGAATCCTTCCGAGTCCTCTACGAACTGATCAACTTTCAAAAAGCGCCGGCTTACCGTTCGGACCTGTCCCTCAATGCCCAACTGGCTCACAGCCACTATGCTTTCCGTCCCAGCGAGGAACACGTCCTCATCAACGGGAGCGACTATTGCTCCGTTATTGGGATCAAATACCCTCCGCCAACCTCTCTCGCCATGTACCTGCGGCGTTTTTATGAACTCGGATTTCCTTTGCTGCTTCGGCAGAGTATCGGCTTCGCCAACAAGCAGCGGCTGTACAAGGACCAGGATTTCAATATGCCCATCGCCATGGCTTTGTCTACGGTGGACCGGAAGAACCTGCAGTATGTGGAAGAGGTCAAGGAATTCCGGGAGCGGATTGAGAACGACAAGGAATTGCCACTCTGGTGGCATTTCTCGGTCCTGGTCAGGGCTCAGGACAAGGAAACTCTGCGCTCCAGGCGTACCCAAGTACTCGGGTTGCTGAAGGACATCGGCAGCTTCGGCATTCCGGAAAGGCGCAACCTGAAGCCTGCGTTCTTCTCCCTTTTCCCGGGCCATGACCGCTTCTACTTGCGCCGGTCATTGCTGGCCAGCGCCAATGCCGGGGACTTGCTCTCGGCGTACGTCCTCTATCGGGGAGACTCCAATCCGGTCGACTACCTCCAGGACCGGCTTCACGGCGTCTTTGCTTACAACCCCTTTACCACGCGGGAGCAGGCCCGGCACCGGGCGGTCTGTGGACCCACGGCAGGTGGCAAAAGCTTCTTTGTCATTAAGGACATTCTCGCCCACCTGATCGTGAACCCCATGGTCTGGGTGGTGGATCTTTCGAACTCCTATGGAGACCTCTTCGAGTTCCTTCGCGAGGAAATGCCCCAGGAAGCCGCCATCATGCGCGTCTCCCGGACCCAGACGAGCTTTCACTTCAACCCGTTCCTATTGGAAGACCCCTCTCAGCCGGTTGCAGGCGACCAGTTCGAGTTCTGCATGGGCCTGCTGAAACTGATGGCGGGAAAGGACCTCACCACGCCAGCCAACGAGATGGCGATGCGGAACGGCTTGGCAGAGTTTTTCAACGGCTACCGCATGCTGCTCCGCAACCAGAAGGAACAAACGCCGATTCCTCCGATTACCCTGCTCGCCAACATGATGCAGATGGAAATGAAGAGGCCGGACCTGGCCAGTGCCTTCAAGCTCTGGACCGTGGGAAGGCGGGGAGAGATGTTCAACAGCGGCCGGGACACTCTGAAGAGTGCCCGGTATTGCTACTTCGATCTCCGCGACCTGGACGGCGAGCAGGAACTCATGACGGCTATCGTCTATGTGATCTTCTCCAAGGTCTATCGAGATATCGCGGACGATTCGATCCGTCGAGTTGAGAAGCGTTTTGTCCTGGACGAAGCCCACCGCTACTTAACCAACGACGTTTTTTCGTTCTGGATTTCGCTCATCGCCCGAACCGGTCGGCATTGGAACATCATGCTGGACATCATCACCCAGTCTCTGGGTGATCTCGACAACCCCAGCCAGCCTTGGTCACGGGCCATCATCACTAATTTGAAGCAGGCGTTCTTCTTCGCCGGCCAGACGGATATCGAATCGTCGCTTCGAAAGCTCCAAATGACGGACTACCACATCGAACAGTACCGGACGCTCGATCCGTCCAAGCACGAGGTCCTATACTGGTCCGCCGCAGGCCTGCGCCGCATCCTCCGGCCTGTGACCGATCCCTACACCTACTGGCTGGCCACCACCCATGCCGAGGAACGAGAGATGAAGCGGCTGATGAAGCAGCTTCATCAGGGAAGTGTGAGGAACGCCATCGAAGACCTGGTTCGCCTGACAGCCCATTGTCACACGACCGCCGAGAGGATGGCGGCGTTGGAGCCGTATCTAAAGAAGGCGCTCAGTACGGCAGAGACGGCGCCTGGCGCTGAACCGCACCGTGTTGTGAAGTTTGAAACCGTTTCCGCTTAAGGCGGCCTGCTGGCCGCCCAAAGGAGGTATTCCCATGAAGAAGGGACTGTTCGCTGCGATTCTGTTGTTGTTCGTGATGCAAGACCGCGCTGACGCCTTCGTCTTCACAGACCTGATTGCCAAGGTGCAACGGATCGCCATGATGGCCCAGGTAGGGGAGCAGATTCAAAAGATCGACGATTACCGCAAGGAGTTCGACAAGTACCACGTCCAGTTCAACAAGTATTTCGTCAACTTCCAGCGCATTTACCGCCGGCTGTCTTCCGGCGACTGGCGCGATTTCACGCCTTCCGAGTGGGCGCGGCTCAAGGACCACGTCATCGCCATCTGGAAGACCTTCGACCAGTACGCCTACGACTCCCAGATCCTTTCCCTGACGACCACTCCTCTCTATGAGCGCTCGCCCGAATACAAGGAATATGCCGACCAGCTCATCCAGCTCTCGGAACAGCAGGTCGCGGCGCTCAAAAGGGAAGAAGCCCATCTGGCGGAGCTCCAGTCGATGGACGGACTGCACCAGGAAGCCCTGGAGCGTTTCAAAGGCAGAAATGCCGCGCTGGTCCTTGGCGAGGACACCCCAGGCAACGAGATCGCCTTGAGCCAGCAAATCGCGTTGCTCAATTCGATCCTTATCGAGATTGCCAGCATTCAAGCAGAGCAGAAGGTCGTCCAGCAACGCTTGCTCACGCAGCAGAAGGAGTCCCGCAATCTGATCATGAAGATGAAGCAGCTCGAGATCGATGCCCAGCGGGGGGACCTGCGAAACCTCGATCAATTGCTGGCCCTTACCCGGAATCGCTAAACAGGAGGCTCTGCCATGAAGAATGTTTTGGGTTTGGCTTCTGGTCTGCTGCTCCTGGTCTATGCGGTCCCTGCGATGGCCCAGGAGACCAGCTACTGCTATCAGATCTTGGTCGATGGGAAAGACCGCAGCCGATATCAGTACGTCGATAATCAGCTTCTGTTCTTTTCCGATCCACTGTGGACCGACGATCCAAAGTACGAGAAGGTCCTGCTGTCTGACGTTCGCACCGGCAAGCCAGAGCGGTCACCCCAGGTTCTTTTGGCCAATCCGCCCTTTCCAATGCAATCGAGGCCGCCCTGGCTGGGCATTTACTTTCCCCATCTTGCCGCAGGCAAACGTCTCACTCTGGAAGTCGCAGGGAAGAAACTGACCTTCGAGAGAACCAGCCAGAAGCAGGGCTGTCCTCGAATGGATTTCCTGCTGGACAGCCGCTGGGAAGGGTACGAAGTCCTCCGTTATGACCCCTATCGCCCCATCCGCGCTGGAGGCGTCCTTTCAAGCTATCTCCGCGTCATCGGAGACCAGGTTCTGTTGAAGATTGGCCAGTCGATCTTCAAAGATCCTAAAGCCCTCATCTTCCGTCAACGTGCAAGCCCCGAGCCTTACGCAATCAAACGCCGGAGCGGTGGCGAGATGCTAAGGACCTATCCCGATCTCAGCGCCGAGATCACCAAGCAGTGGGGCATCAACTCGTCTTACCTGTTCTTTGCTCCGCTTCGTCCTGGAGAAGAAATCAAGATTACGGGCATGAGCTGGTCTTTGGCCGGCGACACCGAATTCTCCTTCTTCGTGCGACGCATTCCAGAAGGAGGTCGTGGTGAATAGTCTGTCTATCTCCCAAATTCTCAAAAACATCTGGGCCGCTCTTCGAGGTGCAGGTGGAGCAGGCGCCGGAATGGACTTCATAGTCGTCTACGACTCCCTGGGAGCCATTCTGTTGGCCTTTCTCCTGTTCAAGGTCTTCCTGACCGAAGGTCTCCACGTGGCGATGGGCGCACGAACCGAACTCCCCAGGATCCTCGTGAAGTATCTGTTCGTCGCAGCCATGTTTGCTGTCTGGCCCAGAGCAGCCGATGCGCTGTTCGCGGCGGTGACCTCCCTGGCGGATCTTTTCTACCCCAGTCTCGACACCCTTCTCCAGGGAATGAACACACCCATGACGGCCCTCACAACCACCAATCAGGCAGCCACCAATACTCAGGGTCTTACGGAAACCATCCTGGGCGGGCTGTACAACTTCACCATGGGGAACCTGCTGATCCTGGTTGGCACAATGGTTCTTTTCCTTTGCTACGCGCTGGTGTTGGTCAACATTGCCGGGTCGTTGACCATTCTGGCCATGAACCTCGTGCTGGGGCCGGTGTTCTTTGCGCTGGCCTTTGACAAGGACTTTCGAGTTCACAGTCACAAGTGGTTCTCCACGGTCCTGTCGTACCTTCTGCTGATCCCTCTCTACGGAGCCGCCCTGGCTGTTGCCGCGCAGCTGATTGGCACTTCATTGCCTGCCAACTGGTTTGGCCTGCCTTCGGGACCTCAGATGATGGCCCAACTGATCGGCCCGATCATGTCGGTGGGTGTTGTCTTCTCCACGAACAGGATTGTCAATTCGCTGGTAGGTGGTGCAGCCGGTGCTGGGGCTGGATCGATGGTGCTCGGTCTGGCGGGCGTCGGAGCGCACTTGATCCCGGGTGGGGCAGTCTTGCGGTCCACTGCAGCGGGAGGCCGCGCAGCCCTTGGAGCTGCCGCCAGTGCTGCCCGGTCTGTCGGCAGCAGACTCAGTGCGACCGCCCGAGCAGCTTTAGGAAGATAAGGAGGCTCAGTGTCACAAGCGACTGATGACTTCATCCGTTCCAGCGGCAACCTGGCCTTCGTCAACACCTGGCTGAAGCTGATTGTGCTGGTCTTATTTCTCACATCCATTCTGCTCGGCGGGGCGCTATTCGCCAAGATCATTGAGGGCAAAACCGAGCGCGTCGTGCCAATCGTCATCAACCAGGCCACCGGCGACACCATAGCGGTGGACTATAGCGTCGTCGATGCTACCGGCGAGCAGCGGTCTCCCGTTGAGGTCCGCAAGTTCTGCGAAGACTTCCTCCAGGAGTTGTTCACCTTCAACCGATTTACCGTCAAGCGCAATCTGGAGTCGATCATCAAGTGGACCACGGCCGAATCGCTGGCCCAAGCGAAGGAAGCCCTGAACCTGGCTCACCGTTCGGAACTTCTGACCAAGAATGCTCAAGGGCTGTCTGAACTCCGCAATCTGCTGATCACCGAAACTCAGCCCGTGATCAAGGTCCAGGCTTACTTCCAGACGAAGGCAATTTCGCCGGCGGGAGAGCTGATTGAGCAGGGCCAGTTCCTGGGTGTATTGCTCATCAAGCCTGTGAAACGTTCTCAGCGCAATCCGCACGGCCTGATCGTCATCGAGTACCGGCAAAGCGTTTTCAAGGAGGCGCAAAAATGAAGAAGATCATCCAGCTAATCCTGTTCCTCGTCCCCCTGCCCTTGTGGGCGATCCAGCCACGCACGCTGAGTTGTAACTTTGATGGCGAAAACCGCGACAAGGTCTACAAGGTGGCCACCAGCGTCGGTGTAGGCACCACCTTCCGATTGCCCGAAGGCTGGAAAATCACCGATTTTGTTGTGACCGATCCCAAGCAGTTTCATGCCGAGTCGAATGGAACGATCGGCATTGTCACGCCCTTGGTCCCGAACAAAGCCACCTCGGTCAGCATCTTCACAGAAAACGACCGGCTCTTTGTCTTTAGCCTGTCTTCCGAACTCAGCGATTATGCCGACCTGCTGGTCATCATCGATGCCAGCAATCTGCAACTGTTCAACCAGAAGGTCCGAGTAGAAGCCCACAAGCTGGCCAAAGACCGTATCGAGACCGCTCAGGCTCAGTTTGAAGCATCCATCGAGCTGAAGGCCAAACAGGTCAAAGAGCAACTGATGTTCTCACTGAACTCGAACTACGAGATCAGGGACCAGAAGTTCTCAATCAGCCGAGTCGTGGACGACCGGATCTTTACCTACATCCAGCTGGCCAAGTCTCAGCGGCGGCCAGTGGTTTATGTGGGCGAAAGCAATGATCCCAAGAAGCTGGAACCGGTCAAGTATACCGACGAGGGAGAGTACTACACAGTCCATCGCGTTCTATCTCTCAATGAGCGCAAGAGGTTTTTTCTGAAGCTCGGCAACGAGACCAGTGAGATCCGTCCCCAATGAGGAGCCGTCCGTGAAACTGTCAGATTCGAAACCTGAGGAGCAGATTGATCTCGAAGCGGGCACCACCGAGATCACAGAGGAGACGCCTACTCCGAAGAAGAAGCGCGGCTGGGTGTATGCGGCCATCGGCGGGATGATTTTGGCCGTTGGTCTGTTGGCCTTGCTGTTAGCTACTCGAAACGATCAACAAGCCGTTCGCCCGGCGTTGACGGTTGAAGACCTCGAGCAGCAGAAGTACGACGCTCAGCAGAAAGAGAATGAGAAGAACAAGGCGGCTCAGCTGCGCAATGATCTCTTCCTGCTTCGCAGGGACGATGACACCGATGCGCAGTTGAGCCTCCTCATGAACCAGTTACAAAAGAACGATTCGTCGGGCCCTTCGCCAGTGGACGACAAGCAAGTCCGGACAGAGGAAGAAGCCATTACTCAAGTCATCCGAGACTCGCGTCCACCAGCCAATTCTCTTCCACCGGCTTACGAACCCCGACCAGCTAGCCGGGCCGGCAGTGAGGACGGTTCCAGCACCGCGAGAGGTGGAGACCAACCCATGTTTGTCTACAGCCGTTCTTTCGGAGGCGCCAAGTACCTTGACCAACCGATGAAAATCGGCGGCTCAACAGCGCCGAAGCCCGAGTCTCAGCCTCGCGAAGCGGCTGCAAAAACAGCGCCCTCTCCCGCGGCCGAGAAGACTGGGGGTGGCGAGTTAGACAAAGGCAGCCAAACCGGCAAATCGCAAAAGCCTTCTATCGTCTATACCAGCTATCCCCCAGTCACCCTATTTGAAGGCGATTTCATTGATGCTGTCTTGGTGAACAGGATCATTGCCGACACCGAGCCATCGCCGGTCGTGTGCCAGATCTCGAAGGATGTCTTTGACAACAGCGGTCGTTACGTCATCTTTCCGGCCAACTCCCGTGTTGTGGGATTCTCGCAGGTGGTCAACTACAAAGGGGCACATCGGCTGTTCATTACCTTCCACCGGATCATTTTGCCCAATGGACCCTCGGTTGATTTTCCCGGCAGCCAGAAGGCCCACCAGGCCCTCGATCAGACCGGCGCTTTAGGGGTGGTTTCCAACATCAACCGGCACTGGTTCCTGCAGTTTGGTACAGCCATCTTTTTCGGAGTTCTTGACGGCTTGGCCGGAGCCGCTCAGCGGCGCAGTGAGATCTTTTCGGAATCGTCGATCATTATCGACCGCACCTCCCGGAACTTCGAGCGGATCCTCGAAAACATCATGGCTCAGTACTCGTCGATCGTTCCCACGATCACCGTGCACCAGGGCCACAGGATGAAGATCTATCTTTCGGACGACGTGGAGATCTCTCCGTATGCGCCAATTCAGAAGCGCAGCTACTATGTGGACCGCTAGCTGTCACCAGCGTTGCAAGGGGCGAAACAGTAGCCCGCTGCCCCTCTTTCTCAGAGTGGTTGTCAGCGGGCCGCCGCAGTTACGTCTGGTCACGGTCTGGCTTTTGCTTTCCGTTTCAGTGCTGGCTGGCGGCGAGACTTCAAAGGTGGATCCCCGCGAGCTCACGAGTGAGCTTCGGCGACTCGGGGCGCGCAAGCCATTCCTAGTCGACTCGCCGGACGTTTACCTGGAGCCCAAGAGCCTGAATCAATTCTTCACCGAAGCTATTTACCGCAAGCTCAAGGGCAATGCCTATTTTGGTTACGACTACGACGAAGGCTTCGTCCTGGAGAGTTCTGCCAAGGCCGTGCAGATCGAAGTACTACGTGAGTTTCCTGCCAGTCAAAGCTGCCTGGCTGCCTATCGCCTGGCTTTGGGGCAGGCCCTGGCAGCTTCCGGCTTTGCGGTTAAGAAAACAGCTCCCATTCAGATTGGCCTTTGCATCGTGGGCGTCGAACCCCGCGAGACACCTAAGACATTAGCTGGAGTCATGGTCGAAGCTTATGTCCGCAACGCTTCGTCGCGGAAATCATTGTTCATTCGCTACGGAGCGGGCCATCCCCGCGGGTTGGCAGCAGCCATCCGCCTGTCTGCAGAGATGCTGGTCGCCCAGGTCTCGGCACGCACGAAAAAGCCATGAATGCAACGACGGCCCTTCAACTCGATAAGGAACTCCTGAAGGTATCGCTGAGTCCCATTGCGGGACTGCTGGATGATCCCCAGGTAAGCGACATCATGGTCTACGGCAGCCGGCAGGTGTACGCCCGCACGCGGAATGGTTGCTTCCAGCGGGCGGAGGCGTCCTGGCTCTCCGACGAGGACCTGATGACCGCAGCCAAAACCATTGGCCGGCAAATGGCCAGACGGCTGGACCACCGAGAGCCGATCCTCGATGCCCGCCTTCCGGACAAGTCGCGCGTCAATGTCATCATCGAGCCCTGCTACAACCGAGGCGCGTGCATCGCGATCCGCAAGTTTCCTTTGGATCACTTCACCTGGTCGGACTTGGTGAACTTCGGCTCCATCGATGCTGCGGGGGTCACGATCATTGAGGCCATGATGCGGCTGGGGAAGAACACGCTGATCTCCGGCGGCACCGGCTCTGGGAAAACGACCCTGCTCAACTGCCTCTGCTCTTTCATCCGGGATGCGGACGTCATCGTGACCGTGGAGGATGCCCGGGAGATTTCCCTGCGCAACGAACTCTGGGTGTCTCTGGAGACCAAGCGAGCCCTCGATGCCGAGGACCGCGAGGTCACACTCCGCGATCTGGTCCGGACCAGCCTGCGGATGAATCCACGCTGGATCGTCGTGGGTGAAGTACGGGGTGCCGAAGCCTTGGACTTGGTGCGAGCCCTCAACACCGGCCACTATGGGGCCGGCACCGTCCACGCGAACTCAGCCTACGACTCGCTGCTGGCCCTGGAGAGCCTGATTCTCCAGTCTGGCTTGGACGTGCCCGCCAGGGCGGTGAAGGAGATGGTTTCCCGTGCCATCCAGATCGTCATCCAGGTCAGCCAGCTGCCAGACCACTCCCGAAAGGTCATCGAGATTGCCGAAGTGCAGGGCTTGGACTATGGGCGATCCATCGAGTTCCCGCCATACAAGCTGCATCCGCTGTATCGATTCCAGTTTTCCCACTACGACAACCAGCTCAAAGCCCATGGCGAGTTTGAGATCAAAGACCAGCCCTCGTGGCTGGCTGATCTCAAGATGATTCCGGACTACCAGGTTCCCGGCTTCTGGGCTTGAAAGGAGGTGCCGTGCAATTGATAAAGGAATTGCGACAGGAAGTGGTCAGAGAAAATCGTCATTCTTCTCCAGACCCACTGGAAAAGCCGCAGCCCACTGGTCCCGAAGACCTTGACAAAGTTCGAGATCTGAACTCCGCTGAGTCCAAGGATTCAAGGAAGCTTGCCAAAGAGAAAGAGGAGTTCTCCGCTTTGACTCAGCAGACCACGCTCAATGCAGTTGCAGCGCACAACAACGTCGGCAATGACCTGCGTTCAGCCGAGCGTGTTTGCGAGACAACCCATACGCTGGCAGCCAAGAGCCTCGACTTGGAGACTGCCACCTCGGGCCACTCGACCCTGGAAAGGACCGACCACAGCAGAACTGTCGAGCAAACCAAAGGTGACCTAATCGGCCCGGGACGATTCAGAGCAGAAGCTCTCATCAGAGACCTCACTCTTCGTACGACCCAGGAACCCGAGTTGCGCAAGCCCGCCTTGGAGGTCACCAAGTCTGACTTCGAGGCCGTGAAGCCTGGTCATCAGTTTTCCGGAAAGGAACCAGCAACCAGATCGAATGGAACCGCCAGAGGCGGGTTGGCTCTCGGCGCCGTTGTGGGTTTGGTCGCCCGTGAACTGGACCATGAACTCTAAAGGAGGCCCACCATGAAACGACTGTTTGTCACTTTTGCTCTTCTGGCACTCACTCCACTGCTTCTTGTTTGGGCTGCGGAAGAACCCTTCGTCATCGAGTTCCTGCAGGACGAGGCAGTTTCCGCGCCTCCGCCATTTTCTCTCACCCGAGTTGAGGTCTTCGGCGCAGGGCTGCGCTTGTTTCTCAGTACCGGCGACATTAGCCAGGTAGCTGGCTTACTGGCGGCCTCGGGGGACCGCAAGCTTCAGGCTCAGTTCTCTGACAACACTCCCGACGCTGAATCTGAAACGGAAGTCACACTCTCTCTCGGCAAGGCCGTGTGGTGTCAAGCGGACGCTGCACCCGTTTATCTTCCCTACCAAGACGGTTCACCCGCCTGCGATGCCCAGCCCCCGGCCAGAGTCGAATACTACTTCGAAGTTCCCGTCACCCTGGGCCAGCAACAGGATCTGACAATCGGCCTCGACCCTGATTTTCTCTGGTTGATCGGACCAAAGCAGTGACGAAATAACAAGTGGCGAGCGACGAATGAATACCATCAGCTCGTGGGAATACATCAAGGACCTGTTCGAGCCAAAGCACTGGTTGGCGGTGGTCGTCAGGCATCAAGAGAGCGACGGTATCCGGCAGCGGGTGACCAGGGCCGAGGTAATCGCAGGACCTGACTTCCAGCGCTGGCTAAGGTTCGAGAACGCCCATGGCGCAGATGTATATCTCGGAATGAATCCTTTGACGCGGGGTGCGACCCGCCGGACCAAGGAAAACATTCTTGAGATCCGACACGTCTATCTTGACCTGGACGAAGACGGGACCACTCGACTAAAGAAGATCCTGAATGATGGCCAGGTTCCAAGACCCTCTTACGTTTTGAACACGTCGCCAGGAAAGCACCAAGTCGTCTGGAAAGTGGATGACTTTTCCATCGCGGCAGCCGAGCTACTGCAGCGGGCGATGGCGATACGATTTGGAGCTGATCGCGCCGCCACAGATGTTGCGCGGGTGCTTCGGATTCCCGGATTTTTCAATAAAAAGTATCGACCCCCGGTTCGAGTCACGGCGGAGCGTCTTTCGGAACAGCGATACACGCCTCCTGACTTTCAAATGGAGCTCGACTTGGTCAAGGAGGCCACCACCACTCGCTCAGCAGTGTCTAAGGTCCCAAGAGCAGGGAAGCTCAGCCAGTCCGAACTCGACTGGGCCGACACGATGGAGCGGCTCAAACGAGGCGAATCTCCATCGGCTATTCAGCTGGCTCTCGAACAAAAGCGCCAGGACAAGCGTGATCCCAGTCTTTACGCGGAGGTCACCGTCCGCAAGGCTGTTGCCGAGTTGAACCGCAGACGCGGAGAAATCAGTCTGGAGCAATTCAACTGAGACAGGAACGGAGGAACCAAATGAACACGACTCCGCCTCATGTGAACAACGACGCCATGGGCGCCAACCCACTCGATCATCGCCCGACCAAACAAGAAGTCTATGACATCGCGGCCGCGATCGAACGCGAAAGCGAAAACCGTCTCATCGCCGTTCCCTGCGAAGGCGGCAATGGCATTGCTGTCTCTAATGGCGACAGCATCTGGTTTGTCGAACCCACACAAGTCTCGACGCCCGAGGCGATTCATGCTCGTGTCTCCCGCTGGCTGAACACCAACTCTGCCCCGGCCTTAGAACCGACCGAGGACGATCCCCCACATGGCGTGGTGGAACGCCATGACACCAGTCGCGCGGCGCAAGGCATTGGAGCGCGCCAAGCAAGCTCTCTGACGATGCGAGGTATCCGCCGCTGATGCGTGGAGGGTTTGGGGCGACTGTCTGGCATCTACCGGAGGAAATCTTTGAGGAGCAACCATGAATATCGACAGGCAACCTCAGGCCGTTATCCGCAACAAGGAAACGGGTCAGTTCCGGGGCTTCGGTCGATGGGTATCTGAGTACCCGGATGCTCAGCTGTTCACCATCCGGGAAGCCCTTGAGCAAGCCATGCAACTGAGAAAGCAGCAGCGAGTCGAAGTGGTCGTTGGTTACGGGACAGCTGATGAGAAGGCCATCTTTGATAGCCGGACCTTTTTCGAAAAGCAATTCACAAGGAAGCAACGTTTTCCCAACGAGCCGGAACTCGAGTGATGTTCACGTGCGCCAAGATCAGAGACGGCAGCACCTACCTGAGCAACCACCTCAGCGCTAATGACTACTACTGCGACACCGAACAGATCGTTGGCACCTGGGTGGGTAAGGGTGCCGAACGATTGGGCCTGGAAGGCAAAGCTATTGGCAAGGACGACGCAGCATTCGAGGCTTTGCGGACCAACCAGTATCCTGATGGGTCAGGCCAGCTCACACCTCGGACGGCTAGAGACGGCGTTCGTTTCTTCGATTTCCAATGCTCGGCTCAAAAGAGCGTTTCGATCATGGCAGTGACCCTGGGCGACCAACACCTCTATGACGCCCACGACCAGGCAGTGCGCACGGCCTTTTCCGAGCTGGAACGCTTCGCCGCCTGCCGCGCCGGATGGAGCCGGGAACCCCACATCACGGGCAATTTATGTGCGGCTGCCTTCAGGCACGATGCATCGAGATCGTTGGATCCCCAGCTTCACACGCACTTCGTCGTGGCCAACGCCACTTGGAACACCGATCAGAACCGTTGGCTGGCCCTTGATACCTGCGAAATGTTCCGGGCCATTCGCTACGCCGGCAAGGTCTACCAGAACGAACTGGCCCTCGAATGCCGCAAGCTGGGTTTCCAGATACAAGCAGCACGGGACGAGAAGTGGCTGGTCACAGGATTTGAGATCAAGGGCATCTCCAAGGAGATCCAGGAGCGCTTCAGCAAACGGCGAGAAGAGATCGAGGAGCAAATCAGGGTGTTCCAGCAAGACAAGGGTCGCGAGCCGACGCCTGCCGAGACTGCAATCATTAGCCGTGAGACCCGCAACGTGAAGATGAAGGAGATCTCCACCCCAGAGGTTCTGGCGTACCAGCGCTCCCAGCTGTCACCGAGAGAGCTTCGTGAATTGGAAGCCGTCAACGCCCGAGCCCTGGCATGGCAGGGAGAACTCAGCATGCGATCCGACCGCGACGCAATGGCGGCGGCTCGCGATCACGTCTTTGAGCGTCACTCCGTGGCACCAGGACATAAACTGCTGGCGGAAGGCTTGAATCAGCGTTTGGGGCACCTAAGCTTAGCCGGGCTCCGCCACAATCTGAAGTCAAATTACTCTGGAATGGTTCCCCTCAAGGAGCATTCCTCCAACCCGGTGCTCTCCGCTGAGTTCTCCTCTCGGGCCAACCTGGAAGCTGAGCACTGGTCTGTCAACCTTGTCAACCGGACCCAGGGGCATTTCGCCCCTTTGGGCAGAACTGAGGGCGTAGCCTTTGGTTTCAAATCGGAAGAACAACGCCAGGTGGTTCTGCAAACGCTGGGCAACTGCGACCAAGTTTATGCCGTCCGTGGCCGGGCTGGGGCTGGAAAGACGACCAGTCTGCAGGAGATCCGCAAAGGATTGGAAGCTGCCGGGGGCGAGGTCTATTACCTGGCTCCCACTGCCGCCGCCGCCCAGGTGCTTAAACAGGATGGTTTCTCGCGTGCCACCACCGTCAGTGACTTTCTTTGCAACCAGCTCAAGACAGCGCAACTTCGCAATGCCGTGCTGATCGTTGATGAAGCCGGACTGCAATCTACGAAGCTGGGCCAGCAGGTCCTCAAAGCCGCCCAGAAGAACCACTGCCGAGTGCTGTTCGTTGGCGATGTCCGTCAACACTCGTCGGTGGAGGCCGGTGACTTCCTGCGCATCTTGGAGACTCATTCCAAGCTCCACACCTCGGAACTCAAAGACATTCGACGCCAGCTCCAGCAGGAGTACAACGCTGCCGTCCGAACGTTTTCCGCTGGCTTTGGGGTGGATGGAATGGAGCGGCTCGACGCACTGGGGTGGGTCCACGAAGGGAAGGGGCACTACATTGACCAGGCTGCCGAAGCGTACCTGCGGGCGACCGATGGAGGCACGCAGCTTGATAGCTGCATTGCCGTTTCTCCCACCTGGGAAGAGCACCATCGGTTCACAAGCGCGATCCGCCAGGCGCTCCAAGAACGGGGGCTCCTGACCGAGGAAAAATCAATAACGGTGCATGACCACCTGGACTGGACGGTTCAGCAAAAGGGTGCTGCTTCCAACTATCAACGGGGCATGGTGGTCACTTTCAACAGCCGTGCAGGCTCCATTCTTCGAGGACAGTCGTTCGTCGTGGATCGGGCCGAAGCAGGCCGGCTCTGGCTTCGGGGAAACGACAAGCCGGTCGACCCTGCTCGATACGCTTCCAACCTCACGGTGTCGCGCTCACGAGAGATCGAGCTGGCCTCCGGTGACAAGATCCTGATTCGTCGCAACGACCGGGACAGCGGCCTCGTCAACGGTCAGGTCCTCACAGTTAAACAGTTCCGACTAGACGGAGCCATCGATACCCAGGAGGGAGCAATCATCCCTCCTGCCTTCCGCCACTTTTGCCACGGCTATGTCGTCACGTCTCACAAGTCGCAGGGACGGACTCATGACCACGTCGTGGTGGCTGCCGAAAAGCTGGATGCCAAAGCGGCCTACGTCGCCTGCTCACGGGGACGTTGGGGATGTTCTGTCCACACTCCTGACAAGCAGTTTCTGATGGCGAGCGTTGCGGGTTCGGGCGACCGCAAGGCTGCTTTGGATGTCACCCCACTTCCCGAACAATCTGAGAAACCCGCGACCTCTTCCAGTTCGAGGAATAAGTCGTTGGGACCAAGCCTCAAGGGCTGGTTCGACCAGCAACGTGCCCAGGCTTTTGAGTGGCTCCGACGGGTCCACGCCTGGCGCCAGATGGACCGCTCACTGCATCCCGGCGTCCCTTGTCATCGTCTGACTCAGGAGCTGGATTTATAAATCTTCCGGTCCTGGGCAGGAGTCGAAAGGAGAACTTTCATGAATCAACCCCACTTCCCCGAATCCTGCTACACCACCCGATCAGCTTTCCGTAAGCAGAACGCCGGGGCAGTCTTTACTTTTCTGGCGGGTCAGCGGCGTTGGATTCCCGACCTCTGCGTTTCCTATGCCCAGGTCTCCCCAGACGCGAGCGAACTCAAGCTCGTGTACTCCGCTTGTGTCGTCAACCTCTACGGACAGCACCTGGGTTCGATCTTTGAGGATGCCATGAGCCACCAACTGGGTGAAATCCAGGAAGGCGGAGTTCCTGATGGTCTGCCCAAGACAGGTCTGTGGGTCACCAGCATGGAGATCCTCGATCCTTCAGGCTCCATCGAGGATCAGCGGCTGGAGGAGTACATCCAACAGCGCAAGCAGGACTATTCGACGTCAGGGCAGGGTGGCAGATGATAGCTTCGTACGCAGAGTCCGCAGCAACTTGCCACAAGCCCTTGGAGCTGAGACGCAATACCTCGAAGCGGTTGCTTCGGGTCTTGCGGCCTTCGAACAAGCTTCGAACATGTTCGAAGTCTGTTCGAACCCGATTCGAAGTTTCCGTGGTCCATTCCTCCCGGAACTTCGAACAACTTGGAATGTCTTCGAACGCACTTCGAACCAGCCTCGAACAAGGGAAAACGTACATGCCAGGCCAACCCCATCAATCAAAGCTGATCCCATTTCGGAACGTTATCGGCTGCCTGAGAAGGGAAGGCAGAACCTACCGTCAGATCGCCATCATTCTTGAGCGGGAGCATGGCATCAGGACCGCGCCCAGCACCATACACAGTTTTGTCAAAGTGCGATCCAAGAAGCCCCGAAAGGTGTACGAGCTCTTCGAACTTGCCTGCGGATCGAAAAACGAAACAACAGTTGGTGCTTCACGGTCCTCTGGTGCCCCACGGCCCAGCACTCTGCCACCAGCTACTGAAACCCGCCCGGCTAAGCGGAAGTTCAACTACACCCCCAGCGACCGCTACAACCTCACTCGGATTTCCCCCGAGGAGAAGCTTGCACTACTGAAACGTCTTGAAGAGGAGGGATCTTCATGAGCTGCAAACTACTGTTCACTGCTGGCGCCAAGGGAGGCACAGGTAAGTCCACCGCTGCTCGTTTCCTCGTTACCTATTTGCGCGAGCAAGGCGTCGACCCGTTGCTTCTGGATCTCGACGACGAGAACAGAACCTTATCGCGCTTTTTTCCCGAGGCCGTTCAGGTCCAGATCAAGAAGAAGGCCTCGCATGATGTGCTCGTTGAGCAAGCGCTCAGCCGACTGCACCCCCTCATCCTCGCTGATCTCAAGGCGGGCACTGGCAGGGAGCTACTCGATTGGTGGCTGGACGTGCCGTTCGAGGAGCTTCGGTCACTCGAGGTTAGCTTCGTTTGCCTGGGATCAATCACGAGTTCTCCCGACAGCGTCCAGTCCTTCCTCACTTGGACAACTGCTCTGCAGGAACGCGTTTGTTACGTGGTCTTCAAGAATCTCAAAGACGGCGAGTATCTCCCCGACTACGACGAGACCTCACAGGCGGTCGAATTTCAAGGTAAGTTCAAACCCCACCACGTCGTTATTCCCCGCCTAGACGAAGAATATCAGACCGAGCTGGAGCGGCTGGACCTGACTATCGCCGAGGTCCTCTCCTTTAACAACGGCCGCTCAGCCCGAGGCAAAGACATGGGTCCCATCCTGTCGCGGCTCCTGGTCCGCGCCCGGCTGCGGAACTACCAGCGGAGAATCTATGAGCAGTTGGATCTAATCCAGCCAGCTCTCCTGCCAGCGATGGGGGCAGCGCAAGGAGAAAAAAAGTGAGCCAATTAGTTCCATGCAAAGAAGCGGTAATGCACCTGATCGAGAAGTGCCAGGACACCATCGAATCTCAAGACAATGCGCTGCCGAACCGGCTGCTGATCATCGACGAGACGGTCCTCTGTGCCGGCGACCAGCAGAGGCAGCTTCTGGAGACCGAGTTTGAACTTGGTACCAGAGTTCAGACGGCGATCCGGGAAGGCATGGCACTGGGTATCCTGGACGCCCAGGGGCGTCTCAGCATCGAGAGCCTCATTGAACGTGGATTGATCGACCAGGAGGGTCGCGTCATTCACGATATCTTCGGCCGGAGTGTCCCATGCCAAGAATGATTATCGTCATGGGCCCTCCCGGCTCAGGCAAATCAACGCTCTTTGATGAGCGCTACTTCCGCGATCGTGACATCGCTTATCTCAGCGGCGATCTTATCGCACGGAACATGAAGGCGCAGCTCTGGCAGCGTGATGCGTCGGTCGTGCGGCTTGTGGATTCCATCACGAGCCAGTATCGCGACGTCATCCTGTCGAAGTTCGGACCCTCCGGACAGGCAGATCAGGCGACAGCTCAGTTTCGCGAGCGTGCCGGCCGTCATCTGGGAAGCGCCAATTGGGAGCGGGACCAGGGCCTGATCGGGCTGGCTAACCTCAAGCTCGCCGATCAGTTCTTCGAGCAGCTCAGTCGGGCCACTTCCTTTGCCGTCGAGAGTGCCAATCTCGATCTCGATTCTCTCCGGCACATGGTGGATCAGGCCAAGGGTCGTGGGTTTGCAAGCGAGATGAGCTTCGTCTGCGTGGACGATGTGCGGTTGGCTTATGCCCGGATTCTGGAGCGTGTTCTCAAGGGAGGCCATCACGTCGAGCCGGAAGTTGTTCAGAACCTTTATGACAGGTCGATTCGGAATCTGCCCGCTGCCATTGAATTGCTCGACCGGGTCACGGCCTGGGACAACTCCTCACCTTCAGGACCCAAGCTCGCGTTTGAGGCTGAGAGTCACGAGCTGAAAAGCCTGGCACTGACCTCTTCTCCCTGGATGCGCAGGGCCTTCGAGCACTCCCGGTTCGCAGCCCATCTCGATCGAGAGCCGGAGCTGAATCGGCCCAAAGCCATCGAAATCAGTCCTGGCGACCTTGATTCACATCCTCCTTTCCAACAGCGAGACTGTCTTTCTCATGAGCCAGACTGAGACCAGCAATCCTCTATTCACACACGTGGCTGCGCAGCTGCCTTCCGACGAGCAAGCCGAGTACTACCGAGTTCTTCACGAGGTCGGGGTTGACGCTCGTGATGTCGAGCTGGCCCGGTTACTCAAGGCCCTCCAGCTTTACAGGGCCTACTACGAGTCGATTCCCGCGGCCGTCCAGGCGGCCGCAGGCGATATTGCACGGCTCAAAGAGGAGATCGCGACCCTCAGCCAGAAAGCGCTGGCCAGCACTGAAGCTAGTGCACAGCTGCTCGAAACGCTCACTGTCGAAGCTGGCCATGTTCATCAAGAGCTGGCGCAGATCCACAAGCATGTCCAGGAGGCGATTCGCCAGTCCGCCACCGAGCTCGCTTTGCAGATGGGCGAGCTTCTGGAAGAAAACATCGAGCAGACGGTACTTGTCCCGCTCCAGTCCCGGCTGGCGGACCTGGCGAGTTCGAGTCATGCAATGGATGAAGCCATCCAAGCCAGCAATGACGCTTCGGCTGCTCTGGCCAAGCAAGCTTCGCTGGCGCGACGCGTTCACTTCGGCGCTTATGGGCTAGCTGCACTGGTGCTCGCCTGTTCGGTCAGCTTGGTCTCCTGGTTGTTCATTCACCGCGCCTATACCCACCGGCTGGAGCGTGAGCGGCAAGCGATGGTTCAAGAGACGGAGAAGAATCGGAAGGTCCTTCTTCGCTTGGCCGAGGCCGGCCGCACGCTCGAGCTGGTGAAGGATCCCAAACGACCCCGGAAGAGGTTTTTGGTGATGCGGAATGCTTCGGGTTGGTCTGCCCAACACCAGGGTGTCATCGAGTTCTCTGATTGAGAGGCTTTATGGAATCCAGTCTCACGATGCTGGCCGTTCCTCTATCACAAGCCGAACTAGCCGTTCTCTCTGAACGCAGCTCCAATATGGGTCTCAGCCTCGGGGACTACGCCCGGCGTAAGCTTCTGGGAGCGGATCCAGTCGAGAAGGATGCCGCTCTCAGCCGGCAGCTGGAAGTTCTTGTTCGCAAGGTTGAGCTCATTTATCAGATCAGCTACTTCTACGGGCGAAAGCTGGCCGTTCATCCGGCTGAGTTCCACGCTTTCGTGGCCGCACTGAAACAACGACTGGATGAGAGAGGACTCCCCGGCTCTGCCGATACAGCCGGCTCATAAGGACATGGACATTAGCCTTGTTTCCCCCAACCCCGCCCCTTACGGCGCCAGCGCCTTGAGAAAGCAGTTCTGGAAACGGCGCAGAACAGAACACCTTTCCCAAGGCACTCAGCGGCGCCTTCGGCCAGCGCTCGCAACGGCCCCACCGCAGGCCCTTGCGAAAGCACGCTAGCCGCCCTCTGTGAACCAAACCGTAACAACCGGATAAAAAAATGACGCTTTGCTTCGTCTATTCTCACCACTCGTCACTTGTCACTCGTCACCGCTTTTGTCGGATCAGCGAGGCAGCGCTTCGGGTCAGTACCTCACCAAGAGAAGGGCGTCTGCACCCGATTGCCCCAGAGGAGGAGTGAGCATGCCCACCCGAGCCTACGTTGCCCATGACAAAGCAGTCTCCGTCGTCCGAATGTACATCCAGATGACGGTGGTTGGGTTTGTTCTGGGAAGCGTCCTGTACTGCGGTCTGATGGCCACCGTGGTCTCGCAATTCATTGCCGGACCGATTCCCGAAGTGCGATTCGTAAACGGTACGACGCGCCTGGTTGTGGGTCCCGATGCTCCCAGGCTGCCGCTCTTCGCAATCATTAAGTACTTCGTTTCCTTCAATCCCAGAAACTACTTCCACTTCAACCTGAATCCCAGCAAACACGCAGCTCCCGACCCCCAGGAGTTTGTCGACACGCACCTTCAGCGATTGCTCGGCCGCCAGGTTGTTTCCAGAGAAGCCTACCGAGCCGCAGTCCGCCTCATCACCCACGGTGGGGTCGATGAGCTTCGCTGGTTGTTTCCAGTGAGTCTTTCGTTCTTCCCTCTCTTCGGCGTCTGCTACTTCCTGGCCTTCAGAGCCTTGAACAAAAAGTCTTCCAAGACCCGGTTCATTCGCGGTGCCGATCTCATTCCCTTCCTCCGGATGAAAGCCAAACTACAGTTGGCCATTCAAGGGGAGAAAAAAGATTCACCCAAGCTGGTTCCTCTTCAACTCGGTGAAGCGCCGCTGCCCGATTCGGTTTCTCGTCGGCACACCCTGGTGCTTGGCACTTCAGGCACGGGCAAGTCCGTCTGTCTCAACAACTACCTGAGAAGCTTGAACCAGCGGAGAGAGGCCTGCCGTGGTGAGGTCAACAAGGCCATCATCTATGATGTCAAAGGGGAATTCACCGGCAAGCACTCCAGAATCGAAGACATTCTGTTTTATCCGTTCGATCAGCGCAGCGTTGCCTGGAGTTTTTTCAACGAGGTCCAGGACTACCCCGACCTCGACGTGCTTTGCACCTCGCTTTACGAGCCTCCGCGAGATTCCAGAGACTCCTACTGGTACAACGCCGCGCGCGATGTGTTTCGAACAGGGTTGTTCTACTTGCTTCGGGAGAACCAGACCTCTAACAGACAGATCTGGGAGTTCTTCTCCCAGCCTCTGCAACAGATCCGGGACGCCCTGTACACCCTCCCGACGCGTGAACTAGGAGCCCTCAAGCACATTGACAAGGCAGACTCCAATCAGGCGGCTTCGGTCATCTCCATTCTCCAGGAGAGGCTCACGTTCTTTCGTTACCTGACCGATAGCGATGGGACCTTCTCATTTCGTCGGTTCATCCGCGACGAAACCGAGAGACGAAGTCTCTTCCTGATGAACATCCGCCAATACGATGCCATCTTCCGGTTGCTGATGACCTTTGTGATCGACATCATGATCCGGGAAGTGCTTTCGCTCTCGGACAGCCAGAGTCGAAGGATCACTTTTCTGATCGATGAGTTTGGTTCGCTTTCCAAGATGCCCTCGATTTTCGACTTCCTCACCATGGGCAGATCCAAAGGCGGCTTCCTCGTTTTGGCCAACCAGGACCTCGGTTCGGTGGCCCATATCTACGGGCATGACCAGAAGGAAACGTTCCTCAACAATTTCAACATGCACCTGGTTTTCCGCACCAACGACCCCACGACAGCCGACTTCCTGTCGAAGGCCTTCGGAGAGCGCGAGGTCATCAAGAAGTTTCACAGTAGCCAGATGAGCCCTTCAGATCTGGGCGACCGGTTTTCGATTAGTGACCAGGAGAAGCTGGAGAAGATCGTCCTGCCGACCGAGTTTCAAAGCCTGCCCGACTTCGATGCCTATCTGAAGGTTGCGAATTTCGGACTGACGCGGATGGAGACGCCCAGGAAGTTTTTGCCCTTGGTCAGGAAGGAGTTCGTGCCGAGGGATTTCGGGCTGCAGCAGATGTTGGCTGAAAAGTCGGCATCCGTATCACAGCCCCAAACAGCCGCCACTCCCCAGTTGGCGCCGTAGTCTTGTTGGAATTGTCAAAGGCTGGATCAGAAAGAAGGATCGGCTCATGCAACTCGGATTCAAAGGTACAGGCCACGTGTTGAAGGCCATAGCCGAACATGTCGCGAAGGCTAGTCGCGTTCCTGCTGAAGATCGCAATGCGTGCGGGAGTTTGCTTCTTCAACCGGCCTCGAACTCTTCCTTCAAATCCGCATCCTTCGCCCCTGCGATGACGGCAACTGACCTGTCCGTTGAGTTTGGATTCGTCGCAGCAAGCGAGCCGCCCTCTGGCGTGCCGTTGCGGTCGGACTTTCCTGGCAGGTTTGTGAGTTTTTCCGGCCATCTGTGCTTGGGCTGGGCCTGTTCGGCTGGTCCTGCAGCAAAGCTCACGCCAGCAAAGGCGTCCTGTCATTCCCTTTGCTTTTGTGCAGGCCGGCGCTTTACGACGGCCCATCCAGCACCGCTTCACCTCGTTCCGCGGCCTTGGTCCTCATTTTCGGGTGCAGGACCAAGATCCACTTCACTAAAAGGAGATGGTATGAATGTTTGAAGCAGCGCAGTGGTAGGCTCCAGAGTGAGAACTCTGGGGTAGACAGGTCACAGGCTGTTCATGTTTCTGAGGCGGAAACGACCTCGTAAAGGAGATT
>Ga0187892_10004529_pt1 | contig 23164 bp, 18 predicted proteins | sample MA1701073metaG_FD_139345 | JGI IMG/M metagenome (GOLD analysis project Ga0187892, IMG submission 139345) | Bio-ooze microbial communities from a basaltic lava cave in the Kipuka Kanohina Cave System on the Island of Hawaii, USA - MA170107-3 metaG ... | reverse complement strand
TACGCGCAGCCAGTATCCGATGTGCGCGCGGAAGCGCGATCGCTGCCGCACCGCAGCGAACTCCTCGCGCAGATCGCCCACCAGCGCCTCACCGAAATCGCCTCGCGGCACCAGCCGCTCCAGCAGCCACTCGGCCAGCCGCGGCGGCCCTTGCGACTCGCTCACACCCGGCCCCTCGCGCTCACCGCTCGCGTACCGCACGCGCAGCCGGCGGCCGTACCCACACTCCGCCGTTCCGCGATCACGGCCACTGCTCCAGCGCGCGCCCCAGACTGCGCCAACGATCCAGCAGCTCCGACCGCGCCGCGCCCAGCGCCTTCTGCCCCGCCGCCGTCAGCCGGTAGTAGCGCTTGCGCTTCCCACCGCGAACCCGCGTCGCTTCCCCCATGCGCGAGCGAACCAGCCCTTTCCATTCCAGCCGCGCTAACGTCGTGTATAGCGCGCCCCTCGCCGGCGTCCGCCCCGTCCGCGCCTGCGCCGCGGCCAGGATCGACACCGCGTACGCGTTCTCGCCCAGCTCGAGCACCGCGAGCAGTACCGTGAATTCGAAGGTCCCGAGTCCCATGTCCGGCGCGTTGTCAGGGGCGTCTACCTGTAGGCAATATCCGGCGGCGGACGCCGGCCGGCGAGGGCACTGGGACGAATGCGCGCGCGACGGGTGCCGGTCCGGCTCCGGCTTTGACGAGCGGGGTACACCAGCCTATGGTTCGAGGGATGGGCGCACCGAAACGGGCCCGAACCGGGGCGGCAGTACTGGCCGCCCTTTTCTTCCTGACCAGTGGCCGGGAAACGTTCGCGCATTTCGCCTGTCCGTATCACTCTCTGATCAGCGAAGCGCAGCCGGCTTCGGCCCACGAGCAACACGCACCGGCAGGCGGCGCACCGACCGGTCCGGACGGATCCACTCACGGCTGCAACTGCCTGGGAGATTGCGTTTCCGGTGCCGCGCCGGAATGCCCGACGGCGCGCGGTAGTGATCACATTCGGACCTTCGTCGCGGCAACGCCCTCGAGACCGGCGACGGATGAGGGGCGCAATGCCGGGGTTCGCGCACCGCATCAGCTGCCTTTCGCGCAACCACCACCCGCACAGCTCTGATCTGTCGAACCCGTCGGAGTGGGACTGGGTGTTCCACTCACGAACCGCGCACCGGTCCATGCACGCTACCGAAGCCGCGCGGGGAGACTGAAACAGGGAACTGAAGCGGGAGCTTGAGCGTATGCGTTCGACGATGAGCAGAGTGCTTCTTCTGGCGGGACTGCTGGGTGTCTACGCGTCGGTTGCGGACGGTGAGGCGCTGCGGCATTTGCGGCTGGTGAAGGCGGAGCCTGCGGCAGACAGCACGGTCATGCAGGCACCGACGGAGATCCGGCTGTTTTTCTCCGAGGCGCCGGTCCTGGCCGGATCGACGATTCGTGTGGTTGGCCCGGACGAGAAAGCCTGGGAACTGGGCGAACCGGCGAAAGACGCAAAGGACGCGAAGATCATCCATTCCGCGTTCAAGGTCGCGCCCGCGCCGGGCGCATACACGGTGAGCTGGCGCACGTCCGCGCGTGACGGCCACGTGATTCGCGGCGACTTCAAGTTTACGTACCGCGCAGCGGACGCACCGCCATCGGAGCGCTGAACGACAGTGGACGTGGCGACGCTGCTCGCGCCGCTCGCGCGCGCCGCGGTTTTCGCCTGCCTGCTGCTGATCGTTGGTGCGGTAGCGTTCCGCTGGCTGGTGCTTTCGAGGATGACGGAGCCGCAGCCCGAAGCGGAACAGGCTGCGGCCCGGCTTGGCGCGGTAGTGGCCGCGTCGCTTTTTCCCGCCCTGCTGGCCCTGTTCCTTGCCCAGGTGCTCTCCTTCCGCGAACCGAGCGAGCCCTTTTCCGCCGTGGTCGCACTGGTGCTGGCCATTCCGTGGGGCAAGGTATGGATGGCGCAGATCGCGGCGGGCCTGCTGGCGCAGGCCTCGTTCATTGCCGCGTCGCGAGGCGGCAGACGCAGAAGACTCGGCTGGGCGCTAACGCCGTGGCTAGCGGCCGGTCAGGCATTCACGCCCGCGCTTTCCGGCCATGCCGCGGCCGTCGAAGGACCGACAGCCTGGGCCGTCGGCGCCGATGGCCTGCATCTGCTCGCGGGTGGCGCCTGGCTGGGCCAGCTGGCCGTGCTCGCCGCAACATCGCTCCGGCGACCGGCGGCGCCGGCCTCGCTTTTGCTCGAGCGGCTCAACGCGTTTTCACCCGTCGCGCTGGCTTCGGCGGCCGTCGTGGCTGCGACGGGCACGTTCAGCGCCTGGCTGCACCTGCACCGCGTGTCCGACCTCTGGACCTCGGGTTATGGGCGCCTGCTCGCCATCAAGCTGCTGCTCTTCGCGGCCGTTCTCGCGTTTGGCGCCTGGAACTGGCGCCGCGCCACGCCGAAGCTGCGGGCCACTGCGGACTCGGGCATGATTGCCCGATCGATTCGTGGCGAGCTGATGATGGCCGCGCTCGTGATCCTGGTGACCGCATGGTTCGTCGCCAGCTCGCCACCGGAGGCCGCACCGTAGCGGTCCGCCGCGCGCGCGTGCGCGCGAGTCACGACCGGCGATCCGTTCAGGACTTCCCGGTCAACGCGACGTAGATCTCGCCACCGGATCGACGGAACTCTTCGGCCTTGTCCTGCAGGCCGGCCTCCGCAGCTGCGCGGAGTTCGTGCGTGATGTGCATCGAGCAGAACTTCGGCCCGCACATCGAGCAGAAGTGCGCGACCTTGGCGCCCTCGGCCGGAAGAGTCTGGTCGTGGAACGCCCGCGCTGTGACCGGATCGAGCGACAGGTTGAACTGATCCTCCCAGCGGAACTCGAACCGCGCCCGGGACAACGCATCGTCCCACTCGCGCGCCCGCGGGTGGCCCTTGGCCAGGTCCGCTGCGTGTGCGGCAATACGGTACGCGATCACACCGGCTTTCACGTCATCGCGGTCGGGCAGGCCGAGGTGCTCCTTGGGCGTGACGTAGCAGAGCATGGCCGTGCCGTACCAGCCGATCATGGCGGCGCCGATCGCGCTCGTGATGTGATCGTAGCCGGGTGCTATATCCGTTGTCAGCGGACCCAGTGTGTAGAAGGGTGCTTCCTGGCACCATTCCAGCTGCTTGTCCATGTTTTCGCGGATGAGGTGCATGGGGATGTGGCCGGGTCCTTCGTTCATGGTCTGCACGTCGAATTCCCAGGCAATGCGGTTCAGTTCGCCCTGCGTACGCAGCTCGGCGAACTGCGCTTCGTCGTTGGCATCCGCGATCGAACCTGGCCGCAGCCCGTCGCCCAGCGAAAACGACACATCGTACGCGCGCATGATCTCGCAGATCTCGCGGAAATGCGTGTACGTGAAGTTTTCCTTGTGGTGCGCCAGGCACCAACGGGCCAGGATCGAGCCGCCGCGGCTGACAATGCCGGTGACGCGGTTGGCGGTCAGCGGGATGTAGCGCAGCAGCACGCCGGCGTGCACCGTGAAGTAGTCGACGCCCTGTTCGGCCTGCTCGATCAGCGTGTCGCGGTAGACTTCCCAGCTCAGGTCCTCGGGCCGGCCCCCCACCTTCTCGAGCGCCTGGTAGATGGGAACCGTGCCGATGGGCACCGGCGAGTTGCGGAGGATCCACTCGCGGGTTTCGTGAATGTCCTTTCCTGTCGAGAGGTCCATCACCGTGTCCGCGCCCCAGAGAATGGCCCAGCGCAGTTTTTCGACTTCTTCATCGATCGACGACGTGACCGCGCTGTTCCCGATATTGGCGTTGATCTTCACGCGGAAGTTCCGGCCAATGATCATGGGCTCGAGTTCCGGGTGATTGACGTTCGCGGGAATGATGGCGCGTCCGCGCGCGACTTCACTGCGCACGAATTCCGCGGGCAGGCCTTCGCGCAACGCCACGAATTCCATTTCGGGCGTGATCTCGCCAAGGCGGGCGAAGTGCAGTTGAGTCACGGCACTGTCCGGCCGCGCGCGGAGCGGCGGCCGCGGCCGGTTGCCGTGGGCGCCGGCCTCCACGACATCGTTTCGCGCGCGGATCCACGGCTCGCGCAGTGGCGGCAGTCCTTCCCGAACGTCGAGGCCCTGCGGACCGCTCGTATCGTACACACGGAGCGGTGGTTCGCCGGAAAGCAGGATCTCGCGCACGGGCACACGTATGCCGTACGGTCCGTCGAGGTAGATCTTGCGCGAGTTCGGAAACGCCTGCTCGAAATCGGCACGCGTGAGCGGCTCGTTCTGCCGCGCGCGGTGGGGCGCCCTGCGCACGTCCTTGATCATGGAGTCCTCCCATCGGCGCGGGCAGCGGCAAAGAAAAACCGCCCAACCTGCGGGCGGCGAAGGAAGGAGCAGCTTCGTCCTGATTCGTCGCCGCGCTCCCTACGCCGGTTTCAGCCGGATCAGGTTCCAAGGGACTGTCTCAATCCCGGTCACGGGATACCCCTGGCGGCAACACAACACTAGGCAGAATCGCGGCAGCGGTCAACCGCCGCGACGGAGTCACTGGGTGCGCATCACTTCGCCCGCATCGATCTGTCGGACGCGGCGGGCGGGCAGCCAGGTGGCCAGCAGTGCCGTGGCCGTCATGACAGCCGCGGCCCACCCGAGCACCAGCGGGTCGAGCGGGCTCACATCGAACAGCACGGCGCGGGCGCCATACGCCGCGCCAATGCCGGCGAGAACACCCGCGGCGCCACCGAACGCGACCACCGGCGCCACCGCACGCAGCAGTTCGAGCATGAGACGATCCGGAGTCGCGCCGAGCGCCAGCCGAACGCCCATCTCCGAACGGCGCGTGCGCACGGCAAACGCGATCACGCCAAAAACGCCCACCGCTGCGAGCAGCAGCGCGACCGCGCCGAGCACTGAAACCAGCGCGCGCGTCACACGCGGGATGGCGACCCAGTCCTCGACGAGATCCGACATCGCGCGGATGTCGGCCACGGGCTGCGAAGGATCGACCGACCAGATCGCATCGCGAACGGCCGTCGCGTACTGCACCGCGTCGCCATCGACACGGACATAGAGTCCCTGTGTGCCGCGCTTCGAACCCTGCCATGGCACATACAGCATCGGCGGCGCAGCCGCCGCGGGACCGAGCGACTTCACATCCGCAACCACACCTACGATCTCGAGGTTGCGGTACGGCTGGTTGTGAATGTTGATCACACGGCCGATCGCAGAAGCGCCGCCGTAATGCTTGTCGGCAAACGACTGGTTGATCACGGCCGTGCGCGCCGCGCCATCGAAATCGGCCGGAAGGAAGTCACGACCGGCGACGATCTTCATGCCGGCCGTTTCGAAAAGGCGCGGACCCACGCGGCGCCATTCTTCCCGAACCGCCAGTCCGGCGTGCTGTTCGCGGTCGAGCAGGTCGAGACCCGCGAAATCATCCTCCGCCTGGAAGTCCACGTAGTCGATCGTCGAGGCCGATCGGATGCCGGGCACCGCCTCGACCGCCTGAATGACTCGGCGGAAGTACGCGACCTGCCCGGCCGCATCGCTCGACCACGCATCGCCGAAATAGAGCGTGAGCAGCCCGCGATCGCGTACGCCTGTGTCCGTGGACAGCAGCCGGGCCGCACTCCGCATCGTAAGGCCCGCCGCAAGACAGAGCACGGTGGCCGCCCCGATCTCGATGCCGACCAGCATTCGGATGCCCCGCACGCCGCGGTGAAATCGGCCGGACCGCGCGAGCCGCGAGCGTCGCAGCGAGAGCAATGCGCCCGGTACCGTCAGCGCCAGCGCACCCGCCACCGCCGTGCCGAGCGAGATCGCCAGCACCCACGCGTCGAGGCTGGCGCGCAGCACGGGAATGCGCAATGCCGAACCCGGAATCGCGATCCAGAGCGGAACGAGTGACGCGACTTTTTCGAGCAGGAACGGCGTCACCAGCAGTCCGAGCAGCGCACCGATCGCCGCGAGCGAGCCGGTTTCGATGGCGAGCACGCGCGCGAGGCGGCCGCGGCCGGCACCAAGCGCCTGCCGCACGCCCAGCTCATCCGCACGCGCAAGCGTGCGCGCCTCGAACAGCATCGCCAGATTCACCAGCGCGACCAGCAGCACCAGCGCTACCGTCACCGCCAGTGTCCAGAGAATCGGCCGGACCGCGGCCACGGACACGCGTTGCAGCGGTTCCACCAGCACCGTCCAGTCCACCCAGCCGGGCTGGTCCCGGCGATGCGCTTCCGCCATCACACGACTCAGCTCCTCCGACGCGCTGCGCACGGATACGCCCGGCCGGAGCCTGCCAAGGACATTGTACTGGATGTTCGTGCGCGGACTGGCCGCCAGAACGTCATCGCGAAGCGGCACGTACAGCGTGGCCGGCGCGACAAACTCGAAACCGCCCGGCAACACTCCGATGATCGTCTTCGGCGTGCCTTCCGTGATCAGCGCGCGTCCGATCACATCCGGCATGCCACCCAGCCGTTCGCGCCAGTATGCGTGCGATATCATTACATTCGACGGGCCACCCGAAGTGCGGTCGCGATCGTCAAAGTCTCGACCCAGCACCGGCGCTACACCCAGCACGTCCAGGAAATCCGCCGAGACCTCGATCGCATCGATGACCTCCGGCCGCCCGCCGACCTGTATGTACGTGCTGCTGTAGTGGTACGCCGCCAGCGAGATCGACTTCGAATCCCGCTGCAGATCAATGAACGTTCGACCCGAGATCACATCGCGCAGCTGCCCGCGAACCGGGTTGCTGCCCCAGACCGCAACCACCCCCGCAGGATCTCGGTAAGGCGGCGTCCGCAGCAGCGTGCCACGCACATAGCTGAACACCGTCGCGCCCGCGCTGACCGCGATCCCGAGAACACCCACCGTCGTCAGCGCATAGCCCGGATGCCTGCGCATCGCACGCATCACGAACCGCACGTCCAGCCCCCAACCCTTCGTCAGCCCGCGCACGAACTGCCCAGCTCCGCCCACTCGTACACACGCCCCACTCCACAGCGCGTCCACCACAAGACTCGAAAGCATCAGCCAGCGGCGCACCCCGCCGCCTGCCGCCTCGTACCGCCGGCGCATCGTCTCGACAATCTCGTCCCCGTACTTCCGACGGTACGCCGCTGGATACAACCACAGCAGCACGCGAAGCCGCCACAGCGCTCTCACCGCGACTCTTCCAGCAGATTCAGCGACCGCGCCAGCTCCACCCACTCCGCCTGCCTCGCCGCTTCCACCCGCAGCGCAGCAAGCCCCGCGCGCGTCACTCCATACACCTTCCGCGGCGCGCCCAGCTCTCCACGATCCGCCACACCAGCATCCACCGGCCGCAGCAACCCGTCATCCACCAGCTGCGCGATGATCCGGTACAGCGAGCCCGGATTCAGCCGGATCGCTCCGTGCGATCTCGCCTCCAGCCGTTCGAGCAACTCGATGCCCCACGACGGCTTCTCCACCAGCAACAACAGGATCAGGTGCTGCGTCGGTTTGATCAGGTTCTTTTTATGCATGATGCATAATAAACCGCCGTTTGAAGCAATGCAACCTTGGCGCGACTTTGCCACTCCAACAGGGCATGACGTCAGGATGGAGAGCGGATCGCGTTGCGCGGCTGGCAGCGCTGTGCGGATTGAGCGCAGCGGCCGCGTGCAGCGAAAGTGGGGCGGGCGCGGCGCGTGACTCGCGGCCGGCGCGGGTGGCCGAGGTCGAGCTGGAGGTTGGCGCGCAGGACGGCAGCGCGGAAGAATCGTTCAGCGGCATTGCCGGCCTAGCGATTGACGGACGCGGCCGCATCTACGTTGCGGACACGCGCGATTCGGAGATCCGCGTGTTCGATCGGGAGGGTGCGTTTCTGTTCCGCATTGGCCGGCAGGGCGGCGGCCCGGGCGAATTCGAGGGGCCGTGCTGCCTTCGCTTCGATGGCGGCGGCCGCCTCTGGGTTCGGGACGGCGGCAATGCGCGCTATTCCGTATTCAGCGTGGGTGACAGCGGTGCGGAGTTCCGCTTCATTGTGCGGATGGCGCACGGCGACGCGAATTTCTGGGCGCCCATCTACTTCGATGACGCAGGCCGTGTCATTGACATTGGGCACCGGCCCGAGGCCGACCGCTTCGACCAGATGCACTTCCACGTGGACAGCAGCGGCGTGGTGGTCGATACGGTCCGCATCCCGGCTGCGCCTGCGGAGAGCATCGGCGTCAAGGCGGTGGAGCGCACGGGTCCGGGCGGACCGTACCGCCGGTTCTTCTACCCGCCGTTCGGCGCGCGCGACCTCATTGCGCACGGCGAGCGCGGCGAGTATGCGAAAGCGCTTTCGTCCGTCTATCGCGTCGCGTGGTACGATCCGAAGGGGCGGCTGCTGCGCACGATCGCGCGCGACGGTCAGGTCGGCGCGCCGATCCGCGATGATGAGCGGGCCGAAGCCGAGGAACGCATCACCGAAGACGTGCGGCGGTTCGGACTGCCGGCCTCCGACCGATTCACAGTGCCGGAGCGGAAGCCGCCGCTCAGCGGACTCGTGTTCGACCGTAGCGGGCGGCTCTGGGTGCTGCGCAGTACGACGCGCGGTTCGCCGCGCACTGCGGACGTCTGGGATCGTACCGGCCGCCATGTTTTCACAGCGGAGTGGCCGGCCGACGTCGATCTCTCGTTCAACGCCACGATTGACGACACGCTGACCATCGCGATCGCGCGCGATTCCCTCGACGTGGAGCGCGTGGTACGGTTGCGCTGGCGCTGATCAATCCACCCGCAGCGCGGACAGCGGATCCACTCGGGTGGCGCGGAGCGCCGGCGAAAGCGCGGCCAGCGCGGTCGTGACGGCCATTCCGATTGCGACGACGACGCACGTCATCGGATCGACGGGCCGCACGCCGAACACGAGGCCGGTCATGGCGGCGGATGCGGCCATGCTCACGGCCAGGCCTCCGAGGATGCCGAGCGCAGCCAGCGCAAGCGCCTCGGCGAGCACGGCCGTGAGCACCTGCGGCCGTTGGGCGCCCAGAGCCATGCGCACACCGATCTCGCGGCCGCGAGCCGCCACCGATCCCGCGACCACGCCGTACACGCCGACCGTGGCCAGGAACAACGCGAGAGCGGCGAAAGCGACAATCAGCTGCATCGTAAAACGCCGCGTGCCGAGCGACGCCTCGAGCACGCGCTCCATGGGCTGAACGTTCTCGACGGGTATCGCGCGGTCCAGCGCGCGCAGCTCGGCACGGATCGGTTCTGCCAGGGCTACCGGCTCGCCCGCCGTGCGCACGACCATCGTCATCGCATAGAACGTCGTGTAGGCGCTCACGTACGCCTGGGCGTGCGGTACGTACCAGGCGGGATCCGATTCGCGATCCACGCCATAGTGGCGCACATCGCGTACAATGCCGACGATCTCCATCCACGGCCACGGCTCCCACACGCGGAACCGTTTGCCGATCGCGTCCTCTCCCGGGAAGAAGCGCGACGCCATCGACTCGCTGATGATCACTACCGGTGGCGCGTCCGCACGGTCCCGCGGCGTGAATGCCCGGCCACGCACGATTCCCTGGTTCATCGTCTGGAAGTAATCCGGCGTGATCATGTTGATGTCTGCGTCCGGCGCCTCACCGATGTTCGCCGGGATCCGGCCCTCGATCTGAAAGGACCAGCCGTTCATCGGGCCGGCCAGCGGCAGGTTCGACACGGCGCCGGCAGAAATCACGCCCGGCAGGTTGCGCACGCGCTCCAGGGCCGCTTCATGGTACGCGATGACGGCGGGGTAACTCGGGTAGCTGGCCTGCGTTGGCGTGAGCCGGAGCGTGAGCACGTTCGCCGGATCGATGCCGGCATCGACGCCGTAGAGCTTGACCATGCTGCGCACGAGGACGCCGGCCCCGAGCACGAGGGCCACCGCCAGTGCCAGCTGCACGACCACCAGCGAGCGGCGCGCTGCCTGCCGCCGCCGCCCGCCCACGCGTCCCGCGCCGCCTTCCTTGAGCGCTTCCGCCGGATCCGCACGCGATGCGTTCAGTGCGGGCCAGGCACCGAAGGCGAGACCGGTGAGGAGAACCACAAGGAGCGAGAACATGAGAATGTGACCGCTGACCGCGACTTCATGCGTTCGTGGCAGCGAACCCGGCGCGAGGCGCATCAGGGGCGGCACGCCGAACCGGGCCAGGGCCGCGCCGAGGCCGCCGCCGAGCGCGGCGAGCCACGCGCTCTCCAGGAGCGTGAGTCGCGCGAGCCGTCCCGAGCGGGCCCCGAGCGACGCACGTACGGCCAGCTCGCGGCGCCTGGCTTCGCCCCGAGCCAGCAGCAGCGCGGCCACGTTGACGCACGCAATCGCCAGCAGCAGGCCGACCGCGCCGAGCAATACGAGCAGCGGACGGCGCACGCCGCCCACCATGTGCTCGCGCAGCAGCATCGTGCGGATGCGGTAGCCCCCCTCCGCATAGAACTCGGGGTACGCCGCCTCCGACGCGGCCGCCAGCGCATCCAGCCGCGCGCGCGCGTGCGCCACGCTCACGCCCGGCCGAACCCGCGCGATGATCTCGAGGTAGTGATTGTTGCGTGCCCATGGGTTGGCGAAATCGATGCGCACGGGCGCCCACGCCTGCACATCGGGGACGGGAAACGCAAAGCCGCGCGGCATTACACCGATGATGGTGGCAGGCTGATCGCTCAACCGGATCGTCTGCCCGATCACATCAGGCCGGCCGCCGAACTGCCGCTGCCAGAACTCCCAGGAGATCACGAGCAGCAGGTCCCGTCCCCGCTGGTCCTCCTCCTCCGTGAAGGTTCGACCCAGCAATGGCGCTTCGCCGAGTACGGAGAACAGGGCGGCGGACGCAATCAGCATCCGGATCCGTCGTGGCGCGAGCGAGTCGCCGAGGACGGGCATGGACTGCCCGTACGCGGCGACGCCGGTGAATACTTCATCCAGCTTGCGGATGTCCAGAAACTCGGGCTCCGAGTTGGAGATCCAGTTCCCCTCGCTTCGGCTCGCATTCAGGCGTACCAGCGCATCGGCCGAGTCCCAGGGCAGCGGCCGCAGCAGGACGCCATCGACTACGCTGAAGATGATCGTGGTCGCTCCCACGCCGACGGCAAGCGTCAGGACGGCCAGCGCGCTCTGTGCCGGCGCAGCCGCCATGCGGCGAAGGCCATGCGACACATCATCGAGGAAACCGTTCATGGGGTGTCTCCGCATTCGGGGCGCGCGAGCCTGGCCCGTGCGCAGTGCGCGGCGCAGCGCGATCGGCCGACACCGCAAGAGCTGCCCAACGTACGCGAGCGCCGCTCGCACGCGCCCGTCCCGAGCGGCCTGGCGAACATACTTCTCCTCGAGATCGCCGAGGAACGCTTCGCGCAATTCGACCGGCAGCAGGCGCGCGAGCAGCCAGCGCGCCACGCGCGGCGGCCTGCTCGCGTTTACGTCCTCATTTCGCATGGGATCCGGACGGCGATGAGCCGCCCGCGCCCAATCCCTCCCACATGCGCGCCAGCGCATCCCGCGACGAGCGGAGCGCCGCAGAGCCGGCCCGCTCGACCGCGTAATAGCGCCGCGCCTTCCCGCCTCGCGCCGCTGTCGGCTCGCCCAGCCACGAGCGCACCAGCCCCTTCGTCTCGAGCCGCGTCAGCGTCACGTACACCGTGCCCAGCGAGATCCGCCGGCCCGCACGCTGCGCCAGCTCTTCCTGAATCGCGCCGCCGTAGGCCTCGTCACCCAGCCGCAGCACCGCGAGCATCACGAGCTGCTCGAGATCACCCAGATGCTCCGTCGTCGCTTTCATGTTGTCTCTCACTCGGAGCGGAGTGCGCGCATCGGTTGTGTCGAAGCCGCGCGCCGGCCCGGAATCAGGCACGCGATCAGCGCCACCACCAGCGTCGTGGCGAACACCGCGGCCAGCGTCGACGGGTCAGCAGGCTTCACGCCGAATAACAGGCCGGATAGCAGCCGGCTGGCGGCGACGGCGCCGGCAACGCCCAGTGCGCCGCCTGCCAGGCCCAGCGTCAGCCCCTGTCGCAGCACCATGCTCAGCATCTCGCCCGGTCGCGCGCCCAGCGCCATCCGGATGCCGATCTCGCGCCGCCGGTTCAGCACCAGATAGGACAGAATGCCGTAGATGCCGATCGCGGCCAGGAGCAGCGCCAGCGCGGAGAAGACCAGCAGCACGGTCATGACCAGGCGCGGCGGGTCCGCAGGCGCCGCAAGCACCCGCTCCAGCGTCTGCGCGTGGGCCAGCGGAATCGAGGCATCGAGCCGCCGCACTTCATCCCGCAGCACACCCAGCAGCGCGGCTTCGCTGCCCGCGCCGCGCACGTACACGTGCATGTTGCGGAACGGGAACTGCCTCTGCGTGAAGTAGATCGCAGGCTCCGGCACCGCCGAGATCGTGTTGTTGCGGACATCGCGAACAATGCCGATCACCTCGTAGTCCTGCGTACTCAGACGGGCGCCCAGCGGGCCGATCGCCCGCGTGTACAGGTCGACCCGTTTGCCCACCACGGTTTCGTTCGGCCAGTACCGCCGCACCAGCGTCTCGTTCACCAGCACAACGCCGGGCCGCGCCGAGTCATCGCGCACGTCGAAGCCGCGGCCCTCCCGCAGCGCCACGCCCAGCGCGTCCTGCCACCCTTCATCGACACTGTGAACCTGCGCCATCGGCGTCTGCCCCGGCTCTGTCGATGAGCCCGCATACGCGAACGGCACCCGCCAGCCCGCCTCCAGCGGCAGAAAGTTCGAGACGCCGGCCGCGCCGATCGCCGGATTCCCGCGCAGGTTCTCGCTCAGCCTCGCGTAGAATCGCGCGACATCGCCCCACGTGCCGTACGTCGTGTTCGAAAGCTGCCGATCCGCCGTGGCCACCCGCGTCGCATCGACGCCCGCATCGACACGCAGCATCTCGATCACGCTGCGCACCAGCAGCCCCGCGCCCGAGAGAAGCACAACCGCCAGCGCGATCTCCGCCGTCACCATCACTCCGCGCGTGCGCCCGCCCGCGGCCGCGCCATCCGCGCGCGCATCCCGCCGCAGCGCATCGCGCATGCGGGTCCGTGTAAGCACCAGCGCAGGCGCCAGACCGAAGCCCACGGCCGTCAGCATCGTGATCCCCACCGCGAACGCCAGCACCACCCCGTTCACGTTCACTTCGGCTGCCCGCGGAATCTCCACCGGCGACCACGCCAGAAAACCGCGCACGCCCAGCACCGCCGTGACCACGCCCAGCGCCGCGCCCGCCAGCGCCAGCACCAGACTCTCCGTCAGCAGCTGCACCGTCAGCCGACCACGGCTCGCCCCCAGCGCCGCACGAACCGCAACCTCCGTCGTGCGCGCAGTGGCCCGCGCTAACAACAGGTTTGCTACGTTGATGCACGCAAATCACCAGCAGCAGCCCCGCCGCACCCAGCAGCGCCAGCAGCGCCGGCCGGAATACACCGGCCACCTCCACATCCAGCGACTGCGCGACCGCGCTCCAGCCCCGATTCGACGAGGCGTACTCCTCCGCCAGCCGCGCACCCACCCGCGCCAGCTCACGGTTCGCCTGCGCTACGGTCATACCCGGCCGCAGACGGCCGACCGCTCCCATGAAATGCGCCGCCCGCGAATGACCCGCCAGATTCCATGTCAGACGCTGCCAGACGTCCGTGTCCCCGGGAAACTGGAAACCCGCCGGCATCACGCCCACCACCGCAAACGGCGCCCCGTTCAGCCGAACCGTCCGCCCCAGCACCGACGCATCGCCACCAAACCGGCTCCGCCAAAGCCGATGGCTGATCACCACCTCCGACTCCGTGCTGTGAAGCGTCGAATCCCGCGGAAAACCCCGACCCATCACCGGCACCACGCCCAGCACGTCGAACAGATTCTCACTCGCTTCGATCGCACTCACCCGCAACGGCTCCTCCACCGCATCCGTCAGGTCGTACTCTGGTCGCCACCACGCCGCCGCATCCTCGAACACACGGTCCAGTGCGCGATAATCCATGAAATTCACCGGCGACACGGACTGCCGCAGCTCGTTACGCTCCGGCTGCGTCTCCCATAGCATCACCAGTCGCGCCGGGTCCCGGAACGACAGCGGCCGAAGCACCACGCCATGCACCAGGCTGAACACCGCCGTCGCCGCACCCGTCCCCAGACCCAGCGTCAGCACCGCCGCCAGCGCAAATCCCGGCGAGCGACGCATCGATCGCACACCCTGCCGCGTATCCCGGATCCAGTGATCCAACACTCGCTCCGCCATGCCTCGCCTCCTCCGTTCTCCACGCGCCTCACTTCGACCCGCCCGCAACGCCCGACGCAGCGCCACAGGCCGCGTTCGCAACAGCTCCCGCGCGTACCACACCCGCGCGCGCCACTCGCCTCGCTCGTGCCGCTCCCGTGCATAGCGCTCCGCCAGATCCCCCAGCACCGCTTCCCGCAGCGCCGCCGGTACCAGCCTCGCCGCCACCCACTCGGCCACGCGTCTGCCCATCCGCTCCGCCGCTGTTGGTTTGATGAGGGCCGATTTTTTTGACATTGTCAATATTCAAAGGGTTGCTTGCCGGCCGAAAGAGGCTTGTCTATGCTGCGGCCGAACCCGCGAGCGAGTCCCCGGCGAAACGTTCCTGGCAGGCACACCGGCACGATGTCCCGTACTCCCCTGTTTGCCCTGGTCGTGCGCGCGCTCCGTCAGGCGCATTACGCGACGGTCACGGGCGCGAGTGCGGCGGAAGTGCTGGAGCGCGGGGCGGCGGCGCGGCGCGGGGTGCGGATGGGGGAGGACGTGGATGCTGTAGGGTGGCGTCCGAGCCGCCGTGAGTTCGTGGGCACGAGTGTGCTGGCGGGGGCGGGGCTTGCGGCGGGTTGTGCGGGTCGGGCCAGCGGAGGCGGATCGGGCGCGGCGTCCGGGGACGCGGTGGTCATCGTGGGCGCGGGACTGGCCGGGCTGGTGGCGGCGCGGACGTTACGGTCTGCGGGTGTGCGGGTGCGGTTGTTCGAAGCGCAGAATCGGGTGGGCGGGCGGGTGTTCAGCCTGCGCGGTCATTTTGCGGAGCGCGCGCGCCGGCTGTCGCGCCGTGCGCTGCTCGGCGGCCGCTGAGCGCGTCTCATCACGCGACCGCCATTCGCGCCGAACTCACGCGGCGCGAACCGGGTACACTTCGCAGGTGCGCCATCGCGAGGGGATGACCATGAGCCGGACCGGAACGATTGTGCTCGGGCTGTGCTTCGGCGTGTTCGGCTGCGGCCGCAAGCTGCCGGACCGGCCGGGTGAGATCGAGATTGCCATTGGCGGAACGACGGATGAGGATCCGGGCTCGATCCGCCTGATCTCGGGCATCACGACAGACGCGCAGGGGAGGATCTGGGTAACGGACGCGTTATCGGATGACATCCGCGTATTCAACGCGGATGGCACGTTTGCATTTCGTTTCGGCGGCACGGGCGATGGCCCCATGCAGTTTGCGGGCCCCTGCTGTCTGTCGTTCGATGGGCGAGGCCGCCTCTGGGTACGCGATGGTGCGAACGCGCGATACAGCGTGTTCTCGGCGCGGGAGGCCGGCGCAGATTTCCTGTTCTCGATTCCGACGCCGCGCGGCGCGCAGACCTTGCGCCGCCCGATCACGTTCGACCCGGCCGGCCGCCTGATCGATGTGCGGCAGTTGTCCACGCGCCAGGCCGGCGGCGCCGTGCGCATGTTCATCGACACGCTCGGCGTTGCGCAGGACAGCCAGGTGCTGGCGCCGGTTCCGCAGGAGAGCCTGGGCGTGATGGCGCTGCAGTCGAATGGTGCGATCTGGTTTCTGAAGCCGCCCTACGGCGCGGTCGAGCTGATCGCGCACGGCCCGCAGGGCGATTACGCGCGCGCGATTTCCTCCCGCTACCTGGTCGCGCGTTACGCCGCGGACGGCACGATCCTGCACGAGCTGCACCGGCCGAGGGAACGCGGGCCGGCGCTCACGCACGTCGAACGGGCGCGCGCCGAAAACCAGCTGATCAAGGATGCACAGCGCATGGGCATGGCGCCGGCGGAGCTGGCGGGACTGATGCCGTTCCGCAATCAGGTGCTCGCTGGACTGTACTTCGATCGCGTCGGCCGGCTCTGGGTCGAGCTGCACACGCGTTCATCCGAGCCCGATCGTGTGGCCGACGTCTACGATCGGGAGGGCAACGGCCTGTTCCGCGCGGAGTGGCCGAAGACCGTTGACCTGGCGGAGATCGCGTGGATCATGGAAGACTCGGCGATCGGCGTCGAGGTGGACACGCTGCCCGGCTACGACCGCGCGATTCGCGTCCGCTGGCGCTGACGCGCGGGGGCGCCGGATTCAGCGCAGCCCGACGCTGCCGCGCACCGCCTGGTAGAGACGCTCGGGATCGTACGCGACGCCATCCTTGAAGACGATCTCGACATTGCCGATGTCGGCAATGCGGACGGCCGGGTTTCCGCGCACGACAATGAGGTCGCCGGCCTTGCCCGGCTCGACCGAACCCACGCGATCCTGCACGCCCAGGTGGATCGCGCCGTTCAGCGTGGCTACGCGGATCGCTTCTGCCGGCGACAACCCCGCTTCCACGAGCAGCTCGACCGCGCGCTGATTGGCAAAGCCGGCGACGACACCGCCATACCCGGTGGGATCCGTGCCGGCCACGAGCAGTCCGCCGGCGCGCAGGAAGGCGACTTCCATGTCCATCATGCGCCGCAGCCGGCGCACGGCCGCCGTGGCCGTATCGGTGCTGACGCGGGAGAACTGGCGCAGGTACAGATCGCGGACTTCCGGCACCATGGCATCGAGCGCGCGGTCCGGCGCGCGCGGACGGCCGGGCACGGACGTTTCGAACACCGTCAGCGTCGATGTGATGGCAACGCGCGCACTCACCAGCTCGCGGATCAGCCGCTGCGCTGGTTCACCCGCCGCATCGAGATCGGTAAGCGATGCGTTCGCTCCGCCAGGACAGCGATCCGGTTCCTTGGCCGGGACAAAGTCCGTGCTGGCAAAGAAGCCGTGCTCGAGATTGTCGATGCCGAGACCGGCCGCCTCCCGGTACGTCACCGAGCAGAGATGCCCGGTCACCTTGAGTCCGCGCCTATGCGCCTCCTCGATCGCGACGCGCAGTTCTTCGCGCGAAATGTGCATGTACGCCTTGAACGACGTGAAGCCTTCCTCCGCCCAGAACGAGACCATCCGCCGTGCGTCGTCCGGTCCGCGCAGCGCCTTGACCGCGGGAATATTCAATCCCGGACCGTTCAGGTACGGCGCTGTGACGTGCATCTTCGGACCGGGCACTGCGCCGGCATCGATGCTCCGCTTCAGGTTCAGGTCCGCATACGGCACCATGCTGCCGCCGGTGCGGATCGTCGTGGCGCCGCCTGCCAGGTACAGCCGCGGAAAGCTGAAGCCCAGCTCGTTGTACATCGCGTTGCCCGCCGGATAGAACATGTGCTCGTGCAGCATGACGAAGCCGGGCAGTACGGACCGGCCGGCGAGGTCGATGATTTCGGCGCCGGCGAGAGGCGCACCGGCGGCCGCGCCCACATACGCAATGTTCCCATCGCGGAGCACGATCGTCTGATTCTCGCGCGCGGGCCCGCCCCTGCCGTCGACCACGCGCGTGTTGGTGAGCGCAATGACCGGCGCGTCCGTGCGCACGAAAGCGCGCACCTGCGGTGAGAGGTTGCGCTGCGCGGTGGCCGGCGCGGCGCTGACCAGCAGTGCCGCGGCGCAGAGCGCAACGCCGGACCGATCAGCGGCCCTGGCCCGTGCGCGGCGGCGGGAAATCGGCAAGAAGTCCATCGGCATCGATCTGGTAGAGGGCCAGTGCGTGGGGCAGGCCGGCCAGGCGGCGGCGTCGGCCCAGGCTGCGGTATCGCAGGCCTGCGGGCGCCGGCTCGGCCGCGCTGATGGTGTCGCCGGAAGCCAGGATCTGGCCGCCGTGCGCGGCATCGCAGACGCGAGCCACCGTGTGCACCGCAAGTCCGATGTAACCGACGTCGCTCAGCGTGGTACGGCCGCTGTGGATGCCAATGCGCACGCGGACGGTCAGCGCGTCCGCCCAGTGTCGCTTCAGCAGAGCGCGCTGCATGGCGGCCGCCGCATGCACTGCGTTCCCGGCGTTCTCGAAGACCGCAAAGAACTCATCGCCGCGCGCATCGATCTCGCGCCCGCTCGAGCGGGAGACTGCGCGGCGCAGCAGGGCGCGCACCTCATTGAGCAGATCGCGATAGCGGTCACCGAGCTGCCGGAGCAGGACGGTGGATTGCTCGATGTCCGACATCAGGAACGTGACAAAGCCGGTGGGCAGCGAAGCCGCATCGGTCGCAGTCGCCTGGATCTGACCGTGCAGCCGGTCCTTCTCGATGACGAAACGAACCGCGGCCAGGACGGTCTCGGCGAGGTCCGGATCCTCGAGTACGGACGGATCATGCACGAGCGCAGTCATGGGGCGCCCCGCCCGTTCGAGGTACGTCACGGCGCAGCCGCCGCCCTCTGCCGGCAGCGCAGTGACCTTGCCCGCTCCGTCCAGATACGCGCCGGCTGCGTCCGACCAGTGGAGCACGGTGAGCGTCGCGTCATGCAGCACCTTGCGCAGCCGCTGCTCCAGCTCGCCGGGCGCGCCGTGACGGCCCAGCTCGATCACGAGCCGGCCCGCGGCTGCGTGTTTCTTCTCCGACTCGAGCTGGCCGGTGATGAAGCCGATGGGCACGATGCGGAACTTCTTCGCGGCCTGGAGCAATCGCTTGCGCGCGCGTTCGCGGGCCGCATCACTCTCGAAGTGTACCTGGTTGAATCGCGCGAGCGCATTGCGCACGTGCGCTTCATCGTGGATGGGCAGTCGCTTGCGGCCGCGCGAATCGACGTACGCGAACGCGCTGTCCGGCAGTCCGGCCCGTTGTCTGGGATCGAGGCGCGCCATACCGCTCAAGGTTACGCGGCGCTCCGCGTCCCGCGCAATTGTCAGTAACGCGGAACGGTGTCGTCCACCTCGTCGGACCAGGCCAGGACCCCGCCCTTCAGGTTCCAGAGCCGGCGGAACCCCGCTTCGCGCAGCTGGCGCAGCGCTTTCGCACTGCGCGCACCGGAGCGGCAGTGCAATACGATTTCTTCCGCAGTGCTGAGCTCGTTCATGCGTTCGGGGATCGCGCCGAGCGGGATCAGGCGTGCGCCATAGGGCTCGAGGTTGGCGATGTCCCATTCATGCGGTTCGCGCACGTCAATGATGGTCAGTGCGTCGCCCCGGTCGAGCCGTCGCTTCAGCTCCGTTGCCGTCAGCTCCGGCACGCCGCTCAGCTCGGCGGCCTCGCTCGCGTGGGCCTGCGGAATACCGCAGAACTCTTCATAATCGATGAGGCCTCGAATCGTCGGCGCAGTGCCGCACACCGGACAGGACGGGTCCTTGCGCACCTTCAGCTCGCGGAACCGGAGCGCCAGCGCATCGAACAGCAGCAGCCGGCCGATCATGGCGTCGCCGCGGCCGAGGATCAGCTTGATGCCTTCGAGCGCCTGCAGTGTGCCGACAATACCGGGCAGCACGCCGAGCACACCGCCCTCCGCGCAGCTCGGCACGAGTCCCGGCGGCGGCGGTTCGCGGAACAGGCAGCGATAGCACGGGCCCTCCTTCGCATGGAACACGGAGAGCTGGCCCTCGAAGCGGAAGATCGAGCCGTACACGTTCGGCTTGCCCAGCAGCACGCACGCATCGTTCACCAGGTAACGCGTCGGGAAGTTGTCCGTGCCATCGATCACGACGTCATAGGGCTCGAGAATCTCGAGCGCGTTCTGGCTGGTGAGCGGTGTTTCGTGCCCGATCACTTCAATGTTCGGATTGATGTCGAGCAGGCGGTCCCGCGCGGATGCGATCTTGGGGCGGCCCACATCACGCGTGCCGTGCAGGACCTGGCGCTGCAGGTTGGTCTCATCGACCACATCGAAATCGACAATGCCGATGGTGCCCACGCCCGCGGCGGCCAGATAGAGGCCAAGCGGCGAGCCCAGTCCACCCGCGCCGACGCAGAGGATGCGCGCAGCCTTGAGCCGCCGCTGCCCTTCCATTCCCACTTCGGGCATGATCAGATGGCGGCTGTAGCGGCGGATCTCCTGCGCCGAGAGCGTGACGTCGCGGCTGCGCGCGTGCATGGCTTCTGCCAGGTTCTGCGGCTCTTCCACCAGGGTCTCTCCTCGCCCGTCGTGCGCGGCGCCCGTGCCACCCGCAATGCTCGGCACGATCGTGATCGTATCGCCATCCCGGATCGGCGCGCGAGGGCCACCCAGCGCGCGCGCATCGTCTTCATTGACGTAGGCGTTGACGAAGTTGCGGAGTGCGCCCCGTTCATCGTAGAGATGGGGCCGCAGCGCCGGGTGCCGCTCGACCAGCCGGTCGAGCGCTTCGCCCAGGGTGCCCGCCGCCACTTCGACTTCCTTGCCGTCGCCCGCATAAGCCTTGAGCGCGGCCGGGATGCGGATGGTTACGCTCATGACGTCTCCTCCAGGATTTCCTCTTCCTGCAATGCACTCCGGTCGTCTGCCAGCCGCCAGGCCCGCGTGACCGTGCCGTTGCCGGCGCTGACGCTCACGATCAGGTAGGTGTACCACGGCCATGCGTGATCACGATCATAGCCCGAGGGAATGGCGGGGTGATCGGGATGCGAATGATAGAAGCCGACAATGTCGAGCCCGTCCCGCTGCGCCGTGCTCTCGATCTCGCGCAGCCGCTCCGCCGGTATGAGGTAGCGGCGAGCGCGCTCCTCTTCGCGCGCGTTGGCCACCGGTACGACGCGCAGAACGATGCGGTCCCGCGCCGAAACGGGTCCCAGCAGGACGCCGCAGACTTCCTCGGGGTAGCCGTGGCGCACAGCGTGCCGGATCTCTTCGAGCAGCGCCGCCGCGATGCGGATCATGCGGCGCCTCCGCCCGTCAGCCACGGCTCGGACAGGTAGCGGTCGCCGCCATCGGGCAGCACCGTGACGATCAGCGAATCCCGCGGCGCGGACGCCGCCACGCGGAGTGCCGCGGCCACGTTCGCGCCGCCGGACGCGCCCGCGAGCAGACCCTCTTCGCGTCCCAGCCGCCTCGCCATCTCCTGCGCTTCCTCCGTCGCAACCGCGAGCGTCTCGTCCGCAAGCGTCGCATCGAAGATGCCCGGCACGATCGCTGTCGGCATGTGCTTCAGTCCCTCGATGCCGTGGAACGGCGACGCGGGCTGCACCGCGATCAGCCGCACCGCCGAATTCATGCGGCGCAGCCGGCGGCCCGTCCCGACAAACGTGCCGCTCGTGCCGAGGCCGGCCACGAAATGCGTGATTCTGCCGCGCGTCTGGCGCCAGATCTCGACGCCCGTGCCTTCTTCGTGCGCGCGCACGTTGGCCGGATTGTTGTACTGGTCCGCGTAGAAGTACGTCGCCGGCTCTGCGGCGGCCCTGCGCCGCGCTTCGCGGATCGCACCATCCGAGCCTTCGGCCGCCGGCGTGATGACGAGCGTGGCACCATACGCAAGCAACAGCTTCTTCCGCTCCTCGCTGGCATTGGCCGGCACACATATCTCGCAGGCCACGCCTCGCTCCGCGCAAAGCATGGCATAGGCAATGCCCGTGTTGCCGGAGCTCGAGTCGAGCAGTGTGCGACCCGCGCCCAGCTGACCCGCCCGCTCCGCCGCCCGCACGATCTCGAGCGCCGCTCTCGCCTTCACACTGCCGCTCGGGTTCAATCCTTCCAGCTTCACCAGCACGGTCGCGCCACCTGCAATGCGCCGCAACGGCACGAGCGGCGTGTTGCCGATCGCGTCCTCGAGGCGGCCAGACCTTGACCGCCGTTCCGGTTCGCGTGCGTTCTGACGCATGGCGGCAGACCCTGAAAAAACCGAGCGGCCGTGAGCTTTGCGATAGCCCACGGCCGCTGCGAAAGGGATACCGGACCGCCCGTCAGCCGGGCGGCCGCAGCCGTGAGGCCCCGGGGCGCGTGCGCGCGCCCGGCCAGGGACAACAGCAACAGCAACCCGGCATGCCTTCGGCCTTTCGATCTCGGTTCCCGGCGCTCGGCCCGACCCGGGCCGGCGACACTGTCCTCGTTGCCAAAAGACTAAATTCGTACCACCGCGAAATCAACTACGCGGCGGCTGACTCAGAAAGCCGGCGCGACCGAACGAGGTTCCCGATCAGCGTCCCCGAAAAAGAACCGCCGGCACCGCGGGAAAACGGTGCCGGCGTTCTTCGTCTCGCGTTTGCGAAGGATCAGGCGCTCTTTTCGAACGCCGCCGCCTTGACCTCCGCCTGCGAGAGACCCTTCGACTTCCGCCACGCCGTCTCCTGCTCGTATGCCTGACGGAACACGTTCGGGATTTCCGCCGGTGCGATACTCACGAACGAACCCGCCATACGCTCGCGCTGGAACCGCAGATGCAGCGCGGCCGGCGTCAGTCCGGGTGCGCGCACCATCTCGTGACCCGGCTGCCGCTCCAGACCGCCACCCATGCGCGCATTGCTGATCGTGAAGCTGCGACCGTCCTGATAGCGGCAGACAATGTCACACCACACACCCGCCTGCGGATGCTCGTACACCACCGCAATCGCGTGCTCGTCCGGCTTCGCAAGGAAGTGCACCGGCATGTTCTTCATCTCGGTGATCGCAAAGCTGCCGGCGTTCTGGAACCCGCGCCGCTGGAACGAATCGATCGCCGACTTCGCTTCCGGCTTCGTCGTCCCGCCCGACAACGGCTCCAGGGTCAGCGTGTCCGGCTGCTGCGACAGCGCGATCTTGCCGATCGCCTTGCCCGCCACCGCCACCAGAATCTTGTTCACCAGTTCCGGCTTGTACTTGAGAATCACGTAGACGACCACAAGAAAGCCGATCCACAGCAGGTCCCGACTCATACGGAAGTCTCGCTCGTCACCGGTCCGTTCGCCCGCACACTGCCGGGGTTACAACCGGAAGTATCGGCAATCGCCGGTTTCGGGATGAGAACAGCAGGCCTGGCGGGATGGCCTGGCGCGGCCGACTGTCTGACGCACCTATCTTGTGTACTGGTATGTAGTTAAGCCGTTCCTGCGGGCGTGATGCGGCAGCGGCTGGGGAGGTTACCGCAGGACTGGACCGGTAGCGGCGAGCCGACCCGCCCGCGCGATGGCGGACGGGCCGGCGGCCGTGGTGTCAGGGCACGGTTTCACCCGAAGCGACGCCGGGTCGCTCGGCAAACACGATGGTGCCCTTCTCGAGGCTGGCGCCACGCAGCGCGAGGGCCAGGACTTCGCCCAGGTCGCGCACGAGATGGAACT
>Ga0187892_10004528_pt1 | contig 23166 bp, 17 predicted proteins | sample MA1701073metaG_FD_139345 | JGI IMG/M metagenome (GOLD analysis project Ga0187892, IMG submission 139345) | Bio-ooze microbial communities from a basaltic lava cave in the Kipuka Kanohina Cave System on the Island of Hawaii, USA - MA170107-3 metaG ... | reverse complement strand
GGCCAGGCGGTCGCGGGCCGCCGCCGCCTCCAGCCGGAGTCCGCCCCCGAGCGACTGGAGCCGCGCGGTCCCGAGGAACGGAGCGAAGTCCCGCCGGGCCGAGGGCTCGGCGTCGAACGCGGCCTCGAGGTCGAAGAAGACCTGGAAGTCGCCGGCGAGGGTCTCCCGGGCGGCGACGAAGCGGGGCGACGCCGCGAGCGGCTTCTCGGGCGCCTTGCCGGTCACGAAGGGCTCGAGCAGCGCGCGGTTGGTGGACACGACGCCGGTCGTCCCCAGCTCGGCGATGAAGAGGTGGCGCTGATGGTCGCGGAGCTCGACGATGCGTCCTCCCTTCACGTCCTCGACCCGGCGGCGGCCGGAGAACGAGCGGAACGGCGCCAGCTCGGAGAGGCGCGCGTCGGCCTCCTTGGCGGCGCGCAGCACCGCGATCATCCGCTCGTGCCCGTCCTTGCGCGCCAGCACCGCGAAGGTGACGCGTCCGGGATAGAGCTCGGGGAAGGCCAGGAGCCGGTCGGTGAGGTCCGATCCGGCCGATCCCGCCAGCTCCTTCCTGAGCCGGGGGCCGATCGACTTGAGGAAGGCCGTCACCTCCTCGTCCTTGAAGATCGCGGCGGGGGGGAGCGCCTTGAGCCTCTTCGTGAGGTCCGCGACCGACGGGACCGTGACGTGGAGGATGGTCCCCTCGGGGAGCAGCGCCGCATCGGGATCGTCGGCCGCCGGGAGCGCAAGCGCGAGCACGAACATCAGCGACAGCATCTTGGGCCTCCTGCCGTTTCCAGAAGCTTCGGGCTTCCCGCTTCGACCTTCCAGCTATCGGCGCTTATAGCTTCGATCATTCCGGAACGAAGATCGTGTCCTTGCCCTGGGCCTTGGCGCGGTAGAGGGCCTTGTCGGCCCGCTGGATGAGCGCGGCCGGCGTGCGGGCGTGGTCGGGGAAGGCCGCGACGCCGATCGAGGCGGTGAGCCGCACGCCCAGCCGCCCGCCGAACCGCCCGCTCCGGAGCGCCTGGCGCAGCTCGCCGGCCACGCGCCGGGCGCGGCGGGGGCCCGATCCCGGGAGCACGACCGTGAACTCGTCCCCGCCGTAGCGGAACCCGATCCCGCGCCCGCCCAGCGTCCGTGCCGTGAGCGCCCCCACCTCGGTGAGGATCGAGGCGGCCGTCCAGTGGCCGTGGCGGTCCACCACCGCCTTGAAGGAGTCCAGGTCGTAGAAGATCACCGAGACCGGCCGCCCGGTCCGGCGCGCCTCGCGGAGCTCGGCGCGCATCACGTCGTGGAGGTGGCGCGAGTTGTAGAGGACGGTGAGGTGGTCGCGCCGGGTCAGCTCCAGGATGCGGGAGTGGTTGCGGGCATTGGCGAGCGCGATCGCGGCGAAATCGCAGATGGCCTCGAGGAGCCTGAGCTCGCGGTCGTTGAACTCCGGGTCCTGGTCCGAGTTCACCAGCTCGAGCACGCCCAGGACCTCCCCCCGGACCTTGAGCGGCGCGCCCAGGATCGAGCGGGTGCGGAACCCGGTGAGGTCGTCGAAGCGCGAGGAGAACCGGCGGTCCCGGGACACGTCCCGGACCAGCAGGGGACTCCCCGTGCGGGCGATCCAGCCGGCGATCCCCTCGCTCACGGGGAGGTGCTTCCCCTGGAGCATGCGCGAGACGCGCCCGACGATGATCGTGAAGATCAGGTCGCCGGTCTCGGGGTGCCGGAGGAAGAGCGTCCAGTTCCGCGGGCGCAGGAGGCGGGTGGTCCGGTCCACGACGGCGCGGAGCACCGCATCGATGTCCAGGTTCCCGGTGATCGTCTTGCCGATCCCCACCAGGGTCCGGACCTCGTCCTCGAGCCGGCGGATTTCCTGCTGCGTCGTCCGGGCTGCCATGACCGCGCCGCGCGGATTATACGGAGGCCGTTGTAGTGTTCGCCGGTCGGACCCGTATGCTGGCCGTCCCTTTCTCGAGGTATCCCCATGAACACGATCCTGCTCGGCCTCGTCGTCGTCCTCGCGCAGGACTTCGCCGGCTCCTGGTCCGGCTCGCTCGCGGTCCCGGGGGGCGCGCTCCGGCTGGTCCTCAACGTCGAGATGGCCGGAGAGCGCTGGAAGGGGACGTTGGACAGCCCGGACCAGGGCGCGTCGGGCATCCCCTGCGACACGGTCGCGCTGGAGGGGACGAACGTCAAGTTCGAGATCAAGCAGCTCGGCGCGAAGTTCCAGGGGACGCTCGACAAGCCGGGGAAGTCGATCTCCGGTCTCTTCAAGCAGAGCGGGATGTCGCTGTCCTTGACGTTCAAGAAGCTGGACAAGGCTCCGGAGTACCGGCGCCCGCAGGACCCGCGTAGGCCCTACCCCTACGACGAGGTCGAGGTGACCGTCGAGAACGCCGCGGGGAAGAACCGCCTGACGGGGACGTTGTCCGTGCCCCGCGAGAAGGGGCCGCACCCGGCGGTGCTGCTGATCACGGGGTCGGGGCAGCAGGACCGGGACGAGACGCTGCTCGGGCACAAGCCGTTCCTGGTGCTGGCCGACCATCTGACGCGGCAGGGGATCGCGGTTTTGCGCGTGGACGACCGGGGGATCGGCGGCTCGACGGGGGAGGTCGTGAAGGCGACGAGCGAGGACTTCGCCGGCGACGTCGCCGCGTGCGTCGCGTTCCTGAAGGGCCGGCCCGAGGTGAACGCGGGGCGGATCGGCCTCGTCGGCCACAGCGAGGGGGGGATGATCGCACCGATGGTGGCGGCCCGCTCGGAGGACGTGGCCTTCATCGTGCTCCTGGCGGGCCCGGGCCAGACCGGCGAGGAGATCCTGCGCTACCAGGTGGGTCACCTGGCGCGGGAACAGGGGGCGAGGGCGGAACAGGCGGAGAAGAAAGCGGGGCAGTACGTCCGGATCTTCCAGATGATGCGCGAGGAGACGGACGACGCCGCGGCGCGCAAGAAGGCGCAGGAGATCCTCGCCGAGGACCGCGAGGCGCTCGGGGGGGTCATGGGGCCGTTCGACACCCCGCAGGGGCTCGGCCAGCTCCTCAGCCCGTGGATGCGCTACTTCCTGGCGTATGACCCGAAGCCCGTGCTCGCGAAGGTGCGCTGCCCGGTGCTGGCGCTGAACGGCGAGCTGGACCGGCAGATCCAGTCGAAGCCGAACCTCGCGGGGATCGAGGCGGCGCTGAAGGAGGCCGGGCACAAAGACTTCACCGTTCGCGAGCTGAAGGGCCTCAACCACCTCTTCCAGACCGCGAAGACCGGGTCGGGCCAGGAGTACGCGAAGATCGACGAGACCTTCGCGCCCGCCGCGCTGAAGGCGGTGTCCGACTGGATCAAGGCGCGGACGATGGCGCAGTAGCGGGTCGTGCCCGCCGTAACCACGCGGTAGCGATTCCCATCGCCTGGCCGGCTCCTCGTGCCGGGAGTGGCCTGGAACGACGCTTGCTGTGCCGAGCCTCGTGAGCACGCTCTACAAGGTCACGACCGGGGGCACGGTCACGCCCACGTCGATCCGGGTCGGGGATCCGAAGAACCTCGAGGTCGACGAGACGCCAAGCGCGGCGGGCGAGTACGTCTTCGTCACCCTCTGGGGCAGCCTGGCCCGGGTCGGTCGGATGGGTGGCCCCTTCACGGGTCTCGTGGGGATTCCCTACGTCTTCGCGCATGACATGGTGCTGGACGGCGTCCGCAATGTCTCGACGGTCGGCTCGGGAACGAATCGCTGGGAGGTCCTCGTCGATTTCCCGTACGACCCGGGATTCACCTACGCGATCCTCCTGGGCCGATCGGGCTATCGGCCGGGCGTCACGCTCCCGGACCTGCGGAGGCTCCGGTTGAACCCCGACGCCGCGACCTGGGCCGGGCTGGCCGGGGCGCTGCCGGGAACGAGCGGGCTCGCCGGAACGCTGGACGCCCGGGGCACCGCGCGCGGGGTCATCGACCTGAGCCGGGCGCCCGCCTCGGCGCGCGGGCAGGCCTTCTGGATGGTCGGCGTCGTGCTCGACCCGGCATCTCCTTCGTCGATCCGGCGGATCAGCCCGCCGGTCGTGCTACAGCTCCGCTGACCGCCGCAAAGGGATCAGGTCCCTCCGAGGGACCTGATCCCTTGTTCCACGTCCTCGAGCACGACCCGCCAGGGAGGGCGACGCCCGGCGCGCGCGCGCTCGAGGAGGGTTGCGACGCGCCCGCCGATCGCGTCGATCGCGGGGCCGGAGTCGGCGTCGCCGAAGAGCGCGTGACGCGCGCCGCGGATCACCGCGCCCGCGTTCAGCACGAAGTCGGGGACGTAGAGGATGCCCCGCTCGTGGAGCGCGTCCGCGTGGCGGTCCTCGCCCAGCACGTTGTTCGCCGCGCCCGCGATCACGCGCGCGCGGAGGCGCGGCAGCGTCGAGTCGTCCACCACGCCGCCGCGCGCGCACGGCGCGAGGAGGTCGCACTTGAGGAACGGCGCGTCCTCCACGGGGACGAGCTCCACCCCGACGGACCGCGCGGCGTGCGCGGCGCTGTGGCTCGGATCCGCCCCCAGCACCTTCGCGCCCGCCCCGAGCAGCCCCTCCGCCACGCGGAGCCCGACGTCGCCGAGCCCCTGCACGACCGCCACCCGCCCGCGCAGATCGGGGATCGCCGCGCGCACGCCCGCCAGGACCCCGCGCGCGGTCGCCGCGCCCAGGTCTCCGAGCGCCGCGGGATCGGCGACGTGCCGCGTCGCCTGTCGGACCGCCGCGAGGTCCGCCGCGCCCACCCCCATGTCCGGCCCCGCGTGGAAGCGGCCGTCCAGCCGCTCGAGCTCGCGGCCGAGCGCGCGCCACGCCTCCGGGCGCCGGAGCCCCGAGTGCAGCCGGAACACCCCCTTCCCTCCGCCGCCCGGAAGCCCCGCCGTCACCACCTTCCGGTGCATCGCGAGCGCCAGCGCCGCGCCGTCGCGGAGCATCTCCCCGTCGCTCGCGTAGGGGAGGACTCGCAGCCCGCCGAAGGCGGGCTGCCTCGCGCGGTCGTGAACGACCAGGAAGCCGTGTAGTCCCGATGCGTCGTCGCGGACTGCGATCGACCAGGGAAGGCAGGGAGTCGGGGCCATCCGGTCGCGAAGCTACCGGAGCACGGCGCGCAACTCCACTTCGCAGAATCAGGCTGGATCGCCTTCACCGGGAGGGAGAGTCGACGTAGCACAGCGGAGTTCTGCGCCGGCGCGAGGAGCGCCAGGCCCAGGATTGGGATGAGGACGGACCCGGGGCGGATCATGGTTCGCTTCTCCCTACCTGCGAGGGAAGAGCAATTCCTGGGACCTCCGCGTCGGTCATTCCCGTTCCAGCTCCTTGACGATGGCCTGGATCCGGGACGCGTCCGGGGCATCCGGCAGGAGGGCAAGGTAGCCCTCGAGAGCGGCGACGGCCTGGGGCTTGTCCCCCTTCCTGTAGTAGGCGAGTCCCAGTTCCCGGCGCGCGGGCGCGTACCGGCCGTCCGTCTTCATGGCGGCGATGAAGTGCGCGATGGCGTCGTCGATCTGTCCGGGCCCGCCCGTCTCGAGGGCGATCCTGCCCAGGTAGTAGGGTGCCACCGGGTCATCCAGGGAGACCGAAAGCGCCTTCTCGAACATCGCGCGGGCCGTCTGAAAGCGCTTGGCCTCGTAGTCCATGAGGCCGGTCGCCACCACCAGCTCGCGCGTGCGTCGTTGGAACTCCTGGCTGTTGGCAACGGTCTTGCCCGTGATCCGGCCGGCGTACCTGGCCTCCACCAGCTTCGTCGTGTGCTCGATCCGCGAGACGTTCGTCGGGTGGCTCCCGTACAGGAAGTTCTCGAGCGGCGCCTTGTCGCCATGTTCCTTCAGGAGCTGCCGAAAGGTCCCGGGCGCCTCCCGTGGATCGAAGCCCGCGCGAAACATGTACTCGAGGCCGACTTCGTCTGCCTCGCTCTCCCGCGTCCGCCCATGCCCGTTGATCGACGCCTGCAGGGCGTACTGATACGTCTTCTCGAGGGCGCCGGGGGGAAGCGAACCCGCGCCCGCCTCGCCCGCCGCTCCCACGGCGAGCTGACCCAGGAACTTGATCCCGAATTCGGCCTGGATCCCCTCCGGCACGTGGCCCTCCGTCACATGGGCGATCTCGTGGCCCAATACCATGGCGAGCTGCGCCTCGTTCTCCATCCGGGCGATGAGGCCCGCGTACACATAGACCAGGCCGCCGCCGAAGGTGAAAGCGTTGATGGTCGGATCCTTGACGACCCGCACCCGGTAGGCAAAGGGGCAGGGCTTCGAGACCGCCACGATCCGCTGGGTGAGGTCAGTCACGTAGGTCTCGAGGAGGGGATCGTCCCAGAGCACCGCCGTCTTCTCGAACTCCAGCGCGTTGGCCCGGGCCATCCGCTCCTCGTCCGCGGCGGTGAAGCTGGGCCACTTGGAAGCGGTCTCGACGACGGACGGGCCCAAGGGGATCAGCTGGTTGAGCTCGGAACAGCCGGCGAGGACTGCAGCGAACAAGCCGCAGGAGAGGATGGTGCCGCTGGTCCATGTCTGTCTGGGGATCATGTCGCGTCTCCTCGGATGTGGGCCCGGGCCATCAACGGCCGGGGGGGAAGGGCCTCGGGAGCGGACCACCCTGGAGCGATGGCCCGGACGTCGACAGGAGCAGGAGGACTCTTGCCTGCAGGTCCGCGTTCCACAGCACCTCGAAGTGGTTCAGCCGGGTCGTTTCGTGGACGGCGTAGGCGAGACGAGACCTCTGGTCTGCGACGACGCCGTCGCCGTGGCCGGGCTTGATCTCGGGAGCGAAGTCGCGGAGTTGATCGAAGAGCGGGGAGATCAGCGGAATCTCCACGGGCCTGGCTCTCCAGACGAAGTAGGTCTTCACCCTTGTGTTCACTCCGCGGGTCTCCACCTTCGTCTGGGGAACGGCGCTCTGCGTGTCGAAGACCCAGGTGTAGAGCCGGACATACGTGGGGTTGATCCCGCCGAAGGTGTGCCACCTCACTCCTGGGGGCGGCTTCTCCCCTTCCTCCAGCTTTCGGAGCAGCGGTCCGTCGGGGACCAGCTCGCGGGACGGATCATCCAGCAACTGGTTGAGGGGCCGCGCCAGCTCTACCGCGAGCTTCTTCAGCTCCTTCTTGAGCGGCGCGGTCATCGCGGCGGGCAGCTTCGAGTCCATGAGGTCCACCACCTCCGCGGACAGCTCTGCGGGCGCGCGGCTGAGCTGGCTTCCATGATGAGGGGAGTGGATCGAGACGGCCCACTGGATGCGTGCTGTACCTGCGGCTCCCAGTTCCTTCAGCAGCCGGCGGATGAGGAGCCCTCCGCGGCTGTGTCCAACCAGCGCAATCGAGGGAGGCGGCTTCATCTGGCGGGTTTCCCACTCGAACCGGATCCAGGCCCGCAGGGCGGTGGCGTAGGCCTCGTCGAAAGTCGATTGCCCCCCCTGGCTCCAGGTCGCGACCGTGCACTTCTTCTTCTCCAGGAACTTCCACCAGCTGTTTTCCTGGAGAAAGGACCGCTGCAGCAGGTCGGACTGCCCGACCTTGTAGATGCCCGCGTTGGGCGAGCCGTGCGTATCGCCGACTCTCTCCTCGGCGGGACTGTGCCGGAAGCGACGCGCGCTGATGTCCCTGCGGGCGGACGGAAGGATGGACGTCGCGAGCCGGTGCATGGCTTTCTCCTGGTCAGCCGCCTCCCTATTTCGTGACCCGATCGATCACTTTCTGCAGCTTCTCCTTCGTCCCCTTGGGATCCTTCCGGCTGTCGATCGCCACCTTGATGAGCCCGTTCGGGAAGTCGTATTCCTTGGGAATGTTGAAGCCGGTCCGCTTGAGGACCTTCGCCTCCTGCTCCACATAGGCGTTGAGGAGGATGGTGCTGATCGCCGAAGGGATTCCGAATTCGGCTTCGATGGTCTTGGCCGCGAGCGGGACAACGGCCTTCTGGATCTTGAGGCGCAGATCGACGAGCTGGGGCGGGAAGAAGATCAACGAGTGCCCCCCTTTCTCCTGTGGCAACTCGAAGCCCAGGAGCGCCGCCGCGGCTTCGTCCACGTAGCCGTTGTCGAAGTGCTGGTAGCCGGCGGACAGGAACTGGGCGGCAACGAGCGCCGCGTTGCCGAGCTTCCACTTCAGGAATTCGTAGACCGCCTCCTGGGCTCTCTCCTTGTCCGCGTCCGTCACGACGTTCTCGAGGTCGTACCGTACTACGGCGTAGAGGACCGCGTGCCCGGCAGCGCTCCTCGCCATGCGGGCGTCGCCCCGTTTCGCGAGGGACTCGGCCCTGTGCTGGCGGCCCGGATGGTCCTGGGGACACTTCCTGGGTTCGTCCGGCCCGGCCCGTCCGGTGGCAGCAATGAAGATGACCGCCCCGCCCACGATCGATAGCGTTTCCTTGCAACTCATGGCTGTTTCTCCTTGGGATTCGCCTCTCGAGCGAGGCTCCGGATTCCCCGGGAAAGGACCTGCCGACCTCGCGTCTGCCAGAGAATCAGTGTCCGGGGCCGGACCGGGAACACCGAGGCCTGCTCGCCCGTCCAGCCCGGCCCCAAGAAAGGAGATGGGGGGACCTGGTTGGAGCCATATACTCCGCGCCGTTTCGATCCGCCCCTGACATGGACGAAGCTGCGATCGAGGCCGCCTTCCTCCGGCGATACACCGAAGACCGCCGGGCGGGACGGCCACAGGACTTGGCGGTCTACCGGGCCCGGTACCCCGGCTACGAGGGGTTGATCGACCGCGTTTTTGAAGAACTCAGGCAACAGGAGATGGCGACCGGGGACCGGGCGCGAGAGAAGGAAGGGGGGGCAGGAGAAGCCGAAGGGAAGGCCGGGAGCGGGCAGTCGATCGGCCGTTACCGGATCCTGAAGGAGCTGGCGCGCGGCGGTCAGGGCGAGGTCTACCTGGCCGAGGATGGGAAGCTCAAGCGCAGGGTGGCGCTGAAGATCCTGCGTGGACTCGGATCGCTCTCGGAAGGTGTCCTGGCCCGCTTCCGAAGGGAGGCGGAGGTGGCATCGCGGCTCGACCACCCCGGGATCTGCACGGTGTACGAATCGGGTTTCGAGGGAGGACTTGCGTACATCGCGATGCACTATGTGCCGGGAGTGACCCTCGCGGGTGTGATCGCCTCGTCAAGAGCGTCGCGGACCACGGGTGCGTTCACGACCGGGGGCGGGACCGGCGAGGTCGCGCTGTCCGGGGCGGACGGCTCATCCTCCAGCAGGAGAAAGTCCGGCACGCGCGCGGAAACCCTGGAGTCGGTGCAGCTCATCGAGAAAGTGGCGCGGGCCCTGCACGCGGCCCACGAGGCGGGAGTGATCCATCGGGACATCAAGCCCGGGAACATCATGGTGACACCCCCCGGAGAGCCGGTGATCCTGGACTTCGGGCTGGCCTCGGACCTCAGCGGCGGGGAATCTCCGCTTACGAAGACCGGGGATTCTCTCGGGACGCCGACGTACATGTCGCCGGAGCAGCTGACGCGGAGCTCGAGAGGGCTCGACCGGCGGACGGACGTCTGGTCGCTGGGGGTCACCCTCTACGAGGCGGTGACGCTCCACCGTCCTTTCGAGGCACCCACGCGCGAAGCGCTCTATCGGTCGATCCTGACCCGGGACCCCCCCGATCCCAGGCGACTTGCTCCTTCCATCCCCAGGGACCTGAAGGTCGTCCTGGAGACCGCGATGGAGAAGGACCGCGACCGGCGCTATCAGACGGCCCTGGACTTCGCGGAAGACCTCCGTCGGGTCGTCGACCGGGAACCCGTGCGGGCCCGTCCGATCGGGCCGGTTTTTCGCACGATCCGGTTGGTGGAGCGCAACCGCGGCCTGAGCGTGGCGCTGGCAGCCGTCTTTCTCACGCTCTCCGTCTCTCTCGTGGTCGTCGCTCGCTTCCTGGCCGAAACCCGTGGCGCGCTCTCGAGAGAACGCGAAGCGCGCGCCGAGGCAGCCAGGAATCTCTCTGCCTGGCGACGAATGGCTGATGTCCGGCTGTTGAAGGATCTGGAGGAGGCGGCGGAAAAGTGGCTCTGGCCGGCTGGGCCCGACAATGTCCCGGGAATGGACCGCTGGCTCCAAGGAGCCGACGAACTTCTCTCCCGCGTGCCGGAACACGAGGCCACCCTGACGGCGCTCCGCGCGCGGGCGCTCCCCAGATCCGCCGAGGATCGGGCGCGGGACATCGAGACCTACCCGCGCAACGCAGAGCTCGAAAGCGCCCGAGCGCGCGTGGCGATCACCAGAGACGGGCTGGACCGGCTCCGGGCAGCGCATCGTTCATCAGATGCGGAGACCGATTCCGCCCGGGAGGCCCTGAAACTGGCGGAGCTCCGGCTTCACGAGTTGGAGTCGGAGTCGACCGCGCGAAGGACGTGGAAGTTCGAGGACCTGGACGATCAGTATCGGCACGAGGTCTATTCGGATCTCGTGCAGCGGCTCCACAGGCTCCTGTCTCCGGAGAGCGGCCAGAAGTCGGAGATGATCCGCCGCCGGCAATTCGCCGCAACACTGGAGGAACGGACCGTAGGGTCACGGAAGAGCGAGTGGTGCGCCACGCTCGATTCGATCAGCGGTGATTCCAGGTATCGCGGGCTCAGGATGGAACCCCAACTCGGCCTCGTGCCTCTCGGGCCCGATGTCCGCTCCGGTCTGCAGGAGTTTGCCGATGTGGCCACCGGCGCGGTGCCTGCCCGCGACCCCACGTCCGGCGTCCTCTCGATCAGCGAGGAGACGGGGATCGTCTTCGTGCTCATCCCCGGCGGGAGATTCTGGATGGGAGCGCAGCGTAAGGAAATCGACGGACCGTGCTACGACCGGGATGCCGCCGGCCATGAACACCCGGTTCTCGAGATCGAGCTGGCGCCGTTCTTCATCGCGAAACACGAGATGACGCAGGGCCAGTTCCTGCGGGTCACGGGCAGGAATCCCAGCTACTTCCCTCCTGGAAGGAAAACCCCGACGGGTGGGGCGATCACCCTCCTCCATCCCGTCGAGCAGATCAGCTGGCACGATTGTGCCGAAGCGCTCCGAAGGCTCGGTCTCACCCTGCCCACCGAAGCGCAGTGGGAATACGCAGCCCGCGGAGGGACGCAGACCGTCTATCCCTGGGGTGATTCCAGGGAAAAGACCTCCACGTATGCCAACGCGGACGGGATCGGCGGGCTCGACGTGTTCGAGTGGCACGCGCCTGTCGGGTCCTTCGAACCGAACGGCTTCGGTCTCCATGACGTCTGCGGGAACGTCTGGGAATGGTGCCGCGACCGATGGGACGCGTTTCAGATGCGTCCCCGTCCAGGCGATGGCCTCCGGATCCACTCCGACGAGGGAGCGGCCCGCGTTCATCGCGGAAGCTCGTGCTTTGGTTCTGCGGTGGATGCCCGCGTGGGTCATCGGCGCGGCGACAGCGCCGGCCTCACGCACGCAGGCCTCGGTCTCCGGCCTGCGAGGGAGATCTCGAGCAGGATGCGCCGGTAGCTCATCCGTCTTCTCGAGGGTTCGAGGGCTTGAGGCCCTTGCGTTCCGAGCCCGGAGGCGGTCTCAATCCTCTCCCAGGTCCTCGAAGACCGAGCCCGGGAGATGGGCGCGGAGCCGCATGAGGGCGCGCTGGTAGCGCATCGAGGCGGCGTTCTCGGAGATCCCCAACACGAGGGCCGCGGTTTCGTTCGAGTTCTGTTCGATGCCGCGGAGGATGATGACCTGGCGGTCGATGGAGTCGAGCTCCTCGATGGCAGCGGAGATCCGGCTCCGGATCTCGTGGTGGACTGCCTGGGTGACGACCCCGCTGGTCTCCAGAGGCAGCTCAGAGAGGGCGCTCATGCGATCGCGCCTCGACGCCGCCCCGGTCACGTGTTTCTTCACGAGGTTGTTGACGCGGTAGAGCAGCGTCGTGGCCAGGAACTTGAGGAGGACCGGCGTCGAGCGGCCGTCCCGGGCCGGCAGTTCCGAGAGTTTCGGAAGCGTCACCGCCCAGACATCGTTCACGAGGTCCTCGGGATCGTAGAGGACCCGGAGCTCGGGGCCGAGACGCCAGGCGGCCTGGGCGAGGAGAAGCGGGGAGAAACGCTTGATCACCCAATCCAGGCTCAAGGCGTCCCCCAGTCCGGCCTGGCGGACGTGCAGGGAGGTGAGGTCCGGACGTGCGGTTTCTGGGGACGGGGCCCGGTCGGGTTCGGTCATTCTCCCGCTGCGCTCGCGAGGCGATCTCCAGTTCCACCCCGTGGGCAGGGGGAAGCCCCGGACACTGAAGGATGGTGCCGGTGAGCGGCAGTATACTCACGCCCCGCACCCTCGGAGGGACATGGTTGCCGTCGACGGGGAACCGGTGCGGCCTCCACATCGTCGCGGACCGCGATCGTCTCGGGACCTCCGGTCATCGCCGGCGCGGGGCTACTTCTTGAGCTGCGCGCGCAGGCGCGCCGCCGTCGCCCCCTCGGCCGCTTCGGGGAACTCCTTCTCCAGACGCTCCAGCGCCGCGACCGCCGCCTGCTCGTCCTTCTCCAGCATCCGCGTCCGCGCAAGGCTCAGGAGCTGCCAGGCGTTCACGACGAGGTCCTTCGTCTCGCCCGAGGCCGGGTCCAGGAGGCGGATGAAGCTCACCTCCCGGTCGGAGAGCGAGTCCGCGTCCGGCTTCACCAGCGCCACCCGGAGCGCGAGCCACTTCCCGTCGGGAGATCGCCCCGCTACGAGCGCCCCGGCGCCGCCGCCCAGGTCGGCAAGCTTCCCGTCCCGGTCGCGCCGACGGACGCGCCAGGGCTCCTCGGCCCGTTGCGTCCCGTAGTAGACCGTCTTTCCGTCGATGCCGAAGACGGGGCCGACCGCCGGCTCCCCCTCGCCGCCGAAGCGCACGTCCCCCTCGCCATCGGCCCCGACCGACCAGAGCTCGGGGATGTCCTCGCCCGAGCTCCTGGCCTCGCGGTTGTAGAGGATGCTGCGCCCGTCGGGGGACCAGACCGGCGGGAAGGCGGAGAGGTCCTTGAGGTCACCGAGCGCGCGGGCGAGCACCTTCGCCTCGCCCCCCTCGAGCGGCATCACCGCGAGGTCCACCTTCAAGTCCTCGCCGATCGACAGGAACGCGACCCGGTCCCCTCCCGGAGAGAGCGCCGGCGCTCCCGCCCGCGGGCGGAGCACGCTCATCTCGCGCTTCGCGAGGTCGAAGCGCACGAGCGCGGAGGCACCGTCGCGGGTGTCCGCCATGAGCAGCGAGCGCCCGTCGGGGAGGACCTGCGGCGCGCACAGCGTGAAGAGCTGATAGTCCCCCTCGAACCGGACGGTTCCGAGCTCCTTGGACTCCGAGCCGTCCCAGGCCATCACGCGGAACTCGGCGTGCCCGGTCCCCTGGAGGAACCAGAGCGTCTTGCCGTCGCCCGACCAGGCCGGGGTGCCGAAGGCGTCCTGCTTCTCCACCATCCGGCTCTTTCCGGTCTCGATCTCGGTGACCCAGAGCTCCGCGGACCGGTCCCCCGGCCCCTTCTCGCCCAGGATCACGGCGGCCAGCCGCTTGCCGTCGGGCGAGAACGCGACGGGAGCCAGGAGACACGAGAGCGAGAGGGCGGCGGCCGCGAGCGCGATCGTCACGCCGGCGGCGCGGTCGAGGAATCGGCGCATGGGAGCCTCCATGACCATGAGCGGGTCGGCGGTCATCCTACCCCGGTCACTCGAACTGCAGGCACTCCCGCGGGTCGGCCCGCGCGGCGCGGACCGCGGGAAGCCCCGCGGCGAGCGCGTCGATTCCGAGCGCCAGCGCGAGCGCCTCGGACACGAGCGCGCGGAGGACCTGGCGGCGCGTGGCGCCCAGCGCGCGGAGCAGCGCGAGCGCCGTGCGCCCCGGACGGGCCCGGGCCAGGGGGGACTTCCGCGAGTCGGCCGTTGACACGCCTCCGGGGCGGCGCGCATGATGGGCCCGGTCGAGCACCAGGCCGGGCGCTCACATCCGTCCTTTGAGAAGAAGTCATGGACAGCGTGTCCGGCTCGGGGGGAGGGGTGCGGCGCCCGGCGTTCCACGAGGAAAGGCAGGCGCCATGAAGACCCTCTCGTCCGTCCTCATCCTCTGCCTGGCCGCGCTGGCCGCGGCCGATGACGTCGGTGTGCCGGACCCCAATCCCGCAACCGGCGCGGCCTGCGAGCCGGTCCCCTTCACCTTCAGCGAGGCGCGGGTGCAGTTCCAGGTCTCCCCGGCCTTCGTCCGGCCGGGCCGGATCACGGAGCTGTGCTTCACGGGGCCCAACGCCGGGAGTTTCTCCTGCCAGGACTGGGTCATGACGATGGCGCACAACCCCAACTCGACCGCCTCGTGCGTCTTCGCGGACAACCTCGTGAATCCGGTCGTCGTCTACAGCGGAGCGCTCAACTACTCCTACATGGCGAACCAGTGGGTCCCGGTCCGGCTCCAGTGCCACTTCGACTACGACGGAGTCCGCGACCTCGTCGTGGAGGTGAAGTTCCGCGGGCTGATCGGCGGCAACTGCCGGTTCTCGAGCGCCAGCGACCCGCGCGCGACCTTCGCGACCGGGCCCGGGAGCTACACCGCGACGACGGCCACGAGCTGCAACGTGAACCGGGGGCTCAAGCTCTACCTGACCTTCACGGAGATCAAGGATCGCGGCGGCAACCCGGTCCCGGGCGGCGACAAACGGCTGGAGTTCAATGCGCCTCTGGACGGCGGGCTCAACTACTACGCGGGCGCTTCGTTCGCCAGCGCCCCCGGGCTCTCGATCGGCTGCAAGACCATCCCGCTCGCGCTGGATCCCCTCCTCCTCGCGTCCCTCACCGCCCCCTCGGTCTTCTCCGGCTTCCGGGGGACGCTCGATCCACAGGGGAACGGTCCGGGAGTGATCTACCTGCCGACCGGGCCGCTCACCGGGCTCACCATCTGGGTCGGCTTCCTGACCACGGCAGCCGGCTGGCCGAACGGGGTCAAGTCCACCTCGGGCGCGTACTCGTTCACCGTCCAGTAGCGGCCTGAAGAGAGAAGCGCGCCGCCCGCCGGAACCGGCAGGCGGCGCGCTTGCTTCGTACGACCGATCAGAGACTGCTCAGGACTTCGTTCAACGTCTCGACCTGCGCCCGGTAGTTGAGGTCGCGGCAGACGTTCGAGAGCACCGGCAGAGAGCCGCGCTCGCCGAGCATCCCCAGCGCCACGAGCGAGAACGCCCGGGTCATCGTGGGAAGCTCCCGGTTGCGCGCGATCTCGACCAGCGGGGGCACTGCCGTGGCGTCCCCGATGAGCCCCAGCGCCTGGCTCACCGAACCCAGGTGCCAGAGCGAGCCCTTGGCGTGGAGGAGCGGCGTGAGGTCCCGGATCGCCTCCCGCATCCCGAGGAGCCCGAGCCCGATGGCGGCTTCGCTCTGCACCTCCGGGCGGGAGGAGCGGAGGACCTCCAGCAGGGTCTCCTTGGCATCGCGGGCCCCCAGGAGCCCGAGCGCGACGCAAGCAAAGGCCTGGAAGGCCGGCTCCCCGCTGGAGACGAGCGCCTGCTTGACGGGCTCGCGCGCTCCATCGTAGGACGCCAGCCCGAGCGCGATGGCTTGGGCGCCGCGGACGCAGGGGACCTTCTCCTCGCGGAAAGTGTCCATCACGTGCGCGAGGCTCCGACGGTTCGCGTCGGCGTCGCCGGAGCCGGCGCGGGCCAGGAGGCCCAGCCCCAGGGCCGCGTAGGCGCGCATCTCGGGGTCGCCCCGCCGAAGCGCCTCATCCAGCTCCTTCCGGCTCGTCTCGCCGCCGATCCGGCCGAGCGCGATCACCGCCCAGTAGCGGGCCGTGGTGTCCGGCTCGTCATGGAGGGTCCGGGCGAGGAGCTTCGTCGCCGGATCCTCCGGAAGCGAGCAGAGCCCGAGCGCCAGGATCGCCGAGCGCCGGACCTCCACTTCCTGGTCGGTCAGGGCGCGCTCGAGCGCGCTCCGGACCTGGGGCGCCACGCTGCCGCGCCGGTCCTGGAAGATCCGGCCGAGCGCGTTCGCGGCGTGGGCCCGGACGATCGCGTCCCGACCCTTCGCGTCGGTCAGGACCGCGACCAGCGCCTGGACCGCCTCATCGGAGCGCGGCCGCAAGAGGCCCAGCCCCACCGCGGCACAGACCGGCACGTCCTTGAGCGCCTCCTTGCGGTTCAGGGCCTGGAGCAGCGAACGCGTCGCGGTCTCGTCGCCCAGGAGCCCGAGCGCGATGGCCGCCGTGGCCCGGAGCCGGGTCTCGGCCTCGCGCCCGCGCAGGCGCCCCGCCTCCGGCCCGTTCTCCAGGAGCTGGACCAGTGCGGGCGTCGCTTCCCGGTTCCCCATCATCCCGAGGGTCAGGACCGCCGCCTCGCGGACGCTGCGGTCCTTGTCCTGCACGAAATAGAGGAGGAACTGCGGGGTGGTCCCCTGACCCAGCTTGCCGAGAGCCAGGAGCGCCGCGTTGCGGAGCTCGGCCTCCGGACTCTTGAGCGCGTCGAGCAGGACGGGCAGGACCTCCGTCTCGATGACCTTCTGGGAGGGCCGGGACGTCGCCTGTGCCCGCTTCTCCCTGCCGAGGAAGAAGTCCGAGGAGCCGGACACGGGAACGCGACCCATGATCTCCCTCAGGTCGAGCAGCGCATCCTTGTTGTAGTGCCACCAGGTCTCCCAGTGATCCTCACCAGGGCCCGACTTCCCGCCGGTCCGGCGTCCGGCCGTCATTCCGGCACCCGCGGCGCGCGCGGGCGACGGGGCCGGTCCCGGGGTGGGCGCGGCCGCGGGCGGAAGGCCCGGGATGGGCGCTGGCGTCGGCCCCGGCGCCGGTGCGGGCGCGGGGGTGGGACCCGGAGCCGGGTTCGGCGCCGGCGTCGGCCCCGGGTTGGGTCCGGGGTTCGGCGTCGGCTCCGGCACGCGCCCGGTCGGCGGGACCATCCCTCGAGGCCCCCGAGGTGGGTACGTCGGACACTGCCCGTACGCCGCCAGCGGGTAGAGGAGCGCTGGCAGAGCGCAGAGGAGCGCGGCTCGGACCATCCTGGGCATACGCATGGCGTACCTCCTGCAAATCGAAGGTTTCCCCGAGGGGTCGGAGACGAATGAAGTGAGGACGGGCCGCCTCGCGAGGGGCGTGACCCGCGGCGCGCGAGTATCTTCCCGAGCACGGTCCCTCCTGGGGACGGGGACCCGAATCTCGAAGGGTGAGCCGCCTGGGCGACAGGGAGCCAACCTGCCGTCAGGTCCACCGCGATTGTATGTCGGCGGAACCGCAAAACAATCTTCAGGAGACTTTGCGGCTCCGTGGCTACCCCTGGCTGAGGTTCTCGAGACGCCGGCGCATGGCCTGGGCCTGGTCGGCGCGCGCGTCCTGGGGGAAGCGCCGGGCCAGGGCGTCCAGCGTGGCGAGTCCGCGCCGCGCGCGCGCGGCCGCCTCGTCGCGCTTCTCCGCCTTGGCCAGCGCCACGGCCTCCATCAGGTCGGTATGGGCGGAGCAGAGGTGCTGGAGGGCATTGAAGACGAAATCGCGGCTCTTTCCCGTGGGCAGTTCCAGCAGACGGACGAAGTTGCACTCCCGCTCCCCCGCCTCGGCGGGGGGCTCGAGGAGCATCACGCGGAGCGCCAGAGTGCGGCTGTCGGGGGAGAGGCCGCAACCGACGGCGCCCTCGGTGCCGGGGACCGGCTCGCTCGTCCCCGAGCCGGGCGCGGCGCGGCGCACGCCGTAGCGGCCCGCGGCGGGATCCACGGTCGAGAAGAGAAGGCTCTTCCCGTCACGGGTCCACATCGGCAGGCATGAGCTCACGCCCGCCTCCGACACGCGCGCCTTCGCCTTGGTGGCGACCTCGACGAGCCAGACCTCGAAGGCGCGGGACCCGTCCTTGCTGCCGGGCGCCTCGGCCACGTAGGCGATCCGCTTCCCGTCCGGGGACCAGGCCGGCGGGAAGGCGGCCAGCACCCGGGGAGAGCCGAGGCCCTCGACCAGGTTCTTCGGGCTCACGTCCTTGAGGGCCATCACCGCGAGGTCGCACGACTCCTCGTAGCCGACGTCGAGAAGCGCGATGCGGTCGCCGGCGGGCGCCAGCGCGATCGCGCAGGAGCGCTTCCGGATCACCTCCCGGTCCTTCTTCACGAGGCTCCGGCGCACGGCGGCCGGGTCGTCCCCCTCCCAGTCGCAGCAGTAGAGCCACTGGCCGTCGCGCGAGACGCACGGGGCGGAGAAGGCCAGGCCCTCGGAGCCCATGCCGAAGCTCACGTCGCCCTTCTCGCGGGCACGGGTGCCGTCCCACGCCTGGAGCTTGAAGGTGTGCTTCATGCTGAGCCCGCCGGGGCCGAGGTCGGCGCTCATGTTCCTGCCGCCGGTCAGGTAGTGGAGCGTCTTCCCGGTCGGACTCCAGGCCGGCGGGCCGACCGCCTCGGCGGAATGCACCAGCTTGCTCTTTCCCGAGGCGACCTCGCCGACCCACAGCTCCATGACCCGCTGGCCTCCCTTCTCGCGGTTGTAGACCACGGCCGCGAAGCGCGAGCCGTCGGGGGTGAAGGCGACCGGTGTGGTGTCGCACGAGCAGAGGAGGAGGGCGAGGGCGCCAAGCCCCGCGAGCGCGCGCTTCATGCAGGATCTCCCGGGCCGGAGGACGGCGCACGATTCTACCCGCGGGGAAGCGGGGATCGGCTATTGGGCGGTGTATCCGCCGTCCGCGGCGAGCGCATGGCCGGTGACGAACGAAGCTTGCGGCGAGCAGAGCCACACCACGGCGCCGGCGATCTCGTCGGGGGTCCCCATCCGGCCGATCGGGTGGCCGGCCACGATCGCCTGGCGCTCGGCATCCTTGCCCTCGAAGGCCTGCGTGATCAGATCGGTCTCCACCGCGCCCGGGCAGATGGCGTTCACGCGGACGTTCGCGCGGGCATGGGCGACCGCCGCCGCCCGCGTGAGCCCGATCACGGCGTGCTTGCTCGCTGTGTAGATGGGAACGATCGGCATGCCGACCAGGCCGGCGATCGACGCCATGTTCACGATGCACCCGCCGCCGCTCTTCAGCATGTGGGCCAGCTCGTACTTCATGCAGAGCCACAAGCCCTTCAAGTTCGTGCCGATGACCCGGTCGAAGTCCGCTTCCGCCTCGTCTACGATCGTGGTCAGGTCCTCGGCGATGCCGGCGTTGTTGAACGCGATGTCGAGGCGGCCCCAGGTCTTCAACGTGGTCCGCACCAGCGCTTCCACGTCGGCCGCGCGGCTCACGTCGGTGCGCACGAACAGGCCCTCGCCCCCCGCCTCCCGGACCAGCTTCGCGGTCTTCTGCCCCTCGGTCTCCCGCCGGCCGGCGACGACCACGCGCGCGCCCTCGCCGCCGAAGGCGACGGCGGTCGCCTGTCCGATGCCGGACGTGGCCCCGGTGACGATAGCGACCTTGCCGGTGAACATGCCCATGGGGACTTCCTACGGGAGCTTCGCGGAGGCGACGCGCTGGACGACGGCGCCGTCCACGAGGCCCTGGTGGCGCGCCATCATCTCCTTCATGACCTTGCCCAGGTCCTTCTTGGAGGTGGCGCCCACGGCGGCGATCGCCTCGGCGACGGCCGCTTCGACCTCGGCTTCGCTCATCTGGCGCGGGAGGTAGGTCTCGAGCAGCGTCGCCTCGGCCAGCTCGCGGGTTGCCTGCTCCGGGCGGAGCGCGCGCACCTGCTCGGCGGTCTCGCGACGTACCTTCACCGCCTTCTGCAGCTCGGCCACCACCTCGGCCTCGGCGAGCTTGCGCCCGCGCTGGACCTCGACACGGCCCAGCTCGCTGATCATGAACCGGAGCGCGTCCCGCCGGGTCGCGTCCCCCGACTTCATCGCGGCCTTGACGTCCTCGCGGAGCTTCTCCTCGATCACGGCCTAGGCTCCCCCCCGTCCTCCGCCGGCTCCTCCCCTTCGTCCAGCGTCTCCTCCTCCGGCTCAGGCTCGTCGCCCGGTTCGTCCTCGTCGGCGCCCTCGGGCACGAGCGGCGGCGGCTCGACCGGGACACCGGCGGCGGTGTCGCCTTCGGTCTCCTCGAGCGCGACCTTGGCGAACGAGACCACGCGGTCGCCTTCCTTGAGGGAGACGATCCGCACCCCCTGCGTGTGGCGGCCGATCACCGACACCTGGTCCACCGGGGAGCGGACCGCCATCCCCTCGGCGGTGAGCACGATGATGTCGTCGCCATCCTTGACCTCCATCATGCGCACGACCGGGCCGTTCCGCTCGAGGTTCCGGATGTTGATGATGCCCTTGCCGCCGCGGTTCGTGACGCGGTACTCGCCGAAGTCGGTGCGCTTGCCGAAGCCCTTCTCGCAGATCGTGAGCACCGACGTGCCCGGGGCGACCAGGACCATGTCCACCACGCGGTCCCCCTCGCGGAGGCTCACGCCGCGCACGCCGCGGGCGACCCGGCCCATCGCGCGCACCTTGCTCTCGTGGAAGCGGATCGCGATCCCGTTCCGCGTGCCGAGCATGATCTCGTTGTTCCCGTTGGTGAGCCGCACGCCGATCAGGCGGTCCCCCTCGTCGATCCGGATCGCGATGATCCCGCCGCGCTTGGGGTTCCCGAAGGCGGTGAGCGGCGTCTTCTTGATCACGCCGCGCTCGGTGGCCATCACCAGCATGCGCCCGTCGAAGAGGCGGACCGGCACCATGGCCGAGAGCTGGACGCCCTCGGGCAGCTCCAGGATGTTCACCAGCCAGCGGCCCATCGAGGTGCGCCCGAGCTGGGGGACGTCGTAGACCTTGAGCCAGCGGACCTTGCCGTCGGAGGTGAAGAACAGGATGTAGTCGTGGGTCAAGGCCGTGAAGATGTGCTCGAGGAAGTCGCCTTCCTTGGTCTCGCCTCCGGTCACGCCGACCCCGCCCCGGTTCTGTTTCCGGTAGGCGGCCGGCGACATCCGCTTGATGTAGCCGGCGTGCGAGATCGTGACCGTCATGGTCTCTTCCTGGATCAGGTCCTCGATCCCGATGTCCTCGACCTCGTCGGTGAAGTGCGAGCGCCGCGCGTCGCCGTACTTCTCCTTCAGCTCGTAGAGGTCCTCCCGGATGATGTCGAGCACGAGGTTTTCGTCGGTGAGGATCGCCTTGTAGTTCCGGATCTCCTCCTGGACCTTCCGGTACTCCTCCTCGAGCTTCTCGACCTCGAGGTGGGTGAGGCGCTGGAGCCGCATCTCGAGGATCGCGTCGGCCTGGCGTTCGGAGAGGAGGAAGCGGATCATCAGGCCCGAGCGGGCGTCGGGGACGGACGCGGAGGCCTTGATGAGCGCGATGACCTCGTCGATGTTCGCGAGCGCGATCCGGAGCCCCTCGAGGATGTGCGCGCGCTCTTCGGCGCGCTTGAGCAGGAAGCGCGTCCGGCGGCGGATCACCTCCATGCGGTAGTCGCGGTAGGCCTCGAGAAACTGCTTGATGTTGAGGGTCCGCGGCTCGCCGTCGACGATCGCGAGCAGGTTGTAGCTGAACGAGTCCTGGAGCTGGGTGTGCTTGTAGAGCTGGTTGATGATGACGTTCTCGTCCTCGCCCCGCTTCAGCTCGATCACGATCCGCGTCCCCTCGCGGTTCGACTCGTCGCGCGGCTCGCCGGAAAGGCCCTCGATGCGCCCCTCGCGGGAGTCCTCGGCGATCTTCTTGCAGAGCTCCGCCTTGTTCACCTGGTAGAGGAGCTCGGTGACCACGATCGCCTTGCGACCGCCCTTGAGCTCCTCGACGTGGAGCTTCGCGCGGCAGAGGAGCTGGCCGCGCCCGGTGGCGTAGGCCTCGCGGATGCCGCGCCGCCCGCAGATGAGGCCGCCGGTGGGGAAGTCGGGGCCGGGGAGAACCTCGAGGATCTCGTCGATGGTGATCTCGGGGTTCTCGATCAGCTTGATGAGCGCGTCGCAGACCTCGTTGAGGTTGTGCGGCGGGATCGAGGTGGCCATCCCGACCGCGATCCCGAGCGCGCCGTTGCAGAGCAGGTTCGGGAACTTGGAGGGGAGGACGACGGGCTCGTCCCGGGTGTCGTCGTAGTTGCGGACGAAATCGACGGTCTCGTACTCGAGGTCGGCGAGCATGTCCATCGCGGGCGCGGTCATGCGCGCCTCGGTATAGCGCATGGCCGCGGGCGGGTCGCCGTCCACCGAGCCGAAGTTGCCCTGGCCGTCGACCAGGGTGTAGCGCAGGTTGAAGTCCTGGGCGAGGCGGACCAGCGTCGGGTAGACGACGGCTTCGCCGTGGGGGTGGTAGTTGCCCGACGTGTCGCCGGCGATCTTGGCGCATTTCCGGTACTTGGCGCGGGGGCCGAGCCCGAGGTCGTTCATGGCGACGAGCACGCGCCGCTGGGAGGGTTTGAGCCCGTCGCGCACGTCCGGGAGGGCACGCGAGACGATCACGCTCATCGCGTAGGTGAGGTACGAGTTCTTCATCTCGTCCTCGAGGAGGAGCTCTCGGACCTTGCCGATCTCGCCGGGCATGGAGCCTCCGCTGTGAGCGTTGCCGCTACGCCGCCGCCGTTCCCTCGCGTTCCCCGACCCGCCGCGGGAAGGACGGGATGTTAGCCGCTTCAGCCCAAGCCCTCAAGCCGGCCGCGGCCCGGGTAGTGGGCTACTTTCCGCCGCGCGGGTGGGCGGTGGACTGGAAGTGAGGAGAGGAACGGAGAGGGGAGGAGAGGAGGAAGAGGGGCACTGACAGGGAGAGGTCGGGCGCCTTGGGCGCTGCGTCCGGCCTGGGTCGGGCCGCATCGCCCGGCGCGCCGTTCCGGAACGGGAGTCGGCCGCCGGTCGGGAAGAGCCAGTCGGAGAGTAAAGCCGCACGTTTTTCGGGCGTGCCACGAAAGGGCTCGTCGGGCGATCGGCGAATGGGGCTGTGGGGTGCTGGCGTGCCCGGTGCGCAGCGCGGGGCTCGCGCGGGGCGGAAGAACGCTTCGAGGCTCGCGGGGTTCAGTGGATGCGCTCTGTAGACCACATAACGCCTATGAAGCCGCGCAGTGCTTCGGGCCCTGGCGCGGTCCCGCGGCCGTGCGCGAAACGGCGCCGCCTCACGGAGCGCCGGTCGGCGGGCGGCGCGCCGCCTCGCCGTTCCGGAACGGAATCGAATCGCCGCCGGGCCGTGAGAGCCGGCAGCATCGCGCGGACACCAGCGGTCGGCGTCGAACCAAGTAGAGTCGAGGAGAGGCGCGGCGGCGGAAGGGAGGGGGAGTGTCTGTTGGCCGGCGGCTTCCGCCCTGTGCCGGTGTCTCAATCCCGCCCATCGCTCCGTTTCCGCTCCCCGCTCATCGAACCGGACGGGCGGTTTTCCCGCATCCGGCTCTCGGACTGGTTTCACCACAGGCGTGCGAGCGTC
>Ga0187892_10004527_pt1 | contig 23180 bp, 32 predicted proteins | sample MA1701073metaG_FD_139345 | JGI IMG/M metagenome (GOLD analysis project Ga0187892, IMG submission 139345) | Bio-ooze microbial communities from a basaltic lava cave in the Kipuka Kanohina Cave System on the Island of Hawaii, USA - MA170107-3 metaG ... | reverse complement strand
TTCCGCGGCTTCCTCGAGCGGGATCCGGCGCGCCGCGCTCAGTTGATCGCGCGAGGTGCGCGGGACATCGTGGCCGTTGGAGGTATAGGTGAAATAGACGAGGCCGCTGCAGTCGAAACCTTCGCTGGGGTGCGCGCCGCCGTAACGGTATTTCACGCCGACCATCGAAAGCGCGAGTTCGACGATGGGACCGCGCGACGTGCCTTCCGCAGGACGCGCCGCGGCGGTTGCGGGCTCGATGCGCGCCGGTGTGCCGGCGCATCCCGCTGCGAGCAGCAGGATACCCGTCCAGCAGGCATGCCCGGCCGCCCGATCGCTGCACATGGCCCGCATGATCCGTGCCCCCGAATGAATCGCCCCTGAACGATGGTGGCAGCCTGCCGCTTGCGGCCCGGCGTCGTCGTCCAATTGCGTCACAGGATGAGCGGCAGGCCGGCTACTGATTGCGCCGCTGCACGTCCTGGCTCAGCTGCTCGTTTCTGAGCTGGAATTCGCGAAACAGCGCGGCGAAGGGTTCCTCGTCGCCGGCGAAGTACCCGATCTGGCGGACATGGACCTTGCCGTCCACTTCGACCACCTGGCGGGTGATCCAGGCGGGATGGGCAGGGTGTTTCCGGGTCGTGAAGATGTAAGAGGTGCGCGTCGCCTGGTCCAGGAACTCGACCAGATGCTCGCCTTTGTAAACCTCTGCCGAGGCCTCGTGGCCTTTCCGGACGATCTCGAGGTAGCGCTGCCACTGCTCGACCGTGATCCTGGGCGCGGGATAGGGCTGGTACTCCTGCGCAAGCGCAGGCGGCGCCAGGCAGAGCGCCATGGTCAGGCAGGCCGTGGCAGCCCGGAATCTCATCCGCTGCGCCGCTTTGCCACATACGGCAGCACGAAGAGGTACGCGCCGCTCAGCAGGAGCAGAAGAAGCGGCAGGAGCGGAGAGTAGGTGATCCACGCGGCGGGCTGACCGTCGCCGGTGCTCAGTGCGACGATGTTGGCGATGACGGTCACCGTGAAGGCCACGGCGATCCAGCGGTGAAACTGCCGAATCCACTTGCTCCAGTTCAATGGAATCTCCCCTGGCACGAAATGTTGTGGGCCACCGTGGCGCGAATGAGCGCCTTCACGCCCTTCGCGAACGCCTGGACTCCACATGTCGGCCGAAGTTGTCGAGGATCGCCTGCCAGCCCTGGCGCTGCATCTCGGGCGTGTTCTCGGTCTCGGCGTCGAAAGTCTCCGTCACCAGCACTTCGTCGCGGCGCTCGACGAACTCGACCCTGACGTCTCGACCATCGCTCATCCGGTAGGCGATCGACTTCCCGGGCTCGATGCTGGTGTAGGTGCCCTCGAAGTCGAAGCCCACGCTGCCGTCCTTGGCCTCCATGCGTGCCCGAAATCGGCCGCCGACACGCAGGTCTACCTCGCTTTCGGTCGTGTGCCAGTCGTCCTGGGCGGCATTCCACTGCCGGACATCCGCCGGGTTGTTCCAGGCGTCCCAGACCTCGCTCAGCCTGGCTTTGACGGCCGTCTCGACGGTAATCTTCACGGAAACCCTCTGTTTCGTGACTACGGTGTGATGGCGTGCTGCCTATATCGCCTGTCCGCGAGCCAGAGTTCAACCCCCAGGAACAAGGCGAGGACCACGGCGACCACGGGCACCGGCCAGGAGCTGAAAATCGCGCCCAGCACGCCCGCGATCGCGATCGGGAACAGCAGCGACAAACCCATCCCGGGCAGGTGCGGCCGCACGTGCAGCAGCCACACGGTCAGCAGGAAGAGCGCCACCGGCACCGCAACCGAGGCGCCCGCCAGGCGCGCATCGATGGCCGCCAGGCCGAGGACATGATCCACGTTGACGGCAAGCCCGGCACCGACCGCGGCGGCCGAGGCGAAGATGAAATAGTGCCCGTAGCCCCAGACGAAGGCGATACGGTTCGACTTGAGAAACCGGTGCGCGGGCTTGGCGAAGTAGATCCACCAGAGCGAGAACAGGATGACGAGGCCGCCGGCGATCAGTGCGAGCAGCCGGGCGCTGAATCCGTGGCCTTCGATGCCCTCGCGCACGGCAACCGACGCGGCGAGCACCGACTCGCCGAGCACGATGATGGTGAAGAGCCCATAGCGTTCGGCGATGTGCTGCGCGTGCCAGGGTGTCGGTGAGGCGCGCTCGGCCCATACCGGCACGGCAAGCTCGAACAGCGCCATCAGCGACCAGCCCCAGAGCGGCCATTCGCCCATGAAGTACATGACGCTCCAGCCGAGCATCGCGACCGTGATGCCGGCGGCATAGCGCCGGCAGGTGCGGCAGCACGCCGGGTGCGCCTTCGCGGCGCGCAGCCAGAGAAAGCCGAGCCCCGCGCGCATGAAGAGATAGCCGATGAAGGCGACGTCGAACTGGTACAGCTCGAAGGCGCGCGGAATGCCGGCGGCCATGATGAGCGCGCCCGCGATCTGCACCAAGGTCGCGAGCCGGAACACGCCGTCGTCGTTGTCGTAGGCGGAGGCGTGCCATGAGAAATTCATCCACGCCCACCAGATCGCGAAGAAGGCGGTGAGGTAACTCACGATCCCTGTGCCCGCGTGATTTTCCGCAATCGCGTGATGCAGCCCCGCGCCTGCGTAAGCGACCGCGACCACGAAGCAGAGGTCGAACAGCAGCTCGAGGTAAGTCGCCTGGCGGTGCAGTTGCGCCGGGTCGCGCGGGCCCACCGGCCGGCGCCAGGGGATGCGGGTGGGATCCGTGTGGTCGTTCATGCCCTACCACCCGAGACGGCGCCCGTCGGCGCAGGCCTCGATGAGCTTGCGCAGGCGCTTGGCCTGGGTCTCGGGTTTCTTGGCGCTGACGATCCACCAGTTGACGAGCTGGCGGTAACCGGGTGGCACGGCGCGGTAGTATTTCCAGGCGGCCGCCTGGCACCGGATTTCCCGGAGCTGTTCCGGCGCAAGCTCGACGCGGCGCTTCTGTTCGTAGGCACCCCGCGCGGGCTGTGAGCGGTCGCGCGCGGCGAATGCCGCGAGGCCGGCGGCCTTCATGCGCCCGGCTCTCTTCAATTCGGCGACGCGCCGGATATTGACATTGCTCCAGTACGAGCCGCGCCGGCGCGGCGAGAAACGGATCCGGTAGCGCTCCCCGTCGATGCGGTGCCGGACCCCGTCGATCCAGCCGACGCAGAGCGCCTCGTCCACCGACTCCGGCCAGGTGACGCTCGGTACGCCAGTGCCGCGCTTCATGTAGCCGACCACGAGCTCCGCCTTGCTCGCGGCGTGCCGGGCGAACCAGCGGCGTAGCGCCACTGCGTCGGCGAAATATGTCGGCTTGCGGGGGCTGGCCATGCCTGCGCGATTGTATGAGCCCGAAGGATTCATGTCAGCGCAGCGTCCAATTCGTGGCAGGACCACTGCTGCCAATGCGGATCTCCGCAGGAACCGGAGTAATTGCCATGAAGGAACACATTCGAATCGCCTGCAGGCTTGCGCTGGCGGGTGTGGCGGCGGCGGCGGCCTCGGGCCCTGCGATGGCCGCGCCCCCGGGACCGTTCAAACAGACCAATATCCACTTCGAAACCAATGCCTCGGCCTGCGACATGGGCATTCAGATCAGCTTCGATACGGACGGCATCACCGAAGGCGAGGTCGAAAGCCCTTACGGCCAGGAAGTTTTCAACATGCGGACCGTGATCGGCCAGGAGGACACCCACGACATCACGGAGGTGTTCCAGGAGCGCGTCGAGCCGCCGATCCGGGAGCTCGAACAGGCACTCGGCTGCGAGCCTTCCGGGGATGCGATCACGCTCACCGAGCTGCTGTCCAACTGGCCTGCCGGCTGGTACAAATTCGAGGGCGAGAGCGGGCGAACGGAATTGCAGGGCAAGGCGAAGCTCACGCACAAGGTTCCCGCCGGCCCCGAGATACTCGCGCCGGAGGATGGAGCGGTCGTCGCGCACGACGCGAACCTGACCATCCGCTGGAACAAGGTAACCCAGCCGATCGTCCCGTACCTCGGGCCGGTCCAGGTCGTGGGTTATCACGTGGTCGTGGTCGACATCACCAACCCGGTGCTGGCTCCTGGAAAGACGAAGACCTCGCTCAATGCCGATCTCGCGAAAGCGGAGACCAGCTTCCTGGTGCCGAAGCAGTACCTCGAGCCCGGCAGGATCTATGAGTTCGAGGTCCTCGCGACCGAGGCGGGCGGCAACCAGACCATCACCGAGGGCGGCGTCTTCTGCACGCGGCCGATCGCGGCCGCGGACTGCGGGGCGCCGTAGACGACTGTTGGACAAGCCGGGGTGGCGCTGCTGGGCGATGAGCCGCGCCACGCCGACCGGCATCTGCAGCGGCTGATCCGGGTTAGGATGCGCCATGTCTCGCGGAAGCCCGGCGGTCGTCCGCTATCTGGCCATCGTCACCTTTGCTTGCTCGGCCGGCTTCTCCGTGGCACAGACAAACGACGCAGCTGCGGCGCAATCCGCGGCGGAGTCCGCTCGACGATTGCGTTGGTCGCTGACCAAGGAGGAAATTGGAGCGGCCATCGAGCGCTACGAGGCACGCTTCGGTATTGCAGCGGACGCGTTCATGGAAGAGGTCGTCGTGATCACGCCGCCCGTCCCCCTGAGGATGCGTGATCCCACGCAGGACATCTGGGGCGGCGTGGCAGCCCCGTTCTGGGCCCTGTTCAATCCCGCGCAGTCGTGGCGCATTTTTCTGCCGGTGCCGCCGAAGCGGACCGCCCCGGGTGGTACTGATCAGGATCAGTAGCGGCCAGGAGCCGGCGACGGATCCGGTCTGGGGCACGCTGCGGTCGTCGGTGACGGAGCATGAACTTGCAGATCACGTTCACTGACCAGCCTGCAGCCAAGGCGGCGGCGGCAGCCCGTGGCTTTCGAGAAATCCCCGGTTGAACAGCTTCGATTCGTAGGTGCGCGCCGAATCGCAGAGTATCGTCACGATTGTGTGGCCCGGGCCGAGCTGATGCGCGAGCCGGATGGCGGCGGCGACGTTAAGGCCGGTCGAGCCGCCGACGTAGAGACCGTCTTCGCCGATGAGCTCCCAGAGGACCGGGACCCATTCACTGTCGGGGATGTTGAAGGCGTCGTCGATTTTGGCGCCTTCGAGATTTGCCGACACGCGGCCCAGGCCGATGCCCTCGGTAATGGAGCTGCCCGACGCTTTGAGCTCGCCGTGCTTGATCCAGCTGTAAATGGCGGCGCCATCGGGATCGGCGACGGCCGTGACGATGCCCGGCCGGCGCTGCTTCAGGTACTCCGAAACACCCGCGATCGTGCCGCCCGTGCCGACCGCGCAGATGAAGGCGGTGATCCTGCCTTCGGTCTGCTTCCAGATCTCAGGACCGGTGCTCGCGAGGTGTCCCTCTCGGTTCGCGAGATTGTCCCACTGGTTCGCATAGAGCACACCGCCCGGCACGGAGTCCGCGAGCGACTCGGCCAGGCGGCGCGCCTGATGCACGTAGTTGTTCGGGTCCTTGTACGGTACGGCGGGCACGAGCCGGAGTTCGGCGCCCATGCCGAGGAGCGCCGACCGCTTCTCGATCGCCTGGGTATCGGGCATCACGATGATCGTCCGGACGCCGAGCGCCTTGCCGGCAAGGGTCAGGCCTATGCCAGTGTTGCCTGCCGTACCTTCGACGACCGTACCGCCTTCATGCAGCAATCCGCGGCGGAACGCGTCCAGCAGTATGTACTTGGCCGCGCGATCCTTGACCGAGCCGCCCGGGTTCATGAACTCGGCCTTGCCGTAGATCTCGCAGCCGGTCCGCTCAGAGGCGCGCCGCAGCCGGATCAGCGGCGTGTTGCCGATGGCCTCGAGGAACGGACGATCGGATACCTCTCCCATTCGCGAATCACGATCGCTGCTGCGGCAGCAAGCACAGGTACGACTTCAAGGACCGTGCGGTCGGCGGACGATGATACGCCGCGCGCATCTGATCTTAGAACAATTGCGCCTGTCGGTCGCGCGCGGCCTCCCGCTCGGCGAGCTGCCGCTGGCGTGTGCGTTCCCGCTTCCGCGCGTACATGGCCTGATCCGCGCGCGCCAGCAGGTCCTCGAGGGACCCTTTGCCCTTGACCGGCACAACCTCGACGCCGACGCTGAGCGAGAGCCGGTACGGCCGCACGCGCAGCGAGTTGAACTCGTCGATCCGCGTCTGCAGGCGCTCGCGCGCCGCATCCATCGCTTCGGCGCCGTCCACGAGCGCAAAGATCGCGAATTCGTCGCCTCCCACGCGCGCGATCACGTCCGTCTCCCGGAACACGCTCGCGATGACCCGGCCGGCGTTCATCAGGAGCTCGTCGCCGACCGGGTGGCCGTGCGTGTCGTTGACGCGCTTGAGGCCGTCCACATCCATGAACATCAGGACGCAACGAGTGTAGGAGCGGCGCGCGAAACGCCAGGCCTGGTCCGCGAGCAGCAGGAATCCGCGCCGGTTGTAGAGCCCGGTCAATTCGTCGGTCAGGGCGAGCTGCTCGTACTCGGCGCTCAGCTTGCGCAGGGAGCTGGCAGAGATCTTGTAGCGCGCGACCGAGGCGGCGAGCGTCAGCGCAGTCAGCACCGTCAGGCCCATGAAGCTCTGGAGAAGCATGAGCGACTCGTGCGTGGAAGGGCTCGCAAACGGGCCGAACTGGTTGCTGGTCGCCACGATCGCAATGGTCGCCACCATGCCGGTGGCGAGTGCAACACCGCCCGGTGAAGTCCGGCAGGCGATCCAGACCAGCAGCGGCAGCGGCAGGAAGGTGAGGGGTTCGGTCGACACCGGAAGTGCCGGCCGGCGCAGGAACACGAGCGCCGTGACCGCGACGAGGAGCGCCATGGCGCCGGCGCATTCCGCGAACTCGAACGCCCGCTCGCGCGCCGGCAGGAGCCGGCGCCAGTTGAGGAGGACCGGGGCGAGCACGATCACGCCCATCAGGTCACCGAGCCACCAGGTGCGCCAGGATTCCTGGAAGGCTGCGGGTTCCATGACGCCGGCAAGAAGGATCGTGCTGACGCCCCAGGAGGAAGCGATGGTGCAGCAGGCCGCGACGATCGCGATGAAGAAGATTGTCGCGGGTGCGGATTCGAACAGGCGATCGGCGCCGATCCAGCGCCGCAGCAGAAAAGCCGAGACCAGCGCCTGGAGCGTGGAACCCGCACCGATGCTGGCGGCGATGACGAGGCCCTTCAGGCCAATTGGCGCACCTGCCGCGCCGGTGGCTACCCAGACATTGACGAGGAAGGAGCCCAGCCAGACTCCGGGCCAGCAGCGCCACCCCCAAACGAGGATGCCGGCGAGCGCGATACCCGAAGGCGGCCAGACTGCCGTGGCAAAACCGGGCGGAACAGCGAGCAGCAGCCCGAGCCAGCCGGAGGCGGCGTAACCGGCGGCGAGCACGCCAATGCGGCGCAGCAGCCCATGCGAAGCGGCACGGTCGCTCATTGACCACCAGACTTCGGCAAACCACTGATTTGACCGTGTCCGGCGCCGCCTATTTCGTGACGCGCGTCACTCTACCGAGGGCTCGCTGCCTCGCGGCGGATGGCTTCGACGTCCAGCTCCTCGATCCACCCGGGCAGGTTGCGCCAGACGCGGTGAAATCCGAACTGCCCGCTGGTCATCTCGGCGACGGCGTCTTCCTTCGACCAGCCTTCAACGACCATGCGATAGACGGCGACCATGGTGCCGGTGCGGTCCGCGCCGTGCTGGCAATGCACAAGCACCGGCTGGCGCCGTGGGTCGCTGACGATCTGGAGGAAGCGCACGATCTCCTTCCGCTCCGGGTGCCAGGCTTTCATATAGATGTGCTCGTAGGCGAGTCCGGTCGCGTCGATCTCCTTGCGGTCGGAGTGATAGGAGCGGAGGTTGACGACCGTCGTCACGCCGAGCGCCTTGAGGCTGCGGAAGCCTTCGGCGGTCGGCTGTGCGCTGCGGAAGAGCGTCTCGCTCACTCGGTGGAAGTTGCTGAGGCCGGGGACTTCGAGCGGCCGGGCGCGCGATTCAGGGTGCGTGCGGCCAGCGTCGCCCTGCGGCCACGCCGTCGAGACGGCCAGCAACAAAGCGGCGACCGCGATTGGCCGCCAAGGGGTCATGTCATGAATCCCATCTGGCAGAGACCGCATGGGACTAGAGGCTCTTGCCGTCCACCGGGACGACCTTGACCGTCGAGGGGTCGAAATCGGGCAGACAGCGCACGTTTATCGCGGCGATATCGTTACCGGTCCTGTCCTTTCCGAACGCCAGCGGTCCGCAGCCGCAGACCGGGCAGAAGCGGTGATCGATCCGGTGTTTGTTGAACCGATAGCTCGCGAGGTTCGACTCCGGCGTCTTCAGCCGCAGCTGCTGTCGCGGAAAGAAGGCGATCAGATAACCCTTACGCGTGCAGTACGAGCAATTGCACTGCATGACTTGCGTGATCTCGCCTTCGAGCTCGTAGACGACGCGGCCGCAGTGGCAGCTTCCCTGATGAGTCATGGTCAGATCTCCAGGAGCCGGCGCCAGTCCGGCGCCTGTCCTTTCAAAAGTACGGATCGCAGGCAGGTAACGGTCGCTTCGGCGCCGGCGTGCGGAAAGTACGGGCGCGCCGGCAGCTCGGCGACTGCGAGATGTAGACCGCGCCTGGCGGAATCCTCGAACAGCTTGCGCGCGGCTGCCGATGACTCGGCGAGGCTGCCGGCCCGGAGCGCCCAGACGACGATGTCGAGCTCGGGCTCGAAGGCCGTGATGCAGCGTCGGTCCTTCCCGAGCCGGCCGTGGAGTTCGAGCGCCGCTTCGCGGCAGGCGTCGAGCATCGCCGCGAATTCCCCGCCACGCACCAGCGGAAACAGCCGCTGCGTTGCCCAGAGCGCGACGGCGGATGCCCCGGCCCGCGAACACTCGAGGCTGATCTCGCCGAGGTGCAGCTCCTTCGAACTGAAGTAGGTGTAGGGCGAGTCGTGCTTGTAGAGGCTGCCGACCGCGGGGTCGCGGAACAGCACGCAGCCGCAGCCGTAAGGTTGCAGGCCATGCTTGTGCGGATCGATGACGATCGAGTCCACCTCGCCCAGCCGGTCGAATGCCGCGCGCGCCGGCGGCGCGAGATTGGAGGCCAGCGTGAAATAACCGCCGTAGGCGCAGTCCGCGTGCAGGCGGAAGCCGTAGCGCTCGCGCAGCGCCAGGATTTCCGCCAGCGGGTCCACCGACCCGGTTGCGGTGGTTCCGAGCGTCGCGACCACCGTGCCCACGCCGCCGCGCCTGAGGCGGTCCTCCAGCGCATTCATTTCCATGCGGGCACGGTCGTCGCAGCGGATCGCCTCGAACGGCAGCTTGAGCACGGCGCTGATGCGGCTGTGCGTGTAGTGCGCCTGTCCGGAGGCGACAATCGCCTTGCCGGGCGCGAGCTCGCCCGCGACCCAGAGCGCCTCGAGATTCGCCATCGTGCCGCCGCCGGTCAGATGCCCGAGGTGCGCATCCCAGCCGAACATGCGCGCGATCTCGGCGACCGCCTCCTTCTCCATCGGCGAGCTCGCGCGGCTGCCGTCGAGCGCATGGTTATTCGGGTTGATGTACATCGCGAGCGAGTACGCAAGCCGCGCGATGGCGTGCGGGGGCTTCAGCATCTGGCCGGCGTACTGCGGGTGGAAGTAGGGATAGTTGTCCTGCATGCGGCCGGCGACTTCGAGCAGCACGCGGCGCATGGCGTCGCGGTCCTCTCGCTGCTCTTGCGGCGGCAGCTCCCGGAATCCCTGCTCCATGCGCTCGAGCGCCTCGTGCAGCAGGCCGAGCGATTCCTTGTCGAACTGGAAACGGGATTGATGGCTCATGGTTACACGGCGCGCCGCTATCCGCGAACGACAGCGTAGTCGAGCCATACGGTTCCGGTCTTCTCGTAGATCCGGTGCCTGACGAGCCTGAGCCTGGTCCGACTGGCGGGCGGCAGAATCATCGGCAGGCCGGCGCCCAGTACCACCGGGATGATGGCGATCTCGACCGTGTCCACGATGCCGGCATCCAGGCAGCTCCGGAACAGCGAGCCACCGCCGAACAGCCAGATATCTCTGCCTTGCGACTTGCGGACCGCGGCCAGTGTCGCGGCAGGATCGTCGGACAGTGTCGCGCCCTCGCAATCCTTCTGCTGCAACGTGCGCGAGAACACATAGGACTTCATGCCGGTCATGGCGCCGCCGGGACCCATCGCGCGTACGGCCTCATAGGTCTTGCGGCCCATGAACATCGTGTCGAATGAGGCCATCAGGGCGCGGAAATCGACGTCCGGATCGTGGACGATCCAGTCGAACTCGCCTTGCGGACCGGCGATGTAGCCGTCCAGGCTCATGGCCACCGAGTAGCGCAGACGCCTCTTCTCCAGCGCGACGACCGTTGGAGCGCAACCCATGCTGCCGCAGCCGCCAGCTTCTGGTCGCGGCCCCAGGGAGGCGGGGCGAGCTTCCCGATACCAGAGATATCCAGTTGCGAAGGCGGAATGATCCGCGCGGGAACCGGGCTGGCTTCGCGCAGCACGTCACGATAGAAGCAACCCTCAGCCGTGTGGATGCGCGGATGCGAGGCGAGCACCTCCGCGAGCGCCCCGGGTTCGCCGAGTTTCGCGACGATTGCGCAAACGCGCGCGCGCTTCGCGAATGGTGCCAGCGCCTTGCGCGCGTTCCTGATCGCCTTGCGCCGAATCCGCGCGATCCAGCGTCCGGCCTCGGCAGGATTCATCTCGGCGGCCATGTGAAAGCAGAAGCGCTCGTCATCCCCCAGGATCCGGATCACCTCATTGAAGAGAATCTCAGGCCGAGCGGGCGAGCCGCCGGCGAGGACGCAGGCGCCCCAGCCGGTGTGGACGCTGATGCCGATGGCGGCCTTCATCACCCGGCATCTTCCATCAGTCGCTTCTCGTAGCGCCAGACCTGCAGCGCAAATGGGCCCTCGGGCGTGTCCGGATGATGGGTCACGATCCCGCTGCGCCGCCAGCCATGCTTCTCGTAGAAACGTGCGGCGCGTTCATTGCCGATGGCGCAGGCGAGCCAGGCGATGCGCGTCCCGGCCGCGGCCAGGCGCGTCTCTGCGTCCCTAAGCAGCAGCTCGGCCGCGCCCGTTCCGCGCGCGCGAGCGGTGATGTAGAACTGGTCCAATTCGTCGGCCTTGATCGCATGGAATCCGATCGGAGCGCCGACCGGTCCGATGACGCGGACGCTGCCGTACATCGCCCGCATCCGGGTCGAGAAGTCGTCCAGCGTACGCAGCCGCGCAAGCGTGGTCGGCACGATTTCGGCGTGCGCATCCGTCCAGCCGGCGTGCCAGAGTCGCACGAGCGCGTGGAAGTCCGACGGATCTGCATCGCGGACGCTCAGACCTGCGCTTCGTTCCGCAGTGGTCATGGGATCAGGGCACGACCGCGAGGAACAGGAAAACCGCGAATACGACCAGGTGCACCGATCCCTGAAGCACCGTCGCGCGCCCGCGGCTGAGCGTCAGCGCCGAGATGAGGAGTGTCAGCGCGAGGAGTGCGATCTCCTTGTTGCCGAGGCCGAGCGTCAGCGGCAGACCCAGCGCGAGCGAGATGGCCGCGACCGCGGGGATCGTGAGCCCGATAGTCGCGAGGCCGGAACCGAGCGCCAGGTTGAAGCTCGTCTGCATGCGGTTGCGGATGGCGGCGCGCACGGCCGCCACCGTCTCAGGCAGCAGCACAATGATCGCAATCACGATGCCGACGACGGCGTGCGGCACGGCAGCGGCGAGGACGGCGGATTCGATCGTCGGCGCCAGGCACTTGACCAGCCCGACGACGGCCACCAGCCCGACCAGCAGCAGCAGGAAGCTGGTCCAGGCGACCGAGCCCGCCGGCGGCGCGGCGTGAACTTCTTCGGATGCCACGCCCACCGGCAGGAAGTAGTCGCGGTGGCGCACGGTCTGCACCAGCACGAAAACCACGTAGAGCGCGAGCGACACGATGCCTGCGAACGTGAGCTGGGCTGGCGACAGGGTGGGGCCGGGCGTCGAGGTCGTGAACACCGGCATGACGAGCGTCAGCGTGGCGAGTGTCGTCAGCACCGAAAACGTCGGGTTGGTGCCCTCGACCTGGAATGCCAATACCCGGTGCCGCAGGGCCCCGAGCAGGAGGCAGAGCCCCACGATGCCGTTGCAGACGATCATGACCGTTGCGAACACGGTGTCGCGCGCCAGCGCGGAGGCCTCGGTGCCGCCGGAAAGCATGAGCATCACGACCAGCGATGCTTCGATCACGGTGACGGCGAGTGCGAGCACCAGCGTGCCGAACGGCTCGCCGACCCGCAGCGCGATGACTTCGGCGTGATGGACCGCAACGAAGACGGATGCAGCGAGCCCGAGCAACACGGCCGGGACCAGGACCCAGCCGAGCGGGCGCCCCCAGACGGCCGTGAGGAGAACAACCGCGGCGATCGGCACGACGATGCTCCAGATCGGGGTGCTGAGGACGGTTCGTTGGAGCACGCTCCGAGGCATCGGTCTTCATCCCGCCCCGACCGAGCGCCGCAAGGCGGCCCGCGCGAGCAGGCGGGTTGAATCCAGCGTCGGCAACGCGGAGTTCGAGTCGTCGATGATCAGCGGGATCTCGGTGCAACCGAGGATCACGGCCTCCGCCCCTGCCGCCTTCAGCCGATCGATCACCTGCCGGAAGTACGCGACGCTTCCCGGCTTGAACTGCCCGTACACCAGTTCCTCCATGATGATGCGGCTGCATTCCCGGCGATCGGCTTCATTCGGCCGGATGCACTCCAGGCCGCGCGCGCCGAGCACGCCAGAGTAAACCTCGCTTTCGACGAGCCACTGCGTGCCGGTGAGTCCCAGCCGCCGGTAGCCGCGGCGCGCGGCCTCGTCCGCGACGACTTCGGCGATGTGCAGCCAGGGCCGCGGCGAGCGCGGGAGCACCCAGGGCATGGCCTGGTGATCGGTGTTGTCCGGGCAGATCAGGAAATCGGCGCCCATGCTGGCGAGCTTGCGCGCGGATGCCAGCATCAGTTCGCCGAGACCCTGCATGTCGCCGGCCTCGATGAACCGCATGTGCTCGGAGAGCGGAAAAGTGTGCATCGAGACCTCGGGATGCCCGTGCGGCCCGAGGTACTGCGCGCCCTCGATGCAGATGGTGCGGTAGCAGAGTGACGCGCCCTCGGCGGAGCAGGCGACGATGCCGATGTGCTGGGTGCGATGCGGGACGGTCAAGGCAGGATGCCGAGCTCGTCCAGCGAGCGGTGCAGTTCCGCGGTGTCGCGGTACACCCGAAACGCCCCCGAGGCGAGGAGCTCGTCCTCCCCATAGCCGCCGCTCAGGAGCCCGACGCTCAGCATGTCCGCGCGCCGGGCCGCCAGCATGTCCCATACCGCGTCACCGGCTACGTAACACTCCGCGGCCGGCACGCCGAGCCTGCCCTGGCAGGCGAGGAATAGATCCGGTTCGGGCTTCGCGCGTGCGACGTCGCGGCGTTCGATGACGACCGTTTCCGGGCCCACGCCGAGCGCTTCCAGCGAGGCGTCGATCTCCGGGCGCCGGCCGGAGGTCGCGATGCCGAAAGCGACGCCGTGATTGCGCAGCGTGCGCAGCAATTCGACCGCTCCGGGGAGCGGATGGCGCTGCGGCAGGAACTGCCGGAACAACTCACCGTGGCGCTGCTGGAGCGCCCCTTCCTCCGCGGCGTTGATGGCGCGCCCGAGCTCGCGCGCGGCGGCGCGGGCGAACAGCCCGCCGCTCATGCCGATCCGCCGATGGATGCGCCAGCCGTCGATCGCGAGGCCGCTTTCGGCGAAGGCTCGCTGCCAGGCGAACACGTGTGCGTAGACCGTATCCACCAGGGTGCCGTCGAGGTCGAAGATGATCGCGCGCATGGCTGAATGGCGATCATAATGGCTAAGCTCGCTGCCAGCGAGCCGGAGTCGAAGATGCCGACTGTCCTGATCACCGGCGCCAACCGCGGACTCGGCCTCGAGTTCGCGCGCCAGTACTCTGACGATGGCTGGCGCGTGTACGCCGCCTGCCGCGATCCGCGGGGCGCAAGGAAGCTCCAGAAGCTCGCTGCGGGCGGCGCCAGCTTCCGCGTCCTTGCAATGGACGTCACGGACCTCGCAACCATCCGGGCCGCGGCCTCCGCGCTGGGCGGCGAACCCGTCGATTTGCTGCTCAACAACGCCGGCGTCGGCAATCCCTCCGGCAAGGCGCTCGGCTCGCTCGATTACGCGGGCTGGATGAAGGTGCTGGACGCCAATGCCCTGGGCCCGGCCCGCGTCGTCGAGGCCCTGGTGGAAAACGTGGCGGCGAGCGGGCGCAAGCTCATCGTCACGATCACGAGCCGCATGGGCTCGATCGCGGATAACGCTTCCGGCGGCTCCTATCCCTATCGCAGCTCGAAGACTGCCGTGAACATGGTGGTGAAGAGCCTGTCGGTGGATCTCGCGCCGCGCGGGATCGCCTGCGTCGTGCTGCATCCCGGCTGGGTGCGGACCGACATGGGCGGCGCGGGCGGCAAGCTGTCGCCCGAGGAGAGCGTTTCCGCGATGCGCCGGCTGATCGCCGGGCTCGGGCCCAAGGACGCGGGAAAGTTCTTCGACTACGACGGAACCCGGATCCCCTGGTAGAGAAACTCAGTCCCAGACCGGCTTGCAGCGCACTTCGGACTTCACCGAGGCTGCGATGAAGCATTCTTCGTGCGCTTCGTGGTGGATGGCGAGGATCTCGTCCCGACCCGGCCGGCGGTCGCCGCCGAACACGGCACGCGGCCGGAGCGTCACCCGCGTCATCGCGAGCCTGCCGTCCGCGTCCTTCGCCATAATGCCGACCGCTTCGTCACGGTAGCTTTCGACGAGGAGCTTCCGCTTCGCCGCGATCGACAGAAACCACAGCATGTGGCAACTGGAGAGGCTTGCGACGAAGGCCTCCTCCGGGTCCACCGCCGCTTCGACCGCCATCGGCAAGGGCACCACGCGCGGCGAGGCCGAAGCCGGCACTTCCACGCCGCCGTCGAACTGCCAGCGGTGGCCGCGGCTGTAGCGATGGTCGGTGAAAACTGCGCCGCCGCGATCCCAGCTCACGACCGCCATGTACCCGGCCACGCCTCAGCCGGCCCCGTAGGTCCAGCCGGTCTTGACGACCTGGATTTGCGAAGGATTGTTCTGGTTGGTCGTCAGATAGTCGAGCGAACGCTGGCCTTCTTCCCGGGAATTCGCCCCGAAGCACTGTCCGGTGTGCTGACCCTGGAGGCCGTACTTCTTCGTCACGTATGCGCCGAACGCATTGCCATAGTCGTCCCAGTTGGCCGCCGTCATCGGCGTGGCCGCGGTGTATACGATCACATCGACCGAGCCGAGCGGACGTCCGGGCCGCGCGACGGTGACGCGGCAGAACACCCAGCGGCTGGCAGGCGGCCGGGCGCCCGGCTTGGCGTGCGGCTGGCTCTCGCCCGCCTGAGCGGATGCCATGAGCAATGACAGGCAGATCGCGATGGTGCGCATGGGGGGTACTCCCTGTCCGAGGTCTATCGCGTCGACCAGACGGCGAGCTCGTTGCCGGACGGATCCTCGAAATGAAACCGCCTCCCGCCCGGGAACGGGAATATCTCCTGAACGATCTTTCCCCCGGCGGACTTGACTGAGGCCAGCGAGGATTCGAGGTCGTCCGAATACAGGATGACGAGCGGCCCGCCCCTCGGTACGAACTCCGCGCGGCGCAATCCGCCCTGCTCGCGATCGTCGCCGTGGATCCCGGCATAGTCAGGTCCGTAGTCCGTGAAATTCCAGCCGAAGGCGGCGCCGTAGAACTGCTTCGAGTCTGCGACGTCGCGGACGCTGAACTCGATGTAGTCGATCTGGTGGTGTCTGTGCATGCCCGACCCCGCGGCGGGCCGATGCGGTCGCGCGCTACGTGTCCATGCCTCCACCGGACTGCATCCCGCCTCCGGCCTGCCCGGCGAGGATAGCCTTCCAGCTCAACTCAAGCCCGTTGCGCTTGCCTTTCGGCACGATCTTTAGCCCTTCCGGCGAGAACGTGATCATGTACGGCTGATCGCCGATGGCCAGCTCGCGCTTCAAGGGCTTCTCGAGTTTGGTCGCCATGAATCCTCCAAAGTCCCTGCGGCCGGGGACTCCGGCCGGTCGCTCAGGACGAAGGATAGCGATTCCGGCTTCGGTGCGCGAACTCGACCGCCAGTTGCCGGCCGGCTGAATCAGCCGGCTGCCCTGGCCTTCTCCTGTGTCGCGGCGAGCAGCGCCACGATGTCGCTCCAGCCGCCGTTGTGCGCCGCCGCCATCTCGGCGCTCGGCAGGCCCTCGTGCGTCAGCACGATCTCGGTGCCGCCGCGCAGCGCGCGGAACTCGACTGTGACGAGCGAATCGGTCTGGCCCGCGTAGGGGGAGTTCCACGTGAACACGAGCCGGCGCGGGCGCGTGATCTCGCGATAGGTACCGGTGTGCGGGATGGAGCCCTTGGGCGTGTGCATCACGAACTCGAAGGCGCCGCCGACGCGCGGGTCCAGCTTGATGCCGGTGCGCTGCGTGTCGCCCGGGAGCATCCAGACCGTGAGGCTCGCGGCGTCGAGCCAGGCGTCGAACAGCACGGCAGCAGGCGCGGCGATCTCGCGGCGGACGGTAACGGTCGGGACGGTGTTCATCGCTTCTTCCTCTTTCCGGTTGTCGGGTGCTTTTGTGTGACGAAATCCTCGAGCGCCGCGAGCTTGCCGGTCCAGAAGCGGCGGTACTCGGTGATCCAGTCCGCCGCCTCGGCCAGCGGCCTGGCATTGAGCGAAAGGTAGTGGTCGCGGCCGACGATCTCGCGCCGGACCAGGCCCGCCCGCTCGAGCATGCGGATGTGCTTGGAGACGGAGTTCAGCGAGATCGGAAAACCGGCCGCGATCTCGGTCACGCGCGCGTCGGATGCCGCGAGCCGCGTCAGGATCGCGCGCCGCGTGGAATCGGCGGCGGCGCCGAATACGGCGTCCAGGCCGGCATTCCTATATTCACCCATAAGGGTGAATATAGCCCGGCACTTCACAGGATGCAAGCTGCTTTCTTGACGCCCGCGGGAGCGGGGCGCAGGATCGGTCGAGAACCGCGCAACAAGGGTCCTCAGGCCGCTCAGGGAGGGCGGGTGAAGGGGATCGTGTTCAACCTCCTCGAAGACGTCGTCACCAGGCATGTCGGCGAGGCCGCCTGGGACAAGGTCCTCGCTCACGCCGGCGCCGACGGCGCCTATACCTCCCTCGGAAACTATCCCGACGAGACATTCACCAGGCTGATTGGCGTACTGGCGCAGGCGAGCAGGAAGAGCGACCGCCAGGTGCTCGCCTGGTTCGGCCGTCGTGCCATGCCGTTCCTGTCCGAGCGCTATCCTGAGTTCTTCACCGGCCCGCGCGGCCTGCGGGGGTTCCTGCTCTCGCTCAACGACGTGATCCATGCCGAGGTGCGCAAGCTCTATCCCGGCGCCGAGGTGCCGATGTTCGACTTCGAGACGCCGCCGGGCGAAGCCGGCCATGACACGCTCCTGATCCGCTACCGCTCGAAGCGCCGCCTGTGCCCGTTGGCCGTGGGATTCATCCTCGGAGCATCCGATCACTTCCACGAGCCGGTCACCGTCAACCAGCCGCAATGCATGCTGGAAGGCGCCCCGGAGTGCCTCATCGAATGCCGCTTCGAGGGTCAGGCGCAGGCATGAACGACGACGCCGCAGGCGAGACTGAACGCTGGAAGCGCAAGTACGAGCGTGAGCGCAAGGCTCGCCTCGAGGCGGAGTCGCTCGCGGAACGCTTCACGCGCGATGCCCTGCACGACTCGTTGACCGGGCTCGCCAACCGCGCGCTGTTCCTCGACCGCCTGCAGCACGCGCTCGCCGCCACCGGTCGCCACCGCTCACCGCTCGCGACGGTGCTGCTGGACCTCGACGGCTTCAAGGAAATCAACGACAGCTACGGCCACTCGGTGGGCGACGAGCTCCTGATCGCGGTCGCCAACCGCCTGACGGAGACCGTGCGCTCGGTGGATACCGTCGCGCGCCTCGGCGGGGACGAGTTCGCGCTCGTGATCGAGGACGTGGACGAGAAGGCGAAGGATCACGTCATCGAACGCGTCAAGCGCGCGCTGGAGACGCCGTTCCTGATCCAGGGCCAGCCGTGCCAGGTGGGCGGCAGCGTCGGCATCGCGCTCTCGCGCGGCAACATCGACACGCCGAACGACATGCTGCGGCGCGCGGACATGGCGATGTACGCGGCCAAGCGCGAGGGCAAGACCGGGCACGCGGTGTTCGAGACCGGCATGCATACGGCGATGCTGTTGCGCCTCGAGATGAAGTCCGACCTTAAGCGCGCGCTCACCGAGCGCGAGTTCGTCGTTCATTACCAGCCGATCGTGGAGCTGCCGGGCGGCGCGCCCTCGGCGCTGGAGGCGCTCGTGCGCTGGCAGCGGCCGGGCGGCGGCATCATCGGCCCGGGCGACTTCATCCCGCTCGCCGAGGAGACCGGCATGATCGTGCCGCTCGGCTGGTGGGTGCTGGAGGAGAGCTGCCGGCAGATCCGCGAATGGCAGCGGCAGCGCCCGGCGCTCCTGCCGATGACGCTGCACGTCAACCTCTCCGTCAAGCAGCTGCACGATCCCGAGGCATCGGCCAAGGTGCTGGATGCGCTGAGCTCCTCCGGGCTAACGGCCGACAAGGTGATCCTGGAGCTCACCGAGAGCAGCATCATGCAGGACGTGGAGGCAGCGCTCGGCGCGATGCAGAAGCTGACGGCGCTCGGGGTGCGCATGGGCATCGACGATTTCGGCACCGGCTATTCATCGCTGAGCTACCTGCAGAAGCTGCCGGTGTCGGTGCTGAAGATCGACAAGTCCTTCGTGGACCATATCGCGGAGAGCAAGCAGGGCGCCGCGCTCGTGCGCGCCATCATCGGCATCGGTTCCGCGCTCGAGCTCAAGCTGATCGCAGAAGGCGTCGAGCGCATGGAGCAGGTGGGCCGGCTGCTCGCGCTCAATTGCCGCTATGCGCAGGGCTACTATTTCAGCCGGCCGCTGGCGGCGGACGCGATGGAAAAGTACCTCGAACGGCAGCAATCGCTGGCCGGGAGCTGAGACTCTCCCGGGTCAGCGAAGTTGCAGCGCGGCCGCGATCAGTTGCGCGGTCCGATCCGGCGCCATCGCGCCGGTATCCACGCGCAGCAGGGGTTCGGGCAGCCGCGGGAACTGGAACGCACCCTCGCGCTCGAGACGCTGGTAGAGCGCCGCGTCGGTCAGCTTGCCGAAGCGCGTTCGGCCGGCACCTCCCAGCCGTTCGACTATCCGTTCGCGATCGCAGCTGAGCTCGATGAAGTGCACGCGCCCGCCGGCCGCAGTCACGATGGCGCACAGTTCCTGCACCAGCGCCGGGTCCACGGTCGCCTCGGGGTGAAAGGTGAAGATGAACGATCGCCGTTGCGCCGCGGCTTCCTCGAAGGCGGCGCGCCACAGCCGCGCGCGCAGGCGCACGAATCCCGCGCTGCCGAACGGAAACAGCGCGGCCGCGGCGTCCACCGCCAGGTGGTTGTGGTAGAGCGGCAGGCCCGTGCGCTCGGCCAGCAGCGAGCCGATCGTGTGCTTGCCGGAAGCCGCCGGCCCATGGATGAAGACGACGATCAAGCCGTGCTTACTTCGGGATCGGGATGATCATCCGCACGCGCTGCTTGTACTCGACGTATGCCTGCCCGTGGAAACGGATCATGTCGCGCTCCTCGAATTGCAGCGCGACAAAGATGTAGGCGGTGGTCGCGATCGAGAACAGCAGGTGGCCCGCCGTCATGGTCGGGGCCGACCAGAACGCGATGATGAACCCGAGCATGATCGGGTGCCGGACGACCTTGTAGAACAAGGGCGTCACGAATCGCGATTGCGGGTATGGCTGCTGGCGCAGGTACAGGTACACCTGCTGCAGGCCGAACAGGTCGAAATGGTTGATCAGGAAGGTGCTCACCAGCACCAGCAGCCAGCCGAGCGCGAACAACGCCCAGATCGCATTCGCCGCCAGGTCGCTCTCGACATTCCAGACGATGTCGGTCAATGGCCGCCACTGCCAGAACAGCAGGATGAGCGCGGCTGACGCGAGCAACACGTAGGTGCTGCGCTCGATCGGCTGCGGCACGATCCTGGTCCAGATCTCCTTGAATCCGGGCCGCGCCATCACCGTGTGCTGGACGGCGAAGATCCCGAGCAGCACGGCGTTGACCAGGATCGCCTGGCCGACCGGGCCGGCCACGCCGGAGTCGATCGATTTCGGCACCAGGAAATTGCCGACGAATCCGATGGCGTAGAGAAAAGTCCCGAGAAAGATGAGGTAACAGACGGCGCCGTACAGCGCGGCAAGGAACCGGCCCATGGTCGTGCCCCCTTCCGAAGATCCCCGGGTGGCGAGGGTAGTCCTTGTCGGGCGTCGGCGCTACTGTTGCCTCCTTTCAGCCGTCGTAGGCGCGCTGCATCGCGGCGATGTCCGGCTTCTTCTGCCGCAGCATCTCGGTCATCGCGCGCTGGGACTTCGCCGAGCGGTGGTCGCCAAGGAGCTTCGGCACGATGTCCGGTACCAGCTGCCAGGAAAGCCCGAACCGGTCCTTGAGCCAGCCGCATTGCTGCGCTTTCGGATCGCCGCCGGCGCCGAGCTTCTCCCAGTAGTAGTCCACTTCGGCCTGGTCGTTGCAGCCGATCTGGAGCGAGATCGCCTCGTTGAACCTGAAGTGCGGACCGCCGTTCAGCGCGGTATAGCGCTGCCCGTCGAGCTCGAACACGACGATCATGACCGAGCCGGGCTTGCGGCCGTGGATCTCCTGGCCGGTCTCGCCATAGCGCCCGATCTCGACGATGCGCGAGTTCGGGAAGATGCCGGTGTAGTACTTCGCCGCCTCCTCGGCCTCGCTGTCGAACCAGAGGCAGGGCGTAACGCGTTGTTTTGCAGACATGTTTGGCTCCAGGGCTGGTGGGTTCCGCCCGCTAGTCGAATGGCACGGCGCGAAATCGACAGTAGACGAATGCCTGCTGCGTCTGCCACGGCGTCCGGTGACTCTCGCGCCGGGTTTCGGCCAGCCGGAACGCGGGACCGAGCTCTGCGGCGAGCGAATGCTCGTCATGGCGCATGACTTCGAGTCCGCTGCACTTCGGCGGGCCGTCCGGCGCGAAAGCGGCGATCACGACCGTGCCGCCGGGCGCGAGCGTCCGGCACAGCGTCGCGACATACCGGCGCCTGTCCTTGGCGTCGGTCAGGAAGTGGAACACCGCCCGGTCGTGCCAGAGCGCGAATCGGCGCGGCGGTTCGAAACTCGTGACGTCGGCCTCGAACCACTCGACGGACGCCGCCCGCGCACCCAGCCGCGCCCGGCTGGCCTGCATCGCCGCGCCGGAGAGATCCATCACCGCAAGCCTGGAATAACCGCGATCGAGGAGACGATCGGGCAGCACCGATGCGCCGCCGCCCACGTCGATGATGCCGCCGTCGCCCGCGATTCCGGCCGCGGCGATCAGTTCCAGCGAAACCACGGGCTCAGGCTGATACCAGCTGAGCTGGTCCGGCGATTTGCTCCGCCATACCCTTTCCCAGTGCTCGCGCCGCTCATTCATGGGATGAAAAATCGACTCAGCGTGCGGCTGCAACGATGGCCCGCAGCGCGATCTCCATGTCTCCTTGCGTCGTCGCCCAGGAACTGATGCTGACGCGCATGGCCTCGCGGCCGTGCCAGCGGGTGCCGCCGCACCAGATCTCGCCGGCCTTCTGGATCGAGGCGATCGCCGTCTTCGCGCGCTCGTCGCTGCCGAAGGCGACGACCACCTGGTTCAGCACGACCTCGTTCATAACCTCGACGCCGGCCTTGTGCAGACCGGCGGCGAGCCAGGCGGCCTGGTCGCAGTTCTGGTCGACGAGCGCAGCGATGCCGGCGCGGCCGAGTTGCCGCAGTGCGGCCCACACGTCGACGCCGCGCGCGCGGCGCGAGCTGTCGGGCGAGACGTCGATGCCGTCGCGGTGTTCGCCGAGCATGAGGTAGCTCCCGGAGGCCGACAGCGCGGCGCGCAACAGACCCTCCCGGCGTACCAGGGCGATGCCGCAGTCGTAGGGCACGTTCAGCCACTTGTGCGCGTCGGTCGCCCAGGAGCCCGCGCCCTCGAAACCGGCCGCGAGCGCCGCCCGCTTCGGCGAGCTGCGCGCCCACAGGCCGAAGGCGCCGTCCACGTGCACCCAGGCGCCGGCGGCATGCGCGCGCGGGATGATCTCCGCCGCCGGATCGAAGGAACCGGAATTCACGTTGCCGGCCTGCACGATCACGATTGCGGGCGCGTGCAGTTCCGGCAGCGCGGCCGCGATCATGCGGCCCTGTGCGTCCACCGGCACTCGCAGCAAGGTCTCGCGGCCGAGGCCGAGCATGCCGAGCGCCTTCAGCACCGTGCCATGCACTTCTTCGCTCGCGACCAGCTGGATCGGCGGCGCACCGTTAAGCCCGTGGCGCTCGACATCCCAGCCCGCCTGCTGCAGCACCTCGTGGCGCGCGGCGGCGAGGCAGGCGAAACTCGCCATGGTAGCGCCGGTCGTCAGCGTGCCGTCCGCGCTTTCCGGCAGCACGAGGGCCTGGCACAGCCAGCGCAGCGCCGCCTGCTCGAACAGCGTCCCGGCGGGCGAGCAGTTGAAGGTGACTGCGTTCTGGTCCCAGGAGGTCGCGAGCTGGTGTGCGGCGACGGCCGCCGGCAAGGCGCCGCCCGTCACGAACCCGAAATAGCGGCCGCCGGCGCTGGCAACCGTTGCCGGCGATCCGTGCTCGTCGATGAACTTCAGCACCTCCTGCGGCGCGCACGGCCCGGCCGGCAGCGGCGCTTGCAATGCGCCGCGCAGCCGCTCGATCGCCTCCGGGCGCGGGAACACGGGCTGTGCGTCGAGTCCTTCGAGGTAGCGGGCGCCGCGGGCTGCTGCGTCCGTCAGGAGCTTGTCGTGCATGCGCGGCTCAGCTCGCGTCCTGTCTCAGCTTCGGGTTGAACACGCGCTCGATGGAGGCGGGGCTGCGCGCGAGCTTTGCCGCGGGCCGGCGCGGGCGCCGCAGGAGCTCGCCGCCGCAGTTCGGGCAACGGCCATGGAGCACCTTCCGCGCGCAGTCGCGGCAGAAGGTGCATTCGAACGAGCAGATCATGGCCTCCGTGCTTTCCGGCGGCAGGTCGCGGTCGCAGCATTCGCAGTTGGGGCGCAGCTGCAGCATCAGTTCCGGACCGGCGTC
>Ga0187892_10004525_pt1 | contig 23195 bp, 19 predicted proteins | sample MA1701073metaG_FD_139345 | JGI IMG/M metagenome (GOLD analysis project Ga0187892, IMG submission 139345) | Bio-ooze microbial communities from a basaltic lava cave in the Kipuka Kanohina Cave System on the Island of Hawaii, USA - MA170107-3 metaG ... | reverse complement strand
TCCTGCTACGTCGATTTCGCGCAGCGAGACGGTCCGGCGCTGGGCACCTTCTGGCTGACCGCCCAGGGAGCAGTCGCCGACTTCTCCCTGTTCTACCACTAACGGAAAGGCGCGTCACGACGTCCCGGCCCGCAGGAGGAATTGCCGCACGAACAGCACCGTGGCGTAGAACTGGTAGTCGCGGTTCCCCTTCTTGCGGAACCCGTGCCCCTCATCGTTGGCCATCAGGAACCACACCGGGCTGCCGTTCTGCTTCACGCGCGCCACCATCTGCAGCGCCTCGGTGTGCGGGACGCGCGGATCGTTCCGTCCCTGCACGACAAACAGCGGCTTGGTGATGCGGCCGGCGTTGTTGAGCGGCGCGGTGCGGTCGAAGTAGGCCGCCATCGACGAGTCCCGCTCGTCCCCGTATTCAACGCACCGCAGGTCGCGCCGGTAGCTCTCGGTATTCCTGAGGAAGGTGTTGAAGTTCGAGATCCCCACGACATCCAGCGCGCACGCGATGCGATCGTTGTAGGTCGTGGCGACCGCCAGCGTCATGTACCCGCCGTAGCTCCCGCCCGTGACCATGACATGAGCGGCGTCGAGCTCGGGCTGGCGCGCGATCCAGTCCAAGAGGGCGCCGATGTCCGCCACCGCGTCCAGGCGCTTCATGCCATTGTCCAGGTTGACGAACGTCTTCCCGTACCCGGTCGAGCCGCGGACATTGGGCTGGATCACGGCCGCCCCGAGCTCGGACAGGAAGTAGTTGTCACGCCCCAGGAAGCCGGGACGCGACTGCCCCTCCGGGCCGCCGTGGATCGAGATGATGACCGGGCGCGGGCCCGTGAAGCGCGGAGGCGGCCGGTAGAGAAAGCCGGTGATCTCGCGCCCGTCGTTCGCGGACCAGCGAATCAGCGCCGGCTCAGGCAGCTCGGCGGCGATCATGCCCCCCAACTCGCTTTCGGTCCACCGCGTCAAGGCACCGGTCCGCACATCGGTCGAGTACGCGTCCCCGGGCGATCGGGCCGTGCCGAGCGTGAAGCCCAGGTCGTGCCCGTTCCGATGCCAGCGCAACCCGAACACGATGCCGACGGGGATTCCCGAGAGCGGCCGGGCGCGTCTGGTCGCCACGTCGAGCACCTGGACCTTCGAGACGCCCGCTTCGTTGGTCACGAACGCGACGTGGCGCCCGTCGGGAGAAACGTCGAAATCGTCGACGTCCCAGGGAATCGCTCTGGTCAGGGGAGTGACGCCCCTGGTGCCGAGGTCCAGGTAGCGCAGCTGCTGGAACTCGCCGCCGCGGTCGGAGCTGAGAAACACGCCGCGCCCGTCCGCGGCGAACTCGGCGCCGCCGTAGGCGACCGTGTCGGCAGCGGGGGGAATCAGCGGCGTCTTGGCGCCCGTGGCCACGTCGACGAGCCACAGGTAGGACTGACGGACCGACAGATACTGGATCACGAGCAGCTGCCGATCGTCCGGGGACCAATCGAGCACGGACCATCCGCCGCCGCTCACCTGGAGGACGAGACGATCGCTCGAGGGATTGGCAGGATCCATGACGTACAGGTCCCGGTCCGCGCCGCTGCGGCGCGTCGATCCGTACGCGATGCGGTCGCCGGCACGGCTCCAGGTGACGCCGCCGTTTTGCGAGCGGCCGCCGTCGGTCAACAGGGTGACCAGACCGGTGGCCATGTCGTAGCGGTACAGCTGATTGAATTCGTTGCCGCCCACGTCTTTCGCGAACACGAGGTAGCTTCCGTCGTGCGGTGCGAATCGCGCCCCGCCGACGGGCTCATCGAAGAAGGTCAGCTGCGTGCGGGCGCCGAGCGGCATCCGCACCACGTGGATCTGTGCCGTATTGCCGAATCGCGTCGAGAGCAGCATTTCGCGCCGGGTCGGATGCCAATCCGACAGCGCGGCGGACCGGGCTTCCGTGTAGCGGCGCACATCGGTGGGAAGACCGGACGGGATCGCCGGGACTCCCTCGATGACGAGGTTGTCGGGGACGGTCAGGGTCTGCGGCTGCTGCAGCAGGGCGAGCTCGATCAACAAGAGTGTGCCGATCATACGATCCCTTTCATCGCGGCTGGTACTCTCCCCATTCACGGCGGAATACGTCGCTGATTTCGCCCACGGTCGCCCGGACTCGAACGGCGTCGAGGATCCGGGGCAGGAGGGGCGTTGCAGGCTCCCGGACCGCTTCGCGGAGCCGCCGCATTGCCTGCTCAACCTGCGGTGCATCGCGCCGCTCGCGCACGGCGGCGAGCCGGGTGCGCTGCAGCGCCGCGAGCGTGGAGTAGTCGGGCGCGGGCCCCCGGGGAACCGGCTGGTCGTCGGTGAACCGGTTCACCCCGACCACGATCTCCGCGCGCGCTTCCACGCGCCGCTGCTGCTCGTAGGCGCTCCGGGCGATGGCCTCCTGGAAGTAGCCCTGGTCGATGGCGCGGGCGGCGCCGCCCCGGTGATCGACTTCCGCCAGCAGCGCCCGGGCGTCCCGCTCCATGGCATCGGTGAGCGATTCGACGTAGTAGCTGCCGCCCAGGGGATCCACCGTGTCCGGCACGCCGGTCTCGTGCGCCAGGAGCTGTTGCGTGCGCAGCGCGACTGTGGCGCTCATGGCCGTGGGCAGCGCGAGCGCCTCGTCATAGGCGTTGGTGTGCAGCGATTGGGTTCCACCCAGCACGGCCGCCAGCGCCTGAATCGCGACGCGGACGACGTTGTTCATCGGTTGCTGGGCGGTCAGCGTCGCGCCGCCGGTCTGGGTGTGAAACCGCAGCCGGCAGGCCTCGTCGTTCGCGCGAAAGCGCTCGCGCATGAGCCGCGCCCACAGCCGGCGCGCCGCGCGAAACTTGGCCACTTCCTCGAACAGGTCCGTGTAGCCGGCAAAAAAGAACGAGAGTCTGGGCGCGAAGGCGTTCACATCGAGGCCGGCGTCCGTCGCCCGGCGGACGTATTCGAGCCCATCGGCGAACGTGAACGCCAGCTCCTGCGCCGCCGTCGCGCCGGCCTCCCGGATGTGGTATCCGGAAATCGAGATGGGATTGAATTTCATGTGCTCGGCGGTGACGTAGCGGCAGATGTCGACGACGAGACGCAACGACGGCTCGGGCGGATAGATGTAGGTCCCGCGCGCGATGTATTCCTTCAGGATGTCGTTCTGCACCGTTCCCGCCAGCTCGGTGCGCGCCACGCCCTGCTCTTCCCCGACCACGATGTACATCGCCACGAGGATCGCCGCGGTGGCGTTGATCGTCATCGACGTCGACACCGTGTTCAGCGGGATCTCGTGAAACAGGCGCTCCAGATCGTCTACGGTGTCGATGGCCACACCGGCCCGGCCGACCTCCCCCAGCGCCTTGGGATGATCCGAGTCGTAGCCCATCTGCGTCGGGAGATCGAACGCCACCGACAGACCCGTCTGGCCCGCCTTCAACAGATGGTGAAACCGGGCGTTGGTCTCCTCGGCCGTTCCGAACCCGGCGTACTGCCGCATGGTCCAGAGCCGGCCCCGGTACATCGTGGGGTGCACGCCACGCGTGAAGGGGAACGCGCCCGGCGCGCCCAGATCCGTTGCCGCCTGCCCCGGCCAGTCGGCGGGACCATACAGCGGCCGCCGCTCGCTCACCGCCTCCGGGCCTCCTCCTGCAACAGTCGGGTCGCGAGCGTGACGTCCTGTTTGCTTCCGATGATGAGGGGCACGCGCTGGTGGAGCGAACGGGGAACGATATCGAGGATGGGGTCCTTGCCATCGGTCGCGAGTCCACCCGCCTGCTCGGCGACGATCGCCAGGGGCGCGGCTTCATACAGCAGGCGCAGCTTGCCCGCGGGAGATTTCTTGTCGGCGGGATAGAGAAAGATGCCGCCCGACAGGAGGTTGCGGTGAAAGTCGGCCACCAGCGACCCCACGTACCGCGCATTCCGGGCCGGGATCCCGTGCTCGCCGTTCTTGAACGCGGCCACCGCCCGATGCACGCCTTCGGGCCAGCGATTCCAGTTGCTTTCGTTCACACTGTAGTACCGGCCCACTTCCGGCGTGCGGATCGACGGATGCGACAGCAGAAACTCCCCGATGGTGGGGTCGAGCGTGAACCCGTGCACGCCCTTGCCCGTCGTATACACCAGCATCGTGCTCGAACCGTACAGGATGTACCCCGCGGCGATCTGGGTGCGGCCCGTTTGCAGACAGTCCTGCAGGGTTCCCGGCCCCCCTTCGGGCGTCACGCGGCGATGGATCGAGAAGATCGTCCCGATCGGAACGTTGACGTCGATGTTGCTCGAGCCGTCGAGCGGATCGTAGAGACAGACGTACTTGCCGACCGGCAGGCCCGCGGGAACCGGCATCGGCTCCTCGTCCTCCTCGGAGGCGAGAACGCACGTGCGACCGGTGTGCTGCAGGCTGTTGCGGATCGTCTCGTTGGCGAACACATCGAGCTTCTGCTGGATCTCGCCCTGGACGTTGGTGGTTCCGAGCTCACCCAGGCTGTCGGAGAGGCCGGCTCGGCGCACATTGCGCGAGATGAGCTTGGCGGCAAGGCAGAGGTCATAGAGCAGATTCGACAGCTCCCCGGTCGCCTCGGGAAACTGGCGTTCCTGCTCGATGATGAACCGCTCAATCGTGACGACGGAACTCGAGCTGTGCACGTTGGCCGTCGCTGGTCAAGGTGATGGTGCCGAGCCGGTCGGTGCGCAGGGTTTCGACCCGATGGCGTCCCAGTCGCTCCAGGACCTCGGGAGTCGGGTGCCCGTAGGTATTGCGCGCTCCCACGCTGATCACCGCCCGCGCGGGCGCCAACTCGTCCAGCCAGGCGTCGGACGTCGCGCTGCGGCTGCCGTGGTGCCCGACTTTGAGGACGTCCACCCGCCCGACGCGTCCGGCCAGCAGCGCCTCCACCGGCTCCCCGGCGTCGCCCATGAACACCAGTCGGGTCGCGCCGTACGTCACGAGGAGCACGACGCTCTCCTCGTTCAGGTCATCCTGCCGGGCCAGCCAGCCACTGTCGGGACTCAGCACGTGAAAGCTCACCCCGTCCAGCTCGACCCGATCCCCGGCCCGGGCCGGGCGCCACGCGGCGCCGCTGCGCTCTACGCCGGCGAGAAACTCGAGGTACGTCGGCCGGCCCACCGGCTCTCCGGGCTCCAGCACCACCCTGGGAGGGAGCGCCTCGATCACCGACGACAGGCCCCCCAGATGATCATCGTGGCCGTGCGTCATCACCACGAGCGCCAGGGCCGCGGCCCCCTTGCGGCGGAGAAACGGCAATACGACGCGGCGTCCCGCGTCCCCCATTTCCGTCCTGGGCCCACCGTCGATCAACGCCCAGTGCCCGGCCGGCGTGCGCAGCACGGCCGCGTCACCCTGCCCGACGTCGAGAAAATGTACGGTGAGAACGCCGTCCCTGTCACGGGGCGCGCGGAAGATCAGACTGCCCCAGCTGGCGATCGCGGCGACGAACGCGATGCGCCCTGTCACGACCCAGCGGCGCCGCGGTGTGTGCCACAACCACCATCCGGCCGCGAGCACCCCGGACCAGGCCAGCGCCGGGGCCCACCCGGGAATGGCAATGATGTGGCCACCGGGAATGGCCGCGGCCGTCCCGGCCACGAGGTCCAGCAGCGCCAGCAGCAGCCCCGATCCGGCCGCGAGCCAGCCGCCCAGCGGCGGGATGACGGCGGACAGCCCCAGGGCGAAGATGGTGCCGGGAACGGCGAGGGAGCCGAGCGGAATCGCGAGCAGGTTGGCGAGCACGCCGATCGGGGCCACCGTGCCGAATGCGAACGCCGTGATCGGCGCCGTCACGAGCGTCGCGGCGATCGCCGGGGCGACGAGCTTGAGCGCGGGCGGCCCGGCGATCTCACGGCCGGCCCAGATCACGGCCGCGATCGCCGCGATGGATAACCACGCTCCGATGGAGTGCAGCGCCCACGGGTCGATGAGCAGCACCGCGAGCGCCGCCAGGGCGATGGTGCCGCGCGGGGCGACCACGCGTTGCCGCCACCGGGCGACGCCGTCGACGGCAAGCATGATGCCGGCGCGCGTGGCGGGCGCCGGGAACCCGATCAGCCAGCAATAGGCGAGAACGGCGAGCGTCGAGATGACGAGTCGGGCCCTGGGTGGCGCCCCCACGAGCCGGAGCAGCAGGGTCAGCCAGGCGGCGAAGAAGCCGACGTGCAGCCCCGAGATCGAGAGGATGTGGGCGAGCCCCGAGCGGGCATAGCGCTCACGCACCGCGCCATCGAGATCGGCGGTGCGGCCGATGACGAGGGCATCCACCAAGGGGGCGCGGGCCCCGAACAGGATCGCGCTGCGGCGGGCCACCGCGTCCCGCAGCCCCCCACGACCCCGCGGCGTGCCATCGAGCTGGCGCGCCGTCCGTACCTTGAGCAGCCCTCTCCCCGCATCGCCGACGTAGCGCCCGGCGACGAGCCAGGTCGTGCCACCCGCCGCCCGCTTCGCCGAAGGCCACCGGAGGGTGAGGGGGCCGCCGCATCCGTGTAGGACGCTGGCCTCGACGAGGCCGCCATCGTCGGGGACGCGATCGAACAGCCGCACGATCGCCGCACGCGTCCCTCTTCCCCCTTCCCCCTTCCCCCATCGTCCCGCGCAACTCGCATCCCGTCGCGCCAGCGCCGCTGCGCCCCAGAGCAATCCCGCGATACACGCGAGCCCCATCGCCGCTGGTGTAGGAGCGCGACGCCAAACCAGCGCGACGCCGGCCAGCAGCGGCACGCCCACTCCCCACATCCCCGCTCCCCACGCTCCCCAAAACACGTCGAGGCCGGCCCACAGGCCGGCCCCGAAGCCGATCGTCACCCACAAGAGCGGCGGGCGCACCGCCGCCTCAGACGGCTAGGCGAGCGTCACCGGCTTGGCCCCGCAGCGGGGCGCCAAGGCCACGCGGCGGAACCCCTCGATCAGGATGACGGTGAGCTTCGCCGTTTCCTGATCCGTGCCCATGGTCAGCCCGGTGATGATCTCGCCCGCCCGGGTGGACACGTAGTGGGGTGACAAGCGGTTCAAGGCGTAGACCAGCACATCGCCGTTGCAGGTCTCGCACCCGCAGAAGCTGGGATACTGCGGCCGCAACCGCTCGTACTCCTTTTGGGCCGCCTCCTTGGTCACGTTGGTTACGCCCAGAGGGCCAGCTCCTGTTCCACCGGCCACGCAGTGAACGTGGACCCGGTCGTGCCGGTGAATCGCACCCGTCGGTAAGTCCCGATCCACTCGTCGGGGCCGTCGACCAGCGCCACCTTGTTGGTGCGCGTGCGCGTCTGCAGCAGGCCGCCGCGCTTGGCCCGTCCTTCCACCAACACTTCGTGCGCGGTCCCGACGAGCGCCATGTTGCGCCGCCGGGCCACCGCCCGCACCGCGGCAATGAGCCGCTCCAGGCGCTCCGCCGCCACCGCCACCGCCACGTGGTCGCGCAGCTTGACGGCGGGCGTGCCCTCGCGCACCGAGTACCGGAAGGTGTACGCGTCGTCGAATTCCACCTGCGCCACGAGCGACAGGGTCTCGGCGAACTCGGCTTCGGTCTCGCCCGGGAATCCGACGATGATGTCCGTGGTGAGCGCGATCCCCGCGACGGTGGACCGCAACGCCGCCACGACGTCGAGGTAGCGCTCGCGGGTGTAGCGGCGCAGCATGCGTTTGAGGACGCGCGAGCTGCCGCTCTGGACGGGCAGGTGCACGTGCTCGCACACCGTCGCGGTCTCCGCCATCGCCGCCAGCACCCGGTCAGTGAAATCCGTCGGGTAGGGCGACGTGAAGCGCACGCGTCGAATGCCCGGGACGGCGCCCGCCGCGCGCAGCAGGTCGGCGAAGTCGTGCGCGCCGTCATGGTAGCTGTTGACCGTCTGCCCAAGGAGCGTGACCTCGGAGGTGCCGGTGTCCGCCAGGCGAGCGATCTCGCCCACCACATCCTCCAACTTGCGACTGCGCTCCGGGCCGCGTGTCATCGGAACGATGCAGAACGTGCACCGATAATCGCAGCCCCGCTGCACCGTGACGAACGCCGACACGCCCGCGGGCCGGTTCGCCGGGACGTCCTCGTAGTGCTCCCACTGGCGGAAGGTGACGTCGGCCGCCCGGTCCCCGCCGCGCGCGCGGGCGATCAGCTCGGGGAGCCCGCGATAGCCGTCGGGGCCGATCACGAGGTCCACCTGCGGCACCCGCTCCAGGAGCTTGGGGCCAAGCCGCTGCGCCATGCAGCCGACGACGCCCAACACGTCACCGGGCCGCTTGAAGCGCTTCAGCTCGCCCATCCGGCCCAGGACGCGCTGCTCCGCGTGATCGCGCACCGCGCACGTGTTCACGAGCAGGACGTCCGCGCCGGCCGGATCGTCGGTGCGCTCGTAGCCCGCTCGGCCCAGGACACCGAGCATCAGCTCGGAATCCGAGACGTTCATCTGGCAGCCGTAGGTTTCGATGTAAACGCGCGGCACGTTCAGAATACCGTCAGGTCCATTCTGGGACGCCCGTCCCAGGACTGGCTCGAAAGATAGACCGTGAGGTAATCCTGCGTGAGCGCTTCGAGCCGGCCCTCGCGCCGCCCGCAGATCACGGCATCCGCACGCCCGCCCGTGCGGCGGCCACGGTAGGCCGTCGCCTTCGCGTCACCGAGCGCGCGCAGCTCGCGAGCCCGTTCGCGCACCACGGCATCCGGGAGCTGATCCGGCAATCGCGCCGCCGCGGCGTCGGGCCGGACGCTGAACGGAAACACGTGCAAATAGGTGAATGGCAGCGCCGCGATGAGCTGCAGCGTCGCCCGGTGGTGGGCGGCTGTCTCGCCTGGAAAGCCGGCGATGACATCCGCGCCGAGCCCGAACACGGGCAACCGCTCGGCGAGCCACTCGATGCGGGCGCGGTAGCTCGCGGCGGTGTACCAGTGGCGCCCCATGCGCTTCAGGATCGGATTGGCCGCGGACTGCAGGGGCGCATGCAGGTGCGCCGCCAGCTGCCGCGGCGCCTCGATCAGCAGCCGCGCAATCCGGTCATCGACCTCCGTCGCTTCGATGGACGAGAGCCGAAACCGCACCTGCGGAACAGCCTGGACCAACGCTTCCAGGAGCCCTCCGAGCGAGCCCCCGTCCCTGTCTCTGCCGTAGGTCCCGATGTGCACTCCGGTAAGGACGAGCTCCGCATGATACTGGGACAACGCACGGGCCTCGGCTACAATGGCGGATACCGGGCGGGAGCGGTTGGCGCCACGGGCGAGAGTCGTCGCACAGAACGTGCAATGCTCGTCGCATCCGTCCTGGATCTTGAGCCAACCGCGCGCGCCGGACGAGAACCGGCGCAACCCGGGCGCACCGCGCGGCGGCGCGATGCCCGCCGCCCGCAGCACCTGCTCGGGGTCCGCGCCGCCGACTACCGCCCGCACTCGCGGCAGCGCGGCCAGCACGCCCCGGTCCAGCGCCGCGGCACACCCCATCACCACGGTCTCGCGACCGGCGCGCGCCTGGTGGCGGACGTAGCGGCGCAGCTTGGCTTCGCTCTCGCTCGTGACGGTGCACGAATTCACCACCGCGAGGTCGGCCGCCGCCGGGTCGTCCACCACGGTGGCTCCGGCGTCGGCGAATGCCTGGCGCACGAGCTCGGTGTCGTACTGATTGGCCTTGCACCCGAACGTGTGGAAGTGGACGTTCACGGCCGCAGCGTCAGCCCCACGAGCGCGGTCCACCCGGTTTCCGTGAGCCCGACGCCGGTGCGCCGCAGCCGCTCCACCGCGAAGTCGATGACGGCCCGTCCCTGCGACAGGGCCAGCCCCGAGCCCGCCGCAACCGCGAATTCGCGGGGCGCCCGGCCCCCCGGGCCGAATGGCAGATCGCCGCCGCGCGCGCCGACGCGCAGCGGTACGCCGGCCAGGCGAACATCGGCCCCCGCCGACCAGCTCGTCGTGTTATACGCATTCGAATCGGCGGCGCTCGCCCAGGAGCGCCGGATCAGGGACGCGGCAAACCCGAAATCCGGCGACGGCTGGAGGCGAATCGCCCCGCCGATCGTCCGCGGCAGGTCGTTCACCGCGACCTCCGCCCCGTCCACCTCGCTCGTGAGTCTGGTGTCCGTACGCGCAAAGCCGGTAACGGTCACGGTGGGGAGAATCAGCACCGCGCTGGCCGAGTACCCGGCGCCGCGGTAGGCAACCTCGTCGGCTTCCGAAACGCCGCGATACGTCGAGGTGTCTGTGAACGTCCGCACGGCGCTGACCCGTGTCGACCCGGTGAGGAGATGGAATCCCGCCCCCACGAGCAGCCGACCCCAGCGTCGGGCGAGGACCAATCGAGCATCGGTGACACCGCCGTCGCTGGAGATGGCATCGGTGACCGCCTGGCCCGAGCCGTCCAGCATGATGGTATCGGCGATGAGGACGCGGTAGGAGCGGTCGAGGTAGGTGGTGAACCCGCCTCCTACCACCACGCGGTGACCGAGCGTTCCCAGGACCTGAAACAACGGGAACCGGCCCGTGCGCCGGGTTCCGGTGACGCCGTTCAGATCGTCCTTCAGGTAGCTCGCCGCGCCGGCGGCCGTCGCCGTGTATCGCCCTACGGCCGCGGCGGGCGCTGCACTCAACGCCGACAAGGGATCGAACGCCGCGAACGCGCCGCCGGTCGCGCGTGCCCGGACGCTTTCGAACCGGCCCGGCATGCCCAGGCCGTGAATGCTGAGCGGCGAATCCTGCGCGGCGGACACGCCCGTCCCCGTCAGCGCGATCAGCACGAGCGTCACCGCGAGCCGGGCCCGCATCAGGGCGTCCCGAACTTCACGCGGGGAACGTAGGTCAGCCGCAGCCCCGGCCGGTACGCCGGGGTGCGCGAGGAGAAGAACTGCAGGCTCGTGAAGGTCCCCGCCTCCCCCGCCTCGGTGATCCGGGTCGAGTCGCGCCGCTCCAGCGCGACCAGCGAGATGAACGCCGAGTTGACGGCGATCGTATCCGCCTGCCAGAGGCGCATCAACGACGTCACTTCGAGTCGCACCGTATCGCCGCCGACGGGGACGAACAGCGCCGACCGGGCTTCGCCGATGGTGTCCGCCGGAAGCGGCGATTTCGCTCCGACGTCGGCGGCCACGCGGGCGAGCTTGAGGAATACCGTGTCGCTCGTCGCGACGAGCGGCGGCCCGGTCGGCACGAGGAACAGCGTGGCCCGGATGATCTGCGAGGAATCCCGAATGGCGCGCGGAATCGTAAACCGCAGCAGGGAACGGGTCGCCGGGACGCCGCCCACCGCCAGGTTGGAATCGAGCGGGGGGGGAGTCAGACTGGAGACAAAGCCGTCGAACGAGAGGCCGACCGGGGGCTGGGGAGCTTTGTTCACCAGAGTCCCGGCCGAGTCGACGCGCCGGTACCACTGCAGCACCGGTCCTTCCCCGTTCTCGGCCGCGCCGAGTACGAGCGCCGGATGCGAATCCGCGGTCACCCGAACCCCGAAGGCGGCCTTGCCGCTGTCCGCTTCGGAATACGGCGCCTGCGCGGAGTCGAGCATGATGGACACGACGATGACGCGGCGCAGCGAGTCGCGGGACACGATGCTGTCGCCCGTGACCGAGTCCCGGAACGTGGGGAGGTCCAGCAGACTGTCCAGATTCACCACGCGCAGCGGAGTGCCGAACGAGGGCGCCAGACTCGCGAACGTGCTGGTGCTGTCCAATCCGATCGGCAACCGGTACAGCTCGAGCCGCACGTTGCGCGCGGTGGCATCGCGGCGCAGCCAGGTGAGCGTCAGCCTGGCGGAATCGACGACGATCGCGCCGGTGGTCGTGTCGGAGCCGGAATCGATCCGCACGCGGATCGGGATCGGCAACGTTTGGAAGATGGGCCGGCTGTCGCGCGAGGCCTCGTTCGCCGCCAGCATCACCAGGGCCTCGTGCGCGCGCCGGTATCCCGTGAACGACGAGTCGCGCGCGACGGCCGCGGTGAACACGGACTCGATGGTGACGAGCTTTCCTCCTGGGCAGTAGTCGGGACACACCGGGGGGGACGTGATGTCCTGGACACACGCCAGGGCCGCCAGTGCGCCGATGGCCACGAGGATTCCGGCGCGACCCCACGCGGTGCTCCCCAGTCTCACGCGAGCGACTCCGGCGTGAACGCTTCGGGCAGGAGCTCGCGCAGCCGCCAGCGGCGCTCGCTCTGGGGGCCGACGGTAATCACCTCGAGATCGAGCCCGAATTCCGCGAGCAGCTGCCGGCAGGCGCCGCACGGCGTCGCCGGGGGATCAATCCGCGTCGCCACCACCACGCGGGCGAACTTGCGCTTCCCAGCCGCGACGGCCGCACCCACCGCCATACGCTCCGCGCAGATCGTCAAGCCGTATGAGGCGTTCTCGACGTTGCAGCCGACATGGACGCTGCCGTCATCCGCTTCGATCGCCGCGCCCACGTGAAACCGGCTGTAGGGGGCGTAGGCATGCTCCATCACGGCCCGGGCACGGCGCACCAGCTCCGCGCTCACGTCCACACCTCCTGCAGAAACGACCGGCCCGCGGCCAGCGGCGGGACTCCGAAGTACTCGGCGACCGTGGCCCCCAGGTCCGCGAACGTCGGTCGTTCCCCCAGCGGCACCGGTCGCACGTGACGACCCAGCGCCAGCACCGGCACCGCCTCCCGCGAATGGTCCGTGGAGGGCGTGGTGGGATCGTTGCCGTGATCCGCCGACAGGATGATCAGATCGTCCTCGCGCATGCGCGCTTCGAGACGCGGGAGCCAGGCGTCCAGCTCCTTGAGTCCCTGGTGAAACCCCGCCACGTCGTTCCGGTGCCCCCACGTCTGATCGAACTCGATCACGTTGACGAACACGAAGCCCGTTTCCAGCGTCTCCAGGGTCCCCTCGAGCAGCCGGTAGGCGTCGCCGTTGGTGGGCGTGTGCTCGCTCGCGATATTCCGCCCTGCAAACAGGTCATCGACTTTCCCGATCCCCACCCGCGGCACGCCCGCGGCCGCCAATCGATCCAGCAATGTCTCGCCCACCGGCGCGATCGAAAAGTCCTTGCGGCGCGCGGTGCGGCGATAGTCGCCCGGGGCTCCTTCGAACGGCCGCGCGATCACCCGGCTCACGGCGTACTCGCCTTGCAACAGCTCCCGCGCCACCGCGCAGGCCCGATACAACTCCTCGACCGGTATCGTCGCTTCGTGCGCGGCGACCTGAAAAACGGAATCAGCCGAAGTGTAGACGATCCATTTTCCCTTCTCCTGGTGCTCGGCGCCCAGCTCGTTGATGATCGAGGTCCCGGATGCCGCCTTGTTCCCTAACCACCCCCGACCGGTCTTGCTCTTGAAATCCTTCAGCAGTGCCTTGGGAAAGCCGTCGGGATAGGTACGAAACGGCTCCGCCAACACCACGCCGCAGATCTCCCAATGACCCGTCGTGCTGTCCTTGCCCGGCGAGCGCGGCAAGGCGACCCCGTGCGCAGCGGTCGGCTGGGCCGGCTTGGTCAACCCCTTTAACGGCCGACAGGCCCCCAGTCCCAACCGCTCGAGATTGGGAAGGGAGAGCCCGCCGACCGCTTCCGCGACGTTGCCCAACGTGTCGGAGCCGGCGTCGCCGTAGCCTTCCTGGTCGGGGGCCCGGCCGATACCCAGCCCGTCCAGGACAATGATGGCCGCTCGTTTCATGCGTACACCCTTGGCAACCGGAGGCCGAGTCCCGTCAGGATTCCTCGAGGCGGGAGTCCACTCGCTCGGACGAGATCGGCGAGGGTTACGCCGGGTTCCCCCTCCGCCCCCAGCAGGGTCGCGACGTCCCCGGGTGCCACGGTTCGCTCGCCGACATCCACGAGCGTCAGATCCATCGTGACGGTTCCGACAATCGGACAGGGCGTGTCGTGGATGCGTACCTGCCCGTGCCCATCCGGTCCGAGCGTTACGGGAACCCCATCGGCGTACCCGATCCCGAGCGTCGCGATGGTCGTGTCTCGAGTCGCTCGCCACCGGGCGTTGTAACTCACGGGATCACCCGCGTGCACGCGTCGCACGCTCACGACCCGGGCGTGGATACTCGCCACGGCGCGACCCGGCACGATGGCGCCCCCCGGGGTGCCGCCGTACAGGTAGATCCCCGGTCGCACCAGGTCCAGCGCGCAGCGTGGATCCGTGAGCGCGGCCGCGCTGTTGGCAACATGCCGCAGCGCCGGTTGCCGCGGCAGCCGGGTCAGCGCCGTGTAATACCGCTCCAGCTGCTGCGTGACCGACGCATCGGCGCATTCCGACGAGTGCAGCTGGGTGAACGCGCCCTCGAACCCCGGTCGCTCGACGGCCGCCGCCACGCGATCGATCTCGTCCCAGCGGATGCCGCCGCGCGACATGCCGGTGTCGATCTCGAGGTGAAACGGACCATCGTCCCACGCCTGCAGCGCGTCCGGATGATCGAACACCGGCGTCAACCGCGCTGCGCGATACTCGCCAAAGCGCGCCGGCCAGGCCGGCAACAGCACCAGGATGGGTCGGGAGATTCCCGCCGCGCGAAGCTCGGCCCCTTCCTCCACCGTGGCGACGCCGTAGCCCCACGGCTCGACCGCTTCCAGCGCTCTCGCGACGGCGACGGCTCCCAGCCCATAGGCGTTCGCTTTCACGATGGGCAGGAGCCGTGTGCCCGCCGTGCGCGCCACCGTGCGGGCATTCTCGACGACAGCCGCGAGGCGCACTTCCACCCACGCGCGGCTGTTCGGCGCGCTGATTGACACGTTCACACGAGCCGATATCATACCCGCCAAGGAGGCTAAATGCAAGGCGATTCAGCGCTTGGACGCGCATTGGCACTGGTTCGTGAACTGCGAAAACGCTCCCCCTGGAACGCCGCGCAAACCGCCCAGACGCTGCGGCCGTACCTGGTCGAGGAGGTGCTCGAGCTGGATCACGCGATTGCCAGCGGCGATCCGCTGCAGCTGCGCGAGGAAGTGGGCGACATCCTGCTGCATGTCGCGTTCCAGATCGTGCTCGCCGAAGAGCGCAGTCAGTTCGATGCGGAGACGGTGGTGCGGTCGCTGGAGGAGAAGATGCGCCGGCGCCATACGCACCTGACGAGCGGCGTCGCGGCCGTTCCGGCGGCGCGAGATTCCTGGGAACGCAGCAAGCGGCGGGATGTCTCGAGCGGGCGCAGCGCATTTGCCGGCGTCCCGCCGCACTTGCCGCCGCTCCTGATGGCGCTGCGGCTGCAGGAACGGGCCTCGGGGGTGGGCTTCGACTGGCCCGACGCGCGCGGACCACAGGCCAAGGTTCGCGAAGAGATGGCCGAGTTGGAGCTGCTCTCCCCCGGAGACAGTCGGGAGCGCTTCGCCATCGAGATCGGCGATCTGCTGTTCGCCGCCGTGAATCTGTCGCGCAAGCTGGGCGTCGATCCCAACCAGGCGTTGGAGCTCGCCAACGCAAAGTTCCGGTACCGCTTCGAGGAGGTCGAGCGCATCGCGCGCGAGCGCGGGGTGGAGATCGGCGAGGCGACGCTGGACGAGCTGGATACGTTGTGGGAAGAAGTGAAGGCGGCAGGGGACGGTCGGGGACAGTAGGAGATGGTAGGTATCACACCTTCTCGAAGCGTCCGATCAGGGTTTCCGTTTCGGTCAGGGCCTCGGATCGCTGGTCTAACTCATCGTACTCACGCCGCCACTGGCGCTGAAACGCCGCGAAGGCCTCAGGAGTCTCCCAGCGATCGATCGTGAAATAGGTACGATCGGGACCGCGCAGTAGCTCCGTTCCCAGGAACCTGGCGCTGCGAGCGAATAGCTTGGCCCAATCTCCGTTTGCGCCGTACACGGCTTCGAAGTCCCGCTCCAACCCCTCGCGCGGCCTGAACTCCCAAACGATGACGTGCATTTCTTTCACCCCTACCGTCTCCTACCGTCCCGACCGTCCCCTGCCTCACGGCCACAGCTTATACAGCATCCGCGGAAACGCGATCGCCTCGCGAATATGGGCGAGGCCGCAAATCCAGGCCACGGTCCGCTCGACGCCGAGCCCGAACCCCGCGTGCACGAACGTGCCGTACCTGCGCAGATCCAGATACCAGCCATAGGCTTCCTCGGGCAGCCCCTCAGCGCGGATGCGCGCCAACAGTTTCTCGTAGTCGTCCTCCCGCTGGCTGCCGCCGATGATCTCGCCGTACCCTTCCGGCGCGAGCATGTCGTTATTCAGGACCGTGCGGGGATCGTCCGGGTTTTCCTTCATATAGAAGGCCTTGACCGCCTTCGGATAATTGAAGACCATCACCGGACGATCGTACTGGCTGGCCAGCAGGGTTTCCGCGTCCCCCCCCAGGTCCTTGCCCCATTCCATCGCGGCGCCCAGCGCGCCGAGCTTTTCCACGGCGTCGGTGTAGGAGATGCGGTGAAACGGGGGCACACACCGTTCCAGCGCGGTCGTATCGCGCCCCAGCTCCGCTAATTCCGCTTTGCGACGCTCGAGACAGCGACCGACGATGGAGGCGACGAACTGCTCCTGGAGCTGCATATTGGCGTTGGAGTCGTTCCAGGCCACCTCCGGCTCGACCATCCAGAACTCGGTCAGATGGCGCCGCGTCTTCGACTTTTCGGCCCGGAACGTGGGGCCGAAGCAATACACTTTTCCCAGCGCCGCCGCGGCGGCCTCGACATAGAGCTGGCCGGTTTGCGCCAGGTACGCCTTGCCCAGATCGAAGTAGTCGGTGGCGAACAAGGTGCCGGCGTGCTCGCCGATCGACCCGGTCAGGATCGGGGTATCCACGAGCACGAAGCCCTGGTCGTGGAAGAAGTCACGGATCGCCTGGATCACCTCGTGGCGCACCCGGGCGATGGCCACCTGCCGGCGGCTGCGCAGCCAGAGGTGTCGGTGCTCGAACAGAAACGCGGTGCCGTGCTCCTTGGGACTGATCGGGAACTCGCTGCTGTCGCCGATGACGCGCAGGTCCGAGACGGCCAGCTCGACTCCCCCCGGGGCGCGCGCATCCGCCCGCACCGTCCCGGTGACGGCGACGGACGTTTCCTGAGTGAGCCGCTTCAAGGCGTCCCACGCCGCTTCCGACACCTCGTTCCTGGGGAGCACGGCCTGCAGGTAGCCGGTGCCGTCCCGCAGCGTGACGAACGCGATTTTCCCCGAGGACCGGGTGGTCATCACCCAACCCCGTACAGTCACCGTCTGCCCCGCGAGCGCGGGAAGCGATTCGATGCGACGCGCGTCCGACATAGGCGCGGCATACTAGTGGCGGCCTTTTTGGCTGTCAACGCAACCGCGTGCGTGCCGGTGACGCGGGTCGGACCGGACCACGACCCGGCCGGGTGGCGCACCTACCTCGGCGCGCCGCGCCACGATGCGTCCGCCGCCGAGTCGCTTGCGGCGGCCCCGCTGCGCGCCTGGCGCACCGGCGCGGGCCGCTCGGTGCGCGGCGGCGTCGCGATCGGCGACAGCGTCATCGTCGTCGGTACGGCGGACCGGACTGTCGTTCTGCTGGAACGCGACCAGGGCCGCGTGCTGTGGCGGCGCCGCGTGCCGGGGACCGTCGCCGGTGGGCCGTTGCTCGACGGCCATCGCGTGTTCGTCGCCACGCAGGCGACCCCGAAGGGCCGCATCCTGGCGCTGCGCCTGCGGACCGGAGCCACCCTGTGGGCGGCGGCATCGGACGGCGTGTCGGCCCCGCTCGCCCTGACCGATTCCCTGCTGGTGGCCGTCTCCGACGCCGGCCTCGTCCAGGCGCTCGACGCGTCCACGGGCGCGCCCGTTTGGCAGCGATCGGTGCGACGCGCCGCCCGCGCCGCGCCAGTGCCCGTGGCCGGCGGGATCGCGGTGGCGACGATCGGCGACTCGCTCTACTTCCTCGATACCGCCACCGGGACGGTCCGGGCCCGCCTGGCGACGCCGGGTACCATTCTGGGCACGCCGGTCACGGACGGGCGGTTTCTCTATTGTGCCACCACAGCCGGCCGGCTCCTGGCGGTGGCCGTTCCCGACCTGACCGTCGCCTGGGACCGGCCCCTTGGTGATGCGGTGTACGGCGCTCCGGCCCTGGTCCGCGATAGCCTGTACCTGGTGACCGCCAACGGCACGCTGTGGCGGATACCGGTGGAGGCGCCGGAGCTGGCGCGGGCCACCGCGCTGCGGGTGCCGGCGACGGCCGGCCCGACGCTCGTCGCCGGCGGGATCCTCATCGGCGCCACGAGCGGCGAAGTCCTCCTGCTCGACGCCGCCACCGATTCGATTCGCTGGCGCATGCACGTTCGCGGTCCGATCCAGGAGCCGCCCATCGTGCGGGATCGGCAACTGATACTCGTTTCCGGAGGTGGAGCGGTGGAGGCGTTTCAGTGAGACGAACGATCGCGGTCTGCGTAGTGCTGGTGGGTGGGGGCCTGGGCGTCACGGCGCGTGCGCAGGAATCGCCGCAACCGCCGCCCGCGCGCGGGTGGTCGCGCACCGCCGTGCACTACGGCAAGTGGGTTACCGCCGCCACCGCCGTCGGCCTGACGATCCTCGCCGCTCGGGAGCACGACCGCGCCCAGGACGACTGGCGGGCGCTGCTCGACCTGTGCCGCGCCAACAACGCCTCCTGCCAGCTGCGTTCCGACGGCCGGTACGTGGACTACACCGCCGAGCTGCTGTACCAGCGCACGACGTACTACGACCGGCGCGCGCGCCGCCGCCTGATCGGCGGCCAGGTGGCCCTGCTCGCGTCGGCGGCTCTGTTCATCCTCGATCTCCGCCATCAGGGAGGGAATGCGCCGAATATCCCCCTGCACGGGCTCGAGCTGTCGGCTGAGCCAAACGGCGACGGAGCGCGAGTGGGGATGCGAGTGCGGTTCTGATACTGCGCCATCGCCGTCTCACCCCACCCGAAACAGCTCAAACCCCCTCGCATAGCGTTGCATGATGTTGTCGCGGTACGCCGCGTGCTCCGGGCGTTCCAGCGCCGGATCCTTCGCGATCATGGCGGCGGCGTTGCGGCGGGCGATCTCGAGCAGATCGAGGTCGGTCGCGAAGCTGGCGAACTTGAGCGTGACGCCGCCCGATTGCCGGGCGCCGGCCAGCTCTCCCATCCCCCGCAGCGCGAGATCGAGCTCGGCGATCTTGAAGCCGTCGTCGGTTTCGGAAAACTGGCGCAGGCGCGCCAGGGCGCCCGGGGCGTCGGACATGAGGATGCAATGGCTCGCGGCGGCCCCGCGCCCGACCCGGCCGCGCAGCTGGTGCAGCTGGGCCAGGCCGAACCGCTCCGCATGCTCGATGAGCATTACCGACGCGTTGGGGACGTCGATCCCGACCTCGATCACACTGGTCGCGACGAGAATCGATACGGCGTTGTCGCGAAAGGCGCGCATGACGGCGTCCCGCTCCTCCGCCTTGAGCCGCCCGTGCACCAGGCCGACCCGAAATCCCGTGAAGACCCTCGCCAGGCGCTCGGCCATCGTGGTCGCCGCCTTGAGGTCGACCTTCTCGGACTCTTCGATCACCGGATAGAGCACGTAGGCCTGGCGTCCCGCGGCGCATTCGCGACGAATGAACTCGTAGATCCTCGTCCTGGCCGATTCGCCGCGCAGCGCCGTCTTGATGGCGCCGCGACCCGGAGGGCGTTCCACGACGGTGGTGACGTCCAGGTCCCCGTACAGCGTCAACGCCATCGAACGCGGGATCGGCGTCGCCGTCAGGAGCAGGACATCCGGCGCGTCGCCTTTCCCCGCGAGCGCCGCGCGTTGCTCGACGCCGAAACGATGCTGCTCGTCGATCACGACGAGACCCAGCCGGCGAAACCGCACCGATTCCTGGATCAGCGCGTGGGTACCGACGATCACGCGGGACGCCCCGGACGCGATCCGATCGCGCGCGGCGCCCTTCTCCAGCGCGCTGGCGCGGCCGACCAGCAGCTCCGGCCGGATCGCCAACGGTTCGAGCAGGCGCGCGAGCGTCACCTGGTGCTGCTCGGCCAGGAGCTCGGTGGGCGCCATGATCGCCGCCTGGTACCCGTTGTCCACGGCCAGGAGCATCGCGAACACCGCCACCACCGTCTTGCCGGTCCCCACATCACCCATCAACAGGCGATGCATGCGCTCGGGCGAGGTCATGTCGCCCGTGATGTCGCGAATTGCCTTCCGCTGGTCGGCCGTCAGCTCGAAGGGGAGGTGCTCCTTGAGCCGCGTCACGAGCTCCCGCTTCAGCTCGAACCGAATGCCCCCCCCCGCCCGGGCACGCTTGGCGAGGAACCGCGCCCGCGCCTGCACCAGCTGCTGGTCGAAGAACTCGTCAAAGGCCAGCCGGCGCCGGCCCGCTTCCGCTTCCTCGAGCGACGCCGGCCGATGCACCGCGGCCAGGGCGGCGGCGAGGCCCGGCACGCCGGTCGCGGCTCGGAGCGCGGCCGGGTGGGGATCGGCCACGAGCGGCAGCAACGCGTCGAGATGCTGCTGCAGCAGGCCGCGAATCTGCTTGTGGGACAGGCCCTCGGTGGCCGGATAGACCGGCAGGATGAGTCCGCGTTCGGGCGGAGGCGCCGCTTCTCGCTCGTCGGCCAGCACCAGGAATTCCCGCGGCACGAGCTGGCGTCCGTGATAGTAGCGCACCGGACCGGTCACGAGCAGCCACTGTCCCGCGACGATCTGCCGCTCGAGAAACGGCTGGCCGGGCCAGGCACATTCGAGTTTTCCGGAATCGTCCTCGAGCAGCGCGCGGAACACCCGGAGCCCGCGGCGCGTGGGAAGTATGCCCGTGGACCGCACGCGGCCGACGCCGGTGATGTCGTCCCCGACGCGGGCCCGCGCGAACGGCGTCAGCGCGGTGGCGTCGATATAGCGATGGGGCGCGTGATACAGGAGGTCGCTCATCGTGCGCACGCCGAGGCGCGCCAGCGCCTCGGCCCGGCGCGGCCCGACGCCCTTCAGGAATTTGACGGGAGCGCGCAGCTCGAGCGGCATCAGCCGCGCACCAGCCGGCGCGCGTAGCGCGCGGCGTCGAACGCCTCCAGATCGTCGAGTCCCTCCCCGGTCCCCACGAACCGGATCGGCACCGGCACCGCCCGCCGCACCGCCACGACGGCCCCGCCCCGCGCCGTGCCATCGAGTTTGGTGATGACGAGGCCGGTCAGCGGAACGGCGCCGTGAAACGTCAGCGCCTGCTGCACGGCGTTCTGGCCCACCGTCCCATCGAGGACCAGCAGCGACTCGTGGGGCGCGCCCGGATGTCGCTTGGCCACGACGCGGGCCACTTTCTTCAGCTCGTCCAGCAGGCGTGCCTCCGTGTGCAGCCGGCCCGCCGTATCGATCAGCACGGTATCGCTGCCTCGGGCGCGCGCGGCATCGAGGGCGTCGAACGCCACGGCGGCGGGGTCGCCGCGACCGTCCACCCCCGAGCCGACGCACGGGACGCCGAGCCGTTCCGCCCACAGGGTGAGCTGCGACGCCGCGCCGGCGCGGAACGTGTCGGCCGCGGCCAGCAGCACCGGCCGCCGCTCGCGCTCGAGCCGGCGGGCGAGCTTGGCCACCGTCGTCGTCTTGCCGGCCCCGTTCACACCGTACACGAGCACCACGGTGGGCGGGTCGGCCGCGCGCGCGAGGGTACCGGGGTGGGCAGGACCCGCGAGCAGCTCGGCCACCCGCTGCTCGAGGCGCGGCTCCCGCTCCGCCGGCGGCGACGCTCGCAGACTTTCGATCAGCCGGTCGGTCGCTTCCACCCCGAAGTCGGCCTCGAGCAGGATCTGCTCCACCTCGAGCAACGCGGCCGCTTCCGCCCGGCCCGCGCCGAACACCGTCGTGAGGCGCCGCCACAAGCCGCCCCCCCTCACGGTAATCCCTGCCGGCGACGCCATACCCATTCGGCGACGAGCGCGGCCACGGCCACGATGAAGAGCCACCACAGATCCCGCGCCGCGACGACGCGCCGCGAGCTTCCCGGTCCCCCCGGCTGCGCAGTCAGGTGCGGGAGCGCCGGTCGCCACTCGTCCGAGTACTCCTCGACCACGACCTGGCCCCGCTCCGGTCCATCCGCGGCGCGCCACCGATAGGCACCGGGTGGGAGACGCAACTCGGCGCGGCCCTCGGCATCGAAGCGAATCGTCTCGCTGGCGGAACCTGACTCGGATTCGAGCGCTACCCGGACCGGCTGGGGTGATCCGCGGCCGATCCAGCGCCATTCCAGCGGCAATCCATTCGGCGTTTCCAGGGTCACGGGCTCCAACCGCTCCCGGCTCCCCCCCCCCGTTCCCTGGTCCGTCAGCAACCAGTCGGCGAGTGTCGCCACCAGCGCGCGATACGCCTCCGCTTCGTGTCCACCGCGGAAGCCCCAGCGCCACAAGCCGTCCCCGGCGATGGTGGCCGCCCGTGCGCCCGCCGAGTCCCGCACCAGCACGAGCGGCCGGGCCGGCCCGCGGCGCGCCAACCGCGCCGTGAGCAGCACGGCAGTCTCCGGAAGCGGGACGGCCGCGACATCAGTCACCCCGCTCGCCGGCGGCAGCGAATCCCAGCTCAATCCGGCGAGCGACCCCGCGAGCGGCGATGCCGGAGGCGGATCGACGTACCAATCGCCGGGAGACATCCCGGTGTTCGGCCACCAGACGATCCCGGTGCGGCGCCGGAACGGCGCCAATCGCGCCGGAGCGCCGATCAGCGCAACCAGGCGAGCCCCCGACGCCGCCCGGCGCACCGCGTAGGCCGGCACCGGCGCCAGCGTCCCCGCGTCGCGCCAGCGATCGACTTCGGTCTCGACGAAGAGCCGGACCGGCACGCGCGCCACGTCGCTCAGGGTCTTGCTGAAGAAGCGGGCCTCCCAGCCCGGCGGGGCAGCCAGGACTACCGCCGTGGGCTGCGGGTTCACCTCCAGGACGAACCAGCGCGCATCGTCGCGCGCCTCGGCATCGCTGACGCCGTCGAGGCGGACTTCCAGTGAGACAAGACCGGGACGGGGGACGAGGGACGAGGGAAGAGTGAGCTCGGTGACCACAACGCCGCTGTCCGGTAATGTGACTGGTTGACGGAGAAGACGGCGACCCTCGACGCGAACGGTCAGCGCTCCTATCGTCCCCCGTCCCTCGCCCCTCGTCCCCGCAGTGCCGTACGCCACCCGGAGGCGGATCGTGTCCCCGACCGCGACCCGCCGCGGCCCATCGATCGAAGCGATGAAGGCATCGAAGAATGGTGCCCGCGGCAGCGTCACGACGCGCGTGCGGCGCCTCAGGTCGGAGGGCAGGTCGGCGCTATCAGTAATGGCCCCGTCCGAGACCACGATCACCGGCCCGCTGCGCCCGGCCGCCGCCGCCAGGGCCGGACCGAGGCGACTGCGCCCTGCG
>Ga0187892_10004524_pt1 | contig 23196 bp, 22 predicted proteins | sample MA1701073metaG_FD_139345 | JGI IMG/M metagenome (GOLD analysis project Ga0187892, IMG submission 139345) | Bio-ooze microbial communities from a basaltic lava cave in the Kipuka Kanohina Cave System on the Island of Hawaii, USA - MA170107-3 metaG ... | reverse complement strand
GCAGTAACTGCCTGTCTATATCTATGGTCATGTACATCACCTGCTGCAAATACTCCATCCACACTAGTCTTAGTATGATCTTTTAAAACAATGTATTCCTGTTCATCAAGCTCAACCTGTCCACCGAATATCTTCGTGTTTGGCTCATGCCCTATTGCTACAAAAATTGCACCGGCATCCAATGTCTGTTTTTCGTTAGTTGCTACATCTTTGATAATTACCTGAGTTACTTTGTCTTTTCCTGTAATCTCGTCCACAACCTTGTTCCAGTAGAATTTTATTTTTTGATTCTCAAAAGCGCGTTCTTGCATGACTTTGCTTGCCCTAAGTTTGTCTCTTCTATGAACAACATGAACGCTTTTACCAAATTTGGTTAAAAATATGGCCTCTTCCATGGCAGTATCGCCACCGCCAGTAACCACAATATCTTGGTTTCTAAAGAATGGGCCATCACAAGTAGCGCAGTAAGAAACTCCTTTTCCACCAAACTCATGCTCTCCTTTTACGCCTATCTTTCTTGGACTTGCACCGGTGCAAATTATCACAGCTTCAGATTCGTATTCTTCTGAAGACGTAAGTACCTTAAACGGCTTGTGTTTAAAATCCACATTAACCACTTCGTCATCAACTATAGTAGCACCCATCCTTTCTGTCTGCTTTCTCATTATTGACATGAGCTCGGGACCAAATATTCCATCTGCAAATCCTGGATAATTTTCCACCTCTGTTGTAAGCATAAGCTGTCCTCCAGGCAATATTCCAGAAATTACCAGAGTATCACGTTTTGCACGCGCGGTGTAAATTGCTGCAGTATAGCCTGCTGGACCAGAACCTATTATAATGACATCAAATTTTTTCCTCTTTTCAGAAATTTTAGGTTCCTCTTTTATCTGAGCCAGCATAAAACCAATTCATTCGTAGTACATATTTAAATTATTCACGATTTCGAGTGAGCGAATCAAGAATTTGTTGGTGCATATTACACAATTTGCTAATTTGTATTTGTGAATACAAAAGATCAGCTTGCCAGTGTGCATTGTAAAGTCGACACTCTTTTGAACCGCAAAATGGTTCTCCTGTAAGATAATAAAATAATGCTTGCAGCGCATATCCTTTGATGATGTCTGCAAGTTTTGTATCATGATATTCAAGATACGTTCCTTTAAACTGGTTCTTTATGATATCTATGTTAAGACCCTGCATCATATTTGTAAGCAGACTGAGGTAGTACTCACGAGGTTTTGCTGGCGCCTCTATACTCCCTGTTGTAGAAATAATTGCTGGATTGCTGCATATCACAGCTCTTCCATGATATATATAATCATCAAAATCATATGTGCATGTAAGTTTGTTTGTGCACACCAAATGAAATTTGTCCATCTTTAGCTCATTTTCAGGTACTAGACTAGTAACTACTTTCTGAAATTCAAACCCATCATACATTACAATATTAGTCTCTTTGGCATTACCAGCAAACGAATCTTTCTCAAACTCAACTTCTTCAGTCGTAGGATGGTGTCTCTCAAACGGTTTTTTTGTATCAAAAATTCTACAAGATGCAAGTTCATAAGAAACCTTCTGATTAGGGAATTTACAAAAGCTGAAGATATTTTCTCTTATTTCGACTTTGACATGGAAATTTTCTTTTATAAATTCGCTAAGCCCATCTATTTTTATTTCAGGTACAGATGGCTCATCATATAGAAAAACCGTGGAAATTTTCAATGTTCAAACTAAGGATTATTTGAATATAGATTATCTTCTTATCTCTTTGATTTTTGCTGCGGTCACTTCGGCTGCCTTTTTACCTGAGAGAAGCATTGAACCATACGTTGGACCCATTCTTGCAATCCCATAAGTTTCTGTTACCGACATGCCAGCTACAACAAGGCCGGGATAAATTTCACCTGTTTTGTGAACCACCCTGTTTTCACCATCATCAACCCACATTGGATTCATACCCTTCCAATCAACTAATTTTCTGTCTACTAACCTTTTTACTGCAACTGAATCATGACCAGAAGCATCAATTACCATTTTTGACTCTAACGCAACAGGATCTACACATGTGATGTTTCGTGGCAGTGCAGAAACTGGCATCCAATTTACAACCACTCCTGAGACTCGCCCATTTTTTAAAATTAAATCATCAAACTTTGTCAGGTTTAGAAATTTGACTCCTGCATCACAAGCTGCTGCAATAAGCTTTGAGACGGCATGAGGTCCAGGAGTAAGATATAATCCCTCAGAGACTTTTTTGTACGGTATGCCAAGCTCATCCCATATTTTTTGTGCTGGCGCTCTCACTGTAACAGGATTCATCATATATCCACCAAGCCAGTATCCGCCTCCAAGATAGTTGTTTTGTTCTATCACTAAAGTCTTGAAACCCATTGAGGCAAGCTCCTTGCTTGCTGTAAGACCAGCTGGACCAGCTCCAATTATTATGACATCAGAATCTGCACCATTAATTAGAACCTCATGAAATTCATTGGCAATAGCTCTTGTAATTTCCATTTCTTTTACATCTGAAAAAATTTTTGGAACCTCATCACTATGTGTGGCTTGTTGCATAGAAATTCATCCACAAATCATCACATTAATAGTTTGCTCAGTTAGCAAACGCATCTTCAAACGTTTTAATTGAATCTCTTATCTTCATTTTCTTTGGAGGATTTTTAAATGCATATGCAGAAATAATCTCTGATTTAGTCAAGTCCTTTTTGGAAATTGCCATTTTTGCAGCCCTTATTGAATCAAGTATGACATTACAACCATTTGCACTGTCATTTGTTCTAAGGGTTAAATCCATCTCTACGGTAGAATCCAAAAAGCCCTTTGCCTCCATCCAATAATAGCTTACCCTAGAATTACCAAGCTGTTCAGCGTATTCTGTAGTTCCAGCAGTAGATTTGAAAGGATACGGTGTCTCAATTGCTATGGACTCTGTTTTTATCTTACGTTTCTTTTCTCTAAGTTCCTCAGCCATCGTATTTTGTGTATCAGGGTTTCCCCCTACATCAAGCTGATATGCTTTCTGGATTGTAATTCCTCGGTTTGTCATAAATTCAATCATTCCGCGATGGAACGCTGTGCCACCAAACTGACTCATCATATCATCACCAAGAATCATTAACCCCTTTGATTCAAAGACAGATCTCATCTGCGGAGTTGTAACTTTAGAGGATGTTGCATTAAAAAAAGAAGAACCAGCCTCTAATGCCGCCTTAGCATAACTTTCGCCGGTTTTATCCATTCCAGAAGATACTAAATTGATAAGAAAATCAGGCTTGAGTTTCTTTAACGAGTCCACAAACTCTGCATATCTTACAGATTTTAGTTGACCGTGTTTCATAAGGTGCGGAGGTGTTGGGTCTTCAATAATTCCTGGTTGTACAACCAAATTATTCGAATTTATTTTATAATCTGTTATGAGCTCACTGACTTTTTTTCCGACTTTAGTAGAATCAACATCGAAAATGCCAACAATAACTATGTCATTTACTGTGAATCCAGCAAGCTTTGGATGCCAGAGACCTTCAGTAGAATTTTTGTAAAACTCCAATCCTTTGATAAGCGTCTTGGCAACATTTCCCATCCCAGTTATTGCTACGTTGATCTTGTCTGCCATGCAATTTTTTCTTGCCGGTGATCATTTAACTCTTTTCTACATTGTTCTGCTTAGCTTGAACTAAGTAACAAGTTCAAATTGCATTAAACTTCTAGCTACCGTATTTGTCCAGCTTTGTTATCGTATTTAGCTAAAGTTCCCCTATTCAAAAATTTATATTCCTTCCAGCGAGAAAATCACGTATACGTTGAGTAAGACTAGTTTAAGTCAATCCAAGCCTGATAATTTGCCAAAACCAAAGATAAATTGGGGTAAGATAGAGGAAGCTGAAAAGTTTGCGGAAACTGTGAAGCTTTATCGCCAAGGCAAAATAAATCACGATGATTTTAGACGCTTTAGACTGCAACATGGTGCCTATGGAAGCAGAATGACTGATAATTACAGCATGGTGAGAATAAAAATCCCTGCAGGTGAAATTTATCCAGAACAACTTGAAAAAATTGCGCAGTTAAGTGAAGCATACTCAATAGGAAGTGCACATGTCTCTACAAGACAAAACATCCAGCTGCACTGGGTTATTTTGGAAGACGTATCTGAAATCATACGTAGCTTAGCGGAGGTTGGCCTGACATCAAGAGAGGCGTGTGGAAATACAGTAAGAAATGTAATGTGTAGTCCGCTTGCAGGTGTGTGTCCTAATGAAATCTTTGATCCTACACCATATGCACTTGCTGTTGCAAAATTTCTTTTAAGAAATCCGCTAAATCAAGCTCTGCCAAGAAAGTTCAAGATTAATTTCACTTGTTGTGAAAAACATGGAATGGCAAGAATAGCTGATATCGGTCTTATACCGCAAACAACTGAAAAAGATGGAAAGACGCAGCAAGGCTTTAAGATCTTTTTGGGCGGTGGACTTGGCGCACAGTCATATGTAGCACATCAACTTGAGGAATTTACACCAGAAGAAGATTTAGTATACACAGCAATATCTGTTCTTAGGATATTTGATAGGATGGGAAATAGAGAAAACATGGCGCGAAATAGAATGAGATATCTTGTCAATGAAATGGGATGGGAAAAATTCAAAACCCTTGTATTAAAAGAAAGAGCAATCGTAAGGGCCACTCAGTCTGTTATAGTAAAGCTTGAGATAGACAAGATTCCTGAAGCATTACACAAGGTCATTGTTAGCTCAGAAGCTCCTTCTTTACCGGCCGGCTTTTCAAGGTGGGTAAAAAACAACGCAATCAAACAAAAACAAAATGGATATAGTGTCGTGTTTTTGACTTTAGAATCTGGCGATGTGACTGCTACTCAACTAAGAGCAATAGCCCAAATTGCAAGAGAATTCTCTGCAGAAGGTAGAATACGAAATGGATTCACCCAAGACATCGTCTTTAGGTGGGTAAAAGATGATGATCTTGCAGGACTGTATTCAAAACTATTAGAGGTAGGTCTTGCAAATCCTGGCGCCCTTACCATGGCTTCAGTGATAGGATGTTCTGGAACCACATCGTGTAACCTTGCCATTACAAACTCTCATAGGCTTGCAAAAGAGATTCAAAGAAAGTTCCTTGAACTTAAACTAGACATGGATGACGATTTGCGTGATTCTAGCATAAAGATAAGTGGTTGTCCAAACTCTTGTGGACAACATGAAATAGCTACCATCGGATTTTATGGAGGTGGAGGAAGAACAGGTAAAAACATGTATCCATTATACGCAATGTCACTTGGTGGAAGAGCAGATGGACAAGCCATGTTAGGATTGACATGCATGAAAGTGCCTGCAAAAAGAGTAATCCCAGTAATTCTAAAAGTAATTGAGATTTTCAAATCTGAGAAAAAAGCTGGTGAATCACTAAACTCTTGGGTACATCGAGTCATCGATGGATATGGAGGTCCTAATGTAAAATCCATTAATGATATAAAACAAATTTTACAGCCAATGGTAACTGTCCCTCCTGTAGAAGTAGACAAGGATTTTTATGCTGACTATGGAAGTGATGGTGGTTTTCACGCAAAGACAGGAAAGGGCGAATGCGCTGCTTGAGCGCAGAAAAAACTATGCAGATTACAATAGATGCAGATTCATTAAGAACTCAAATTAGGGACAAAAGTGTACGTGTACTTGACATACGAAAAGAAGAAGATTATAAACAAAATCATATCCTTGGCGCGGTAAACCTGCCACTTGCAAACCTTCTTGCAGATGATAGTCCACAAAAAGTTTTACAGCTTACACAATCATTTGGAATCGATGATGAAACTCCTGTAGTTGTATATGACGATACGTTTGGTGCGCTTGCATCAAGAGTTGCGTGGACTCTACAATACATAGGTCATGACGATGTCTCATTATTGGATATAACATATGGAGCATGGAAGAAGATGGGCCTTGAAACAAGTACAGAACAAGTCTCCTTTAGCAAAAAAACGCATTCATTAAAACTAAAACCAGAAATTCTTGCAACTGCAGATTACTTAGAATCTGTAAAAGAAAAAAAGGATACCGTCCTTATTGACAACAGGGAAAGATTGAACTATCTTGATAATCACATCCCAGGCGCAATTAATATCCCATATAGGATGCTTGCTTCTCTTGGCAATATACTGCGACCAAAGGAAGAGCTAAAAAAATTAGTTCAAAATAGAAACATTTCACCCAATGCAGAAATCATAACATACTGTGGTAGTGTAGGAACACTTTCTGGATTGGGATATTACGCACTAAAATCAACAGGTATGGAAAACGTCAAGTTATACGTACGTTCCTTTAAGGAATGGAAATCCCTTGAAAAACCAACTGAATCACAAAGGGACGCACACTACTGGGATCTTTCTGCAGAATAATTATCTAATTTTGAGTAATTGTACTTCGTAGCTTTTTTGTTATGTTCATTTCCAAGTTATCAAAAAGTTCTAATATTTTTTGCTTATTTGCCTGCAAATATTCCATACCCCTATCCTTTAGTCTAATTTTGTAAAGTCTTATCTCACGGTGTTCTTCAAAAAATTGTTCTATCATTTGAGGACCTCTTTTTGCGGGATCTATGAATATATTCAGATTCGAAAGTGTTTCTTCAACATCTAATTTTTCTATAGACAATTTGACAGCTTGTGTCGCTTCACTAATCTCTTTGAGATGTTGCACTGATGCAGAGCTTTTTTTCTTGATCTGAAATTTAGATTTCTTCTCAACACCCATTTTTTCAGCAAGATCAGGAGTTATTTCATAAAACTCCTGTGTATGAAATCCTTGTTTCTTTTCTCGTTTTATAATTAGTCCTTTCTCTAACAATTTTCTTGCAGCATCTTCAACCTCAGCTTTGCCAAGCATTGTAGTCCAGACAATTTGTCCTACATGATGATATCCCTGTCGTATGGATTCTAAAACAACAACCTCGACTATTCTTCTAAATCCTTCATCAACTTTGACATTTTCAAAATCTCTATCTTTTACAGCTCTTTTGGCATTCTTTACATCGATCTCAATTGAACGCTTGAGTGCTTCTATGGCTTCAGGAACATGATTTAAAATAGAAAGATAGCATCCTTTATTGTACCACGCCATTCCATCTGTAGGATCTGAATCAAGTGCCTTTTCAACGCACTCCAGTGCCTTTTCATAGTTTTTCAATTCATAGTGGATTAGTCCTTTAAGATTCCATGCATCTGCATTGGTAACGTCAATTTGTAGCACTTTATCGTAGGCCTCGTTTGCCACCGAATAATCATCCATGTGAAAACGGGCATATCCTAATTTTAAAAGAGAATCAACATGCCCAGGATCAATTCTAAGTGCCTGTTCAAAGGTCTGAGCAGCCTCTTCCATCTTTTCATCTGCCATCAGTCTAATTCCTTTTCTGTAAAGTTTATTTCTAGAATAATCTGTGTCTGTTAATTCTGATTCTTTTTTAATTTCTTTTGTCTTCTCTTTGAAGAGCTTTTTCACGAACGTATGTTGGCTTTTTGCCAGATAAATACCATTCAAAGCCAAACGATCTTTAAAAATCTGAATTTTGTTCGTAAATCTGGTTTTTATATGACATGGAAAATACAAAAATACCAAGGTATTACACCTAGGATATGTCAAGCGGTGGCACAAGGAGGATAGAGATAGAAGGAATCTCTCCATTCAAGCTATCATCTGGTGTTTTTGAAGTCCAAATTGCAATCTGTGCAAGTCAACCATCTGCAGAAGAAATTGCACAAAAAAGTTTTTCGTCATTGTGGAAAGATAACTTTCATCTTAGAGTTAAGGATAAAAAATTTACTCAAGTCCTTGGCAGTGACAAAAATCCACTTCCAGACTCTATCTTTGAGCAGGATTCAGTATGGATTGTAATCATCGACCAATTTTCTTCAACTCATACTGTTTTTGAAAGCCAAGTTTCTCAAGCTGCTGAAAAAAAACCGTCTAAAATGCACGAATTGCCAAAACCAACTAGAGAATCACTGGCAAGTCCCAAAGGACGAATTGAAAGAGAAGGCATCGTAGGAGAAAAAGGGCCACATGGACCAATGGGACCTCCAGGTGATAAAGGTCCTCCAGGTCCAAGAGGTCCTCAAGGCGATAAAGGTTCTCCAGGCGATAAAGGTGACAGGGGAGACAAAGGTGACAAAGGTCCTACTGGTGATAAAGGATTAACAGGCGATAAAGGTCCTTCAGGTGACAAAGGTCCTCGCGGTGATAAAGGTCTGCCTGGTGAGAAGGGAGACAAAGGTGACAAGGGAGACAAAGGTGACAAGGGTCTTACTGGGGATATAGGTCCACGGGGTGACAAAGGTTCTACTGGTTTGCCAGGACCAACCGGTGATAAAGGAATTCAAGGTCCGCCAGGCGAAAAAGGACCAAAAGGACCGCTAGGACCACCTGGTGAAAAAGGAGAAAGAGGCCCACAAGGCCCGCAGGGAGATAAAGGCATAACTGGTCCACAAGGTCCACCTGGTGATAAAGGTCTACAAGGTTCACAAGGTCCACTGGGAGAAAAAGGACTGACAGGAATTCCTGGGCCACAAGGTGACAAAGGATCAAGAGGACTACTGGGTCCAACTGGAGAATCAGGTCCGCGAGGTCTTCAAGGTACTCCTGGTGACAAGGGTCCACAAGGTCCACAAGGTCCACAGGGTGAACGTGGCCCACAGGGTCCACAAGGTCCACCTGGTGAACGTGGTCCACAAGGAATTCAAGGGCTACAAGGCGAACAAGGTCCAAGAGGTCCAGAGGGTCTTCGAGGTTCACAAGGCCCGCCTGGTACACAAGGTCTACCAGGAGAACAAGGTCCAAGAGGTCCACCAGGTCCACCAGGAGATAAAGGCCCAACGGGCTTTTCAGAACAAGAAAGAGTACTACTCACCCAATTGCTTGAAATACTCACTGCAAAAAACCTGATAACTACAGAACAACAAATAAAGTTGCTAAGCTACCTCTACTAGCCAGTATCTTCAAATAAGTGCAAGATAACTTCACGTTTAATGAGTCAGTCAAAGGACAAGATAGACTTCAAAATGCTTGATCATGAAAGAATTGGCAACGAATTTTTATCTTTTAAGCTTGAAGATGGTACTATAGTTAAGGTCAAAGTAGATTTGGATAGAGTAGGAATTGCAACTAATTACAAAAACCCCGACGGAACACCACACTATGCAATTAATACTTCGGTGAAAATCTCCATAATTCCAAATGAAAGAAAGTTTTCTGTAGAGCGAAATGCAATAAAAGGAAAATCATCTTCGCCGCCAGGACAGATGTTTAGCTAGTAAAGTTACCTCTAAAAATATGTAAGTTATCGCTTAAAAAGCAGCGATAACCTTCTGTAATTTTTTAGATCAGAACTATCTTCGTCGTCGTTTCGCAGCTTTTTTCTTACCTGATCTACGTTTTGCGGCTTTCTTAGATCGTTTTTTTGTTGCCATTAAAAAAATGTAGAATCAACTTGCATTTCTATAGTTAAACTAAAAAATATTACACTAACTGATTACAATTTCTCAACGATTTTTTTTGGTAAATCAACAATTTCTGATCGCAATTTAATCAATAAACACTTTCAGCTGATGGTCTTCTTCCCAGCAACCAACTTTTTTCACCACATACTGTGCATTTGTATTGTCTTCTACGCTTGTATGTTGGAATTTCAGGCATGAAAATAATTTCTTGTTTCGTTTTTGCCATACATTTTTTACACCACCGGTTCTCCCATTCCTGATCCATGATTTTCAAAAATGACCCGCAGACAAAAGCTTTTGCTCAAGCACCTTTGTTTTTTACTATAGTAAGAACATCCTCATCTTGTAAATAATGATGAAGACCAACTCTTTGGCCTCCAAACTTGACACTTTTACCCCAAACCAAACCATACCGAAATTCTTTTTTTAGGTCGCGGTGCAGTTTATTGCAAATCTCCAAAACAGTGGAACCATTTCTTGTTACGAGAGGCTCCTTGTAATCCGTTTCCCCACCTTTTGGTCTCATATAAATTCTGATAAAATCAAGCTTTTCGTAGATTTTGTCTTTAAGAGCGTTTATGTTAATGTTCGCGTCTGCTGATATGGGTACGATTTTTGTTTTTATGTTAGCCTGTAGCTCATTTAGAAAACCTTGGTTTACAAGATCTATTTTGTTCATTAGTGTAAGTGATGAAATATAGGTTTTGTTACCTGACACAAAATCAATTAACTGTTCCGAATCAATATCTTCTCTAATCAACACCCTTGCATTATTAATTCCATAAACTCGTAGAATATCTTTCAGGAGGCTGACTGACATCTTTGTCATCTTTATCTGCTGGCTTACAGCTATTCCGCCATCCGATGTTTTTTCTATGACAATGTTTGGTGGCTTTTGGTCTAATCTTATGCCAATATTTGTAAGCTCAGTTTTTATCACATCGAGATGATACGGTTGAAACACATCCAGAATAAGTAATACCAAATCTGCACTCTTTGCAACTGCTAATACACGCTTTCCAAGTCCTTTTCCTGTTGATGCGCCTTTTATTATTCCAGGCAAATCAAGAATCTGAATTTTTGCACCTCGATATTCCATCATGCCAGGAACTACTGTAACTGTTGTAAATTGAAATGAAGCCACAGCTGATTTTGCACCAGTAAGTTGATTTAACAATGTGGATTTTCCAACACTTGGTAATCCAATCAAAACAAGGGTTGCATCACCAGTTCTTTTGATATCAAAGCCCGCCGGACTTCCAGCTGATTTTGATCTGACCTCTTCTTGTTCGCGCTTTAGCTTTGCAAGCTTTGCTTTTAGTAATCCTACATGATGCTCTGTGGCTTTGTTTATCTGCGTTTTTGCCATCTCATCCTTTATCGCTTGAATTTTTTCTGGAATTCCCATACTAACTCACTTTTTGGTCTTATGGAATAAAATCCTATTTCCCTTCTTGATAAAACGGATTCTTGTTATTGGTATTGTCTCAAAGTTCTCAGATGCTTTTATGAACTCTGGTAGGGTCACCTCTTTTACGGAATCATAATCAAGATATCCCACTATGTAGGAAGCCGGATTGTCAGCATAGATGGCCTTACTAAAAATCTCTGCAATCTTTCCTTTGCGAGGCATGATTTTGTTATAAAAAAATGCTATTTTAGCTCTGCCTATTTAATGGGAAGGGATTATTATCTTCAATAGAATATCTGAGTTGATGCGCCCAAAAATTTTTGCAGTTGATATAGATGGCACAATCACAGAAAATCACGGTGGTCAAGTCAGTCTAGATGCGCTTGAAGCCCTGAGATACATGGAAAGGCTTGGCCACAAGGTAATCTTTGTATCGGGAAGATCTTCTGTTGAGGGATATGTATTGTCTGTTTTTGCTGGTACAACACGTATTGCTGTTGGTGAAAATGGTGGTGCTGTCACGTATGGTCCTTCAGATCATAAACTTTTGGGAAATAAAGATGAATGTATGAAAGCATTTGAATTCCTAAAATCAAAAATTTCTCAAGTAAAGATAAAACCAGTATTTCCTAGGATGACTGAGGTTGTGCTTGAAAGAACATTTGACATCAATGTTGCAAAAAAAATTGTTCAGGAAAATAACTTGCCAGTGGAACTTTCTGACAGTCAGTATGCATTTCATATTAATTCACGAGGAATTAACAAAGCACGAGGATTTAGTGAAGTAATGAAGATGCTTTTTGTTTCAAATGAGGATGTTATATCTATAGGAGATAGTGAAACCGATGTATCACTGTTTAAGATGGCTGGATTTAGTATTGCACTAGGCAACTCCGCAGAAAATGTCAAATCCCGTGCCACCATGAGTGTTTCAGGAAAAGCAGGAGATGGTGTCATAGAGGCACTTGAGTATGTATCACTCAAGTTATCAACGGTGTAATTCATGACTCTTAGGCATTTACTTGATGAGATAAAATTAAACATTAGACAGATCTGTACCAAACTAAATTACCCACAAACTGAATTTGAGGTGAGTGAGACTTCAAGATCAGAGTTTGGTGATGTTAGCTGCAATGTTGCATTTTTACTTGCAAAGTTACTAAAGAAAAAACCAATTGAGATTGCTAAACAAATTTCTGAAGAATACCAGAAACACTTGGGCGAGTTTGTAAAACAAGTTGTGCCGCACACTTCAGGATACGTGAACTTTTTTGCAAATTATTCTGCATTAAATAACTCTACCATCACAGCGTCACTTGACAAAAACTATGGTTCCGTAAATATAGGAAACAAAACAAAGGTTGTAGTAGAGCATACAAGTGTAAATCCAAACAAGGCACTACACATAGGACATGTAAGGAACATAATAGTTGGTGATACGGTTTCCAGAATACTATCGAAGGCAAAATACGATGTCAAAGTATTAAACTACGTAGACGATTCTGGCTTGCAAGTAGCGGATATAATAGTGGGTTTCAAGCATGGTGGATTTTCTGAAGAACCTCCAAAAGATCAAAAATTTGATCATTATTGTGGAGACACAGTGTATGTTCAGACTACAGAAAAATATGAGACTGATAAAAAACTTGTTGAACTTAGAACTAAAGTATTAAAGGAACTTGAGGAAGGAACATCCGATACTGCCAGCTTTGCCAATAAAATAACAAGACGGGTTCTTGCTGAACAGCTAAAAACATGCTGGCGTCTGGGGGTAACATATGACTGCCTTAACTTTGAATCTCAGATTGTTCGCTCTAACCTCTGGAAAACAGTCTTTGAGAAAATGAAAGAACTGCAAATTATTGGTCTAGAACAAGAAGGCAAGAACGCTGGCTGTTGGGTCATAAAATCTGAAGATAATGATGAGGAAAAGGTACTTGTGAGAAGTAATGGCATTGCTACCTACATTGCAAAGGATATCCCATATGCAGCATGGAAGCTTGGCATATTGGAGGATCCATTTTACTATACAAAATATGGTGAACAACCCGGCGGTAAAATACTGTGGCAGACGGTTCTTGAAAAAAACTCAAATGCAAAGCTTGACTTTACTGGAGAAAAAGTAATCACAGTTATTGATTCGCGCCAGTCACGCTTGCAAAAAATAATCACAAAGCTGATGTCCAGCTTCAAGTCTCAAGAAGGCGCATATGTCCATCTTGGGTATGAAGCAGTAACGCTCAGTGCAGAAACTGCAAAGATGCTTAATGTAGATACTGGTGGCAAGCAAGTTCAAATGTCAGGACGAAAAGGAATCTATGTCAACGCAGATTACGTACTTGATATTCTGGGAGTAAAGACCTATGAAGAAGCAAAGAAACGAAATCCAGAACTTGATGAAATAAAACTTGTCGAGATTGCAGAATCAGTTGCTGTTGGAGCTCTGCGATACACCATGATAAAGCAGGACCTAGATAAGATCATAACATTTGACATGATGGAATCACTAAGTCTTGAGGGTGACACTGGACCATACATACAATATGCACATGCTAGAGCTGCAAGAATTTTAGAAAAAGCAGACATGGAACCAAAGTTCAACGTATCTTTTGATAACCTGAATACTAGTCATGAGATCAATCTTATCAAGACGATAGGAAAATTTGATATGCAAATAGAGGATGCAGCAAAAAATCTCTCGCCAAAAATAATTGCACGATATTGTTATGATCTTGCAGTTGCGTTTAATGCATTTTATGAGCACGTAAAGGTTCTTACTGCTGAGAACGAGTCACTGGTTAACACACGACTTTGTTTAATGTACAGCTTCAAAGAAACGCTTGCCAAGGCACTCGAAGTACTCGGAATTGCTTCTCCTGACAGGATGTAACCTATGAAAAACTTTATGTAATTTGACAGGAAGAAAAAATAACCTTATGCAACAGATAACCAACTCGGCACAACTAAAAGACCAGATTCTAGACCTCCTGCATAAAAATGGACTTGATTTGCCTTGCTATTCTAAGGTACTGAATTACACCATAGAATTATTTCATGCCAAAGGACTGGGTGATGACTATTATGGTTATCATAACATCGTTCATGAGTTAGAAGTAACATATGTGACATTAATTGCAGCCCAATGGGAAAGTTTTCAAAATAATTTCGCAAAAGAGGATCTTCCATATCTATTTGTTGCAGCGCTTTTTCATGATTATGATCCCCACAAACAAGTTGACAAGCCACATGAAGAAGACGCTGTAAAATTTGTAAAGACAGACAAAAAACTTTTAGAATTGTTAAAAGATGCCGGCATTGATGAAAACATAGTTGCCGCATTGATTCTTAGAACAACATATCCATGGAGTGGTGAATCGCAACAAAAAGCTGAAAAACAGATTGAAGAATACCTTTCGGCATCTGGCATCATAAAAAATGATCTAAACAAAAAAGAATATTATAAAAAACTAGGATGGTTTCTCTCAGTTGCAGATAGAATTGGCGGATATGCTCTTGGCGATTTCTCCAAAGCATTGGAAATGGCAAAAAAGAATGCTCACGCATTAGCTTGGCATCCTAATCTAATTGTTAGACGTTCTGTGGCGTATTTTGAGGATCTTTTGAATAATGAAGCAGAAATGTGTGAGAGAATCTTACTTTCGCTTCCCAAGCAAATGAGAAAATCATTTACGGACAACGTTTTATTATTTATGAAATTACGCGAACAAGAGATACAAATCAAAGCCTCATTCGTATATGATAATCTGAAAATAGTTCCTACAATAGAAACAATGAATCGACGACAAAATGACGATTTCATAAATGCGTTGTTTAAGATTTATGAAGAATTACCTCGTCCTTTACAATTCAATCAAGAAAATTTTTCTGAGTCAGTACGTAATCCAAACATCTTTTTGAATACACTTAGATTGGGAACCGAAGATGGTCCAATCATTGGCTTTGCTAAAGGTGGCCCTTTAGAGGACTATAAGTTGCGAGCTGAAATTAAAGATCATAACTATGGAATGTTTAATACTATATTCTTAGAGCCACTTGCTCTTAAAATGGGATATTGGGGTCAACGAGGAGGACGAGAAATGCGTCTTTTATTTGCAATGCAAGCAGAGGCAAAGGGATACAAGTATTTGACAAGCTTTGCGCTACGAGATGTAATTCAAAATAGAATTAAAAGAAACGAAAAGATTGAATTTGTAAAACAGTTTGATCCAGAGCGATGGGATTATTATAGAGCCAAGCTAAACTAAATGGTTCTTTGTCACAAATGTTTTGATGAAAAACATGACCAATGTATGGGCAAATCAGGCATGATGGATTGTGATTGCAGCGTCTGTAAATCATAGAAGAAAGGCAATTCAAATCTTTGATTATTTTTTACACATGCAAAAATGAGTTAAATTCTTATCCATATTAAATCAGCTCTATTTTCATGAATAAAATAAAACAAAATTCCTACGTTCTGTTTTTTTTCAACAGTTCAAAAAAATGGCTAATGAGAGTGTCAAAGAAACAACAATTTCATACACATATTGGAATAATTAACCACAAAGATGCAATAGGAAAAGAATATGGCTCTATAATTAAGACAAACAAGGGAAAATACGTGTATCTGTTGGAGCCAACAATTCATGATTATGTGCTGAAAAGTCAGCGCAGCACCCAGATAGTCTATCCAAAAGATCTTGGTTACATTGCTGCAAGGACAGGATTACAAAGCGGGCAGAAGGTTGTTGAAATAGGAACTGGAAGCGGTTCACTTACAACATTTCTTGCAAGTATTGTAAAACCACGTGGGCATGTCTATACCTATGACGTAGAACCAAACTTTATGGAGATTGCTAAAAAAAATATTGAAAAAGCTGGTGTTGAAAAATATGTTACAATGGAAAAGCTTGACATGAAAAATGTCAAGAAAGTTCCATTGACTGGTATGGATCTGGCAGTCGTAGACCTTGGAGACCCTTGGTCTGTTGTACCACAAGTAAGAAAGATGCTCAAGGGAAGTGGCGCCTTTGTTGCAATCTGTCCTACTATGAACCAGCTTGAAAAAATTGCAACTGCTCTCATAGAAAACGACTTTTATGATATCGAGTGCACAGAGCAAATTGTACGAACAATTGAGGCAAGGGAAGGAAAAACTAGACATTCGTTTAGTAGTATAGGCCACACTACATATGTTGCCTTTGCAAGGAAGGTTTATTCCCCCAAAAAGAAGATTACCGCTGTTGGTTAGCAAGATTTTACAAGCATCCACAGTAAAAAATTTCATTCCAAAAAGAAAGTTTGCCTCACGCAAAGGAGAGAATGGCAAGGTGCTAGTTGTTGGTGGAAGTTACCTTTACCATGGTGCACCAATACTCTCATCTATTGCGGCACTGCGGTGTGGAACCGACTTGGTGTACACTTGCGTACCAAAAATAAACGCACAGGCAACAAGAGCCACATCACCAAACCTTATTGTCCTACCTCTAGTAGACGCAAAGCTTACACGTGGTGCGGTACATAAGCTTCTAGGTGCTATACCAAAAGAGCTTGACTCGGCTACAATAGGAATGGGGCTTGCAGTACAAGACGTGGAAGCCTTGAAGTCCCTTACTCACTCACTCTTAGACAGAGACGTAAGGCTCTCTCTTGACGCAAGTGCGTTAGTACCTGATATTTTATCAATAATTAAAAGCAAAAATGTTGTAGTTACACCACATGCAGGTGAATTCAAGAGACTGTTTGGTGAACTTCCGCCAGATTCTAAAAAAGAACGAGTTACGTTAGTTGAAAAATATGCAAAAGAAAACTCCGTTACTATATTGCTAAAGGGACCAACTGACATTGTATCAGACGGTCACAAGACTTTTTTGAATGTAAAAAATACTCCAGCCATGACAGTGGGAGGAACAGGCGATGTACTTTCTGGCTTGGTTGCAGGCATGTTGACAAAAAACAGAAATCCAACGGAGGCCGCAGCAGCAGCGGTATTTATCAATGGAAAAGCTGGCACGTTAGCACAAAGAAAGTATGGCTTGCACATGATGGCAACTGATCTTTTAGAATTTATTCCCACAATAATGAAGCCATTTGACAGGGTACAGTGAATTTAATGAAAGTACTTAGGCACGTAGATAATAACATGAAAGGGCTTCTTTTAGACCTGCAGGCTCTAATTAGACAGCCAAGCGTTTCTGCAAAAAATGAAGGACTTGAAGAGTGTGCAAGGCTTGTTGGGAAGATAATGAAAAACTCTGGAATAAAATCGGAGATACTATGTCTTGGAAAAGGAGTGCCACCTGCTGTATATGGTGAGGTAAGATCAAAACAAAATCCGTCAAAAACAATACTATTTTACAATCACTATGATGTACAACCAGCAGAACCATTTGAGCTATGGACTGACAAACCATTTAGTGGAAAAATAAAAGGAAACAAAATTTTTGGACGAGGTGCTGCAGACGACAAAGGAGAGCTGATTACTAGAATAAAGGCAGTCGGGTCTTATCTGAAGACTCACGGCGATGTGCCTTGCAATGTGAAATTTCTTGTTGAAGGTGAAGAAGAAATTGGAAGCATGCATGTTGAAAAATACCTAAAAAAATACAAAAACAAACTTGAATGTGATGGAGTGATCTGGGAGTTTGGTTACGTGGATGAAAAAAACAGGCCAATAATCAGCCTTGGCATGAAAGGGTTACTCTACGTCGAACTCTCCGCAACTGAATCTGTGCGTGATGCACATTCCAGCCTTGCAGTCATTATTAAAAATCCTGCATGGAGGCTGTTAGAGGCGCTTAAAACCCTTCGTGATTCTAACGGAAAGTTACTGATTAAAGATTGGTACAAAGAGGTGGCGCCATTTACGAAAGAAGAACTTGCACTCATAAAATCTGAACCCTTTGATGAAAGCAGATTCAAAAAAGAATATGGAATCAAAGGGTTTGTTGCAAACAAAAAGGGAAAAGAGATCAAAAAAGCTATGGTAGGAGGGCCAACATGTAATATTGCAGGTTTTATCTCAGGATATGCTGGTCCTGGAGCAAAGACAGTTCTTCCAGCAAAAGCTCTTGCGAAATTAGATTTTAGGCTTGTGCCAAGAATGGAACCTCTAAAGCAGTTAGCTAGATTAAAACAGCATCTTCGAAAACATGGATTTGGTGACATAAAAATAAAAATGATTCATGGCGAGGCAGCATCAAAAACAAAGATCTCAGATCCATTTGTTTCAACAGTAAGAAAAGCCGCAAATGAATCATTTGGAAAATCCATAGTAAGTATCTCATCCGCTGGCACAGGACCAATGTACTCTTTTGCAAAGGTTTTGCATGCACCTTGCATCTCTATTGGAAGCACATACATATTTTCTAGGATCCACTCCCCAAACGAATTTGCAAGAATCGATCTACTAAAGAAAACTACAAAGTGTATTTGCCTAATAATGAATAAATTCGCTACATCATAGAAAGGACTTTATTGTCCTCGGCTTGAAGTGGTTTTATGGCCTATGTATACATGCCAGGTGCCACTGCAGTTGGTATAACATACGACAGCGGTGTGGTTATGGCAAGTGAAAGAAGGGTAGCATACGGAAACTTCCTTGTAAGCAAGACCACAAAAAAGACATTCAAAATTACAGACTATGTCGGTGCTACATGTGCTGGCCTTGTAGTAGACATGCAAGTTCTGGCAATGCAGATGCGGGCACTTACAAAGATTCGAAAAATGGAACTAAAGCGCGAAATTCCACCAAACTCGGTAGCAAAAATGATGTCTTCTTTAATGTATGAACGAAGATACTTTCCACTACTTACCCAAGTTATTGTAGGTGGAGTTGATGGCGCACCTGCAGTCTACACTCTTGATCCACTTGGTTCCGTACTTCCAGATGACTATGCTGCAGTAGGAACTGGAGCAGAGATGGCCCTTGGAGTCTTAGATCAGGAGTATAAACCAGCGATGAAGGAAAAAGAAGCCGTTGCATTGGCAGTAAAATCAATACGCTCTGCCATAATGCGTGATACTGCAAGCGGGGACGGAATTGATGTGCTTGTAGTGGACAAAACTGGATGCAGAGAATTCACTGAAAAAATTCCTACTTAGAACACACAAATCGCATTTTTAGGTAAGCTTAAACTACTACATGATATTTTTACTAACATTGAGAAAATCTGTAATTTCTTATATTTTGTTGATCAGCGCCATAATGATTGGCACCTATCCAACTAATGCCGCAATACGTGATGGAGCCTTAACAGAAAATGATATCGACTGGTGCGAAGAAGTTTTTCCACAATACGAAGCAGCTGGTTTGAATTGGTTCTTAGAAAATTATCACTATAGCATTGAGGCAAGAGTTTGTGCAAATTTGTATGAAGACCAATTGTGGGAATACGATGGTAACGATAGAATACAAAAACTCGTAGAGCGAAGCAAATACTATGTAGAATTAGAACTTAAAGAAAGTGAAGAGGAGGCAGAGTCAGGGAAAATAGACGTCAGACCAGTTGGAATTCCTGAGCAAAAATCAAATTCAGTGATGAAAGCATCAACCGATGGTTCAGTACTAGTTACCATCAAGACTACCGATGCAAAAGCTGGAAAATATATGGGAATAGATGTAATTTTCAAAGACGCAGCTAACAAAACGATCGAACATGTAAACTATGATCTAAAAGTTACACAGGACACGCAGGATGTTTTGGTTCTATACGCACAACACAGCGATAGCGGCATATCTGAATATTGGACTAGACAGCTGTCTTCTGATACTCCGGTAAACGTTGAAGTTACAATTCTGGGCATTGGACTGCTTAACGACAGAACAAGCTGGACTGGACCAAATGGTGAGGTTGTAGATTTTTACGCCGTTCCTGAATTTGGATCACTAGCATCGTTGGTTCTTGTGATAACAATAACATCTATAATTACATTAAGCACAAAATCAAGATTAGTTTCGAAACTGTAGCTATCTCTTTATCTCTTTTGCAGATTCCCAGAACCTGTCAGAAACATGATGCAGATTTTTAATTACCTCTCCTTTTGTCATTGCAGACATGTCTTCGCTAGACACAAGTGACCTGCCAACTGCTAGAAATTTGTTGCGGGACTCTTCCACAACACAAACTAATTGATCTTTTTCAAACTTTGAATAACTTTTGATCCCAGGCCTCATAACATTTGCGCCGTTACAGACAAACTTTACAGCGCCCATGTCCACAACAACTTTTGGAAATTTTTCTAGTAGTGAAGTTTCAGATAAAAAGGGTAGATACAATTCACCGAATTTTATTACAGACAAACCATCCCCAACTATTAGACTGACATTGTCTTCAATCTCGTGAGCCATGAGAGTCTTGGTCCTTGGTAAATCTATTTTCCACTGTGCAGAAATTTGTTCCAATGTTTTTGCGGTTTCACTTTTTGACAGTGGGTTGGATTTCAACGTCTAGACATTTCCTGCTTAATGTCCAAGAGATCTCGTAGTATGGAGCTGGCAGTTTCCATGCCGCCTGCTCCACGACCAATTATCGTCTGTTGGCCAGAGTGTTCAGAACTGAAGGTGATGGCGTTTAGTGTACCGTTCACACACAATGGGTCGTCAAGGGGCATCTCTTTTGGTGCAACGACAAGCTCCCTATTGCATGATGCAATTAGCTTTACAGCGCATTTTCTAGCAGCCGCCTTTTTGATGTCTGATGGCGTTACCTTGCTGATGCCCTTTCGCTCAATATCTTTTATTGTCACCTTCATATCCATTATCCAGTTCGCAAGTATGACCAGCTTTGCTGCGGCATCAAACCCATCTATATCCAAAGAGGCATTTTTCTCGACATAACCCTTTTTCTTTGCATCACCAAATGCAGCCTTGAAGGTCATGCCATTTGCCATGTTAGTCAGGATGTAATTTGTGGTACCGTTCAGAATTCCCTGAAAAGAAACAATCCTTTCGCCACGCAGGCTGTTTTTTGCATAATCCAAAATTGGTGTGCCACCTCCAACAGTTCCACTAAACCTTAGTAATACTTGGTTGTATGTTGCAAGCTCCAGTAAAGAAGGAAAGGCTAGTGCAAGTGGTCCTTTGTTGACTGTGATGACATGCAATCCATTTTTCATTGCATTTACTACGTGTGACATTCCAGGTTCTGCGTCCTTGTAGTTACTTGGGGTTGCTTCTATTAGGACCTCAGCTTCCATGCCACTAATCATATCAGCACCATTTGCATCCTTTTCCTTGTTGTGATATTTTCGAATGTTGCCATACCTTTTTTTCACCTCAAGCAATCTGTTTAGATCAAGGCCTGCAGATGATGCTGCAGCGCCTTTACTGTCAAACACACCTACTATTCTAGGTTTAATACCATGAAGTGCATAAAGATCTTCTGATCTGGATAGCAGCAGCTTGGCAAAATTCTGACCTACAACTCCAAATCCACATAATATTATGCGCATTAGTCAACAAACTCGTATGCTATTAATTAAGATTAACAAGCTTTGTGCAATGACACGAGATTGCTTTATTAGAGATTACAAAATCTCAAACGTTGTGAGGAAGAAGCAACTCATCTACATTGGAATTGGTGTCGGCGCTGCACTTGTTGCAATAACTGTAGGTTATCTGACAACCAACATACAAGATGCACCAAAAGTAGACTCACTTGCACTAGACTTCACATACGATGATGCATTCAAAAATGTTGGAGAGAATTTAAAATCAAATGGTATAGTTATGTCCGCTGATCTTAGGTTTACGGATTACAAGAATGCACAAATATGCCGTAACTTTTTTGCCAACCCTGAAATGAAAAAGCTTGTAGAATATTGTGCGTCTGCAGACCTTCATGATGGAGATAAGAACTTTCTTGGGAACCTGCATATGGTTGGTTCACCAGCTGCACCAAAACTAGTTGTGGTATTAATACAATCTGATCCGATGATAAGCCAGCTTGACCAGATCAAGACTGTTTTTGATTCAGTGATAGATGAACTTGTATGTACGTGTTGGGAGGAAGTTAAACCGGGTGGATATGAAACTGTTGGAGACTGGATTGACGCGCTACGTGACTTTCATACTGGTGGAGACAAACCCCATAGTGCCTCAAACGCACTTCCTCTTGCATCAAAGCATCTCCAAATCGAACTTACAACCAACGAGGATGGTTATCTTTGGGAGCTTCTACTCGCACGATAGTTTGGTGGAGGCTTTACAGTATTAACAGGTTCATTAAGGTTGACGTAATCCTTAATCCGTAACCGTTGCCCTTGGTGCTTAAACATTGTTTGAAGATTTGTGGCTGTTGTTGCTTGGATTTGTGGCAGGGATTCTTGGATCCATGATAGGACTTGGTGGTGGTATTGTAGTTGTACCGGTATTGACATTTCTTGGATTTTCTCCACAGCTTGCTGCAAGCAACAGTCTTTTTGCAGCTTTTAGTAATGCTGTAGCATCAACAATATCTTACGCAAAACAAAAACGTATAGAATACATACTAGGGCTGAAGCTTGGCCTGCTTTCGATTCCAGGTACAATACTGGGCGCATTTATCTCAGCTGACATAACTCCCTCAGTCTTTAAGATGCTTTTTGGAATTGTACTTATCGTCTCAAGCGTTTACATCTTCTCAAAAAGAAAGATGGAATCAAAAGCGTATAATCTTTCAAAACAAATTATGGTGTTGGCAGTTGCGGCAAGCTTCTTTGCCGGAATAATATCAAGTCTGTTTGGAATTGGCGGTGGTATAGTGTTTGTTCCGTTGATGGTAATTGCTATTGGGCTCTCAATGAAACTTGCCGCTCCAACGTCGCAGTTTATTTTGTTATTTGCTTCAACATCTGGCATGATTGCACATGCGTTTCTTGGCCATCCTGATTTTTATCAGGCACTTTTGCTTGGAGGGGGTGCATTTGTTGGTGGCTTGGTAGGAAGTAGACTTTCGCTTGAAATAGAAGAAAAGAAACTCAGAATTCTTGTCTCAGCGGTAATGGTTATTGCAGCAACCAAGCTCTTTATCGATTCGCTGGAGGGTCCTTTTTGATCTGGTATAGATTTCGTTTTGAAACAACAACCAGATCGCCATTTTCTTTAGAACCTTCAAAATCGACAACTAAAAGACCATAGTTTTCATTAAGATCAGTCTTATCAGCTATCTTAAACTTCATCTTCAATTTTTCATCAGTGTATAATTGTTTTAGAAATCTGGTATGTCTGCCCTTCCAAGAGGGATCCCCATCCATTCCATAAAAAATCATTAAATTGCCATACATT
>Ga0187892_10004523_pt1 | contig 23199 bp, 19 predicted proteins | sample MA1701073metaG_FD_139345 | JGI IMG/M metagenome (GOLD analysis project Ga0187892, IMG submission 139345) | Bio-ooze microbial communities from a basaltic lava cave in the Kipuka Kanohina Cave System on the Island of Hawaii, USA - MA170107-3 metaG ... | reverse complement strand
CCGTCACCGGCGGCATGGCGACGATGTTCGCGACGTGACCGAGCGAGCAGTAAAAGACCCGTCCCTTGCCGTAATGCTTCGTCCACACCACCGGCATTTCGAATTCGCCGTTGGGCACGTGTGGACCGTCGGCGCCGGGCGTCGGGAACCGCGTCGTCGCCAGGACCTGGTTGGCGGGATCGACGTGCATGTAGTATTGCTCCGACGCGACCTCGAAGTCGGGGATTCCTTTCGTGATCGGATGGTTTTTGCCGAGCGCGGTGGTTCGCACCGTGTATTTCACGCCGTCGTTGCCGGGATGGGCGACCCATTGTCCGCCGGTCATGAATTGATACTCCGTCTCGTTGCGAAACGAATCGCACATGCCGCCGTGACAACCGCCCAGGCCGACGCCGCCTCGCACGGCTTCGCAGAGCGGCCCGAGTTGCTCGCGTTGGATCGTGCCCATCGTCCAGATCGGGACGATGAGGTGGAGACGCTTCAACTTTTCGCCATCGCGGAACGCGTCCAGCGTATCGGAAACTTCGACCTCGAATCCCTGCCCGGTGAGTGCCTTCTGGAACAACGCCGCCACCTTGTCCGGTTCGTGCCCCATCCAACCGCCCCATACGATCAGCGCTTTTTTGTTCATGCCGCCAGTGATTAAGCGGCCAAGGCGGCCTCGTCAAACCGGAATTGCTCCTCTCGCATTTGGCTCGTCAAACTCGATCCCGTTGCGGTAGTCAAATTTGGATTGAACCCAAACGTATTTATCCTCGAAGCGCTGGTGGATTTTCCCGACGACGCGCTGCATGCCGAGTTCCCGATCACAGATCGCCATATCGATTCGATGATGGCTGCCCTCTCTGCCGCGGGCGTACGCCGCGTGAGCTGGGCCACCTACGCCGACGGTCACGGCGGGTATCTGTTGCCATCCGGACTGGGTGACAGAAGTCTTGCCGGCAGCTACAACAACTGGAGCGATTACGCGCGGACGCTCGAGATTCTCGGTAACCCGTTGCGCGTGGCGGTCGAGGCCGGTCACCGACACGGCTTGCAAGTGTACGGTTATTTCAAACCCTACGAGACCGGCCCCACGCTGGTGTTGCCCGAAGGTTCGTCCGAGGCTGCCCGCTGGGGACGGCTTCCACATATGGGCGGTTCGCTGTCGTGGATCGATCCGTTTGTGCTCAAGCATCCGTCCCTCCGCATCAAACGGCGCGCCGATGACCTGCCGCCGGGAGGAAAGGACGCGCCGATCCACGCGATCCAACTCATCAAGAAGGACGACGCGCCCACGCGCATCCAGCGCGAGCATCTGCAAATCTGGTCGAGCCCAAACAACTACCGCTACCGACCGTTGGAGGTTCGATTCGATCTTTCCGAGGCGATTCAGCGCGCGCGGCGTGAAGTGCGCGACCTCAAAGACCAGGTCGTGACGAGGCAAGGCGACCGCGTGCGCGTACTTACGCTCTCCGGTTTCCGCCTGTCCGATTCGTATCTGCTGGTCACGACCGATTTCGCGGACGGACCGGCTGACTTCGAGAACGTCTGCCCTGAGATGATGGTCGCGATGGACGGGAACGGACGAGAGATTCCCGGCGTGTTCGCCAATGGCACGGCCATCTGGTGCGACGAACGCGTGGACTTTCGCAACTGGGGCCTGGTCTTCGATCACGGCTGGGGAAGGTTGCCCATGAAACTCGACGAGCCGAACGCCTCGGGCAAGAAGGGCTTCATTGCCTACCGGCGGGGTCGGGCGGACTATCTGCCCGGCGCCCTGTGCGAGACCGAGCCGGCCGTGCGCGCGTACTGGTTAACCTGGATCGAGGAGATGCTCGACGCGGGCGTGGACGGCATAGACATCCGCGAGGAAAACCACAGCACGCACACGGAATATCCCGAGGAGTACGGGTTCAACGCCGTCGTCCGGCAGCAATGCGCTCGCACCGGCGCCGACGTCGCGATCGTCCGCGGCGACGCCTACACGCAGTTCCTTCGCGAGGCAAAGCAACGGGTCGCCGCGCGCGGGAAACGCCTCCGTTACCATCTCAACGTGGATTATTTCGGCGGCAACCCGCCGATGAACCGCCGCCTGGCGTTCCCGGCGAACCTCCGCTGGGATTGGGCGCGGTGGATCGACGAGGGTTTGATCGACGAAGCCGCGCTGCGGTTTTGGTCCAAGCCGTTCGACTGCATTTTCGACGACGCGGTCGCCCAGGAAATGATTGCCCGTTGCCGGCAGCGAAACATCCCGGTGACGGTGAACCGCTATCTGCCTTACGCGCCAAGCCCGGAAACCCCCTGGACCGCTTCCGTTCCCGATGCGGTGAACCCCCATCTCGCCTACGTTGCCGCCAACCAACCGAAACACGTCCGCGAGTTCCAGCGCGTGCGCGACGACGGCAGGTTTGCTGGCTTCGTGTTGTACGAGACGGACGCGTTCATGAAGCCCATCGAGACCGGCGCGTATGCGATCACGAACGAGGTGGCCAAGGACATTTGCCGGGCAGCAACTGCATCGACATAGGGTCCTTCCCGCCGAATCACTCGATATAGCCCAGGTCCTTGAGACGCTGCGTCACCACTTCTTCTTCCTCGGCGGACATCTTCACCTGTTCGGCGTCTGCGAGGGTGTCACGGTAATGCGTCTCCAACAGCGCCCGGGCTTGCGTCACGAGATCGATTCGTTGCGCGGCAAGATTGGTTTCCTCGTATGGATCGGCATGCAGATCGAACAACTCGGGCTGGAACTCGGTCGAGTGCGGCGCGTGAATGAACTTCCACCGGTCGAAGCGAACGCCCGAGATGAGTTTTTCTGCTTGCAAATGTTTGCCGCCGACCGCCTCGAAGAAAACGGGCCGCTCGGGAAGCTTCTCGCCGCGGAAAAAAGGCCGCAGGCTGGACCCCTGAAATTCGGCCGATACCTTCGTTCCCGCCACGTCGAGCAGCGTCGGCGCGATGTCCACCTGGCTGCATAAGTCGTGAACACGAACACCCGGCTGTCCGGGCACGAGCATCACGAACGGCACCTTCACGAGGAATTCGTACACGTGAAAGGCGTGATCGCGGTTGGCCGGGAAGAAGTTGTGCGGTGGATATTTGTCGTGCTGCGCGCCGATGTATTCGCCGTGGTCGCCCAGGATCACCACGATGGTCCGATCGAGGTCCACCTCTCGCAAAAGCAGGTCGAGGTAGAACAAGATGCATTCGAGCGAGCGCTCATAGGTTCGCTCCATGCTTTGCGCCTGGAACGGCCGGCTGAGCAGACCGTCGAGTTTGGACAGCGCATCCTGAAGCGCGGCATTTTCGGAGCGCATCAGGGGCCGATACAGAAGCGAATGGCGCCGCGTTCGATGCAGGATCCAGAAGTGGAGGAACTCGAACCATGGCTTCTGGCTGGCGCGCAGTTCGCGGAGACGCCGACGCATTCGTCCGCCGAACGACGTGTATTCGTTCTCGTGCCGCTCGCGGAACTGATAAGCGTCGAACCCGCGGTGCAGATCGGTCTCGGTGCCGAGCGGCCCGGTCACGTGCGCGGTCGTTTGGTAGCCGGCATTGTGGAGCAACTGCGGCAACGTCGCGACCTGTCGGCCGAGTTTGTCGCCGCGATGCGAGCGCAGACCGTTGCGGGTCGGGTACAGGCCGGTCAGGATGCTGCCGAAACAAGGCGTTGTCGTGCTCGCGACCGCGTAGAAGTTCTCGAAATAAACGCCGCGCTCGCGGACAATCCGGGCGACGGCCAGATCAGAGCGCTCGATGGCCGCGTGGAACCGGTCCGCGCGCAGGCTGTCCACGACGACGAACAGAATGTTGGGCGGAGTCATCGGCGTGAGGTTGGAGGGATGAATGTGGGAGACGCCTCAGCGCGCCGACCGGCTTCTGCGGCTGTAACGGGTGCCCCACGCGGTCGGCGCGCTGAGGCGCCTCCCACATTCCGTCATTCCCGGTCGCTGCATGTTCTCGTCCGCCGCCGATTCACCGGCGATTCAACGCTTTGATCGCCCGCTTGTTGTCCGTCGTGCGCAACACGAGCAAACCCTTCTTCGCGCCGGGGCTGACTGCGCCGTAGGTGTACTCGATGTTGATCTTGTGGTCGGCGAGTTTGTCGGCAAGCTTTGCGAGTTCGCCCGGTCTCGCGCCGCCTTCGATGACGATCACCTCGCGCTCGACCACCAGCACGCCGCTGGTTTCCAACAAATGCGTGGCGCGGTCGGGATCGTCCACCACGACGCGCAACACGCAGTGATCGACCGTGTCGGAGATCGTGAGCGCCAGGATGTTGATTTTCAGCCGCGCGAACTCCGATGTCACCCGGGCGAGCGTCCCCGGTTTGTTCTCCAGAAAAATGGCGAGTTGTTTTGCCAGTTGCATGACGGGCTCCGTGGTTCGGGTTTGCGGCAGCTTAGCAAACGATCCAGAGAGAACGCAAGGGGCATGGAAGAATGGGGAAGAATGGAGAATGGGAGATGGAGGATGGAGAATGGAGGGATGGAAGCCGGGTGGACGCACAACCCCTGCTTCCCAAACGGACACGGATGGGTTAGAACAAATCCGCCCAATCAATGTCTAAGCCTGCGATGAAGCTCTGGCTCCGAGTTTTGTTGGCCTTGGCGATCCTGGCCGCGCCGTTCGCCGCGGCCGAGGAAAGCGACATCCGTCGCGACGCGGTGGTCCTTGCGGTCGAGAAGGTCGCGCCCGCCGTGGTCAACCTCGCCACCGAGCGCATCGTCGAATACCGGGACCCCTTCGGCGACCGGTTTTTCGATTTCTTCCGTCCGTATCACGGGCGCGGCACGCAACGCAGCCTCGGCTCGGGGGTGCTGGTGGACGATTCGGGCTATCTCGTGACCAATTTCCACGTTGTGCAACGCGCGTCGAAGATCACGGTGGTGCTCAACGACGGCACGCAACTCGAAGGCCGGTTCGTCGCCGGCAGCGCAGCCAACGACCTGGCGCTGGTCAAGGTTTCCCGCGCCGAGCCGTTCCCGTGCGTGCGCTTTGCCAAGAACGACGACGCCTATCTCGGCGAGACCGTGATCGCGATCGGGAACCCGTTCGGCTTTGGCAACAGCGTCTCGCGCGGCATCATCAGCTCGAAGAACCGCACCGCCGTGGACCAGCAAGGCAACGTCATCATCGACGGGGTGCTTCAAACGGACGCCGCGATCAACCCCGGCAACTCCGGCGGGCCGTTGATCGATCTCCGCGGCGAACTCGTCGGCATCAACACCGCCATCATTCAGGAGGCGCAGAACATCGGGTTCGCGATCCCGGTCAAACGCGTCGTCGAACTGCTCGGCGAATGGCTCTCGCTCGAAAAACGCAAGCGGGTCTGGCTCGGGGCGAAATTCCAGCAGGACCGCCAGCAGGTGCGGGTGGTGGAAGTCCAACCGGACAGCCCCGCCGCCCGGGCCAAGCTCCAACCCGGCGACGCGCTGGTGCGTTGCGACGGCCAGGAGATCGAGTCAATGGTCCATCTGTTGCGGACGTTGCTGCGGAAGGAAGCGGGAGAAAAAGTGACTTTGGACTTGAACGGCGGAAAGGCCCGCAGGGTCGAACTGGCTTTGGTCCCCCTGCCGAAGTATTCGGCGAACGAACTGGCCAAGCAGCGGCTGGGGGTGCGGTTCCAGGAACTGACGCCCGACCTGGTCCGCGCGCTGGCATTGTCTTCCCAGCGCGGCGTGGTCGTGGCGGAGGTGGACCGGGGCAGCGCGGCGTGGAAAGCGGGATTGCGTCGCGGCCACGTGGTCGCCCGCGTCGGCGGCAGCGACGTGAATAGTCTTGACGACGTGGCCCGAGTTCTTGAGGATGTCCCGCACAACGTCAACCTGACGCTGCTCGTGATTTCCAGTACAAGGCAGGGCAATGCCATCATCGAGCAGTTGTCTATCGTGACGGTGCAGACGCAGTGAGGTGTTGGTTGTTGGTTATTGGTTACTGGTTATTGGTCATGCGTGTGTCGAAGAGCCGGGTTGACCGAATACCGAATACCCAATACCCATTTCCCAATGATCAAAGTCGAAAATTTGACCAAACGTTACGCGGGGTTCACCGCGATTGACGACGTTAACTTCGAGGTGCAGAAGGGCGAGATCGTCGGTTTCCTCGGCCCGAACGGCGCCGGCAAGAGCACGACCATGCGCATCCTGTCGTGTTTCATGCCCGCCAGCACGGGCCGGGCGTCCGTCGCGGGCTTCGATGTATTCGAGCAATCGAACGAAGTCCGCAAGCGCGTCGGCTACATGCCCGAGAGCAATCCGCTCTACACCGAGATGCGCGTGAACGAATATCTCCATTACCGCGCGCGCCTCAAACAGGTCCCGCGACGGCACCGCAAAGACCGCATCGAGCGCGTCAAGGAACAGTGCGGCTTGAAGGAAGTCGAACGCAAGATCATCAACCATCTCTCGAAAGGCTACAAACAGCGCGTCGGCCTGGCCGATGCCCTCGTCCACGATCCCGACCTGTTGATCCTCGACGAGCCCACCATCGGGCTCGACCCGCACCAGATCCGGCAGGTGCGCGAACTAATCAAGAACCTCGGCAAGCAACACACCATCCTGATCTCGACGCACATCCTCCCCGAGGTCGAGATGACCTGTAACCGGGTCATCATCATTCACAAAGGCCGGATCGTCGCGTCGGACACGCCGGCGAACCTGACCAAACACGTCAAGAGCGGCGGCGCGACGGTGATCGAGGTCAAGGGGATCAACCCCGCGGTGGCGGAGAAACAATTCTGGACCATCCCGGGCATCCAGAGCGTCCAGTCCGAGCGCGTGGACGACGGCTACATCCGTTGCACGATTTTCCCGAACACGAACCAGGACCTGCGCGAGGCGGTGTTCGAGAAGGCGATCTCCAACCGCTGGGCGATCCGCGAATTGAGCCGGCAACGGCAATCGCTCGAGGACATCTTCGTCGAGTTGACGCGCGGGGTGAAGAAACAGGAGGAGGAAGAGGAAGCATGAGCGGATTGTGGGTACAGCTTCGTCGCGAACTGAGCGCGTACTTCGTGTCGCCGTTGGCGTACGTGGTGATGGTGTTCTTCCTGGCGATGACCGGGTATTCGTTCGCGTTGGTCATGGAGTTCTTCAACCGCGGCCCGCTGGATGTGAGCGCGGGCCCGGCGTTCTTCCGCACGGGGCTGTTCTGGTTCCCGCTGTTGTTCAGCGTCCCCGTGCTCACGATGCGGCTGTTTGCCGAGGAAAAGCGGCAGGGCACGATCGAGACGCTGATGACGGCGCCGATCTCCGATTTGTCGGTGGTGCTGTCGAAGTTCCTGGCCGCGCTCGTGTTCTACCTGCTGCTGTGGCTGCCGGCGCTGTGTTACGTGTTCGTCCTGCGCTGGGTGGCCGACGACAAGACGCCGCTGGAGTGGGGCACGACGCTGGGGAGCTTCGGCGGGGTGATCCTGATCGGGTCGTTCTATCTCTCCATCGGCGTGTTCGCGTCGTCGCTGACGCGCAACCAGATCATCGCGGCGGTGGTGGCGTTCGCGCTGATCATCGTCGCGTTCTTCAGCGGGTTCCGGGCGTTTCTTCAGGGGTCGGGGTGGCAGCAAAAGGTGGTCGAGTACATCTCCGCGTTCCAGCACATGGACGAGTGGACGCGCGGGATCATGGACACGCGCCGCATCGTGTTCTACTTGAGCCTGACCGCGTTCATGCTGTTTCTGACGCACAAGGTCGTCGAGTCCCGCAAGTGGAAGTAAGCGAACCATGGCAAAGGAAGAGCCCAAACAGACCAACGAGACGGAAGCCGCCGAGAAGAGCGGGTTTCGGCGCGCGCGGAAGTTTGCGATCAGCCTGAACACTGCCGCCGCGATCACGCTGGCCGCAGCGATCCTCGTCGGGATCAATTACCTCTCCATCCGCCATTACAAGCGGCTCGATCTGACGCGCGCGAAGTATTACGCGCTTTCGGACAAGACGATCGAGTTGCTGAAGACGATCAAGGAACCGATCACGGTCGTGGTGTTCTTCACGCCCGAAAGCCCGGTTTACTCCGACATTCGGAACCTTCTGCAGGAATACCAGGACCGGACACCCAAACTTCAGATCGAGACCGTGGACCCACACCGAGATCTCGCCCATGCCCGGCAACTGGTGAAAGACTACAAGCTCGACTCGCTCAACGTCGTCGTCTTCGCCCGCGGACTCGGCGAGAGCCGCAAGACGAAGTTCGTGACCGAATCCGAGATCGTCGAGCGCGAGTTCATGGGCGGGCCGTTCGGCGGCGGCGAGCAGCGGATCAAGGCGTTCAAGGGAGAACAGGCGTTCACGTCCGCCATCCAGGCGATCCTCGAAGCCAAGCAGCCCACGGTCTATTTCCTGACCGGGCACGGCGAAGCCGACACCGAGAACTACGAGGAGATGGGCTACTCCCAGCTCGGCACCTATCTCAAGCGGGAAAACCTGGCGGTCAAGCAACTGAATCTGGCCACCAACCGGCAGGTCCCGCCCGATTGCGACGCGCTCGTGGTGGCCGGCCCGAAGCGCGTCAACGCGGACGACCGAAAAATCCTCGACGACTATTTGCAAGCCAAGGGGCGACTGCTGGTGCTGCTCGACGCGCAGGAGGATTCCGGCCTCGAGGAACTCCTGAAGCGCTGGGGCGTGACCGTGGACAACAACCAGGCCGTCGGCATCGTGCCGATGGGCGTGATCAACGCGCTGATGCTGGAAGCCGTCGGCGTCGAGTACAGCAGCCATCCGATCGTGAAGAAGCTCGAGGACGAAAACACGGTGTTCCCGGCCGCCCGGTCGCTCTCGGAAGATTCGATGGCCCCCGGCGGCCCGCCCGACCGGCCCCGCGCGACGTGGCTGGTGAAAACGCCCGAATCGTTCTGGGGCGAGACCGATTTCGCGAACTTGCGGAAACCGAAATTCGATTCCGACGCCGACAAGAAAGGGCCGCTCACGCTCGCGCTGGCCATCGAGTCCGGGAACCTTCCCGGCAGCGATGTGAACCTGCCATCGACCCGCATGGTCGTGGTCGGCAGTTCGCTCTGTCTGGCCAACGGCGTGTTGTACAGCAGCCCGGCCAACCTCGACTTCTTCCTCAACGCGATCAATTGGCTGATCAACAAACCCGAGCGCGTGCTCGGCATCAGCCCGAAGGTGCCGCAGGAATTCCGGCTGGGCCTGACGGCGCCGCAAATCCAGAATCTCCGGCTCTGGTTGGTGTTCGGATTGCCCGGCGCCGTCGCGGTCGTGGGTGCGGTCGTTTGGTGGCGGCGGAGAAAATAGCCGGGTCCAGGAGCTTGCGAGCGTGAAACCGAAAACGACATTCATCCTGCTTATCGTCGCCGTACTGATCGGGGCGTTCATTTGGGTGGACCACAAGTATTTTCCCGACACCGAAAAGAGCACCGAGCAGCAGAAACGAGTGTTCGCCTATCTCAAACGCGACGACATCACCAAGCTCGAGCTGAGCAATACCAACGGCGTGATCGTCGTCGAGAAAGCCGGCGACAAGTGGGAGATGAAGAAGCCGTTCGAGGTCCCTGCCAGCAAAAGCGACGTCGAGAGCATTCTCAGCGAGTTGGAGTTCCTCGACGCCGAGCGGACTTTGACGCCGAAGGAACTCAAGGAGACCGGCGCCACGCCCGCCAACTACGGACTCGACAAGCCGCGCGCGGAGGCATCGATCACGGTCAAAGGCGTCGTCCACACGCTCAAGCTCGGCAACGACAGCGAAATCGGCGGCAACCTCTACGCGATGCTGGCCGGCAAGGAAACCGTCCATGTCCTCGGCAAGAGCGTGTTCGACCGGCTCAACAAACGCGTGGACGACCTGCGCGACCGGACCGTCATCGACTTCGCCAAGAGCGATCTTAGCAAGCTCGAAATCAAGTCCGGCAACCGGCAGATCGAGCTGACGCAAACCCCGGAAAGCGGCGACACGCCCGCCGCCTGGCGCATCACCCGCCCGATCAACGCCCGCGCCAGCAAAGACAAAGTCGAAGGCATCGCTGACAAACTCGCCGCCTTGCGCGTCGATACGTTCGTGACCGAGGACCCCAAGGACCTCAAGCGGTACGGGTTGGACGAGCCGGCCCAGGAGGTGTCGTTGTTCACCAAGGGCAGCGACGGCGCGAAGATCGTCCAATTCGGCTCTTCGCCCACGAACGACACGACCAAGGTGTATGCGAAACGCAAGAGCCTGAATTCGGTTTACACGGTTTCGAACGACATCCTCACCAACCTCGTCGTTCAGGTCAACGACCTGCGCGACCGCGCGCTCGCCGAGTTCGAGACCGACCAGGTCCAGGCGGTTGAGGTCGTCGCCGGCGGACAGACGTTCCAGATTGAAAAGCAAACGAACGATTGGGAGATCGTCGCGCCCGCGAAGTCCAAGGCCGAGCAAGACGCCTGCGACGATCTCGTCTCGCACCTCCACGGCGCCGAGATCAAAGAGTTTGTAGCCGACGTCGTGACCGACCTGGCCCAGTACGGTCTCGACAAACCGGCCCTCGAAGTCACGCTCAAGAAACAAAAGGTCGTTACGGTGACCACCACCAACGAGCCGGCCAGGACCGCCGCGGCGACGAACGCCGTGCCCGTGGTCCAGACGACTGCGACCACGAATGTCGCCCCGCTCGTCACGGTCCGCGTCGGCAAGACCGATGCCGGCAAGGGACTGGTCTATGTCAAACGCGCCGACGAAGATTTCGTGTACGGCCTCGAAACCAACTTCGTCGCCGACCTCCCCCAGCGGGCGCTCGACCTGCGCGACCGGACGGTGCTCGTCCTCGATTCCTCAGCCGTTCAGAAATTCGATGTCGCGGCCGGACCGCTCAAATTGACCACGGAGCGGGTCACGACGAAAGACACCAACAACGTCGAGACCAAAGAATGGAAGCTGGTCGCGCCCGCCCAGGGCGTGCTCGCGGCGGACGAAATCGAGGACGCCGTGGACGCGCTCGCCGGCTTGAAGGCGGAACGGCTGGTCGAGGAGCATCCGTCCAATCTGGCTCCCTACGGTCTCGATCAGCCCGCGCTCGTCGCGACCGTGACCTCCATTGTGGGAACCAACGCGCCGCAGGCGCACGCCGTGCTCGTGGGAAAGGAAACGCCCGACAAGAATCGCTTCGCCATGGTGCAGGGCGGCACGCTCGTGTTCGAGCTGGCCAGCGCCGACTACGACAAACTGCACAAGGAGTTCGTGACCAGGCCCGAGGAGAAACCCGCCGCGACGAACCAACCTCCGGCCGCTGTTTCTCCGCCTCCCATGCCGGAAACCAACGCACCGAGCGCGCCGAAGTGATGAGAACAAGTCGGAGGTTCCCCGCGAGGCTGAGAAAAACAGATGTCTTGTATGGTAGCATTGAGATGGCAGTCAAAGACCTCCAGCAAGGCTGGAGGCTTGAAAAGATGAACCGCTCAAAGCGGTTGATTTAGGAGCCGCTCAAAGCGGCTTCCGCCCCTCGAACAGTCAGTCTGTTCGAGCCGTTTGTCCTCCTGTTCTTGCTCTTGGATGTACTTGCGAATCACCGCCTCATTGCGCCCCACTGTCGACACCCAGTAGCCCCGCGCCCAGAAGTGATGCCCCACATAGTTCTGCCGACGCCCCAGCCACGTCCGCGCTATGTGGATCGCCATACAACGCCTTTCTCCGATACTTCGGAATGGAAGGTGATTTCCTCAGCCTTCTCCTGGAAGAATTCCACGTGGATGCAAAAGCCGCCCTTACGAAAACTAACCGTGCCACTGTCTAAGATGCAGCGAGGCTCCCCATATCTCTCGTAGATTTGTGCCCGGGTCTCGCCAATCCTCCCCGTCTTCCGAGCCGTTCGGTATTCGCCGGGCGGGGTGGCCAGTCCTGCGGTTTGCGGTTGTGCTTTCTGTGATCTCGTCTTCCCCGCCAGCGGCTCTTTCTTGCACTCGATCACTGGCGTTTTTGTTGCCCATTCCCTGTTGAGCGCAATCTGGGGCTGCTGATCGGCTGGAATGTCGGCCTCGGCGAAGATGGCTTCCACAGGACATACAGGCACGCAGGCGGTGCGACTCTCGCTTAACGGTGGCAGTGTCCAGGGCCGCTCCGCATCAGAATTCGCTCTTGTCGCGGCAGGGCTTTCGGTTAGATTCGCCCGGACGATGAGAGCGCTCAGCGAAGGGAAATGGATATTCGCCATCGAACTGGCGCTGCTCGTCGGCCTGGGCGTCGTCTGGGCGCCGGGCGCCGTCGTCATCGCGCTGCTGCTGCTGTTCACGGGCTGGTTCTTCCGCGATCCCGATCCGATGGTCCAACCCGGCAACGACCTCATCGTCTCGCCGGCCACGGGAAAGGTGGACGTGATCGACGAGGCGGACGAACCGGTCTTTCGCGCGGAACGCTCCCGACGCGTCAGCATTTTCCTTTCGGTGTTCGACGTGCACACCCAGCGGGCGCCGATCGAAGGCGTCGTCCGGCTCATCCGCTACTCGCCCGGCAAGTTCGCGAACGCCATCAACCCGGCCGCGGCGAGCCAGAACGAGAACCAGCTCATCGGCCTGGAGGCCGAAGGCACCCGCGTGACCGTGCGGCAGATCGCGGGCCTGATCGCCCGGCGCATCTGCACGTGGTGCAAGGAGGGCGAACGGCTCGCCAAGGGCGCGCACCTCGGCATGATCCGGTTCGGCTCGCGCGTCGATATTTTTCTGCCCACCGACGTCGAAGTGCTGGTCGAACTCGGCCAACACGTGAAAGGAGGCGAGACCGTCCTTGCCCGGCGAAAATAACAACGAACGCGTCCGAATGTTCGTGCTGCCGACGTTGCTGACGGCCGGCAACCTGTTTTGCGGCTACAAGGCGGTGATCCTGATCGCGACCGGCCGGTTCTCGTCGGCGTTTCCCGACGAAGCGTTCCAGCTTTACCGCGAAGGCATTCTCTGGATCCTCGGCGCGTTCGTGTTCGATTTCCTCGATGGAATGATCGCCCGGCTGGTGCGGCGCGAGAGCGCGTTCGGGCGCGAGCTCGATTCGCTGGCGGACCTGCTGTCGTTTGGAATGGCGCCGGCGTTGCTCGTGGCGTCGATCGTCCTCTCGGAGTTTCCCCGGCTGGGCTGGATCGTCGCGTTCGTCTATCTCGCCTGCGGCGCGATGCGGTTGGCGCGCTTCAACGTCCTGCCCAGCACCGCCACGAAGGAGTTCGTCGGTTTCCCCATTCCCGCCGCAGCCGGCGTGACGATGTCGTTGACGCTGCTGATCCTCTGGCTGAACGAACACGAACGCGAACTCGGCCGTTGGAAGTGGGCGATCCTGCTCGTCATGGTCCTGCTCTCGTACATGATGATCAGCAACTTCCGTTACCCGAGCTTCAAGAACCTCGACTGGGCGATGGAGAAACCGTTCCACGTCCTGTTGCCCGCCGTGCTGATCGCCGTGTTGATCGCGAAGTTCTACCAGATCGGCCTGGCGGTGATTTTCGTCAGCTACCTTCTCTACGGGCTCGTGCGTCCCTGGGTGCGGCGCAACATCCGCAAGGAAATCGAACTCGAAGAGACGGACGACGAGTCGCCCGCGGACAAACCGGCGTCGCCCTGACGATGGCCCGCGCGCTTTCCCCCCGGTTTGCGCGCCCGCGTACGGGACCCTGACCCGACCATGCTTGGGAACCTGAAAGAGTTCTACTTCCGGATCGATCAACGCTCGCTGGGGCTGTTCCGAATCGTCTTCGGCGCGCTGCTGATCTACGACTGGTGTGTCCGCTGGCCGAATATCGAGGCGTTCTACACGTCGTTCGGCGTGCTCCCAATCGACGCGCCGTTGCCGCGCGCGGGCGGCGAGTTTCATTTTTCGCTGCTGGACCGGCTCACGACGGCGCCGATGGTGCGCGCGTTCTTCCTGCTCGGGCTGATCGCCTACGTCGGCTTCCTCGTGGGCTACCGGACGAAGCTGTCGCACGTCCTGGCGTTCGTTTTTTTCGTCAGCGTGTCCAACCGCAACATCCTCATCCGTCATGGCGGTGACGTGGTGACGCTGACGATGCTGGCGTGGGCGCTGTTTCTGCCCCTGGGGAAACGCTTCTCGCTGGACGCCGTCATCGAGGCGATGCGGAAGGGCGTCGATTTGCGGAGGCGGAAGGTTGTGGAGGCCGCCGTCCCCGGCGGCCCTGCAGGACGCCGCGAAACCGCGGCAAAGCCGCCGGGGACGGCGGCCTCTCCAACGCTCTCGCCGCCGTCGCTCGCGGCGTTCGTGATCGTCTGTCAGATCGTCTTGATCTACCTGATGACCGCTTACGCCAAGTGCGGCACGGAATGGTTCGACGGCACGGCGCTCTGGTACGCGCTCCAACTGGACCAATTTGCCACGCCGCTCGGCAAGTGGCTGGCGGACCAACCGCTGCCGGCATTGAAGGCGTTGACGCACGCCACGCTCTGGATGGAGTACTGCGCGCTGTTGTTCCTTCTTCCCATCGCGCAGCCGCTCGTCCGGCGCGTGGTCATGGTGTGCCTGACCCTGCTTCACCTCGGGATCAGCGCGACGATGTCGATCGGGTCGTTCCCCTTCGTCATGATCGCCACGTACTCGCTGTTGTTGTTGCCGGCCGACTGGGAGCGGATTCGGCGCGCGGCGTTGCGGTGGTCGCGGCCCGTGATCGTCTATTACGACGATACCTGCGGGTTTTGTTACCGTAGCGCGCAGCTCCTGAGGATTGCCGACCAGGCGAACTACATTCACTTCATCGGAAACACGGACCGCAGCGCGTTCGAGCACGACCTTTCGCAGTCGGAGGTCGATGCCTCGATCGTGGTGTTTGATCGGGCGACGCAGGCGAAAACGACGCGCGCGGCCGGCATGGCGGCGATTTTACGGGCGCTGCCGTTGCCGTTCCACGTGTTCCGCGTGATCGCGTGGCCGGGCTTGCGCTCGGTCAGCAACGTCGTGTACGACTGGGTCGCGCGCCACCGGTACCGCTTCTCGGCGTGGCTGGGGTTCCAGGCTTGCGGGCTTGAGCGCGTCCCGCAGGAAGCAAGCAAGGAGACGGATGCCGCGCCCGTGCCGACGTGGCAACCGTTCCTCCGACGGGCCGCCGACGTTGTCGTTGCGGTGTTGTTCGTGTGCGTGCTCGTGGACAGCTACAATCTCAACGTCACCGGTTGCGCGGGAACGAAGAAAATCCACGAGCCGCGTTGGATGCAAGCGATCATCCAGTTCCCGCAACTGGTCCACGATTGGCAACTGTTCGCGCCGTATCCGATGAAGGACGATGGCTGGTGGGTGATCGACGGCGTGACGCTGTCCGGCCAACGCGTCGATCCGCTGACCGGCTCGCCGCCGACATTCGACAGACCATCCAACTTGTCGAGTCGCTTCAATGCGGCTTGGCGCAAATACCTCTACCGAATCTGGCTGCGGGACTTCAGCAGCTACCGGTTGTACTTCGGCAGATTCGTCACGCGCAAACACCATCGCGAGCATCCCGACGATCCGCTCGATCACTTCGACTTCTACTACGTCGAGGAGTTCACGTTGCGGCCCGAGGTCCCCAAGCCGTGGCCGACCCGGGTGGTTCACCTTTCCTTTCACGATTGTTTTCAGGGCGAGCCCAATGCTCCGAAGAACCGGCCTTCCCGGGAACGGAAAACGTCGAACCCGTGAGCCAGCTTCCTGACTGCAGTTGCCGGGACATGCGCCGCATCACGACTTGAAGTCGCGCGAACAAAACGCCGTCGCGCCGACGATCCAGAACGTCACGCTCAGCGCGGCGAGATAGACGAGCGATTCGGCGATGCCCGGCCACGGCACGACGTCGAAGTACGTCCGCACCCAGCACGCGGTGTGATAGGTGATGAAGTATTTCTGGATGCTGTGGAAATACGGGATGTTCCGCAGCACGAAATCCACGAACAACAACGACAGCGTCAGGATCGTCGCCGCCGCGGGTTTCATGTTGAAGCAGGAGAACATGAACGCCGCCGCGGTGATGATCTGCGTCACGATCCCCATGAACACGATTGAGCGCGCGTATCGCCACAAGCCTTCGCCGGTGCTGAAGACCGCGAAGACGCCTTCTTGGGGCGCGAACACGAAGAGGTTTCCCAATCCCCGCCGGTAGATCACACCGGCAAGGAGGCTGGTCAGCCCGAGAAAAATCATCAGCAGGAACGTGTAGATCGCGCAGGCAACCCATTTGATCGCCAGCAATCGTAACCGCGAGATCGGTCGCGAGAGGATCATCCGCATCGTGCCGTCCTCGACTTCCTTCGCCACCACGTCGCCGCCGACGAGCGCGATGTAGAGTCCGCCGAGCAAGGTGATGGTGAAAACGATGATCAGCAGCCCCAGCGTTAGGCCGGAGTAATATTCCTCGGGGAGGTAGCCGTTGTTGGCGAGAAGCTGGTGGAACGCGCGTTTGGCCTTCGGCAGTTGGAGCAGCGCGAGGATCGTCACCTGCACGAACACGAACGCGCCGAAGCCGATGTAGGTCCGCTTGCGGGCGAAGAGTTTCAGCAGTTCGTTGCGAAGTTGGATCAGCAGCATAAACCGGAATTCAGGGAACGAAATTCTCGCCGGCCGTTCTCATGCAGGAAGCTGAATATCATCGCAGCCCGTGGTTCGCTCCAGTGATTTTGGGTATTCGATTCAATCTCCAAATCCTGCCAGTAAATCCGGAAATGTGCGGATCATGACAATGAAGAGGATCACGCTAACTCCAATGCCGACCCAGCACAGTTTGTGAGGACGCTCATACAATATCAGCGGAGGAACGGAAAGCCCCAATCCGAGAACAAAGGCAGGCGCTACCACGAAAAGCTGCACAAAGTCTTGCCAGCGCATGAACAAGCCGACAATCACTCCGACCGCAAGCACAACAAGGGAAGCTGTACTCAGAAGCAACCCCGGCTTCTCAGAGTGGCTGTCTGTTTGAAGATTCACGACGCCCTCTTTCATCAACGCCCGAACGGACAAGGCATAGCATCGGAGCTACGCTCCGCTCCGTCCGATGCTATGCCTTGTCCGTTCGGTCTTTTCTTTGGATTGCTGTTCATGTCGAACTGTCCGCGACGACTCTGAACCCTTGCTGCTCAAGTGCTGTAAGAGCCTTCTGCCATGCGAGAGGATGCTGCTCATAGATGGTGGCGGCGTCATCTCCGACGATGCACGCACTACCATCTTCGAAGCGTGTATATGTCCGCGTGATGACACGGTCTCCCTCTCGACGCTCCTCTCTCTCAAGTTCAAACATAACCGGGGTCTGCTCGCGCAGCCCCATAACAATAGAAAGAGAAGGAGCTCAGATGAAATACTACACCACTACCACCGAATTCAACTGCGGAATCGACACTGCGGAATCGATCTGCATGCACGGCAGATGTACGTCTGCGTCATGGATCGAGCCGGTAAAAAGCTCGTCCACACCAACATCCGCGATAACGACTTCGACTTCTTCCTCCAACGCGTCGCCCCCTACCGCCATGACCTGACCGTCGTCTGCGAATGCACCTTCAACTGGTACTGGCTCGCCGATGCCTGCTTCGATGCCGGGCTGCAGTTCGTCCTCGCCCACGCGCTCTACCTCAAAGCCATTCACGGCGGCAAAAACAAAAACGACCGCATCGACTCCGAAAAACTCGCCCACCTGTTGCGCGCCAACCTCATCCCGCCCTCCTACGTCTATCCGCGCGAGAAACGACCCGTGCGCGCGCTCCTGCGCCAACGCATCCTCTACGTCTGGCGGCGGGCGGAGTTGCTCGCCCGCCTCGCCTCGCACCAACTCCAGGAGGGCAAGAGCCCGGTCCGGCAGAGCCGCCGCGATCGGGCGCCGTGGGAAGAACGTATGCTCGCGCAGTACGACCACCCGTTGCACAAGACCGCGCTCGCAATCGACTTCGCCATGATCCGCGCCTACGACGAACAACTGCTGCGCCTGGAACGCGAGTTGTTGGCCGCCACCCGGCAACTGGCCAGCCGCGATTATGCGTTGCTCAACACCGTGCCCGGCATCGGACGCGCCCTGGGGTTGACGATCCTGCACGAGATCGACACCATCGAGCGCTTCCCCCGCGTCCAGGATTTTTGCAGCTACTGTCGGCTGGTTCGGCAACCCGTACTTGCGCTGGGCCTTCGGCGAAGCGGCGGTGATCTGCAAACGCGACCATCCCTTGCTGCGTCCGTACGCGCAACGGCTGGAGGCGGCGCACGGCAAACACAAAGCCAACGCCATCCTGGCGATCAAACTGGCGCGGGCCGTCTATTACCTGTTGCGCAGCGGCACCGGCTTCGACGCCGAGCGCTGGCTCGCCGGCTCGGTGGGCGGCTCGAAGCAGGCGGCCTGAGAAGAATGGAGCATGGAAGAATGGAGCATGGAAGAATGAACGCATGGGTCCTGACGGCGGATAGACCGCACGCCTAACTGGAAGCCATCGTGGTCAGCCCGATTCAACGAGAGAGGTGTTCCCTGCGCCGCATCGTGGCGCGCGCGTCGGCTCTTTCCTGGGACGACCCCGAGTCATTGCGAATCCCAACGACTTGATAATTGCCGGTCTTGTCACTTGGCCGCGCCGGCTACCTTCTTCACCGCATCGCTCACCACGTCGCAAATCCGGTCGGCTTCAGTGGCGGTGAGGACGAGCGGGGGCTGGATGCGGATGACGTTGGCGAATGTGCCGCCGGCACCCACCAGCACACCGGCTTCGCGGCAGAGGCGGCGGACTTCCTTGGTCTCGGCCACGGCCGGGGTCTTTTGTTTGTCTCTTACCAGTTCGACGCCGATCATCAGGCCTTTGCCGCGGACATCGCCGATCAACGATTGATTCTCGGCAAACTTTTGCAACCGTTTCAGGATTTGCTCGCCCCGGGCGGCGGAGTTTTCCGGCAACTTCTCGTCGAGCATCACTTCGATGTTGGCCAGCGCGGCGGCGCAACTGACCGGGTTGCCACCGAACGTCGAGAGATGGTCGCCGGGCTTGAAGGCGTTGCCGACATCCGGTCGCGCCGTGAACGCGCCGAGCGGGAAACCGTCGGCGATGCCTTTGGCAGTGCACAGGATGTCGGGCTCGACGCCGTAATGTTCGATGGCGAACATCTTGCCGCAACGCCCGAAGCCGCTCTGCACTTCGTCGCAGATGAACAAGATGCCGTACTTGTCGCAGACTTCCTTGGCGTATTTGAAATAGTTGTCCGGCGGCACGATGATGCCGCCTTCGCCCAGCACCGACTCGGCAACGAATGCCGCGACGTCGCCGCTCGTCTGCGACCGATACGCGTCTTCAATCGCCTCCGCGCAGGCCGCCGCACACGCGTCCGGTGACTTCGTCTTGAACGGGCACCGGTAAAAATACGGTGCCGGTGCCCAGGCAATACCGGACAGATACGGGCCGGAGCCTTTCTTGCGTCCGAGGTTGCCGGTGATCGAGAGCGTGCCGGCGGTGCGACCGTGGAAACTTTGCGTCAACGCGATGAGTTCCTTCTTGCCGGTAAACTGTTTGGCCAGCCGCATCGCCCCCTCGACGGCTTCCGCGCCGCTGTTGCCGAAAAACGTTTTCTGCAGCTTGCCCGGCGTGATCTCCGCGAGCCGCTTCGCCAACCGCGCCGCGGGCGGGTTGTAATACACGTACGTGCAGCAGTGGACCAGCTTGTCCATCTGCGCTTTCGCCGCGGCGATGATTTTCGGGTGATTGTGCCCCGCGTTGACGACGGAGATGCCGGAAAAACAATCGAGATAGGTTTTGCCATCGCTGCCGGTGATGGTCGTACCCGACGCCCGTTCCACCTCAATCGGCTCAAACCCCGCCACCATGCCGGTAATCATGTACTGGTCGTAAAGGTCCTTGGTGGTCATTCTCAGCCCCTTTCGCAGTCCGCCTCCTCACGTCGGCAGCTACTGCGCACGGAAAGTCTTGGCGATGAAAGTCACCCGGTCGCCAGTGCCGCCTTCTCAAGCGCGGCTTGGAACACTTGCAGGAGGCGTTCCTTCTGACGGACGACAGGGAGTTGTGGATCGAGCTTTTGTTCGAGCGTCAGGCCCGAATCCCGTTCCGTAAGCCGTATCAGCCGGTCACCGCTCACGAGCCTGATTAAGTCGATTTGGATTTTGTCGGCGTCAGCCATGGCCGTATTCTGCCGGAAAATCGTAAAATTGCAACAGGCGGTCGAGGGTCTCAGGCGACGCCGGTCCCCATTGCGCGTGGGCGTCGCGAGCGGCCCGTTCGAAATCGCCTTCGGCACACTCCTGCACCCGCTTGGGCGGGGAAATGCTCGCCACCGTGGCGGCTTCCAAGACCTCATGGTACAGGCTGACCGAAATCTCCTCCTGACTCAAACCTGAACGCAGTGTGATATGAAATTCCCGACCGCGTACCCGCGTCATAGCAAGCGCTTCGCGGTCCAAGGCATCGCGGAGAGGCGCTTCAGTAAACTCCACTGCGATGATCACGAAGCCGCCGCGCAGTTGCCGGTTGGTGAACGAGGCGGGATCAATCATCGGTTCACTGCTCGCGGCTCACCACCCGTGCTTCCGGACGTAGCCTTTGTCCCAGCGGGAGAGCACCACCTTCTGGCGCGTGTAGAACAGCACGCCCTCAGTGCCCTGCATGTGCAGGTCGCCGAAGAAGGATTGATTCCAGCCAGTGAATGGGAACACGCACATCGGGGCGGGGACACCGACGTTGATGCCGACCATGCCGCATTGAATCTGGCGGGCAAACTGCCGGGCGTGTGCGCCGCTGCTGGTGAACAGCGTCGCGCCGTTGCCGAACGGACTGCGATTGGCCAACTCGATCGCTTCGTCCAACGTGGTCGGGCGCACCATCGAGAGGACCGGGCCAAAAATCTCGTCACGCACGAGGTTCATCTGCGGTTGGACGCCGTCGAACAGCGTCGGACCGACGAAGAATCCGCGCTCGGGAATCCCTTTTCGTCCATCGCGCACCAGCTTCGCGCCTTCGGACGGGCCGCGTTCGATGTAACTCAGCACGCGTTTGCGGGAGGCGTCGTCGATCACCGGGCCCATTTCGGCGGTCGGGTCGGTATCGGTGTTGCCGACTTTGAGCGCGTTCATCGCGTCGAGCATGCGTTTCTGAAGTGGATCGGCGGCCGGGCCGACGCCCACCAGCACCGAACCCGCCATGCAACGTTGTCCCGCACAGCCGAACGCCGCGCCCATGATCGCACGAATCGTAGGATCGGGTTCGGCGTCTTCCATGACGACGAGGTAATTCTTTGCTCCGCCGCCGGCTTGGACGCGTTTGCCATGTTGACTGCCGAGCGCATACACATGGGCCGCCACGCGCGACGAACCGACGAAGCTGATGGCCGCGATCCCGGGATGACTGCACAGGGCGTCCACCACGGGCGCGCCGCCGTGGACGATGTTCAACACACCATCGGGCAAGCCCGCTTCGGTGAACAATTCCGCCAGGCGGATCGCCGTGAGCGGCACTTTCTCGCTTGGTTTCAGGATGAAGGTGTTGCCGCACGCGATCGCCATCGGAAATTGCCAGAGCGCGATCATGGCGGGGAAATTGAACGGCGTGATCCCGGCACAAACACCGACCGGCTCGCGCATCGTCAGACCGTCGATGTTTTCGGCGATCTGTGGCAGCGTCTCGCCTTTCTGCAGATGCGCGATGCCGCAGGCGAACTCGACGACCTCGAAACCGCGCCGCACATCGCCGCGCGCTTCTTCGAGCGTCTTGCCGTTCTCGCGCGTCACGAGTTTCGCCAACTCTTCGAAGTGCTGTTCGATGAGGCTGCGATACTTGAAGAGAATGGTCGCACGTTTCGGCGCCGGCGTTTGTGACCAGGTAGTGAACGCCGCGCGCGCGGCCTTCACCGCGTCGTCCACCTCACCCGCGCCACAGAATGGCACTCGCGCGATGACTTCGCCGATGGAAGGATTGAAGACGTCGCCGAACGTGTTTGCAGAAGGGACGCGCCACTTACCGGCGATGAGGACCGGTAATTCGGATCTCGCAGAGGCAGTTTGCGCCATGATTGAGCTCCAAGCTGTTCGGCCTCACGTGGCAGTGGCCGCTTCATGCCGCAGCACGAGCAATTCTTCCCGCTTCAGTTCCGTCAGCGCAATCGTCTTGCCTTGCGAATCGAGGAACTCCACTTCGAACACGCCCGGAGCAAGAATTTCGACAACCGTTCCCACCTGTCCCGCAACCAGTCGTTCCTTGGGTTTGTCTTGGAGCAAGGCGACCACATCCAACAGCTTGACCGGCGTGTTGTTCATGGCTCACCTATAGCACATGGCACGTGACCAATCGAGGAGAATCCTGTTCCGAGCGCACGTTCCATACGCTCCGTACGATTGCTGATTTTCCCCGATGCTTGATCGTCAAGTCCATCACGTATCGTTGGCCATGCGGAGTTCTTCTTCCCAACTCACACGGCTGATCCGGTGCAGCGGCAAGTAGTTGATCGCGCAACCACTCCGCGTCGTCCTGGCCCAGCCCCAGAGCAGAGGCGAAGACGCGCGCCTTGTGTTTCCCCTCTGCATGATGCGGGTCGAGCGAATAATCTCGCAGCTTCTCGATCGGCACGACCGCACGATCTCCGTTTGGCAGCTTCATCTGCTCTGATCACGCGCTCAATGCTCCTGATACCCGGGCGGCTCGCATTTCGGGTTCTTGCCCAACTCGGCTTGATACTGCCGCCAGGACATCGGCTTCTTGCCGGTAGGCACTTCGACCATCGTGATACATCCGTCCACAGGGCAGACTAGCATGCAGAGATTGCAGCCGACGCATTCGGGATCGTTGACGACCGGCACGCGATGGCCGTTGCCCATGTCGAGGTCAATGCACTGGTGTGAGCCGTCCCACGCAGCGACATGACAGAGTTCGCAGCCGATGCAGAGATTGGGATTGATGCGGGCGACGAGTTTGTAGTTCAAGTTCAAGTCGCCCCAATCACAGATGTTCGGCAACGCTTTGCCGATGAAATCACTGCATCGCCGGTAACCCTTCTCGTCCATCCAGTTGTTGAGGCCGTCGATCATGTCCTCGACGATGCGATAGCCGTAGTGCATGACCGCGGTGCAGACCTGCACGCTGGTCGCGCCACAGAGCATGAATTCGACGGCGTCCTGCCAACCCGCGATGCCGCCGATGCCGCTGATCGGGAGGCCGACTTCCTTGTCCGAGGCGCACGCGCTGACCATGTTGAGCGCGATGGGTTTCACCGCCGGCCCGCAGTAACCGCCGTGCGACCCTTTGCCGTCCACGTTGGGATTCGGCGCGAACGTGTCGAGATTGATGCCCATGATGGAGTTGATCGTGT
>Ga0187892_10004521_pt1 | contig 23212 bp, 20 predicted proteins | sample MA1701073metaG_FD_139345 | JGI IMG/M metagenome (GOLD analysis project Ga0187892, IMG submission 139345) | Bio-ooze microbial communities from a basaltic lava cave in the Kipuka Kanohina Cave System on the Island of Hawaii, USA - MA170107-3 metaG ... | reverse complement strand
GCGCTCGAACAGGTGGAACGAGGTCGGCGCCTGCGCGCTCCGGTACAGATCGTAGATCTGGCATCCGGGCTCCTGGCGGGTGGGGGTCGTCATCCCTCGCAGGAGCTGCTCGACCGCATCCTCGTGGCCGGGTTTGGGGAAGAAGCTCGCGAACACGATGACGGGATCGGTGGGCATCGTCACGTTCCTCCTGGGTCAGGCGTTTCGCACCGCGCGGGACGAGATGATCACGAACGGGCTTGACAAACGATAAGACATCATATGACATCTGGGCAACTCAGAACTGGGCAGCTCAGGATCGGGCAACCGAGAAGGTCGGCGCGGAGGCGGCAGTGCGAATCGACCGGAACAGCTCCATCCCCTCGTACGTCCAGGTTGCCGAGAGCCTGAAGGCCCGGATCGCCACCGGTGAGATCCGCCCGGGGGCCCGCATCCCGGCCGAACGCGAGCTCATCGCCCAGTCCGGCCTGAGCCGGATCACCGTCCGGAGCGGTCTGGCCATCCTCGAGCGCGAGGGGTGGGTCGTCCGCAAGCAGGGGCTCGGGACCTTCGCGCGCAATCCCGTCAATCAGGAGATCTCCTCGTTCCGGACCATCACCGAGGTGCTGCTCTCCCGGGGCTTCACGCCCAGCATCCGCGTGTTGCACTTCGGGGCTGCGGTGCCGCCGACCCGGGTGCGCCGGGAGCTCAGGCTGCGCAAGGGGCAGCCGCTGCTCCTGATCAAGCGGCTCTACAGCGTCGGCAAGGTGCCCATCGCGCTCCTGCACATCTACCTGCCGATGCCCATGCGGAAGCACGCCGAGGTCCTGCGCGACGGGACGGCCCCGACCGAGACCACCTGCACCATCTGGGAGAACAAGCTCGGGGTGCGGCTGGGCAACGCCCGGCACGTGATCCGGGCCCGGACGGCGAGCCGCGAGGACGCCAGAGCGCTCGGCATCCGGCGCGACTCGCCCGTGCTGGTGATGGAGCGCGTCACCTACGCCGAGGACGGCAAACCGCTCGAGTACGTCATCTATCACTGTCATCCGAGCCGGTACGAGTTCTCCAGCACGGTGCCCCGCGAGGAGACGCTCGCCGGCCGGTTCCGCGTCGAGCCGTTCACGCTGAACGGCGAGGCGGCGGCCGAGAGCACATGATGAGCGTACCAGTCGAGTTCGGGTTGATCCTGGCCCTGACGATCCGGGGTCTCGCGCTGACCTCCTACGACCAGATGCGCGTGGTCTCGCAGCGCGCGGAAGCGCTGGGGTTCGACTCGATCTGGCTGTGCGACCACTTCCTGACCCTCTCGGCCGGGTCCTACGCGAAGGACGCGGGCATGGAGGGCCGGCCCGCGGCCGGCGGGGCGCGGAGCGACGCGGAGCAGACCTCGATGCCGCTGCTGGAGTGCTGGACGACGCTCTCGGCGCTGGCGCGCGACACCAGGCGTCTGCGGCTGGGCACCAGCGTGCTCTGCAACTCGTACCGCTCGCCGTCCGTGCTGGCCAAGATGGCGGCCACGCTCGACGTGATCAGCGAGGGACGCCTCGAGCTCGGGCTCGGCGCCGGCTGGTTCGAGAGGGAGTACGAGGCCTACGGGATCCCGTTCCCGAAGACCTCGGTCCGGATCGCCCAGATGGACGAGGGCGTCGAGGTCATCCGGCGCATGTGGACGGACGCGTACCCGACCTTCAAGGGCACGCACTACACGATCGACGGCGCCATCTGCGATCCGCCGCCGGTGCAGCGGCCGCATCCGCCGATCTGGATCGGGGGCGAGGGGGACAAGGTGCATCGCGTGGCGGCGCGCGTGGCGGACGGCATTAACGTGAGGTGGTGGCCGCCGGAGCGCTTCGTGCAGCGGAACGCATTCCTGGAGGAGGCCTGTCGCGAGCACGGACGGGACCCGGCCCGGCTCCGGCGCTCGCTCACCGCGCTCCTCGCGCCGAGCCGGGAGCGCGCCGCGGCCGAGGCCCACCGCCGGCGATTCGCCGCGATTCCGGCGGCGGGCCTGATCGTGGGGACTCCGCAGGAGTGCGTGGCGCGCATCCTCGAGTACCGGAAGGCCGGAGTGACGCATTTCTTGTTCACCATCCCGGACGTGGAGGAGCTGGACATGCTGGAAGTGACGGGCCGTGAGGTGCTACCGGCCGTGCGCGCCGTAACAAACCCGTAAGCATACGAGACCGAGCGACGCCGATTCGCTGGCGCCGCGACGAGCGAGGTGTAGGAGGCCATGGACAAGCCTGCCGACCTGCAAGAGTACTTGAAACCGACCGAGTACCTGGACTCGAATCATCCGGACATCCTCGCCAAGGCGAAGGAGCTGATCAAGGACAGCAAGACGGAGAGCGAGAAGGTCTCGCGCATCTACTACTTCGTCCGGGATCTTCCGTACGATCTCGTGAATTCGCTCAAGTACCTCGCCGAAGGCAAGAAGCGCGCGAGCGACGTGATCCAGCAGAACCGCGCCTTCTGCATGGGCAAGGCCAGCTCGTTCGTGGCGCTCTGTCGCGCGGCGGGAATCCCGGCACGGGTCGGGTTCCAGCAGCTCGATTGTCCGGACAAGCCGTTTTTTTCGCAGGAGATGAAGGAGCTCTGGGGCGACCGGAAGCTCCCGTGGCATTCCCTGGGCGAGGCCTACGTCAACGGCAAGTGGCTGAAGCTCGACGCCACCATCGACAGCGCGTTCGCCAGGGCGAAGGGCCGGCCGTACACGCAGGAGTTCGACGGGCAGCACGACATCCCGACGGTCGAGGGGCCGGTGCTGAAAGAGCTCGGCAGCTACGCCGACTATCCGCCGGAAGTCGGAAAGTGGTACGAGGACATGGCGCGGGAAGTGGTCAAGGCGCTCGCGCAGAGCGAGAACAAGTCGAAACTGGCGGCGGACGACGGCATGTGGTCCGGTCCCGAAACCAACCGGGTCCAGCGGCGTTCAGTGAGCTAGGCGATCGAGTCGCGACAAAGGGGGTCTCATGGCATTTCCAATTGGTGATCTCGAGCAGGTGCTCGTCGGCGGGAACTGGAGGGTAGGGCGGGCGAGCGAGCGGGTCGAGGTCCTGAACCCGTCCACGAACGAGGTGCTGTTCACCATCCAGTCGGCGTCGGCCGCGGACGTGGACGATGCGGTGAACGCGGCCTGGCAGGCCTTCCGCCATGGGCCGTGGACGCGGCTGACCGGGCTGGAGCGCGGCCAGCTGATGCTGCGCCTGGCCGCCCTGATGAAGGAGCGCGTCGCCGTGGTCGCGGAGCTCGAGGCGCGGAACACGGGCATCCCGATCCGCCAGAGTCGGCTCGAGGTCGTCTCCGCGGCCCGGCACATCGAGTACTTTGCCGGCTGGGCCGGCAAGGTGGAGGGGACCGCCAATCAGCTGCCGAAGAACCGGTTCATGTACACGATGCGCGAGCCTCTCGGCGTCGTCGGCCAGTCCGTGCCCTGGAACAGCCCGCTCAAGCTGATGGCGCGCGGCTGCGCCGCCGCGCTCGCCTGCGGCAACACGCTGGTGATCAAGCCCTCGGTGCTGGCGTGCGCCTCGGTGCTCCACTTCGGCAAGCTGGCCGGCGAGGCCGGCTTTCCGGACGGCGTCGTCAACATCGTCCCGGGACCCGGCACCACGACCGGCGCTGCGCTCACCCGGCACCCGGGCATCCGGAAGCTCGTGTTCACCGGCGGCCTGGAGGGCGGCCGACAGGTGCTGGCCGACGCGGGCCGGAACATCACCCCGGCGCTGATCGAGCTCGGCGGCAAGGGGCCGATCATCGTCTGCGAGGACGTCGATCTCGACGAGGCCGTCGACGGCGTGATGAGCCAGGCCTTCGCCCGCCAGGGCGAAGTGTGCTTCGCCGGGACGCGGCTGTTCCTGCCGGACTCGATCCACGAAGTGTTCGTCGAGCGGCTCGCCGAGCGCGCCCGGAAGGTGCGCGTGGGCGACGCCATGGACGAGTCGACCGAGATGGGGCCGCTCATCTCCCGCGCGCACCTGGAATCGGTGATGGGCTACGTGCGGGGGCTGGTCGACGAGGGGGCGCGGATGGTGCCGGGCGGCGGGCTGGCGGCGGACGCGGGCTCGCGCGGCAACTTCATGCGCCCGACCATCCTGACCGGCGCCCGGCAGGGCATGCAGGCGACGCAGGAGGAGATCTTCGGGCCCGTGTTGCCGGTCATCCGCTACAAGGATCTCGGCCAGGCGGTCGAGGACGCCAACGCGACGGAGTTCGGGCTCGCCGGGTACGTATGGGCCCGTGACATCCGCCAGGCCCACCGTCTGGCGGCCGCGCTCGAGTGCGGCAACGTGTTCATCAATACGTACCGCTACGAGTCGGAGGTGCCGTTCGGCGGCTACAAGCGCAGCGGCTACGGCCGCGAGCACGGGGTGGAGGGGCTGCGCGAGTACACGCAGGTGAAGACCGTCGTGGTCGGCCTGGACCGCTGGGGCGACATCGTCAACCAGAAATAGGGAAGCGCCTTTCGCGCAATTCCCGTCACTTCAAACCGCCCTCACACGCAGGAGAGTTGACATGAGAGGTCTACGAGAGCTGGTCGCGGGGTCGCTGCTGGTGGCGCTGGTGGTCTCCACGTTCCAGGCGTTCGCGGCCGAACCCGTGAAGATCGGCGTGCTGGCGCCGCTGACGGGCATCTACTCGATCGTGGGCGACCGCGGCGTCAAGGGCGTCGAGCTCGCGGCCGCCGAGATCAACGCGGCCGGCGGCATCAACGGGCGGCCGGTCGAGATCATCGTCCGCGACGACGAGACGAACCCGGAGGTCGCGATCCGGCAGGCGCGGCGGCTGATCCTGCAGGACAAGGTGGCCGGCATCATCGGCCCGCTCCACGGCGGGGCGGCCATCGCGGTGTCGAACGAGACCAAGCGCCACCAGGTGGTGCAGTTCCCGTTCGCCGCCGTCGAGGAGCTGACGACGGTGCACTGTCAGCCCTTCCTGTGGCGCGTGACGTCGTCGGCGTCGCAGACCTCGCGTGGCGGGGCGGAGCTCGCGAAGCGTCTGAACCTCCCGACCTGGGGCACGATCTCCTCCGACTTCTCGTACGGGCGCTCCGTGATCAACTACTTCACCGAGCATCTGAAGGAGGTCAATCCGTCCGCCACCGTCGCCGTGCAGAGCTGGCCCAAGCTCGGCGAGGAGGACTTCGGCGCGTACATCAACGAGATCCTTCGGAACCAGCCCAAGGGCCTCTACGTCGGGCTGTTCGGGGCGGACCTCGTGCGGTTCGTCAAGCAGGCGAAGGCCTTCGGGGTCCTCGACCGGATGACGGTGCTGTTCGACTCCGGCGGCTCGCACGAGGTGCTGAAGTCGCTCGGCGCCGACGCGCCGTTCGGCCAGTGGGCCAGCGAGCGCTACAACTTCCTCGCCTCCACCACCGAGACCAACAAGAAGTTCGTCGAGGCGTTCAACAAGCGCTACAGCCTCTACCCCGACATGATCGCCTACGACGGCTACGCTTCCCTGAAGTTCTTCGCCGCCGGGGCGGAGAAGGCCAAGTCGGTCGAGCCGAAGGCCGTGGCGGCCGCGCTGGGCGGCCTCAGGATGGAGACGCCCAAGGGTGTGGTGTGGCTCCGCGCGGAGGACCATCAGACCGTGCAGCCCACGATCTGGGGCAAGGTCCAGCGCTCGTCGCAGTACCCGTTCCCGATCCTCGGCGATTTCGTCGTCGTGCCCGCGGAGCGTGTCACGCTTCCGGTGGAGCGGAGCGGCCAAGGCTGCCGGTAGTGGGCTTCCGCGAGATGCACTAGGAGCGTGTCGGAGGATGGTCGCCCGTTCGCAGCAGGCGCCGTGCGTTTGGTGTTCCGCTTCGTGCGTCGGCTTCGAGACGGTGAAGAAATCGGCGCATCATGGTCGACGAAGCTGGCGTGAGATCACGCCGCGTTCGAGCGCCGGCTGTGCCGGCGCAATTCGGTTCCTGGGGGAGGCTCGGAGGGGGCCGTCGAGGCCCCCTCCGATTGGCTAGTGGGCGAGTTTCAACTCTGGTTCTGGATCGCGCAGGTCCTGAACGGAATCGCCATCGGGATCATCCTGTTCCTGGTGGCGGCGGGCCTGACGCTGCTCCTGGGCGTGATGGGCATGCTGAACCTCGCCCACGGCGCCTTCTACATGGTCGGCGCGTATGTCCTCTATAGCGTCTTCGCCGCCGGGGTCAGCCCATGGTTCCCGGTGGGGTTCGTCGCGGTCGCCGTGGTCACCGCGATGGTCGGGGGCGTGCTCGAGCGCGCGGCGCTCCGCCCGCTCTACGCCCGGCCGCCGGGCTACATCCTGCTGGCCACGTTCGCGCTCGTGCTGATCTTCGATGACCTCGTGCTGATCCTCTGGGGTCGCGCGTACAAGTCGGTGCCGCCACCGGCGCCTCTCGATCGGGCCATGCAGCTCGGCGGCTCGGTCCCGTTTCCCACGTACTACGCGTTCATCATCGTGGCCGGCATCGTGCTCTCGATCGGGCTGTGGCTGCTGCTGCAGCGGACCGCCTTCGGCCGCCTGATCCGCGCGCTGAGCACCGACCGCGAGATGGTGGCGGCCCTGGGCGTCAACGTCTCGCGTTCGTTGTCGTTCGTGTACATCCTGAGCGCGATCCTGGCCGGGATCGGCGGGGCGCTGGCCGCGCCCCTGCGCAGCATCAGCTCCGGGATGGGCGTCGAGGTGGTGATCCAGTCGTTCGTGGTCGTGGTGATCGGCGGACTCGGCAGCATCTGGGGCGCGCTCATCGGCGCGCTCATCCTGGGGCAGTTCTCGGCGCTCGGGATCCTGCTGGTGCCGCGATTCGCCGTCGCCATTCCGTACCTCGTCCTGGTGGCGATCCTCGTGTGGCGGCCGTACGGCCTGTTCGGGACGCGCACGTGACCGAGCAGGCGGCGCCCACCATGGCGGTCCCCCGGCGCCACATCGGCCTGAGCCGGCACGGGGCCGTGGCCGCCGCCGGCAAGGTGGCGCTGGTCGCCGTCGTGGCCGCGGCCTATCCCTTCATCTTCACCGACGCGTACCACATCCGCCTCGGGACCGAGGTGCTGATCCAGGCGATGCTGGCGACGAGCCTGAACCTCCTCGTCGGCTATGCCGGGATGATCTCGCTCGGGCACGCCGCATTCTTCGGGCTCGGCGCCTACACCTCGGGCCTGCTCCTGCTGCGGGCGGACCAGCCGGTGTTGATCGCGATGATGGCCGCCGTCGTGCTGGCCACCGCCGCCGCTTACGTGATCGGGAGCTTCTGCGTGCGGACGGCCGAGGTCTACTTCGCGATGCTGACGCTGGCCTTCGGCCAGCTCCTCTACGTGGTCAGCTACTACTGGGTCGCGCTCACCGGCGGCGACGACGGGCTGGTCGGGATCCCGACGCGGCCGCTGCGGATGCCGCTCGTCGGCCGCATCGATCTGGGTGAGCCGACCACGTACTACTTCTTCGCGCTCGTCGTCGTCGCGTGCGGCATCGCGCTCTGCAAGATCGTGGTGGGCTCGTCATTCGGGCTGGCCCTGCGCGGCGTCCGCGACAACCGGCTGCGGGTGACGTATACCGGCGGCGACGTCGCCGGCCTGCGGCTGCGCGTGTTCGTGCTGGCGGGCGCGCTGGCCGGGCTGGCGGGTGGGCTCTACGCGCCGTTCCAGGGGTTCGTCTCGCCCGAGATCCTGTACTGGACCAAGTCCGGGGAGATCCTGCTCGGGACCGTGCTGGGGGGGATCTACAGCTTCTGGGGCCCGCCGGTCGGGGCCGGTCTCATGCTGTCGCTCAAGGACGTGCTGCTCACCTACACGGAGCGCTGGAAGCTCCTGCTCGGCGTGAGTCTCCTCCTGATCGTCCTGTTCCTGCCGGGCGGCCTCATCGGCTTCCTGGAGGAGCGGATCGCGTATGTCCGAGAACGGCGCCGTCGCGCTGCGAACTGAAGATCTCGCGGCCTGGTTCCGCGGGGTCCGCGCGGTCGACGGCGTCAGCCTGTCCGTGCCGCGCGGGCAGGTGCGCGCGATCATCGGCCCGAACGGCGCGGGCAAGACCACGTTGTTCAACCTGGTCAGCGGGCTGGTTCCCAAAACGCGCGGGCGCGTCCTGCTGAACGGGGTGGATGTGTCGAGCGAGCGGCCCCACCGGCTCGTGCAGCGACAGCTGGCGCGCTCGTTCCAGGTGCCCAGCATCTTCACGCGGTTGCGCGTGCTCGACAACGTGCGCCTCGGCAGCCTGTTGCGCACCGGCCGCACGCCCTCGCTGCTCCGGCAGGACTCGGACGACCAGATCACCGAGACCGAGGCGCGCGCCGTGCTCGACCGCGTCGGGCTCGCCGTGCCGGCGTCGTCGCTGGCGGGCACGCTGTCGCACGGTGATGCCAAGCGGCTCGATCTCGCGATCGCGCTGGCGACCAGGCCGACCTTGCTGCTGCTGGACGAGCCCACCGCGGGCATGTCGGAGCAGGAGACGCGCTGGACGGTGGGCCTGCTGCGGGAGCTCGCGCGCGATTTCACCCTGGTCTTCACCGAGCACGACATGCGGGTCGTGTTCTCGATCTCGCAGGCGATCACGGTCCTGCATCAGGGCCGGGTGATCGCGGAGGGCACGCCGGACGCGGTCAGCCGGAACCCCGAAGTGAAGAGCGCATACCTTGGCGAAGAATCCGTTGCTTAGGGTCGAGGCCATCGAGACGTTCTACGGCCTGAGCCAGGCGCTTTTCGCGGTGAGCCTCGAGCTGTTCCAGGGCGAGATCGTGTGCGTGCTCGGCCGCAACGGGGCCGGGAAGACGACCACGCTCCGGAGCATCATGGGACTCACGCCGCCCCAGCGAGGTCGCGTGATGTTTCGCGATCGCGACGTCACCGGGTGGCGCCCTGATCAGATCACGCGCGCGGGCATCGGCTGGGTCCCCGAGGACCGGCGGATCTTCGGCCGCCTGACCGTGGAGGAGAATCTTCGTTTCGCCGCCGAATCCTGCGGCCGCTCGGGCGCGTGGGGGATGGAACGCATCTACGAGCTGTTCCCTAAGCTCCGGATCTTGCGCGCGCATCTGGGGACTCAGCTCTCCGGGGGCGAGCAGCAGATGCTGGCGATCGGGCGCACGCTCGCGGTGAACCCGGAGATCGTCCTCCTGGACGAGCCGTGCGAGGGGCTGGCCCCCGTGGTGGTCAGCGCGCTGGGACAAGCCATCCGCGCGATCCGCGAGAGCGGCACCTCGGTGGTGCTGGTCGAGCAGAACGCGAGGTTCGCGCTCCGGCACTCGGACCGCGCTTACGTGCTCGACAACGGCCGCGTGCAGCTCGAGACATCGGCCGAGCGGCTCTTGCAAGACGAGCGGCTCCAGGAGCAGCACCTGGGGGTCAGCGCCGGGGCCGCCCTGTAGGCCGGACCGTTCCTGGACTACCAGCGGGAGCTGATCAAGCTCGTCCGCCAGCCGTAGCATCAACGTGCCGCGTACCTGACCGATTGACCGGTCTGCGCGGAACGATGTACGGTATCTGCGCTGGTCCCCTCTAGCCCAACTTCCACGGCTAGCTCAGGCCAGGGCTGCCGCATCGCTTCGACCTCGATTCGTCGGGCTCCCGGCTTCAGGAGGCACCATGAAACGACTCGTTTCGCTGCTCGCCGTCGTGCTGGCCGTGGTGGCCTGCGCCTCGGCCGGGCAACGTGAGAAGGACCTCGTCAGCCGGGCGGTGCGGGCGATGGGCGGCGTCGACGCGCTGGCCGGCATCAAGACGCTGTCCATCAAGGGCACCGTGCGCCGGTGGGAGCCGGAGCAGTCCATGGTTGCCGGCGGCGACATGCGCCTGGCGTGCGACTCGACCTTCGAGTCAGTCACCGACACGGCCTGGGGCGTCACGCGCGTCGACTGGGTGCGCAACTTCTCGTATCCCGCCACGCGCACGTACACCTTCACCGAGATCGTGGCGGTGGACGCCGGCTACGTGGCCGGCATCGACGCCACGGCCCGGACCAAGCAGAGCCTCGACTCCAATCCGCCGGCTCACGCGATGTCCGGGGTGCGGCTCGCGGCGACGCAGCGCGAGCTGCGACGCTCCTCGCCCACGCTGCTCCTGGACATGCTCAAGAGCCCGACCCGCGTCGCCTCCGCGGGGAGCGAGACGATCGGGAGTGTGGCCTATCCGGCCGTCACGTACCGGGCCGGTGAGGAGATCTTCACCGTGATGTTCGATGCCCAGACGGGCTTGCCGGCCCGCATCCGGACGCTGGACTACGACAACATCTGGGGAGACGTCACGTACGACCTCGCGCTGTCCGACTGGCGGACGATGGACGGGCTGCGCGTGGCGACCACCCGCAAGTACGAGCTGAACGGCCGGCCCGTGGCCGAGATCAAGATCACCGACGTCAAGGTCAACGCGCCCGTCGCCCCGGAGCGCCTGGCCATTCCCGCCGCGTTCAAGTCCGGCGCGCCGGGGCCGGCCAGCGGCCGCGTGCCCTACCAGTGGGTGCTGCGGCGGCAGTTCATCGGCACTTACCTCGACTCCGAGAATCCCAGCTTCGACACGCGCGCGGGCGCCGGGCTGCGCCTGGTCGAGCTCGGGCCCGGCGTCCAGCACGTGGTGGGCGGCACGCACAACAGCATGATCGTCGAGATGCGCGACTACCTGATCGTGTTCGACGCGCCCATCACCGACTGGCAGTCGAACTGGGTGCTGAAGGCGGCGCTGGACAAGTTCAGCGGCAAGCCGGTGAAATATCTGGTGCTCACGCATCACCACATGGATCATGCCGGCGGGTTCCGCGCCTACGCGGCGACGGGCGCCACCATCATCGTCGGGAAGGGCAACGGGGAGCATTTCCGGCGGGCGCTGGCCGCGCCGTCCACGCGCAATCCCGATCTCGTCGCGCGCAACCTGAGCCGGACGCCGGTGATGGAGGTCGCGGACAAGTACTCGCTGACCGACGGGACGCGCGAGGTGCAGGTCATCGTGGTCGAGAACCCGCACGCGGCCGGCATGGTGATCGGCTACGTGGTCGATCAGCGGCTCGGCTTCGTGACCGACCTCTGGAGTCCCGGACGCGATCCCTTGCCGGCCACCATCACGCCCGAGCAGGCGGCGTTGGTCAACGGCGTGAAGAAGGCCGGCATCTCGCCGCAGAGGTTCGCCGGCGGCCACGGCGCCACCGGCGACTACGCGCCGCTGGCAGCGCTCGCCGCGAAGTAGAGGGTCCGAGCGGCGGTTCCCGTTCCCTCTCCCTTGACAGCGGCACGCTGGAGAATCTATATTCTTATTTATGAATAAACAACCACGTAGTGCGCCGCTGCGGCGGCGGGCCGAGATTCTCCGGCTCCTGCGCAGTCGCCCCGTGCGCTCGCAGGAGGAGCTGCAGGTCTTGCTGCGCCGGCGCGGCTTCGCCGTCGCGCAGCCGACGCTGTCTCGCGATGTCAACAGCCTGGGGCTGGCCCGGACCCCGACCGGGTACGTCGCGCCGGCGGACCCGTCGCCCTTCGTCGCCGGCGAGCATCGCGCGGCGGCGCTCGAGCGGGCGCTGGGGCTGGGGGCGCTGAGCATCGAGGCGGCGGGGACGCTGGTCATCGTCAAGACGCCGGCGGCCGGCGCCCATCCGGTGGCGCGCGCGATCGACGAGGCCGGCCTGCGCGACGTCGCGGGCACGATCGCAGGGGAAGACACGGTGTTCATCGCCACGCCCGACATGGCGGCGGCCCGGCGCGTGGCGCGCCGACTCCGCGTGCCCCTCGCGCGCGGACAGGAAGGGTCGGTCGCATGAGCCACGCTGGCCGGAGCTACGACATCAGGCGCGTCATGAAGGTCACGGACCGTCCCGACATCGTCATGGTGGAGGGACAGGGCTCCTGGCTGCGCGACAGCGATGGGCGCCGCTATCTCGACTTCGTCCAGGGCTGGGCGGTGAACTGCCTGGGGCACTCTCCCCGCGTGATCCTCGACGCGCTGAGCACGCAGGCGCCGCGGCTCATCAACTGCAGCCCGGCGTACTACAACGAGCCGATGGCACGACTCGCGACCGTGCTGGGCGAGAGCACCGGGCTCGGCGACGTGTTCCTCTGCAACAGCGGCGCGGAAGCCAACGAGGGCGCGATCAAGCTCGCGCGCAAGTGGGGCGCGCGCGATAAGGGCGGCGCGTTCGAGATCATCACCATGCAGCACGGGTTCCACGGACGCACGCTGGCCACCATGTCGGCCTCCGGCAAGTCGGCCTGGGAGACGCTGTTCGAGCCGAAGGTGCCCGGATTCCGGAAGATCCCGCTCGGCGACCTCGAGGCCGTCAAGCACGCGGTCACGCCGGCGACGGTGGCGGTCATGCTCGAGCCCATCCAGGGCGAGGCGGGCGTCTTCGTGGCGCCGGACGAGTACCTCCGTGGCCTGCGGGAGCTGACGCGAGAGCTCGGGCTCTTGCTGATCCTCGACGAGATCCAGACCGGCATCGGACGGACGGGGCGCCTGTTCGGCTTCGAGCACGCCGGCATCGTTCCGGACATCGTGACGCTCGGCAAGGGGCTCGGCGGCGGCCTCCCCGTCGCTGCGCTGATCGCGGCCGAGCACGCGAGCTGCTTCGAGTACGGCGACCAGGGCGGCACCTTCAACGGCAGCCCACTGATGGCGGCGGTCGGCTGCGCCGTGGTCGAGACCATTCGCGACCCGGCATTCCTCGCCAACGTCGAGAGCACGGGCCGGTACCTGATCGAGCGGCTCAAGGCGCTCTCGGCGGAGCTCGGCCATGGGGAAGTGCGGGGGCGCGGCCTGCTCGTCGCGCTTGAGCTGAAGGAGCGGGACGCCGCGAAGGTCGCCAGGGCCGCGCTCGAGCGGGGACTCCTGATCAATGCGCCCCGCCCCGACACGCTTCGCTTCATGCCCTCGCTCACCGTGTCGCGCGACGAGATCGCTCAGATGCTCGAGCTGCTCCGCGTCACCCTGGAGCAGGAGTAGGGGCAGGGCCGGTCACTGACCTCTCAGGCCGTCCTCAGTCAGCGCCGAGCAGCGACAGGGCAAGCGCGCGCCCCCGGACCCAGGCGAAGTACGTCGTCCCGAGGAGCGCATGCGAGAGCGCGAGCGGCAGCAGCACCCGATCGCGCTGGTAGGCGTAGCTCCAGAGGATCCCTGCGGCCGCCGTCAGCAGCGCGAGCTCGCGGTCGGGCAGATGCACGGCCCCGTAGCCGAGGCCTGTCAGCACCACGGGGATGAGCGGCAAGGCCCCGGGCAGGAGCGCGCGCAGTCGGCCCAGGAGGTAGAACTGGAAGAGCGTCTGCTGCACCAGCGCCCACGGCACGAAGAGCGCGAGCGTGGCGAAGAGGCCAGGATCGAAGAGCTCGGCCAGCACCGCGCCGGCCGCTCGCGGCTGGACCCCCGCCGCGGCGAAGGCTCCGAAGGCAAGCGCGACGGGCAGGCTCAGGCCGAGCACCAGCCCGCTCGACCGACGAAGGCGCCAGGCCCAGTCAGCCGTGGGCGGGCCCCAGAACTCGGCGCGCGTCTCCCTCGCCGAGAGCGCGACGAGCGCCAAGGCGAGCAGGGCCAGGCCCACGTTCGCCCACAGCGGCCGGTTCGGGAGCAGAAGCAGAAACAGGGCGGTCGCGCCCGCGAGGACGCCGAGCTCGATGGCAGCCCGGCGCCGGAGAGGGATACGGGTCACGTCGGGCCCGCCCTGGTTGCTAGTGACCATGCGCATGTGGCCCGCTAGACCCCGGCCTGGACGAGAGGGCGGCCACCCTCTCGGTCTCGAGCGCGCTCAAGCGTAGCCGCTGATCGCCACCCTGCCTTCACCGCCTTTTGGCGAAGAGATGATTCGACGCGAAGCGGAACGTGATGCACGGCATGATGGTTCTCCTTGGTGTCAGGCGACCTTCAGGCCCCTTCGCCGGACAGCCGCGCGATCTCGGCTCGTGTGGCATCTCGAAGCCGCACCATTTCCCTCCACCCGTCGTCCTCAGGTCTGATCGGAACGCCGATCGCGACGGTGATCCGCCCCGGCCGAGGGAGCCAGGTGTACGCGGGCAGGACGTCTCGAGTGCCGCGGATGGCGACGGGAACCACTGGGCGGCGAGCCTCCACGGCGGCCTTGAAGGTGCCGAGCTTGAACGGAAGCAGCCCCGGCGCCCGCTCGAACGTCCCTTCGGGAAAGAAGAGCAGCGAGCGTCCGCCACGGAGAAGCGCCGTCACGCGTTCGGCGTCGGCTACGCTTCTGGAGAATTCGGCACGCTCGACCGTGAGGTGGCCGATCTTTCGGATCACGGTGCCGATGAGCGGAGCCGTGGCAAGCTCGCGCTTGGCGACGAAGCGGAATTCCGTAGGGATGGCCGCGGTGAGCACGACCGCATCCACGTAGCTCGCATGGTTGGCGGCGAGAGCCGCAGTCCCGGTGCCCCGGAGGTTCTCACGCCCTTCGAGGCGGACGGGGCAGCCCGCGAGCGCCAGCATGACTCGGCACCACATCCGCACGAGTCGGTCCACGGCACGACCACGGGGGAGGAGGGACGCGAGTGCCCAGAGCGGCGGCAGCGCAAGGAGCGCAAGCACTCCCACATAGCCGGCGTAACCCAGCGCGACTCCACGGGCCGCAAGGCGGTGCCCCGTGGTCGTCAGGTAGGTCATCAGGAGCCGAGCCCACTGGGTCCAGCCTGATCGTCGGGTGCCGAGCCGTCGGCTGAGGTAGGCCTCGCGCGTGGCGCTCCGGCGTAGCTTCCCGCTGGACGTCTTCAGCACCGACCCCGGACGGGCGATGACGACGGCGTCCGGGGGAATCCCCGTCGTTGCGACGACCCGCTCGATGACGGCGGCCCGGAGTTGCTCGCGCGCCTCCGGCCGCTTCTCCCGGGTCTCGGCGACAACGACGAAGCGCTCCGTCCCGGTCTCCCGATCGGCGACGCCGAACGCAGCCACACAGCCCTTCCGGATGCCGGGAATGTTGCCAAGCACCTCCTCCACCCCCTCGGGATAGAGGTTCCGGCCCCCCTTGATGATGATGTCCTTTCGCCGCCCCGTGACGAAGAGCTCGCCCTCACTCATGTAGCCCAGGTCACCCGAGTCCATCCAGCCGTCGTGGAGGCCGGCCTGCGTGGCCTCTCGGTTTCGGAAGTATCCGGCGGTCACCGAGGGCCCGCGGAACTCGACGCGTCCCTCGACGCGTTCCTGCACCGGTCGGCCCCTGGCGTCGACGATTCGGACCTCGTGCTCGGGGAGGGGAGGGCCACAGGAGACAAAGCGCAGAGGATTCGGCTCGTCGGGCGCCGCCGGGCGCGCCGCGCGCGAGCGCTCGAATGTCTGCCGGGCGACGCGATCCACCCAGGGGCCTCGCGTGAGCGGCGGGACGGTCAGGCCCGCGGCGGCCTCGGCCAAGCCGTAGACGGGGCACATCGTCTCCGCCCGGAAGCCATAGGGAGCGAACCGGCGCGTGAAGCGCTCGATCGTCTCCGCGCTCACTTGCTCCGAGCCGTTGAACGCCAATCGCCAGGAGCTGAGATCGAGCCCGTGGATCTCGTCATCCGTGACCCTGCGCACGCACAGATCGAAGGCGAAGTTGGGAGCGGCGGACAAGGTGCCCCGGTGGGCGTGCAGCGCCAGGAGCCAGCGCGCCGGCCGGGCGAGGAAGGCCAGCGGAGAGAGGATCACGATCGGGATGCCGAAGGCGAGAGCGGCGAGCCAGGAGCCGATCAGTCCCATATCGTGGTAGAGCGGGAGCCAGCTCACGGCGACATCGTCGGGGCGGATCGCGATCCCGTGGCGGACCGCGCGGATGTTCGCCAGGATGTTGCCGTGAGAGAGAAGCACCCCCTTCGGCTCACCGGTGCTTCCCGAGGTGTACTGGATCAGCGCGGGGTCGCCCGGGGCGAGGCGGATCGCCGGCGCGTCCGCGCCCGGCACGGCGAGCCGCTTCACGGTCGTCACCTCGTTGAGACCAGGCACGTGCGCGCCCAGCAGCGCCGCGACGCGTTCGGCCCGGGGAAAGGTGACGAGGAAGCGCGCTTCCGCGTTTCGGAGGATCCCGGCTTGGCGCTGCGCATACTCTTCGATCCGATCGAGGCGGAAGGGAGGGTAGATCGGAACCGGCACCCCACCGGCGAGGATGGCGCCGAAGAAAGCCGAGAAGAAGTCCTGCTCGGTCCGGAGCATGAGCGCCACCGAGCCGCCCTGCTGGAGTCCCCGCCGATGGAGACCGACGGCGACCTCCGCCGCGCGATCCCGAAGCTCGCCATAGCTGATCGAACGTTCGCGCCCGTCGTCCCCTCTGAGAAGGATGTGCGCGCGACCTGGATCGGCCTCGGCCTGCCAGTTGAGGAGTTCCCCGAGCGTCCGGGCTGATACGAGCGTTCCCGTCGCGGCCGGGCGCGGACTCGACGGTGTGAGAACGATGGGTGGGCTCGCCGGCCTGGCCGACCGGATCGCGCGCGCCAGGTCTCGGGGGGTGTCTGCCTGCTCCATCACGGTATCGGGCAGGAGAACGCCGAACGCTTTCTCGAGTCGCAGGAACAGCTCGACGCGCTCGAGGCTGCCGATGGCCAGATCACGGTCGAGGGAGGCGTCAAGGCCGACGGTGGGGCGCCCCGACGATCCGAGGAGCTCAGTGACGAGCTCCTCCACGATGTCGAGCACCCGTCGCTCGATCGTCTGGGGCTCCGGGCGCTCGCTCGGTTCCACCCAGGACATCCACGACCTCCGCTCAGCCCCGGTCCCTTGCCGCAGGGAACGCGGGCCCTCGCGAGCGCCGCCCTCAGGAGTCAGTCCGAGCAAGGCGCCCCCAGCTTGACCGGACCTCGGCGCGCTTGCGGTGCACTTCGAGCGCCGGCTGCGGCGGCGCAACCTCCGCTCGGAGGGCGCCGTCCGAGGCCCCCGTCGACTTGGCGAGCGTATCGCCTCCGGGCTTGACCCGCAACGGGGGCGGGCCCTGTCATTCGTGATCGAGCACACGAGGCAACGGCGGACCGGGGTCGTTCTGAGTTCAACCCTTTCGAGTCAGCGCCACTGGGAGCTGCCGCATGGGCGCTGCGGTGGGAGCCTCTCCCCGCCGAAAGGCCCGCGCCGTCGATCAGTACGACTTGGCGAGCGGGCGCATGCGGATCTCCGTCACCTCGGCCGTCCTGGGGAGCGCCAGGATCGCGGTGACCATCGCCGCGACGTTGGTGGGCTGAACGAGCAGCTCGGGCCGGTAGGCCCGCCTCTCTCGCTCGAACAGGCGGGCCTGGACGGCACCGGCCGTGCGCCCGACATAGACGCTCGTGACCCGCACCCCTCGGGCATTGACTTCCTGCCGCAGGCTGTCGGCGATCGCGCGGAGCCCGTGCTTGGACGCGGCGTACTGGCCGCCGTCGACGCCGGCCTCGAGCCCGGCGCTCGAGTTGATGAACACCACCTGCCCCCGCTTCGCGCACAACAGCGGCAGCATCGCCTGTGTCAAGAGATACGGAGCGCGGAGATTCGCGCGGTACTGGGCGTCCAGATCGGCGATCGGGGCCGTTTCGAGCGGCGCCCAGCCGACGATTCCCACGCTGTGGATCAGGATGTCCAGTCGCCCGCCGTCACGCGCGACGCGATCACGGAGGGCCTGCACGTCGGCCTCGGCGGTCAGGTCGGCCGGGTGAACCATCACATGCGGTGTCGCGCGTCGCGCGGCCTCGGCAACGGCCGAGAGCACGGCCGGCCGCCGCCCGACCAGCCACAGCGTGGCGCCCGCCTCGGCCAGGGCGAGGGCGATGGCGCGTCCGATGTCGCCACTGGCGCCCGCCACCAGCGCCACGAGATCATGCAACGGTGTCACCGACCCACCTCGCTCAGCAGGCCGTGCGCCGCGAGCCGCTCCGCGGCGCGCCCGATCGCGCCGAACGGCAGCCTCGAGCGCTCCGCGATGTCGAGGAGGCTGTGCCGGCCATCGGCGAGGTTGAGGACCCAGAGCATTGCCAGCTCCTCCGCCTCCTGAGGGCCGCCGCCGCGTGAGTGGTAGAGGCCACGCCGACCGAGCTGCGGCTCGCCCCTGGGACTCTGGCTCAGATAGGAGCGGTTCGCGTCCAGCAGCTCGAGCACCTCCACGCACAGGGCGAAGGAGTCGGCCAGCGCGGGCGGTCGCACGAGATCGAGGTTGTCCGCCGAGGTGTGATATTCGGGAAAACCTCCGGGCAGCGTTCGACTGAGACGGCCCACGGGCAGGTCGAATCCCGGGGAGCAGTACTGCCGCTCGTCGTATCCCGAGGGCGAGAAGTCAAGCACCTCGTGGTCACCTCCGCGGGCGGCCAGGACGTGGGCCACCGCCCGGTCGATCGTCGCATTCCCGCGGCGACTCTTCTTGTAGCTCGGGCGTCCCCCGTCGCCGAGGCACGTGAGGACGAGCCCGTGGGCGATGCGCCCGACGCGCGATTCGTTGATCGCGAGCCAGGTGATCGCTCCGATGGTGCCGGGAGCGAAGAGCAGCCGATAGGTGTAGCGTCGGGCGCGAGCGGCCAGCTGACGGCCCAGGAATGCCGCGATCACCACGCCGGAGAGGTTGTCGTTGCAGAGCGACGGGTGGCAGATGTGGCTCGAGATCAGGACCTCCTCGTCCGTCTCGCCCGGCAGCACGCACTCGCCGTAGCTCAGGTGGCCGGGCTCGAGGGACGCGTCGACACAGACCTCGTACTCGTCGTCCTGGAGCTCGAGGAATTGACGATGGCTGAGGCAGAACCCCCACTCCTCGGTGTAATAGGTGGTGCGATACGGAATCCAGTCCGGATGCTCCGGTAGCGTGACCAGGTGACCTTTCAGTTGCGCGAGACTCAGCCGCGCCCGGACGGGACGGCTGTAGCTGACGACATGCAGGTTCGAGCGCTGGAAGTCGATGACCCGCTCGCCGCGGGCGCTCTTCACCCATGCATCCCGGATGTTCCATTCCATCGGAACGGTCCAGTCGAGCACGCGCGTGCCGCTCGGCACCTCGTGGATGGTCAACGGCAGCAGGTCGGCGAGCCGGCCGAGGGTCTCCCGCACGCCCCGGCCGGTGATGCTCCGGCAGATCGGGTAGAGGTTCGCGATCCAGCGATACAGCTCGGCGCCGATCCCCTCGGGGCCGCTCACGGGTATACCGTGACCTCCGGGATCGGCAGCACGAACTGGCCGTTCCATGCGCGGATGCCGGCCATCTGCCGCATGATCTCCTCCCGCAGGTTCCAGGGCAGGATCAGGAGGTAGTCCGGCCGCGTCTGCGCTATTCGCTCCGGCGCGAAGATCGGGATGCGCGTGCCCGGCAGGAACTTGCCCTGCTTGTACGGGTTTCGATCCACGGTGTAGTCGAGGAGGTCGGTCCGGATCCCACAGAAGTTGAGCAGCGTGTTGCCCTTGCCCGGCGCGCCGTAGCCTGCGATCGATTGGCCGCGACGCTTGACGCCGATCAGGAACTCGAGGAGCCGGCGCTTGGTCTCGTGGACCCGCTCGGTGAACGAGGCGTAGCGTTCCAGGCGCTCGAGCCCCGCCGCCCGCTCGCGCGCCCGCAGGCGCGGCACCTGCTCGGCGATCGAGCGGGCGCCGTCGGCCGTGTGTCCCGCGTAGATCCGCAGCGATCCGCCGTGAGTCGACAGCTCCTCGACGTCGAACACGGTGAGGCCGTGAGCGGCGAAGACGCGCTCGACCGTCGCCAGGGAGAAGTACGAGAAGTGCTCGTGATAGATCGTGTCGAACTGGTTCTCGTCCAGCAAGCGAAGGAGGTGCGGGACCTCGACGGTCATCACCCCGGCGGGCTCGAGGATCGCGGCCATCCCCTCGACGAAGCCGTTGAGATCGCTGACCTGGGCCAGCACGTTGTTGGCGATCAGAAGGTCGGCGCCTGAGCCCTCGGCGGCCAGGGCCAGCGCCGTGTCGTGCCCGAACATGAGGGTGCGCGTGGGGACACCCCGGGCGACAGCCACCGTCGCGACGTTGACGGCGGGCTCGATTCCGAGCACCGGGATGCCTCGCGCGACGAAGTACTGGAGCAGATACCCGTCGTTGCTTCCCAGCTCCACGACACGACTGGTCCGACCCAGGCCGAGGCGCTCGACGATCATGTCGGTATAGGCGGCCGCGTGAGAGAGCCAGCTGTCCGAGTACGACGAGAAGTACGCGTACTGTGTGAAGATCCGCTCCGGTCTCACGTATTCCCGGACCTGCACGAGGAAGCACCGCTCACAGACGTACGCATACAGTGGATAGAACGCCTCCATCTGGTCGAGCTCGTCCGCGGAGACGTAGCTCTCGCACAGCGGTGAGGACAGTCCCGATGTAACCCAAGTGCCCGGTGACGAGAACGTGCATCGCGGAGGGAACGTTGCTCCAAGTGTATGAGCAGCCGGAATCTAGCTGATCACCGGCAGCGGTGTCAAGGCGACGTATCGCGACTGCGACGTATCGCGACAGGCGACGTATCGCGCGGTCCGTGGCCGGTCCGTGGCCGGTTGACGGCCTCGGTGTATCTGGCATAGCATGCGGCTCACTTGGGCCGCCTCTCTCGATTGAAACGGAGGGCTTCGGGCAGCGCGTCAGATCCCGGGCGGCGAGGAAGACTCCGTTGTTGGTGCAGCTCGCGTTGTCGCAATACGAAGCTCGGTGACGATCATCTCCTAGAGATACTGTGAAGTGTCAACGGCTTGGATCGGGAAATCGAGCTGCGCGGTCCACTTACCGTTTACCACCTGATCAGCAGCGGCCATCACGTAATTCCATGCCCGCACAGTGTTCAGGTTTCGGTGCGCAGAATTCACAACGGGATTGGAGGGGGCCCTTAGCTCATAGGCATCTGTCGCCTGCGTCGTGCCCACTAGCGCGAGACCGAAGATGACCCAGAAGATGATGTATCTCTTCAAGCGGATTCCCCGAGGTCCCATTTTCACCCCTCGTCTTGGGCGAGATGGTTCTCACGTCTGCTTCGACACGATCAGCCAAGGCGCTCTCCCCTTTCAGGCTCTGGCCGCGGTAGTGAGAAACCGGCGCTGAGGTGCACCAAGACCTGTCATGGTTCCCTTTTTGCGGGTCAACCGCAAGGCCAGTCGACGTATCGCGCGACGTATCGCGCCCTGCGCGTCAGCCGGCCATCGAATACATCATTCGCATGTCCCAGGTCGCGGGATCGAGCAGTCGGCGCGCGCCGAGTGTCGGCTCGGCGGTGAGCCGCTTCTTGCTCACCGTCCGGACGAGCACGCTCGGCAGGTGACGGCCGAGCGGACCGTGGTCGAGGTGGACGAACCCCATCTCCTCGAGCTTGGTGACCGTCTCCGCGGGCAGGGCGGCGGTCCACTCGAAGTACGCGGTGTTGAGGGCCGCGTCACCGCGCCAGAGGTGACGCTGCAGCATCGCGACCTGTGGCTTCAGCGCGGGGTGGTACGGGACGATGTCGTACACCGTGCGCTCCGGTCGTCCAGCGTCAGCGGGTATCTCGCTGTCGCGCGCCCGACGGGGCCTCGCGATGCCGCTCGACGAAGTCGAGAATGGCGCTCGGTGTGTCCCACTCCGCGGCCAGGTCGAAGGCGCCGAGCTCGACGGTCGAGTCGATCTGCTCCTCTACCCACAGGGCGAGGTTGAGCAACGCGACCGACTCGACCAGGCCGGAGCTGATGAGCGGAGTCTCGTCCCCCAGCTCGGCCGCGACATCCGGAGCGAGCTCGATGATGAGAGCGACGAGCTCTCTTCGCCGGGAGATCCGACTGGCCCGGTCAGGGGCCACGGCGGGCGTCTCCGGCCTGATCCGCTTGCTGGGGCTGGGGGGCGGTCGCCACGGTGGCAGAACCGCGGAGCCGCCGGAGATCGAGCGGCTTCAGCGTGGCGCAGCGCTCCGCGACCGCGGCCCGGTCGACCTGGCCACGAGAGGTGCGGGGAATGGCGTCGAGGAGGTACCACCTTCTCGGAAGCTGGTGCAGGGCCAGGTGTCGCCGCGCCCAGGCGTAGAGATGCCGCAGGGCCTCGGCGTGGGTCGTCCGCAGGACCAGCGCCACGCCGACCTCTTCGCCGGACACGCGGTCAGCGTAGCCGAAGGTGCAGACGTCCAGCGTTTCGCCGAAGCGCTCCAGCACCGCGTCGATATCACCCGGATAGACCTTCGTGCCACCCATGTTGATCTCTTCGCGCTCCCGGCCGCGCAGATAGAGGCGGCCGCGTTCGTCGATGACGCCGATGTCCCCGGTCGTGAACCATCCATCCGACACCGCTTGCGCGGTGAGATCGTCCCGTCCGAGATAGCCTCTCATCAGCGCCGGGGTTTTCACCCAGACGTACCCGGCCTCGCCGGGACCGCATGCCTCCCGATGCTCGGCCGGCGTGCTCGTGTCGCCTGATTTCAGGATCGCCACCACTCCGCCCCAGGCTTCGCCGATCAGCCCATCTTCCGGGACGTAGTCCGGCATCGTCGTGCCGGCCAACCAGCTGCCGACCTCGGTGATCCCGTAGACGTTCAGCACCTCCCGCGCACCTGTCCAGTCTCGGATGCTCTCCCACAGCGAGGCCGACAGCGGGGCCGAGCCGCAGAAGACACGCTCGAGCGAGCGCGCCCGCGGCCGCGGCGCCGTCTTGAGCGCCAGCCGCCAGAGCGCCGGGACGGAGGACATGCACGTGATGCGGTGCTCGTCGAGGACGGCGCCCAAGCGCAAGATGACGTCGGCCCTGAAGGGGGGAAGCACGAACAGGTCCTGACCGGACAACCACGGGAAGAGGGCATTGCAGATGAGCCCGTGCCCGAAGTGCGTCGGAAGCACACAGAGGGTTCGCTCGAATCCGTGCAGGCCCGGTGTCACGCGCAGGCTCGTCCACCGCGCGCGGAGCGAGCGGTGTGTGTGCACGACGCCCTTGGGTCGCCCGGTCGTTCCGGAGGTGAAGAGGACGAGCGCATCGGCGTCGAGCGAGAGCGCGACCGGCGGCCATGGCGATGCCATGTCGTGGTGATCGTCGCCGGCATCGTCAGGGGACTGGAGCATGCGGACGCCGAGGCCGGTGAGGCTCCTCGCCAGCGAGGGCTCCGGTTGCTCACGCCAGATCGAGAAGCGCGCGCCGGCCGCCTGGGCCAGCGTCTCGACCTCGAACGGAGTCAGCCGCGAGTCGATCGGCACCACGCACGCGCCGAGCCGCCAGAGGGCCAGGAGATCGGCGAAGAACTCGAGGGTGTTCCCGAAGTGGATGAGCACCGGGTCGGCCGGGCCCACCCCCTGGCGGCGATAGTAGTTGGCGCGCCGCTCCCGGCGGTGCGGAATCGTCCGCCCCGTCCAGGTGCGGCCGGTCAACGGCTCGCAGAGATCGCCTACACCGAGGTCGAGGATCACGGTCTGCGAGTCTAGCCTGCGCCAGGGGAGGCAATCAACATCGGCGCCGCGGGC
>Ga0187892_10004519_pt1 | contig 23222 bp, 16 predicted proteins | sample MA1701073metaG_FD_139345 | JGI IMG/M metagenome (GOLD analysis project Ga0187892, IMG submission 139345) | Bio-ooze microbial communities from a basaltic lava cave in the Kipuka Kanohina Cave System on the Island of Hawaii, USA - MA170107-3 metaG ... | reverse complement strand
GGAATTCGGAAAAGCCCCCTTTCGTAAAGGGGGCCGCGCAAAGCGCGGGGGGATTTTGACGCAGGAACGCTCAAGGACTGGAGTTTTTCAACAGCCTCTAAGGAAGCGGGATGCCCTTTCTCGCCAGCAGTTTCTCAAACGCGGCGAGCCAACTCTCGTAGTAGCTTGGCAGTGCGTCGGGGGCAGGATTCGGACCGGCAGCTTCTGCGGCTGCGGCAATTTCGGCGATCAAATGATCACGAAACTCGTCCCACTGATAGTACCCTTGTTCACAAAGTGAGACGGCCAGAGCGAACACCCGCCGTTCCCAGCGGTCGTGGAAGACAAGCTCGCCACTACTGCGCGGTAGAGATGCCGAGCCGGTCATTTCGGCAATGTGGGGATTAGTGGAACGGAGCATAGGGTCCTCAAGAAACGCTTCCTGATTCATGCATTGTGTGTCACGTAACACGCACCACGTGTCACGTATTACGTGTTGCGTGTTATGCGGTGCTACTAACTTTCGTCACCCCAATCATCGCATCGCGGGAGACGAGCTTTGCTAGCTCTTCTTCGTTCAGGTGTTCCGTTCCTGATGGGCGCTCTGGGAGCACCATATAGCGAATCTCGGCGCTGCTATCCCACACACGAATCTCCACGGAAGTATCGAGTTCTGTACCAAACTCTTGCAGGACTCCCCGTGGATCGATCACCGCGCGAGAACGATACGGGGCGCTCTTGAACCACGTCGGCGGGAGGCCCAGCACCGGCCACGGGTAACACGAACACAGCGTGCAGACGACGAGGTTATGAACCTTTGGCGTATTCTCGACCACCACCATGTGTTCACCTTGTAGTCCACTGAAGCCCAGTTCGCCAATAGCAGCGGTGGCGTTAGCCAGGAGGCGTTTCTTATAGGCAGGATCAACCCAAGCGTGAGCCACGACTTTCGCCCCATTCATGGGTCCGAGATCCTTCTCGTAGGTCTCAGCCATTTTCTCGAGCGTTGCTGGATTCACTAGCCCTTTGGCAACCAAGAGTGCTTCGAGCTTCTTGACCCGCTCTTCCAGCGCTTGCGTCTGTTCTGGTGTGTGGTGCTTCACCGTGCGGGGCTCAGGCCCGGCGGCGTGGGAGCTATGATCGTGATCGTGTTCTGTGCTCATCGAGAAAACCTCGGAAGAAAGTAGTCAGTTTTCAGTAGCCAGTAGTCAGCATGTCAAGAACGTGCGGCTTTACGCTTTGCTACTTTTGACTTGGATTTCTTCAACGTTTGCTTTGCCATCGTTATGCTACTTTTCGCTTGTTGTCTCTTCGCTGACCGTTTGGCTGGGGCCACTTTGCGGACTGGCTTCTGGCTCTTATTTGCTCGCGGTTTTGACTTTGTTGTGACTTTCGCTGCCTTTGGGGTTGTGACCTGAGCAGTGGATGGTTCGAGATAATCCTCCCACAGATCGATGTACAAATGGTCCCGCCGCGCCGAGGTTGGCCCCCACAGTTCTCGCGCGCCGAAACAGACATTGTAGAGTGGTTGCGGTTGTTCTCCGCCGCCATGCGCGTTGGTGTCGGGATAGACAAACGTCCCGTGCACGAGGTGAATCACGCCTTGCTTCCCACGAACGTATCGTGGGAGACGTGTGTGTCCGGAGGGATTGAGGTTTTTCGCGCTGACCACGTCGCCAACATGAAAACGCGGCTTCAACCGACCTTCGTGACGGTCACAGGGCGCGCCTTTGGTGACAACATCAGAGATCGCTTCAGGAGGAAGAGGGGGCTCGGCATTGACTGTGGTTGTTTGTGTCACTCCAGTTGCCAATTCTTCTGCTGTGAAAAGACCATGCTCCACCGACAAGGTTTCAAGGGCAGTGAGCCAATGTTCATAGTAGGACGATTCGAGGTAATGGCCCGGGTCCATGCGCTCAATGGCGTGGCGGTACTCGTCAAGGGTTCCTATGCCTCCTAATCCCAGCATTCCCATAGCGAACATCCGTCGTTCCCAAGGGGCATGGAAAATCGGCTCGTTTTCTTCTCGTACGATAGGACCAAAACAGGTCATCCCCCCCATGTCGTGGACACCATTCATGTCTGGTTCTCCTGCAACGTTGTATTCTACGAAAACCAACGGCGAGCCTACCACCGGCCTTTCTGGAGATCAAGTTTCTCAGCTGACCCACTCACTCGTGTGGAGAAAAGATCGTCCCTTTTTTGGGGAGAATGCCTGAGCCGTAATGGTGGGCATGCACCCAAGTAAACTCCGCGCCAAAGAGACACACCTGCGCGCAGTAATAGACCCACAACAAGATGACGATAATCGACCCCGCCGCGCCGTAGGCTGACGCGATACTGCTACGCGCGAGATACCAACCGATGAGGAATTTCCCCAGGGTGAACAGCATTGATGTGACGACCGCACCCACCCAGACATCCCGCCAGGCGATACGGACAGCAGGAACAACTTTGTATGTCACTGCAAAGAGTATCGTGAGCAACACAAACGAAACGAGGAGGTCCATCCATCGCCAATAGGATGCGCTGCTCGGAACTCGCTCGGTGATTGATTGGCTCAACGCTGCCGTGCCCGTGCTGATGACTAATGACAGCAGCAAAAAGAAACCGATTCCCATTACCATAACCAATATCATCAGTTGATCTCGAACCCACCGCAAGAACTGTTGTCCTGGTTCAGGTTTGACGTGCCATATCGCATTAAGGGTGCTTTGCAGTTCACCCAACACGCCAACCGCTCCGAGCAACAGGGTCATCACGCCAATGATGGCAGAGAATCCTCCAGCTTGAGACCGACTGGCACTTTTGACTGTTGCTTGCAGTGCCAGAGCGATCTCCGGTCCAACGATGTGTTGAATTGCGCCGACAATCTGATTCTCAGTGGCCTGAATGCCAAACACGGACCCAGCAATAGCAACAGCGATAATCAGCAGGGGAGCGATGGCAAAGATGGCGTAGAATGCCATTGCCGCACCGCGTTGTCCTGGATTATCGGCATACCATTTGACGAATGTCTCTTTTACTAGTGTCCACATAGTGGGACATTATAATACGTGACATCTCCCCTTGAAGCACAATCCGCGCTAAAAGGAGGGCATAGGGTGATATATTAAAGTTTGTTCAGGACGTTTCCTATAATACTTCTCTGACAGGTGAGAATCAGTTCCGCCGAGGTGAGGATAACCCGATGCTAGGACTTACGCTGCGCAAAGAATTCCAAGGGAAACGTCTGAAAGGGACGGCGATTGAACTCGCCAACGAGAAGAACACAGGGGCAACGCAGGTTCCAGCAGCAGAATTTCTTGAGATTACGTATCCAAGCGGCGATTTACTGAAGTCGCTTGAGGCGGTGGGGCCGGATCAGGGACGTCCTTTGGTGCTCATTGGTGAACGCGGTCAAGGAAAGTCACATCTGATGGCGGCGCTGTATCATGCCTTAACAGATGCGCAGACCACGCAAGGCTGGCTCCAAACCTGGGGAGCTCGGCTTGGCGATGCTAAAATCGTTACTCTCCCGTTGCGTAATGGGATGAAGGTAATTAGCGAGAGCCTTCACCGACAACGCTACAAGTTTTTGTGGGATCTCCTTTTCGACAATCACCCCCGCGGACAGTTCATCCGCGGTAAGTGGGAAGGACTGGGGGAGAAAAAGACTGAGGTTCCACCAGACACCCTGATTATCGAGTTACTGCAAAAGCAGCCCGTGGCCCTCCTGCTCGATGAGTTTCAGACTTGGTTTGATGGCTTAACCAACACGAAGCAATATCCCTGGCGAAATTGGGCGTTCAATTTCATTCAAGTGCTGTCGGAGATCGCCAAAGATCATCCTGAGCTGCTTGTGCTGGTGGTGTCCGTCCGCAATGGCACGACTGACGCCTATCAACAAATTCACCGGGTGAATCCTGTACGCGTAGATTTTAAGGGACCGCACGCGGAACGCGACCGGCGACGCCTCTTGCTGCATCGGCTTTTCGAGAACCGACTCAACGTTGCTCCGAACGACATTGAGCAGCTCATTACCGCCCATATCTCTGAATATTTTCGCCTCGCCGAAGTGCCCCCGGCAGAACATGATCGGAGAAAGCGCGACTTCCTGGAGATGTGGCCCTTTGCGCCGCATTTGATGCAATTGCTCGAAGACCAGGTCTTGGTGGCAACCGATGCACAAGAAACACGCGACCTCATTCGGATCTTAGCTGATCTATTTAAGAGCCGTGGGGAAGCATCACCGATTTTGACAGCGGCGGATTTCCGTCTTGATGATGAAACCAGTGGGATCGCGGCGTTGCTCGATTCAGTGGCGAACCAACATCACGCAGTGCTGCGTGAGAAAGCCCAGCGTAACCTGACCGCCGTGCTTGAAGCAGTTGCGCCCCCAAAGACTATCGTGCCGCATCTAGAGGAAATCGTTGGAGCCTTATGGCTTCGATCGCTTGCGGTGGAGAATTTAGCGGGAGCCGAGCCACGCACGCTACAAATTGACATTACCCGCAATAAACCGATCGATGACAATGCGTTCGAAGTCGAACTGGCGACGATCGTAGACAATAGCTTCAATATTCACCCCAAAGGCTCACGATTAGTCTTTCTGGAGGAAGAAAACCCGCAGGCGAAACTTATGGCCTACGCGCGCAATGATCGCCTGTTCACTGACGGCTCTGATGCCGTTCGGCTTGCCCGTGAAATTCGCTACGTCCTGGGTGGAGATGATGACGTTGCACAGGCTTTTCGTGTGGTCGTCCTGCCTCGGTCCTGGCTGACAGAGCCGTGGGCTGGGCTAGACGAATCTGACCATCCAGACCGTTGGGATGATCGGCTTCCCATTGTCGTGCTTCCTGAAGAGCCGGACAAATTGCACGAGCGTCTGGGTCGCTGGCTCAAGGACCATGTACAGCGTCGGCGCAATACCATCCGTTTTTTGCTTCCACGTCAGGGCAGTGAAAATGCCTATTTCGATCGCAGCCTCCTTATCCTTGCCCGTGCGGTGCTCAAGGCGGAAGAGTGGAGTGGGCAGAGTCGTGAGTACACGAGCCTGAAAAAGAAGTATGAGTCGGAACTTCGCGGCATCATCAAGCTGCGCTTCGAGCGGTTTGCCGTACTAAAAACCTGGAATTTTGCCGATCCCAGCCGTTGTCAATTTCAGGACGAGAATCTCAAGGAGTATGGCAACAAGATCCCGGCAGCCATTGAAGAATGTTTGCTGGACGATGTTTTTGTCCCCGAAGATTTTGAAGCGCTGGTGTTAGCGACGGCACAAAATAACGACTCCGTGGGGAAACTGCTGCGCGAATTACAAGAACCACGTCCAAATGAAGAAGACTGCATTCCGTGGCTGGGCGAGACGATCATGAAGGAGAAAATCATTCGTCTCTGCGCACGGGGAAAAATAGCGATCAATCTCAGAGGCATGGAGTACCTGCAACTTGCGCCAGGGGAAGATCAGGAAAGCGCCTGGCGACGGATGCGCGGACGCCTTGGCACCGGCAAACACCTCGATGAAACCTATGTCCTCCTGCCTCAGGCTGTTCCGCAAACCCTCGATGTCAATAAAGAACCTGTTGTGTCGGAAGGCCCTCCCGTGCAAGCGCCATCTAGCGAGCCTATTCTTCCTCTCGGAACCAATGGCGGAACTCAGCCAGCAGGCGGAGACTCCTCGCCCCTCGCAGGCGGTACTCCTTCGGGAAGCACGCTTTTCGGTGGTACGCCCGCTGCGAAATCCTCTGCACTTTCCACTCCTGCGACATCCGGACTCAATTTGATTGGCAAGTTGGAAGGGTGGGGAATTGGTCCCGCCACCTCGCTAAAGGAAGTGACGCTCAAAGTCAGTGCGGCGAGCGGCGCTCAGCTGCAGAAGCTGATTCGCAGCCTCCCTGACGGTATGACGTATGAGTTGAGCCTGCAAAAGGAGGAAGACTAATGGCGTTGCCGCTTCCTCTTTTCCGGAAGTTTGCACAGAGTGCTCCCGCCGAGGCATGGGCGGCGATTTTCGAGTATGTGTGGCAGGTGTGTTCGCCGACGCTCTCTCCAGCGACGGCGGCCAGCGAAGTGACGCGGCGTGATCGTCACATGGCCGCACTCGATCTGTTTCTTGCCACAACGGGGTGGGATCTCTGGTCTTCGTTTGAAGCAAGCGTTGAGCACACTGCTGACGCACTCGCCAAATGGTGGAACGCATACAACAACGGACGTGCGGTGCTTATCCTCGACGCATTGTCTCTTCGGGAAGCGCCCTGGCTTTTGCACCGCGCGCAGGAGCGTGGCTACACAATTCATACGGCAAAGGCGACAGCGGCAGAGCTCCCCGCTGACACCACGCCATTTGCGAAAGCGCTGGGGTTCAATCAACGATCGTCGCTAGAGAATAATGGGGCAGGGGCCACCCACCGGCTATCTGGAGCAAAAACTGATTGTGTGGGGATGCCGTGGGCGGACTGCGCAACGCTGATTGGTGCCGAACCCCACTGGGTGCTATGGCATCATTGGCCGGACAATAGAATTCACGATTTGTCCGTCGCCGGGAAAGGCATCGAAACCTTGACGCAGGAAGTGGCGACGCAAATGACGGATGAGGCCTTTTGGTTGCTGATAGAGAAGCTGACCACAGGCCGTCGTCTCGTCATCACGTCTGATCATGGCTACGCCGCAAGCGGTTTGTTTCCCGACACGGTGGAAGATCAAGCCAAGTATCTCAGAGAACGTTTTAAGAGCGGACGCTGGTCGCCTGCCATTGACGATGGCTCGTCCTGGGTTCCTCCAGTTGACCTGACCATCGCTTCACGTCATGGCCGCAATGGCTACGTACTGGGACGGCGCAAGTGGAAGAGTCAGGGAGGCTATCCCACGCTGACCCATGGTGGACTCTCGGTCCTGGAAGTAGCGGTGCCGTTTATCGAACTCTCGCGAATGGGGTAGGGGTGAGCATGGCGAAAGCAGCGACAAAGAATGGAACCAAAGCCGAAGATATCGCGGAGCAAATCGCTCGCGCCGTTGGCGCCGGCAAAACGGTTGCGGTTGAAACAGTTGATTTTGCCGATCCACAACGGCCCAAGACCTGTCTGGAAGTTGACTTCCCGATTCTTCCCATCAACCAGATCGCAACGATTGAAGGAAATGCGGGCAAGCCCATCTACCAAATGTCAAAATGGTGGGCGCGCCGGCGATCGAGCGTGTTCCGTTCCTTGCTCCTTGCCGCGAGTATGAAAGCGCCGGAAGACGCCGCGCTGGCCGACAAAGCCGTGTGGGATGTCTACTACGCCAATCATCAAAAAAAGGGAGCGTTGCGTCACCTGAAGGTCGCCGACATCTTCATGGGTGGAGGGACGACCATCGTCGAAGGCTCCCGTCTCGGCATGCAAATGCTGGGCGTGGACTTGAACCCTGTCGCCTGGTTTGTGGTTAGGAACGAAATGGCGAAGGTGGAGGTGGAGGAAGTACGGTCACTTCTCGCTGACATCGAAGCCGAGGTCAAACCGCAGATCATGCCTTTCTATGCGTGTGATTGCCCCCGTGGCCACAAGGGAACCTGGACGCACGCGCCAACTGGGAAAGTGATGGGAGAAGACTTCAATCCCCTTTCGCTGACCCCTGAGGAACGGAAGGCGTATCGCTATGAAGGGCCAGAGAGCATTTATGTCTTCTGGGCGAAACACGGCCCTTGTCAGGTCACTGGATGCGGTCACAGGACGCCGATTATGTCGAGCCCAGTGATGGCGGTGAAGACGCTGTCGGTAAAAGCTTGGGAGAATCACCGTTGTCCTGACTGTCGAGGCTATTTTGACATCGAAGAGGCCGAAGCTCGTATGGCTCCTGGGGCGCCATTGGTGGTAGCAGAAGGTGAAAAGCCGTACGCGATTCTGGAAAAAGGCTACCTGGTGAAATGTCCGCATTGTGGATGGCAAGACCACGTAAAACTCGGCAAAGGAAAGAACAAGAAGATTGAGTTGACACTGTTAGTGCATCCCCAATGGCTGGCAGGTTCGCCAAAAGTAGGACCAGACGGTCAAGAATACGGCGGCAGCGCGACGGACACTCCCGAAGCTACAGCTGCATGGAATCGCGAGCGAGCCAGTAAGATGAGACTGCTGGAGGTGCGTGGCGCTCTTCCTGAGAAAGTCACCTGTCCTGAGACGGGAATAACCTTCGAGACCGAGAAGGGGACAGTGCCACGGAAATCCAACTATGCCTGCGGAGCTTGCGGTACAGTACAGGATATTCTGGGGACAGTGAGGGCTACAAAGAAAACCGGACCTGTCGCTGCTTATGCCATTCAGGGATACTGCCCAACCTGTGATCGCGAAAAGAAGCCGTATGGTGGGCGTTTCTTCGCTCCAGTGACAGATTCATCTCCCTTCGATGCTGCAACACGTGAATGGGATCTCCGTCAAGAAGCAGATCTCGCTGCTTACTGGCCGCGCAGCACAGTTCCCTTCGGTTTCATGACCTCAATGAATAACGGAGGGATACCCAATCATGGCTTCACCCACTGGTGGACGATGTTTAATCCGCGGCAGCTTCTCGTCCATACACAGCTTCTTCGAGCTGTTACAACGCTTGGAGGGGATCGCTACAGATGGGAAACACGTGAGTTTATTCTTGGTGCTTTCCAACAATATCTCCGTAACCAGAGCTTGTTTACACTTTGGAATATCCAAGCCGATAAGTTGGAGCCCATGTTCGCAAATAACAACTACCACCCAAAGTCCAATATGGTGGAAAACTGTGTTTTCCCTGACCTTGGTCGTGGGAACTGGCAGTCATGTTACGAATCCTTATTCGAGACGATTTCTTGGGTGCAGGACCCTTGGGAATTGATCAGTAATGAGCGTCTTGCTCACAGCTCAACAAAACTAGCCGAGAGTCTTTCCGGTAAAAGTGAAAAAGTACAGTGTTGGGATCCTCTCATAAATGAGGCTACCTTGTTATGCAGCTCAGCTACCGATCTCTCTTCCATTCAGCCCGGAACTTACGACCTTGTCATTACCGATCCACCTTTTGGTGGTCTTCTGCACTACTCGGAGCTTGCTGACTTCTTCTACGTTTGGCTTCGGCTGGTTCTGAAAGATCGCTATCCAGAATATTTCAGCGCAGAGTACACGCCGAAGGCTCTTGAAGCGGTCTCCAATCGTGCCCGTCAACCAGAAGATCCAGAAGGATTTTACAAGCGCTTGCTAACGGAGTGCTGGCGTGAAGCGCACCGGACTTTGAAACTTGGCGGCATTCTCGCGTTCACGTTCCATCATAGTGAGGACGAGCCGTGGATTGCTGTGCTCGAAAGTTTGTTTGAAGCAGGGTTCTACTTGGAAGCGGCCTATCCCATTCGTAGTGATGAAACCAAAGGAGAAGGAGCGAAACCCGGAACCTTTGGATCACAGAAGATTGAGTACGATATTGTCCATGTGTGTAGAAAGCGTGTGGAAGAACCGAAGCCGGTGAGTTGGGGACGCATGCGGCGCGAGGTGCTCCAGGATGTCAGACACTTACAAACGCTGCTTGAGCATCACGCGAAGGCAGGACTGCCAGCAGCTGACTTGCAAGTCATTAGACGAGGCAAAGCGCTGGAATACTATTCACGTCACTATGGAAAAGTGTACGTAGATGAGGATCGAGAAGTCACCGTGCGTGATGCTCTTTTGGGCATTAACCAACTCCTTGATGAAGAATCAGGGAAATCCGCCGAGCCTCCGCCAATCACAGCCGAGCCGTTTACACGGCAGTTTCTGCGTATCTTTGACGGGCGGACCGAACAACCACGAGATCAACTACAGAAATACCTGCGCGGAACTGGAATTGCCCCGCAAGAGTTTGAGGAGCGAGGGTGGTGTCGTGATGAAAAAAAGATTTGCTCCCTTGTCCCACCACTGGAAATTGCCCATTCCTGGCTTGGTCGGCACCGACGCAATATGGTGAGTGATTACGATCAGGCGATGTTCCTGATCGGAGCTTGCATTGACGGAAGCGGCATCAATGCGTCAGACACCTTGAATAATGACAACTTTCGACCGCATCCGGCACTGCGTGCGCTCTTGGAATGGCATACCCGCCGGGCAGCGACCGCAGAGGTGAGAAACGCCGCGATCCGTGCACTGACTATTCTGCAGCGGTGGGAGAGTTCCCATCAAGCACAGGTGCAACAACTCTCATTCTTTAATGAGGCGTAAAGCGTCATGCGTTTGCTACAGGATACAAGCTGGACGCGACGTGGTTCCGCCTTGTTATGGGGTGGAGACGCGCTGTTGGACATCGCTGATCCAACCGAAGTGCTATCCATGCGTCAATTCTTTGCTCTTGCTGGAGGATGGCCGGAAGACCTACCAAGCGGGAAGGGGAACACGCTCGTCGTGGCTGGTCTTGAAGGGTGCCTTGATGCGCTGACTCCGGATGACGCTGAGGTATGGATTGAGCACGATCTCAAACCGTGCATGCTCAATTTTCAAGAAGAGTATCAAGGGCAAGCCGGGTTGGTGTTTTGGCTACCCACGGGACGGCAGCGGATTCACATGGTGCGCGCTACCGACGCCTATTTCTGGCACTGTAGCCCTCCGTTTTCCGGACGCACGGTAGCGCTGGGACAACGGCTCTGGGGAGGGGCTGAAGCTGACGTGGGGCGTATTATCGACCAACGAGAGAAAAACCAAGACATTGATGGACCAGCCTGGATCGGCTTGCATCACCCAAGGATCTCGTAATGGCTGATCCCGCAACGCTCTCACCTGGTCTCCGGGTGACGCACGTCGATTTTGGTGAGGGAATTGTCGTTGACGCCCCACGTGACGGCTACGTGCGGGTGTTTTTCAGTAGTGGAGAACGACAGGTTCCACAATCCTCCCTTCAGCCAGGATTGTCGCATGCCGAGCAAATCCTCAACGGCGTAGCTGGAACGGCGGAACGGCTGCAGAAAGCGTGGCTGACGTATGAAGCGTATGCGCTCCCCCTCATGGAGAGTGGGGCCGCACTGACGGCTGCGAAGGTTGATCTTTTACCACATCAAGTCGTCCTCACCCACCGGATCGCGACCGCTTCGCCGCGCCGCTTTCTCATTGCTGATGAGGTAGGACTCGGGAAAACCATAGAGACCGCACTCCTCCTACGAGAACTTGCCAGCCGTGGCGAACTGCGACGCGCGCTCATGGTTGTTCCGGCTGGTTTGGTCAATAACTGGCATCGCGAACTGAACGAGGTCTTCCACCTCGACTTTGAAGTGTTCGGTAGCGAGGGAGATGTCACCGACCGCAAGTCAAACGCCTTTGCCAAGCATGACCGGCTTATTGCCAGTATCGATACCCTAAAGCGTCGCACCCGAGTTCGTAAGCTGCTCGATGCCCCCATATGGGATCTGGTGGTGTTTGACGAGGCGCATCATCTGACTGCCTATCGCAGCGGGAACAAGATCCACAAGACGGAGAACTATAAGCTGGCGGAAGCGCTCAAAGGCCACTCCAGAGACCTCCTTTTACTCTCGGCGACTCCACATCAGGGCGAGCATTTTCGCTTCTGGATGCTGATTCAGCTCTTAAACCCGACGCTCTTCAGAGGTCCAGAAGACATGGTCGAAAACCGCCATCGCCTCAACGTTGTGGTCTTCCGCCGCACGAAGGCGGATGCCTGTCGTCCCGATGGATCATCACTCTTTGCGCGTCGCTGGGTGCATACGGAATCGTTTGTCATGTCGGACGAGGAGCGCCGATTCTACGAGGAGCTGCGAGCGTACCTGGAAGACGGTTTTGCTCTAGCGAAAAACCAAGGGAATCAAGGCCGCGCGCTTGGTTTCGTCATGACGATTTTTCAGAAAATTGCCGCATCCAGCTTTGCCGCCGTGCGCCGCACCCTGCGACGACGGCTGTTAATGCTGACGCTCTTTGAAGCGATCCTTCGGGATCGGGATTTGGATATTGAAGGGCGTGAGACTCTGTACAAAGAGGCGAAGCAACTCATTCGCGAAGAATGGGACTTTGATGACACGCCAATAGGCCGCAGTCAGGTGGACCGAGTGCTGGCTGACTTAAAGCTGCGTATCGTGAAGCGTCTTGATGAGGACGAACTGGAACGCGCTTCCGATCCGTATGCAACCGAATTTGCCGCAGCCCATGCCGAGGAAGTTGCCGCTTCCACAGTGAGCTTGGCGCTGCCTGAGGAACGTTTCCGCATTCGTGACCTACTGACTACAGCGCCAGAGAGCAGAGAAACGAAAGTGGAAAAACTTCTGCTCGCGTTGGGAACGTTATGGCGAGAGAATCCACAGGAGAAAGTGGTGATTTTTGCCACTTACCTTGGCACGGTGGAACTCCTGGGCAGAGAGATAGAAGCAGCTTATCCGGGACAAGGCGTGGTCGTGCTGCGCGGAGGAGACCACGGGGCAAAGCTGGCGGCTGAGCGTCGGTTCCGGCAGCACGATGGGCCAAAAGTGCTTGTCTGTACTGCGGCTGGACGAGAGGGAATTAACCTTCAATTTGCAAGGATTCTGTTTAACTTTGATCTGCCGTGGAATCCCATGGACGTGGAGCAGCGCATTGGGCGGATTCATCGCTATGGGCAAGTACACACCGCCCAGGTCTACAACCTGGTGCTCTCTGATACGATCGAAGGACGCATTTTCCTTTTGCTGAACGATAAGTTGCTTGAGATCGCCAAAACGCTGGGCAAAGCCGACGAGAAGGGAGACATCGCCGAAGATTTTCGCGCTCAGATTCTTGGACAACTCTCGGAGCGGCTGAGCTACGACCAACTGTACCGAGATGCCCTCTCTGATCCCGAACTACGCCGCACGCAGTTAGAGTTAGAGGCGGCGCTCGGTAACGCGACCGAAGCACGAAAGGTCGTCTTTGAGTTATTTCAGGATCTGGAAGGTTTTCGCCTCGAAGACTACCAGCCGTTCGCCGACGTCACCGCAGATATAGACCGTTTAGTGCAGTTTCTTAGCGTCGCGGTTGGATATCGAGGGCGGCGTGTTGTACGCGTGGCCGAGGACATCTTCGAGCTTCAAGGAACCAATGGAGAGGTCATCAACCGCTTCACAACCAAGCGAGAGATAGCGCGCGAGCGCACAGATTTGGATCTCGTGGGGCTTGATCATCCGCTAGTTGATGAAGAGCTACGCTTGTGGCGCAGTCTCCCGCCACAAGATATTGGCGTCGTTGTCGAAGGGGATAGCGGTGAATCCGGAGTGCTCTCCTGGTGGCTCATTGAGAGCCAGGGCAAGGGCGGTGAGCAGCGAATACGGCTCCAGCCCCTTGCCATTCGCTCCGACGGCACACGCATGCCAAGATTAGAGCGGCTCGGAGAAGCCGTACTGAGTTATCCGCCAGCCTCTCCCGCGCTAAACACCAGTGAGCGGGTGCGAATTTTAAGAGACTATCTTGAACCTATGCTTTCCCGCGAGTTGCAGCATTCCGGAGTTGTCAAAGATGGAGAGGGGTTTTCAACGCGTTTGATTGGATGGGTTGAAGTCCAACGACGTGCAGTGCGTGAATCGAGTGTGTGGCAGTCTTCGGCATTAGTCCGGAGCCGATAGTCGTCGATCGGTTTTGTTGACCAGCATATAGGCCTGAACTCTAGACAAGGAACGGCGTCATTGTGATCGTGTAAAGGCAGCATAAATCATCATCTTGACCATCTTGCGAGTTGCGTTGATGAAAATCCACTCTGTTTCGCTCCGAGGTTTTCGTTGTTTCGGTGATACATTAACAACAGTAAACTTATCGGAAGGCATCACAACGCTGGTAGGAGCGAACGGCTCGGGCAAAACCGCATTCCTTGAAGCGTTAGCGCGGGTATTTGGCGTTACCCGTGAGCAACGCACCGTCCGCAGGAGCGATTTCTACGCAGACCCCAATAAATCCTCCGATAATATCCAGTCTGCAGAACTCTCTGTTGATATTCGTCTCTCTTTCCCAGAACTGGTTGATCCTGACTGTCCCCCGGATGCTGTTGCGCCCTGCTTTCGCCATATGGTGGTAGCAGAACCGGGAGGCAATCCGATCTGCCGAATCCGCCTTGAAGCAACGTGGTCAGATGACGGAACAATCGACGGAGAGATTGAACAGAAGCTCTGGTGGGTGGTGTCTATGGAAGAAACGCCTAAAGAGGAACATAAAAAGCCTCTTGAAGGTCATGAGCGTGGACTGATTCAGGTGCATTACGTGCCAGCCACGCGCGATGCTTCTACTCAACTTACGAATGCAACAGGAGCTATGGCCGGGCGCTTACTGAGAGCCGTCGCATGGTCCCAGGCCACAAAACAGACTGTGCAAGACGCTTCGCAGAAAATTCGGGAAGCATTTGGCAATGAGAAAGCGATTCAAGCCATCAATACGGCGCTCAAAGACAGGTGGAAAGATTTACATGATGCGGTAATCGACTCAGAGCCTGAGTTGCAAATCATAGGGCGGCAGTTCGAAGAAGCCGTGCGCCGCGTCAATGCGATGTTTCGTCCGACTGAAACAGGAGGCGAGAGGGAATACGACGCTCTGAGCGATGGCCAGAAGTCTTTATTTTATTTTTCGCTGGTGGCGGCGACCTTTGATATTGAGCAAAAGCTCTTCGAGGCAAAAAAAGTCCATAGTCCTGCAAGCCCTGTTTCATCTGGGAAGGAAGAAAACACCCCACCGGAGGAGGTGGATGATAAAGGATTCCGTCGTGATTTGCTTCAAGTGCCGTCCTTAACCGTTTTCGCGATTGAAGAACCAGAGAACCATCTTGCTCCTTATTTTCTCGCTCGGATCGTGAAACAAGTCCGGTCTATCACGCAAACTCACAGGGGACAGGCAATATTCACAAGTCACTCCCCTGCAATCCTTGGAAGGATCGAGCCGGAAGAGGTTCGGCACTTTCGCTTGAACTCTACGAGCCGAACTGCGATTGTGCGGGAAATCAGCCTTCCTACCGAAGCGGAGGAAGCTGCTAAATATGTGCGAGAAGCAGTTATTGCATATCCTGAACTCTATTTCGCTCGTTTCGTCATTCTTGCTGAAGGGGACTCTGAACAGGTCGTACTCCCTCGGCTCGCCGCAGCGCTAGATTTAGACATCGACCGTGCGTTTGTCTCCATCACCCCGCTAGGGGGCCGGCATGTTAATTACTTCTGGCGATTATTGACCGATCTTTGTATCCCCTACGTAACACTTCTTGACTTAGATCTTGGACGACAAGGAGGAGGATGGGAACGTATAAAATATGCGTGCCGACAATTGCTTACTATCGGCGTGGACAAAAGTCAGCTGCTACAGGTTCAAGACAGAGATGGAGGCTGCCGCACTCTTTCTGACAAAGAGTTGGAGGAAATGAACACATGGGACATACATGAGCGAGAATGCCTTGAAGGATGGATCAATTCTCTTGAAAATTACGGTGTCTTTTTTTCCAGTCCTATCGATTTAGATATGTCAATGCTTTCATGTTTTCCGGAGGCGTACAAAAAAGTTGCTCCTGCTGATGGTGGGCCAAGAATTCCCAAACTCAAAGATCCCAAATATCAAGACGCTATCGAGAATGCTGCAGCGTCCGTACTCGGTGAAAACCCAAAACTCTCTTTATTCCCCAAGGAATTGGCAGAGTTCTTCCCATGGTATCGCTATCTCTTCTTGAATAAGGGGAAGCCAGGGACGCATCTGATGGCGCTGTCTCATCTTGACAGCAAAGCACTTGCGGCTGATTCTCCCGCAGTGCTGAAAAGGCTTCTTCAGCACGTTCATAGCCACATCAAGCCAGACGCAGTATAGGAGTCTTTCATCTCTCATGCGCCCTAGCGAGTGGACACCGATAGGAGTTGAGGATCTTGAACCGCAGGCGCTTGAAGTTGTGCGTTCAAGCACTCATCGTTCAGTCATTGCCGGCCCAGGCTCCGGCAAAACTGAGCTACTCGCTCAAAGGGCATGCTATCTGCTGCAGACAGGACTTTGCCCATCGCCACGACGTATCCTTGCCATCAGTTTTAAGAAAGATGCGGCAAAAAATCTGAAAGACCGAGTGGTTCGGCGATGTCGTCGAGAGGATGCCCTTCGTTTCGACTCGTTGACCTTCGATGCGTTTTCAAAAGGTTTGCTAGACAGATTCTTTCAAGCATTGCCAGAAATTTGGCGGCCGACCTCAGAGTACGAGATCTATACTCCTACTAATTCCACAATTTCAGAATTCTTTAATACCTTGATCCAGCTTGAGACTGCCAATACTGCCAAAACGGCGATACGAGCTTTTCCGCAGCGGAGTTTTATGAAAACTCGCGTTTTGGGAATGCCTCTCCCGTCAGAGGAAATAGATGCAACGGACATCGGTTCGAGCGCCGCAAGGAAGTGGTGGGACGGTGACTTGCGGGGACGCGCACTGTCTAGACTGTCTTTCCCAATGATCGGACGTCTTGCTGAACTCCTGCTGAGAGTCAATCCTCAGATTTTGAGAGCAATTCGATCAACCTACGCTTACGTGTTCATGGATGAATTTCAGGACACTACGCATGTACAATATGACCTTGTAAAAACCGCCTTTCTGGAATCCCACACGATCTTGACCGCCGTTGGCGACAATAAACAGCAGATCATGCGCTGGGCGATGGCGCTCGATGATTCTTTCGGGGCATTTGAAAAAGATTTCAAGGCCAAACGCGTATCCCTGATTCGTAACTACCGCTCCTCGCCTGAACTTGTTCGTATACAGCATGCTATTGCTCTTCTTGTCGATCCTCATTCCAAGCATGCCGAGGCTGTCAATCACGTAGAATTCTCAGGCGATGCTTGTGCGATTTTAGAGTTCGAAACGCCGGAGGCAGAGGCGCGTTATCTTGCCGACGCCGTTTTATCCAGCATTCAAGAGAACCAGCTTACTCCTCGCGATTTTGCTTTGCTTGTGAAACAGCAACCTAGTAATTACGCCCCTCTTTTGGCAAAGGCCTTCAGAGAACGAGGACTAAAAATACGAGTCGAAGCAGAGCTACAAGACATACTCACTGAGCCTCTCTCTGTTATGCTTATAGCCTTTCTTCGAGCCGGGATGAGAGAGCATGCCGGCGTTGCTTGGTCCGATTGCTGCGAGGTTCTTGCTCGATGTCACGGTATTGACTTAAGTGACCAATCAGATGGGCGAGAACTGCAAAAAGATCTCGATCGATTTCTCTTGCTGCTGCAAAAAAAAATGAGAGAGCCCGCCAAGAACGAAAAGGACGTAAGGGCATTATTGCAAATGATCATCAAGTTTCTTGGCCTTGAGCGAATCAAGCTTATTTATCCCGAATATCGGCAAGGGCAATGGCTTGAAGAACTGTTGGAACAGGTGGTCAAATACCTGACCAAAAGCTGTACAGCCACCAGCAATTGGGAATCCGCATTGGCTGACTTTGAAGGTCTGGACACCATCCCGATCATGACTATCCACAAAAGTAAGGGCTTAGAGTATCACACCATAGTTTTCGTCGGACTCGATGACGCTGCGTGGTGGAGTTTTCGGACCCAACCGGAAGAATCTCGCTCCGCTTTCTTCGTCGCGTTTTCTCGGGCGAAGCAACGCATCCTTTTTACTTATTGTGAGGAACGTGGAAGAAGAAAAGATATTGCTTCTCTCTATGAGGTTTTGCAAACCGCAGGTGTCAGGACACAGGCTCTTGAATGACGAAGTGCACCGCAGTACGTGTCTTTTGCAGCGTTTGCCGGAATATCGCTAAAATTGGTCAAATATGGAGTAAGACATGTCTGAGCAAGAATATTCCTTCCTGCGGAACTCACCAATGGTGAACGAATTTGGAAAAGCCTCTCGCTTCATCGAGGTTTTGCGGCAGTGTAAGCAAGAACTCAAAGAGCGCTATAAGGTCAAATCTTTGGGGATATTCGGCTCGTACGTGCGCAACGAACAGAAAAAGGGGAGCGATTTGGATATCCTCGTAGAGTTTGATGAGCCGCCAAGTCTTCTGCGGTTTCTCCAGCTTGAGCACTATCTCAGCGACCTCCTCGGTGTCAGGGTAGATCTGGTGATGAAGGACGTCCTCAAACCCGCTATCGGCAGGCGGATTTTAAGTGAGGTAGTTTCCGTATGAAGCCGCGCCGACGAGAGTTTGCGGACTACCTAGCCGCTCTCGTGTGTTCGGAGTATCAAAGAACATAATGACAGCCTCTTTCTTTAGCGGATTCTCACCTCGCCTGTTTGCCCATCGCGGCGCGAGTGGAGAAGCACCGGAAAATACTCTGGCGGCGTTTCGCCGCGCGGTTGCACTAGGGATCGAGTATATCGAGCTGGATGTTCACTTGAGCCGTGACGGTCACGTCGTCGTCATTCATGATGCGACTCTAGAGAGGACCACGAATGGCTCTGGGAGAGTGCAAGAACAGATCCTCGCTCAGCTACAACAGTGGGATGCCGGCTATCGGTTTTCACCCGATGGCGGTCAGACCTTTCCCTTCCGTGCGACGGGGATCACTGTTCCGACTCTCGCTGAAGTATTCCAGCAGTGCCCGGGTGTGAAGTTTACCGTCGAGATCAAACCGCAAGAGCCGGGAATCGAAGAACACGTGATTGCGGTAGTGCGCGCGTGCGAACGTGAGGCTGATGTGATTCTGGCCTCAGAGCATGATCGCGTATTACAGCGGGTACGGGGGCTCGCCCCAGACCTTGCTACTAGCTTTGCCTACGGTGAGGTGCTTGACTTCATCCGGCGTGTGACTACAGGACAACTGGTGGACTACCGTCCGCCTGGGCATGCGCTCCAAATTCCGCCGGAGTTTCAAGGAGTGCCGCTGGTGACCGAACAAACGCTCGCCGTCGCACATGAGTGTGGTTGTGAGATGCATGTGTGGACGATCAACGATGCACGCGAGATGGTGCGGTTACTTGACCTGGGTGTTGACGGGGTGATGTCAGATTTTCCGGGAGTGTTGCTCGAAGTCGCCCGCCGAAGGTGAGACCAAATTGCCCTTTCGCGTCGCAATCACCTTTGACAAACGTTCGGACTCTCTGTAACAATCCGGCACTACGCGGACCACGCGGAACTATGTCTCCCCAACTGGATATGCGTTGCTGAGCGTTCTTCCATGATCGAGCACCCTCTTCTGCATACCACCATGCTTACCTGCCATCCTGAGACAGGCAGTCAGGTCGTGCACGAGATCAACGTACAGGTGCGTTGGCTGCAAGATGATGCGCTTGCACTCATCTACACTCTCATGGGTGACTGTGCTCGCCTACGGATTCCATCACCTCGTCTACCAGTCAAAGTCGATGGCCTCTGGCGGCATACATGCTTTGAAGCGTTTGTCTCCGTACAGGGCAACTCGGCGTACGGGGAGTTTAATTTTTCTCCTTCAGGCGAGTGGGCAGTGTATCACTTTCGTGGGTATCGCGACCGCTTGCCACTTGAGGAGGAAGAGCCCGCACCACAGACCCTCACACGCAGGGAAGAGAAGCGCCTTGAACTCGAGGCCCGCGTTCATCTCTCGCATCCGTTACTGACACAGCCGCTACGTTTGGCGTTGTCCGCAGTAATTGAAGATGACGTTGGCACGTTGTCCTACTGGGCACTCAAACACCCGCCAGGCAAGCCGGATTTCCATCATCCTGAGGCATTTGCGCTGAAGATCGCGCCGCTGTATGGAACAGCCACAAGATAGGGAGAACCAATGAAGCTCGGAATCGATCGTCTACTGGACGAGCCTGCGCTGCGAAAACCTTTGGCGGGTCGCCGGGTCGCGTTACTTGCTCACCCCGCTTCAGTGACGCGTGATCTGGTGCACTCTCTCGATGCGCTCGCAGCACTCACAGATATGCAGATCGTTGCCGCCTTCGGCCCACAACACGGGCTCCGAGGCGATAAGCAAGATAATATGATCGAATCGCCAGACTTTAACGACCCCGTACATAAGATTCCGGTCTTCAGTCTTTATGGCGAAGTGCGCTGTCCCACGGCGGCGATGATGGACTGCTTCGATGTTTTGCTTGTCGATCTCCAGGACGTCGGTTGTCGCATCTACACCTTTATCACGACTCTGCGGTACGTTCTCGAGGCGGCGGCGAAGCACGGCAAGGCAGTGTGGATACTTGACCGGCCCAATCCGACGGGGCGTCCTGTAGAAGGGCTGCGACTGCAACCGGGGTGGGAGAGCTTTGTTGGTGCAGGAGCGCTCCCTATGCGGCATGGTCTCACCCTGGGTGAACTCGCCCGCTGGTTTGTGCAGACGTTGCACTTGGAGGTCGAATACGAAGTCATCAAAATGGATGGCTGGAATCCTACGAGTGCACCAGGCTATGGCTGGCCGCTCGGCGAACGCACCTGGGTGAACCCGAGTCCGAACGCCGCCAATCTATGGATGGCACGCTGCTACGCCGGAACGGTCATGCTGGAAGGCACGACGCTGTCCGAGGGGCGTGGGACAACACATCCATTAGAACTCTTCGGCGCGCCAGACCTTGCTCCTCGTACGCTCCTGGCAAAGATGGAATCCCTTGCTCCTCACTGGCTACATGGGTGTCGGCTGAGAGAATGTTGGTTTGAGCCAACGTTTCACAAACATGCAGGCAAGCTGTGTGCAGGGATACAGATTCACGTCGATGATCCGCACTACGATCACGATGCTTTTCGACCCTGGCGTTTATTAGCTCTGGCGTTCAAATCCTTACGAGTGCTCCGCCCAGATTTTGCTCTCTGGCGTGACTTCCCTTATGAGTACGAACACGACCGGCTTGCCATCGACGTGATTAACGGCAGTCCATTGCTGCGTGAATGGGTGGACGATCCCGCTGCCACACCTACCAACCTCGACACTCTTGCTACAAGAGACGAGGCTGCCTGGCGTAATGAGCGCGAGTCGGTGCTGCTGTATCGCTGACGCCAGCGTCTATACTGCCCATGGGCACCAAGTGCGTTTTTTATACATCAAACAAGGAAGGAAAGGTGCTTTGGTCACCTTGCCCAAACGTACTATCCGCTGCAATCCACTTCTTGTGTTCAGCTCGTATAAAAATACAAGAATAAGAAAAGCGAGCTTGTCGTGCTAACGAGTTCTCAACAGACTCTTTCTCGCTGGATCACACCTCCAGTCCTCATCACGTTTCTCGGTCTTTTAATCCAGCCCCAGTTCGCTGCGCTCTATCACACACACCGCGGTGGTGACCATGTCCATGTTCACGTGCAGCCGCACGTATCGCAGGCAAATCCTCATGAACATCCTCACCACCATGGACACTCTCATCACCACCCCCACCAATATCATCAGCATTCTCATACTGACGGTTTCACCCCCATCCACCGACAAACAGACCATTCCCCCTCTTTTCATACCACTCCCACCTACCGCCCCGCGCCTGTTCACAGCAATGGCCACTGGCACACTTCCATTACACTCCACCAGACCACTCTCGCTTCAGCGCCCCCGAGTTCACCTGGGCTTTGCATACAACTGCTGACGCCTGAAGAGCATACCTTCCCTGCCCTCTCGCCACCGCAGTATTGTCAGCCGCGCGCTCCCCCATTCTCTCGCTGAAAACAGCTGAGGTAGGGGCTCCCTACTCAGCTCATCACCATTTTTTCCAACTTCCGCTGCGAAAGCCAGAAGGAGCACTGCCCCGAAGGGAGAGGTGTGTCTTCTTCAGGCGAGCGCCAGAGAAAGGAGCGAACCATGAGCAGAGGATGGATTTTTATGCTTATTTCCCTACTCACTGCAGGTGTGGTGCAGGCGCAAGAGAGTTCGACTGATCCAAGAACTTCGACAGCGGCACCAGCCCTAGCCCCACAAGATGAAGACATCACCGAGCAGACAGAAGAAGCAACCACCCAACTCCCTCAGATCACCGTTACCGAACGCCGCCCGGTGAGCGCTGCAACAGAACAGCAGATCCTTGAACGCGATTTTGAACTCCGCCCGCACACCACTACCGCAGAAATCGTCAATAACCTTCCCGGCGTCATTGCCGGGCAGCATGCTGGCGGCGGGAAGGCAATGCAATACTTTCTCCGTGGCTTCGACAATGACCACGGCACAGATATCGCTATCTCCGTCGATGGCGTCCCTGTCAACATGGTGAGTCACGCACACGGACAGGGCTACGCTGATCTGAACTTCCTCATTCCTGAGGTTGTCGATTATGTCGACTTTTCCAAAGGTCCTTACTTTGCCGATCAGGGCGACTTTGCCAACTCGGGTGCAGTCAATTTCATTACTAAAGAGGACTCTGCCCAGAACTCGCTTCAGGCACTTGGTGGGTTCTTCAATACTATGCGCTATACCGGTATTTTGTCGCCGAAGATCGGTCCGGTACAAACCCTTGTTGCCAACGAGGTCTACTTCTCAGACGGTCCTTTCAACCACCCTGACCATTTCACCAAGTATAATTTCTTCGGTAAATTCATGCTCAAACCCTCTGCCACCTCTCAACTCAGCCTGTGGACCTCGCTGTACACTGGAGACTGGGATGCTTCTGGACAAATTCCCCTTCGTGAAATCAGTAGTGGACAGTTGAGCCGCTTCGGCTCGCTTGATCCCAGTGAAGGAGGTCGGTCTGACCGCCAGAATGTCAACCTCATTTATACGGCGAATCCACGTCCGGAGGAGAAATGGTTTGCCCAATTGTATGTTAGCCGCTATCACTTACGGCTCTATTCCAACTTTACCTTCTATCGCTTCGATACGACCCATGGTGACGGGATCGAACAGCTCGATACACGGATGCTGTTTGGCGGCCGCCTGCGATATGATCGCTATTGGACCTGGGCTTCGCTGCCGATCCAGAGCACGTTTGGCATTGAAACGCGCAACGATGATGCCGATGTTGGCCTCTTTCATCAAGAGAAGCGCCAACGTCTAAGCACCATGACAAAAACCAGCATCTGGGAAAACTCGTACAGCGGCTACATGCAGCATGAGATGTTCTTGCGTGATTGGCTCCGTTTTATCGTAGGCTTGCGCGGCGATGTCTTTCTCTTCGACGTGGATAATCGCCTTCCTCCCAATTCTCCTGATGGCATCTTTATCCAGGGAGATACGTCCGACGGGATGGCCAGTCCCAAAGCTACTCTCATTGTGTCACCTTTCGTGAATAACGCTGACTCTCTGTGGCGGAACACCGACTTTTTTCTCAACTTTGGCATGGGTTTTCACTCGAACGATGCCCGCGATGCGGTGCAACCAGGCGCAACACCGCTCTCCCGTTCAACCGGTGGAGAGGTCGGCATGCGCACGAAGCTGTGGGATCGACTCGACCTCGCTTCTGCCCTGTGGATTCTCGACTTGAATAGCGAGCTGGTCTTCGTAGGCGACGAAGGCGCCACCGAACCG
>Ga0187892_10004518_pt1 | contig 23223 bp, 21 predicted proteins | sample MA1701073metaG_FD_139345 | JGI IMG/M metagenome (GOLD analysis project Ga0187892, IMG submission 139345) | Bio-ooze microbial communities from a basaltic lava cave in the Kipuka Kanohina Cave System on the Island of Hawaii, USA - MA170107-3 metaG ... | reverse complement strand
GGCACACCGATGAGTGCCGATGGACCGGCCTCCCGGGCCGGTCACCGGTGTGCCATCCGAGGGATGGCACACCGATGAGTGCCGATGGACCGGCCTGGCGGGCCGGTCATGCCGCGGGGGCGCCCTCGGCGATGTGCACGGCACGCGCCCAGGCCGGCGGCTCCCAGGCCCGCCCGCCGGAGCCGCCGGCCGGCCGCGCCGCGCCGATCAGGCCGACCACCACGCCGAACCCCCGGGGCGCCGCGGCCGGCCACGGCGTCATGCCGTCGGTCAGGACGACCACCACCGACGGGCGGGGGCGGAGGCGGGCCGCCGCGGCCAGCCCCTCGGTCATGTCGGTGCCGCCGCCTCCCACCAGCTCGACCTGGCGGGCGCTGGACACCCGCTTCACCCGGTGTACCGCCGCGTCGACCGACATGACGCGGATCTGGCTGCGAGCCAGGCCGATGCCGCGGAGCAACCCGTCGATCTCGGCCAGGGCGCGGGCGAGCTGACTGTTGTCCATGCTCCCGGACGTGTCGACCAGCACCACCACCTCGGGCGTCGGACGCTCCAGCGCCGGGAGCACCACATCGGGGCTGGCGCCGGCCCGGCGGGAGGGCCGCCGGTAGCTGTAGTCGACCAGCCCGGCCACGGCCCCGACACCCTTGCGGATCTCCCCGGCCAGCGCGCGCCGCCAATCCACGGTGGGCTGCAGGAGCTCTTCGGCCCAGCGCCGCCAGCTGGCCGGCAGGCGGCCCATGCCCTCCCGGGTGTAGCTCAACACGTGGCTGGCCACCTGGCACCGGATCATGTGGCGCTGGCCCTTGGGGAGACCGCCGCTCTCCCCGACCGCCAGCATCTCCCACGGCCGGGTCTGGTGGTCGGCGCCGCTGCCGCAGTCGGGCTCGTACAGCTGGTCGTGCCCGCCGGGGCCGGCGTGGAAGTACTCCTCGGCCAGCCGGCTCGGGGCCCACCCCAGCGACTGGGGCACCACCGCGCCGCCCGGCAGCCGGAGCCCCGCACCCAGCAGGTCGTCGTTGATCTCGGCGTCGGCGGCCAGGCCCCAGTCCTTGGCCGTGTGGCCGGCGACGCCGGCGTCTGCGGCCCGCCCGGCGTGGTCCCTGACCAGGTGGCCGGCGTGGTGGATCAACACGCTGCCCAGCACGTCGACGCTCCACCCGGCCACCAGCTCGGGGTCGACGTAGAGGCGCCACGACTCGTCCACCGACACCCGGCCGAGCCCGGGCACGGCCACCACCGGGGACGCGAAGAGCGCGGCCGCCAGGTAGGGGTGGCGCGAAACAGCCCAGAGCCGGGCCGTCGCCAGCTTGCGCTCCACCACCGGGCTCATCCCCCGACTGGAGGTCACAAGAGGCCGGCGTCCTTCAGCAGCGGGGCGAAGAGCTTCACCTCCGGAGGGGCGGCGACGCCGCGCGGCTTGCAGCGGGCGAGGGTGCGGGCGGCCACGGCGGCCACGTCCGGCGCCTCGGCCCCCGCCTGGCCGAGGACCCGCCAGGCGGCCAGCCAACGCTCGGGCGTGGGCCGGGCCACCACGGCGGCGGCCAGTGCCGAGAGCACGGCGTGGGCCCGATCGCCCCGTTCGGGCAGCACGAAGGCGTCGGGGTCGGCCAGCACCGCTTCGGGATCGGGGAGGTCCATCTCCAGCCGCCACATGAGAAGCTCGACTCCGGGGCCCTCCCCGACCGCGCCGGTCACCAGTGCCGTCTCGGCCTCGGTAGAAGCGCCGGCCGCCTCGGCGGCCGCCCACAGCCGGGCCGCCATGTCCCAGGTGCGCGGGCTGGGCCACCCCCGGCCGGCGGCGGTCGCCTCGGTGGGAACGGCGCAGGCCAGTCCGGGCCGGAGGGTAACGAACGCCGCCACCAGGCTCCGGGTGAAGGCGATGTGGTCCTCCCAGCTTGGCGGCAGGGCCGGGACGGCAGGCGCCTCCCACCCACCGGTCAGGCCCTCGGCGAAGGCCGCCGCGTCCACCGCCCAGTCCAGGTGGCAGAAGCGGTTGGCCAGTGGGGCGGACAGGTCCCACCCGTCGGCCGCCTGCTCGGGCGGGTTGGCGGCGGCGACCACCACCACCTCGTCGGGCAGGGCCAGGTCGCCCACGACCCGCTCGAGGACGACCCGCAGCAGGGCAGCCTGCACGGCGGGTGGAGCGGTGGAGATCTCGTCGAGGAACAGCAGGCCGCGGCCGGCCGCGGCCAACCGCTCGGCCCAGCGGGGTGGAGCGAAGTGCACCACGCCGCCGACCACGATGGGCAGGCCCGAGAAGTCCGACGGCTCCCGGATCGCGGCGATGACCGTCTCGCACGGCCATCCGATGGCGTCAGCCATGGCCCGGATGGCCGAGGTCTTGCCCGTGCCCGGCGCCCCCCACAGCAGGACCGGCACCCGCGCCGCGACGGCGATGCCCAGCGCCTCGACCGTGGTGTCCTGGCCGCTCATTCGCAGACCCGCCTCATAGCGGCACCCTACCGGCGCACCGGTCGGGCCAGTGGTTCACAGAGGCAGCTGCAGCAGGCCGCGACGGGTCGTGGTCGTGGTGGGTGGCGGAAGGGTGGTCGTCGTCGGGTCCAGCGTCGACGCGGTGGTGTCGAACGGGATCGTGGTCTCCTCGAACGGCGGCGGCACGAACTGGTTCGGGTCGAACAGGGTGCTGCTCGTCGTCGAGGTGGCGGTCAGCGGCACGGGGACACGGAACTCGCTCGGCGGGACGTCCTTGAGCGCCTCGGACATGAAGGCCTTCCACGTCGCCGCCGGGATGGAGCCGCCGGTGACCCGGTCGACACCCTTGACGTTCAGCAGCGGCACGTTGCCGGTCTTGTCGCCGATCCACACCGACGTCGACAGCTCAGGGGTGAAGCCGATGAACCACGCGTTGCCGAACTCCTGCGACGTCCCGGTCTTGCCGGCCGCCGGGCGGCCGATGTCGGCGCCCGTACCGGTGCCACTGGTGATCACGCCCTTGAGGACGTCGGTGACGTTGTCGGCGATGATCTCGGCCAGCACCCGGCGCGGCTTGCGCTCGCGGTTGTCGACCACGAGCTCGCCCTTGGGGTCCTTGATCCACTCCACCGGCGTCGCCTCGGCCCGCAGGCCGCCGGTGGCGAACACACCGAAGGCCGAGGCCATGTCCAGAGGCGACACCTCCTGGGCCCCGAGCGCATAGCTGACGCCGTGGACCTCGGGCTCGGCGACCCAGGCGGACGAGATGCCGAGCTTCTTGGCCATCTCGCCCACCGCCGCCACGCCGACCTCCTGGATCACCTGGGCGTAGACGGTGTTGTAGGACTTGTGCGTGGCTTCGCGCAGCGAGGCCCTTCCGCCGCCGCCGCCCTCGAAGTTCTCCACCACGCACTGGTCGCCCCGACAGTTCGGGATCCGGTACTGGCCCGGCGCCGAGTACACCTTGGTGTCCAAGATGCCCTCGGCGAACGCGGCGGCCAGCACGAACGGCTTCCACGACGAGCCGGGCTGGCGACCGCTGCCGCCGCCCTCCACCGCCGGGTAGTCGGGGTCCCAGCAGCTCGCCTCGACGTCGACCTTGTCGCGCGGCAGCGAGCTGGCCGGCTGGTTGCACTTGCCCAGGGCCAGGTTCACCTGTCCCTCGGCGGCGTCGAAGTCGCGACCTCCCACGAACGCCTTCACGAAGCCCGTCTGCGGCTCGACCGACACCAGCGCCATCTCCAGCGGGGGGAGCGTGCCGGCCAGCGAGTCGGTCACCGCCTTCTCGGCCACGGCCTGCAGCGTCGGGTCGAGCGTGGTGCGGATCTCCAGACCGCCCCGGTAGACGAGATCCTTGCCGAGCGTGCGTTCCAGGTACCGGCGGAGATAGTCGACGAAGTACGGGTAGTCGCTCACCGCCGCCCGCGCCGGGTAGACCACGGTGGCCGGCCGGGTGGGCTCGAACTGGCCGCCGGCAAAGACGCGCTCCCGGGTGGCCGTGGTGTGCTCGGCCTTGGTGATGTAGCCCTGTCCGAGCATCTGGTCCAGGACCAGCTTGCGCCGCGACTCGGCCGTCCCCGGATTGGCCCGCGGCTCGTAGCGGCTCGGGGCAGGGATGAGCCCGGCCAGCAGGGCCGCCTCCGAGAGCGTCACCTCGCTGACCGGCTTGCGGAAGTACGTCTCGGCCGCCGCGCCGACGCCGTAGGCGCCCTCCCCCAGGTAGATCGACTGGAGGTAGTTGAACAGGATCAGTTCCTTGTCCGCCTTGTTGTCGAGCTGGCTGGCCAGGATCGCCTCGCGGGCCTTGCGGCCGAAGGTGCGGTCGCTGCCGGTGTAGGCGTTCTTCACGTACTGCTGCGTGATGGTCGACCCGCCCTGCTCGATCCGGCGACCCCGCAGGTCGGCCAGGAGGGCCCGGGTGATGGCCCGCAGGTCGATGCCGCTGTGGCGGTAGAAGTTGCGGTCCTCGACGGCGATCACGGCCTGCTTGAGGTGGAGCGGGATGTCGTCCATCTCCACCGGGGTGTTCAGCTCGTACTCCCGGAAGACGCCGATCTCCTTGCCGGTCCTGTCGAACACCCGGCTGATCTGGCTTCCCTCGGGCGCCCGCGGCTCGGGCAGATCGTCGGGGACGGGCAGGGAGAACAGAGCGCTGAGCACGACGGCGGCCACCAGCAGCGGCGTCGCCGCGGCCAGGAACAGCACGCCGGCCGTCAACCGGGCGAGGAGACGATTGTCCATGGTCGCGTGGAAGTCTCGCGCGCCCGCCGGCGGGATAGGCTGCCGCCCGCCCAGCTCGGACGTCACCCGACTGAGTCGTTCTCCCCGAGAAGGAACGAGCCGCCATGGTGATCCTGATTGTGGTGGTCCTGTCCCTGGTCTTCGGAGGGCTGGGCTACCTGCTGCTGTTGCGGGCCGGCCTGGTGCCGGGGCCGGGCGGCGCGTACCGGGAGCCGAGCAGCACTCGCGTGCCCCACCTCCCCGAGCTGCCACAGGGCTGCCTGGTGGCGCTGCTGGTCGCCGGGGTCGTCTGGTTCGTGCTCTGGTCGTTCGTCCTGGTGCTGGCGCTGCGGTTCCTCGAGTCGCCGCTGGGCTGACGGCTTTCGCTCGGCGCCCGCGGTTAGTAGCTTTCCGCAGACATCGGACGGACATGAAGGAGCGGGGGACGTGGAGTACGACAGGAACGCGGCGAAGGGTCTCGACCACATTCTCGACAAGGTGATGATCGGCGTCGTGCTGCTGCTCGCCGTGGTGGCCTTGGTCTTCTTCGTCCTGTAGCCCGACCGGTCCGGGCGACGGCCGCGTGGTCAGGCCGGGAACAGCCGGTCGATCACCGCTTCGAGCTGCTCCTCGGTCAGTTCGCCCGTGCGGCGCTCGAGCACCCGGCCGCCCGCGGAGATGAAGACGGTGGTCGGCATTCCCCGGGCGCCGAAGGCGGGGGCGAGGCGGCCCTGCGGATCGTGGCCGGACGGGTACGTCACCTTCGTGCGGGCCAGGAGATCGAGGGCCGGGTTGCGGCCGTCCCGGTGGTTGACCCCGAGGAAGGCGACGCGGCCGGCCACCCGCCGAGACACGGCGTCGAAGACCGGCATCTCGGCCAGGCACGGGCGGCACCACGACGCCCAGAAGTTGAGGACGACCGGCCGGCCACCGGCGCTGGCCAGCGACACGGCCGGTCCGCCCTCGCGCAGGTTCTCGAGCTCGAAGGGCGGTGCCGGCCTGTCGACCACCACGGTCAACGGCGCCGAGTCGCCCGGCCCCAGGAGCAGGGCGCCGACCACGGCCACGCCGGCCGCCGGCGCCGCCACCCACCACCAGCGCCGCCGTCGGGCCCTGACGGCGGAGGGTTCGGGCACGGCACCAAGTCTCGCCGACGGTAGGTTCCCGCGGTGATCGCCGGGCTGGTGCTGGCCGGCGGGGCGGCCCGGCGCATGGGGGGTGCCGACAAGCTGGCGCTGCCCGTCGACGGCGTCCCGATGCTGGACCGGGTGCTGGCCGCGGCCCGGCCGCTGTGCGGCGTGCTCGTCGCCGTGGGCCCGCCGCGCCCGACCTCGGTGCCCGGCGTGCGGTTCGCAGCCGAGGCCACCCCCGGCGGCGGCCCGGTACCGGCCATCGCCGCCGGGCTCGCCCTCGTGCCGACGGCCGAGGTGGTGCTGGTCCTGGCCGGCGACCTTCCCTGGCTCACGCCGGCCGACCTGGGGCTGCTGCTGTCGTGCGTCTCGGCCGGCGCCGCCGCCGCGGTCGGCGTGGACGGCGACCAGCGCCCGGTGCCGCTGCTCGTGGCCTACCGGCGCGCTGTGCTGGCCGGGCGGCTGGTCCTCTTGGGCCCGAACCTGACGGGCCTGCCCGCCCACCGGCTCCTGCCCGAGGACGCCACCGTGGTGGCTCTCGGCGCCCGGGCCACGGCGAACGTCAACACGCCGGAGGACCTGCTCATCGCGAGGCGAGGGCCGACCGCCGGCCGGCCTGCGTCACCGCGACACGTTCCAGAGCAGCCCCGACGAGAGTGAGCGCGGCGCCGACCACGCCGACCACCCTGCGGCGGGGACGGCAGCCGGCGAACGCCACCGCCCCGGCGCCGGCCACCAGGGCGACGGTCGCCGCCGTGGCCTCGGGGCTGCGGTGGTGGACGGCCTGGGCGCCGAGCGTCCGGTCCATCGCCCGGGAGGCGGCGACCGCGCCGCTTACGCCGAGCACGACGAGCCGCCGGGCCGGCGCGGCCGCACACGCGGGCGTGAGCAGTGCCGCCGCCGCCCCGGCGCTGGCCGCCGCGGTGGACGCGAACACCAGCGGGAGCTGGCGCCGGGCGCCGTGCCACGCCGGCACCGCGGTGTCGGCCAGCAGGACCGCGGTGTAGGTCGCCATCACCGGGCCGAGCCCCCCGGCCACCACCTCCAGCAGGCGGGCCGACCGGGGCAGCCGACCCCGCCACTCGCACACCGCCGCCCCGACGGCGGCGGGGGCGAACGCGGTGAGCACCCACGTACCGACGCTCATCGGCGACGTGATCTTGGCGACGCGCCACATGTTGGCGAAGCGGGCGGGCCGGCCCAGGTCAGCGATGAGAAGCGGCGGGCTGAGGGCGGCGGCCGCGGCCGCGGCCGCCGCCGCGCCACGCCGGAGCGCCGGGTTCCCGGTCGCCCGGGCGCCCAGCGCCAACGTCGCCGACGCCCCGGCCAGCCCGCCCGTGAAGAAGTACGCGGGGATCTCCCACTTCCAGACCGGTGCCTTGAGCACCGGGCGCCCGTAGTAGCCGGCGCCGGCGGCCGACGGTGCGGCGTTCAACGGCGGCCGCCCAGCAGGGCGGCCGCCGTGGCGGCGGCGAGGGCGGCGGCGGCGCCTGCCGCCGCCCTCCACATCGACGGCAGGTCGCGGGTGGACGTGGTGGGGTCGGCGGGGAGGCCGTAGACGGCGGGCTCGTCGAGCAGCAGGAAGAAGGCTCCGGCACCGCCGACGCCGTCGCCGGCGTCGGCGCCGTAGAGACGGGCCGCGGGCTCGCCGGCCGCCCGCACCGCGCCGACCCGGTGGCGGGCCCGGGCCCGCAGTTCGTCCAGGGGCCCGAACTGGATCGACGACGTCGGGCAGGCCTTGGCGCAGGCCGGCTCCTGGTCGTCGCGCAGGCGGTCGTAGCAGAGAGTGCACTTCCACACCCGCCCGTCGCCGGCGCGCTGGTCGAGAACGCCGAACGGGCAGGCCGGCACGCAGTAGCCGCAGCCGTTGCACACGTCCGGCTGCACGACGACCGTGGCGAACTCGGTGCGGAACAGCGCGCCGGTCGGGCACACGTCGAGGCACGCCGCCTCGGTGCAGTGCTTGCACACGTCGCTGCTCATCAACCACCGGACGCCGCCGGCCGGTGTCGGCTGCTCCACGAAAGCGACGTGGCGCCACGTGCTGGCGCCGAGGGCGCCGGTGTTGTCGTAGGACATGGCGAGGAAGTCCAGCTTGCCGGCCGGGAGCTGGTTCCACTCCTTGCAGGCCACCTCGCAGGCCTTGCACCCGATGCACACCGACGTGTCGGTGAAGAAACCCATGCGGGGCCGCGGGTTCACGTGACCCGCCCCTACGGCCGGGTTGGCGGCGTCCGGCTTCATCTCGGCCGGCGACCGGGCCGGATGTCGCAGGTAGCCGCCTTGCCCTCCTGGATGTGCACGTTCGGGTCGAGCACCAGGCCGAACAGGTCGTTGGCCGAGTCACCCGTCGACAGGCCGCGCCACCCCCAGTGGTACGGAAGGCCGACCTGGTGGACGGCCCGGCCCTGGACGACGAGCGGGGCGAGGCGGTCGGTGACCAGGACGCGCGCCTCGACCTGGGCCCGGGCCGTCGAGATGGTGGCCCAGCCGCCGTTGACCAGCATCCGTTCGGCCGCCAGCTGCGGGCTCACCTCGCAGAAGAGCTCCGGCTGCAGTTCGGACAGGTACGGCAGCGTGCGGCTCATGCCGCCCGCCGTGTGGTGCTCGGTGAGGCGGTAGGTGGTGAGCACGTAGGGGTGGCCGGTGTCGTTGAACGGATTGTCGGGGCGCCGGGGCGCCTGGCGGAGCGGGTTGGCCCCCTGGCCGTACAGCGGGTTGGTGACGGGCGACTCGTGCGGTTCGTAGTGGGCCGGGAGCGGGCCGTCCACCACACCGGACGGCGCGAACAGCCAGCCCCGGCCGTCGGCCTGCATCCCGAACGGCGCGTCCCCCGGCAGGGCCCACTCGGCCGTCGCACCGGGACCGGGCACGTAGCCCGGCGCCATCTCCGCCGGAAAGTCCGGCACGTCGGCGCCGGTCCACCGACCGGCCGCCGCGTCCCACCACACGTAGCGCTTGCGCTCGGACCACGGCCGCCCCTGCGGATCGGCCGAGGCCCGGTTGTAGAGGATGCGCCGGTTGGCCGGCCAGGCCCAACCCCAGTCGGGCGCCACCCAGTGCTGGTCCTGGCCCGGGCGGCGGCGGGCGGTCTGGTTCACCCCGCCGGCGTAGCAGCCGCTGTAGATCCAGCAGCCGCACGCGGTGGACCCGTCGGCCGCCAGCTCGCCGTAGCCGGCCAGGGGACCGTCGGGCCCCCGCCCGTTGATCTCGGCCAGCACCGCCTCGGCGCTCGGCTCGGCCCGTGGTCCGGCCACGGGGTAGTCCCACGTCAGCGCCCGGACCGGCTCGTCGCGCCGCTCGGTCGACCCGGCCAGCTTCTCGCGGATGACCCGGCCGAGGTGGTACACGAACCACAGGTCGGAGCGGCAGTCGCCGGGCGGCGGCACGGCCTGGTGGTGCCACTGCAGGAGGCGCTGGGTGTTGGTGAAGCTGCCGTCCTTCTCGGTGTGGGCGGCGGCGGGGAGGAGGAACACCTCGGTGGCGATGTCCTCGGTCCGCAGCTCGCCCGACGTCACCTCGGGCGAGTCCTTCCAGAAGGTGGCCGTCTCGATCTCCACCAGGTCGCGCACGACCAGCCAGTCGAGCCGGGCCAGGGCGCGGCGCTGCAGGCGCCCATGGGCCGACCCGACGGCGGGGTTCTCGCCCAGGACGAGGAAGCCCTCGACGCGGCCGTCGGCCATGTCGAGCGCGGTCTGGTAGGTCGAGTGGTCGCCGGTGATGCGGGGCAGCCAGTCGAAGCAGAAGTCGTTCTCCGGCGTGGCCGCGTCGCCCCACCACGCCTTGAGCAGGCTGACGACATACGCGTCGAGGTGGCCCCACGAGCCGGGCCGGGCCTGGTGGTCACCGACGTAGGCGGCCAGGTCGGGGGTGGCCGGGGCCGAGGCCATCGGCAGGTAGCCGGGCAGGAGGTTGAACAGGGTCGGGATGTCGGTCGAGCCCTGGATGCCGGCGTGGCCCCGCAGGGCCAGGATGCCCCCGCCGGGCCGCCCGATGTTCCCCAGGAGGAGCTGGACGATGGCCGCGGTCCGGATGTACTGGGCACCCACGCTGTGCTGCGTCCAGCCCACCGAGTACACCAGGGCGGTGGTGCGCTCCCGCCCCGAGTTGGCGCAGATGGTCTCGGCCACCTCGGTGAAGACGTCGGCGGGTACGCCGCACAGCTCCTCGACGAGGGCGGGGGTGTACCGGGCGAAGTGGCGTTCCAGGACGCGAAAGACACAGCGAGGGTGTTCGAGGGTCGGGTCGGCCTCGCCCGTGCCCGCGTACTGCCACGACGACCGGTCGTAGCCGGGCCTGGCCGGGTCGAAGCCGGAGAAGAGCCCGTCGAGGTCGTCGGGCCCGGCGTAGTCCTCGGACACCAGCGTGGCCGCGTTGGTGTAGGCGACCACGTACTCCCGGAAGTCCCGGCCGTTGGTCACGATGTGGTTGACCAGCCCGCCCAGAAAGGCGATGTCGCTGCCGGCCCGGAGCGGGACATGCCGCGTGGCCATGGCGCTGGTCCGGGTGAAGCGGGGGTCCACGTGGATCACCGGCGCGCCCCGCTCCCGGGCCTCCAGCACCCACTGGAAGCCGACGGGGTGGCACTCGGCCATGTTCGAGCCCATGATCACGATGCAGTCGGCGTTGGCCAGGTCCTGCTGGAAGGTGGTGGCGCCGCACCGCCCCAGTGACGCCCCCAGACCGGGGACGGTGGCCGAGTGTCAGATCCGGGCCTGGTTCTCGATCTGGATGGCGCCCAGGGCGGTGTACAGCTTCTTGAGGAGGTAGTTCTCCTCGTTGTCGAGCGTGGCGCCACCCAGGCTGGCCAGGCCGAGGGTCCGCCGGAGCAGGGCGCCGGTGGCCGGGTCACGCTCCTGCCAGGTGCGGGCCCGGGTGGCGATGATCCGGTCGGCGATCATGTCCAGCGCCCGGTCGAGGGGCAGGTCCTCCCACTCGGTCCCATGGCGCCGCCGGTACCGCACCCGGGAGAGGCGGTGCGGTCCCGTGACCAGCTGGGTGCTGGCCGAGCCCTTGGGGCACAGTCGCCCCCGGGAGATGGGGCTGTCGGGGTCGCCCTCGATCTGGGTGACCGCACCGTCGCGGACGAAGACCAGCTGGCCGCAGCCGACCGCACAGTAGGGGCAGACGGACCGGACGACCTCGTCGGCATCGGCGGTCCGCGCGGTCAGTGCCGCCGAGCGGCGCGACTGCGCGGCCCACCCCAGACCGCGCGGGTCGCCGCGGAACTGGCGCAGGAGCGGCCACGACGAGAGGCCCATCGGCGGGGCACGCTAGCGCCCGGCCGTAGCGTGGCGCGCGTGCAACGCGACGTGTGGCGCATCGCCGGCCGCGAGCGGCGGCGGGCCCGGGACGACGTGGCGGTCGAGGAGGCGCTGGAGGTCCAGGTCCACGGGTCGCCGCTCCTGGTCACCATGCGGACGCCGGGTCACGACTTCGAGCTGGTGGCCGGGCTGCTCCTCAGCGAGGGCGTGGCGACGGTGCCCTCCGACATCACCGCCATGCGCGCCGGGCGGGCCACCGGCACCGGCGCGGGCGACGGCTTCAACGTGGTCGACGTGGGGCTCGCCCCCGCCGCACTGGCCCGGGCGCGCGCCCTCGGCGCGCGGCGGGTGACCACCACGTCGGCGTGCGGTGCCTGCGGCACCACGAGCCTGGCGCGCCTGGCCCACCACGCGGCCGCCGCCACCGACGACGGGGGCCTGCGCGTCCCCGCCTCGGTGCTGGCCGCCCTGCCCGGCATCCTCCGGACCGCCCAGCCCGGGTTCGCCCGCACCGGCGGCAGCCACGCCGCCGGGCTGTTCGACGCGACCAGCACGCTGGTCTGCGCGCGGGAGGACGTGGGCCGTCACAACGCGTTCGACAAGGTGCTGGGGTGGGCGCTGCTGGCGGGGCGCCTCCCCCTCCGGTCGCACGTGCTGCTGGCCTCGGGCCGGGCCAGCTACGAGTTGGTGCACAAGGCGGCGGCGGCCGGCGTCGCGCTCGTTGCCGCCGTGTCCGCGCCGTCGAGCGCGGCCGTCGACCTGGCCACCGAGCTGGGCCTCACCCTGGTCGGCTTCCTGCGGGGCGAGGCCATGAACGTCTACGCCGGTCCCGCCCGCGTGACCTGAACCCCCCCCGGCCAGACCTGGCTCGCCGCCGCGGCGGCGGCCGCATCGCTGTGGCGCTGCATGGCCTGGGCCAGCGCCGCGAGCACGGCCCGCGCCGCCAGGGGTCGCATGCGTTCCAACACCTCGGTGATCCGGCGGAGGTCGTCGGGCGGCATGCCGGCGTCGACGAACGGCTGCCAGACGTGGTCCACGAACAGGGCCACGAAGCGGGCGGCCAGGTCGTCGGTGGCCGAACCGATGGCTGCCGCGGTCTCGAGCACCGCCGCCGTCGGGACGCCGTCGCCGACCAGCTGCACGCCGGCGTCGAACAGCGCCGGGCTGGGTGCCACGAAGCTGTCGCCGTCAGGCACGATCACCCCCAGCTCGACGGCGCGGGCCAGCAACGCCGGCCCACCTCCGGGGAAGGCGGCGACCAGGTCGGCCAGCGACACGCGGGCCGGCCGCTCGTCGGCGTAGGGGGTGGCCAGCGCCTCCTCGAAGCCGAGGACGTCGCCCAGGCTGCGGCGGTCCTCCCAGGCCTCGACCAGCTCCCGGATGGCGGTGAGCGGGTACCCCCGCCCCAGCATCGACAGGACCAGGCGCAGCCGTCGCAGGTGCTCGCCGGTGTAGACGCCCTTGCGACCCTCCCGCCGGGGCGGCGGCAGCAACCCGCGCTCCTGGTACATCCGCACGTTGCGGACCGTCGTGCCCGCCCGCGCGGCCAGTTCGTCGACCGAGAGCCCCTCGCCGTCCACGCCGAGAACCATACCCTCTTGACTGTGCCAGTGTTCAATGGCACAGTTGCCACTGTCCAGCGAACTGCGGGACGGGAGAGGAGCCCTTCGATGCGTGCGTACTCCATCGACAGCTGGGTCTACGTGGCGGCCCCGCTGTTCTTCTACGGCATCGTCGTCCTGGGCCTGGCGGCCATGGGCGACGCCGGGGGCGAGCGGAACCTCGTCAAGGCCTTCTTCCGTTCCATCTCGTCCAGTCTCAGCCGCTACACCGGCGTCCCGGGCTGGGCGATGGCCGGGGCCCTCACCGGGCTCATGGCCGCCGGTATCGCCATGGTCGGCCTCTACTGGGACGTCGCCTGGCACATCGACTACGGCCGGGACAAGGCGCTGTTCACGCCCTCCCACACGCTGATCCTGCTGGGGCTCAACGGGCTGGTCTTCGCGGCCGCCATCGCCGTCATCTTCGCCACGCTCGAACGGTCCAGCGCCGGTTTCCGCTTCGGGGGCCTCCAGGTGCCGTGGTCGGCGCTGGTCATGGGCGCCCTCGGGGTCGGTGCGGTGGCCGCCTTCCCCCTGGACAACCTGTGGCACCAGGCCTACGGCATCGACGTCACCCTCTGGAGCCCCACGCACCTGCAACTGGTGGCCGGCGGCTCGCTCGGCCCGATGGCGATGTGGTTGATGATCCGGGAGGGCCGCCGCGACGCCGGGGACGCCAGTTCCCCCACCCTGTGGGGCATCGGCGTCGAGGTCCTGTGCTTCGGCGCCATCCTCACCGGCCTGTCGACCTTCCAGGGCGAGTTCGACTTCGGCGTGCCGCAGTTCCAGGCCCTCTACCACCCGCTGCTCATCGCCGCCGCCGCCGGTATCGCCCTGGTGGCGGCCCGCCTCGCCCTCGGCGCCGGTGGGGCGCTCGGGGCAGCCATGGTGTTCCTGGCCCTCCGGCTCCTCGTGGCCGGTGTCGTCGGCGGCGCCCTCAACCACACCGTCCCCCGGTTCCCCCTCTACCTGGTCGGGGCGCTCGCCGTCGAGGCGGCGGCCTGGGCCCTGGGTACCGACGACAGGCTGCGGTTCGCCCTGGTCTCGGGCGCCGCCATCGCCACGGCGGGCCTAGCCGCCGAGCTGGCGTGGGTGGACCTGTCGGGCTGGGGACCGGTGTCGGGCAACGGGCTGCCGGTTGCCCTGGGCCTGGGCCTGGTGACGGCGCTGGCCGCGGCCGTCGTCGGCGCCGGCCTGGGCCAGGGCGCCGACGACGACGACCGCCCCGGCGTCCCGCTGGCCGCCGTGGGCGCGGCGGGGTTGGTCCTAATGGTCGCCCTGGCCCTCCCCCTCCCCCGCAACGTCGGAGAAGTGGATGCGGTCATCAGCCTCGACCGCACCGGGGACGAGGCGGTGGTGACCGTCCAGCTCGATCCCCCGACCGCGGCTGCCGACGCCACCGTTTTCGGCGTCGTCTCATGGCAGGGCGGTGGCCGGGTGAGCGCCGAGCTCGACGAGATCGGGCCGGGCCGCTACCAGTCGTCCAAGGCCGTCCCGGTGACCGGCGACTGGAAGTCCATGGTCGGCCTGCAACGAGGGTCCGAGGTGATGGCGGCGCCCATCTACCTGCCCGCCGACCCCGAGATCGGGGCCCCGGCCGTCCCCGCCCTGGCCGAGCGGCAGGTCGCCTTCGTCCGCAACACCGACATCCTGCTCCGAGAGACGACCGACGGGCCGGCCTGGCCGGCGCTGGCCTCGTACCTCGGCGTGGGCGCGGTGGCCCTGACCTGGATCGCACTGCTGAGCCTCGCCGTCGTCCGGGTCCGTTCGGCCCGGCCCGCACCCCGCCCGGCGGCCGTCGTCCCGCCGCGGCCACCGGCGCCGGGAGGCTGGGTCCCCCGCCACGTCCACGTGTGAGACAACCCGCTCGGCCTGCGGCCACGGCCGCCGGCGGGACTACTCCGACCGGCGGCGGCTGGACCAGGCCTCGACTGCGTCGAGGTCCCACAGGGGCTCGGCCGTCGAGTCCACCGCGGGCACCGGGAAGTCGTCGCGTTGGGCCAGCACGGCCGCCCCCTCGGGCGTCACGCCCAGGATCTCGGCCACCTGGGCCAGCCCGACGTACTCCATGCCCATCATCGGGCGCCGATTCTACGAACGGGTGGCGGGCCGCCGGCCGCTACCGCCGGCGGTGGGCCCAGGCCTGGGGATTCAGGAGCTGCGGTGGCTGCTCGCCGGCGAGCACCTTCACCACGATCCCGGCCGCCATGGCGCAGCTGGCGGACCACACACCGTGGGTGTTGGCGCCGCTGTGCGGCGTGATCACCACGTTGTCCAGCTCGGCCCATCGGGCGTCGAGGAGCGGCTCGGTCGTCCACGCGTCGATGCCGGCGCCGCCGATCCGGCCCGAGCGGAGCGCCTCGTAGAGGGCGTCCTCGTCGACCAGGCTGCCGCGGGCGGTGTTGACCAGAAAGGCCGTCGGCTTCATGAGGCCAAGGAGCGAGGCGTTCACGACGCGCTCGGTCTCGGGCATGGCCGGCAGGTGCAGCGTGACGAAGTCGCTGTCCCGGAACACCGCCTCCATCGAGGTCAGCTCGACGCCGTGCTCCTCCACGAAGGCCATGACGGGGAACGGCTCGTAGGAGATGACCCGCATCCCGAAGCCGATGCCGCGCTCGGCCACGCCCCGGCCGATCCGACCAAGGCCGACGATGCCGAGGGTGGCGCCGTACATGTCGACCCCCCGCTGCGCCTTCCCCTCCCCCCTGCGCATCGCCCGGTCATGGCGCGAGATGCCGTGGGCCAGGTCCAGCATCAGGCCGACGGCATGGTCGGCGACGGCCCACTCGTTGGTACCCGGGATGATGGCCACCAAGATGCCCCGTTCGGTGGCCGCGGGCAGATCGACGGCGTCGAAGCCCACGCCGAAGCGCACCACCAGCTGCAGGTCGGGGCAGGCGTCGAACACCGCGGCGGTGTAGCGCTCCTGCCCGGCGATCACCGCGGCGCACCCGCGGAGGCTGTCGATGACGTCGGCCTCCGAGGTCGACCTCGCCCCTGAGCCCACCCGCAGCCGCAGCCCGGCGTCGGTCAGCAGGCCGGGGATCTCACCCAGTTCCTCGGGCGGGCGGCTCAGGTTCAGCGCAACTGACGCCATGGTCTCTCCCCCTGCGCCGGTAGGCGCGTTCGTCTGCTCGGTCGCCGCGCTTGCATCACAGACCCCCATCCCCCCGGCGGGGCAGCCGGCGATCGATGAGTCCCGTGCGGCCGTGTGCGCCGGCCGAAGGCCGCCAGGAGAGATCTCACTACAGGTGCTCGACGTTGTGGCCGGGCGGCACGACGTTCCGGCAGTCCAGGACGTATCCGGCGTGGCGCCCGACGGCGGCGAGGTCGAAGTCGTCATGGTCCACGACCACCACCACGGCGTCGGCGGCCTGGAGCTCGGCGGGCGAACATTCGACCGCCTGCGCCGCCGAAGGGAACAGGTCCCGGGCCACGTGGGGGTCGGCCGCCACGACCACGGCCCCCTGCGCCGCGAACAGTTCGGCGATGCGCATGGCCGGCGCCTCACGCACGTCGCCCGTGCCCTTCTTGTAGGCCAGCCCGAGCAACAGCACCCGCCGGCCGCGCAGCGCCTGGCCGCGACCGGCCAGCGCCAGCGCCACCCGCTCGACGACGTGGTCGGGCATGCGCCGGTTGATGTCGTTGGCCGCCTCGATCAGCCGGAGCGGCTCCCCCCGCTGGACCCGTGAGCTCCACGACAGGTAGCTCGGGTCGATGGGCAGGCAGTGCCCCCCGACGCCGGGGCCCGGCCAGAACGGCATGAAGCCGAACGGCTTGGTGGCGGCGGCCGAGACCGCGTCCCAGATGTCGACGCCGGTGTCGTGGGCGAACACGGCCAACTCGTTGACCAGCGCGATGCCGACGTGCCGGAAGGTGTTCTCGATGAGCTTGCTGAGCTCGGCCTCCCTGGTGCCGGCCGCCACGACGACGACGTCAACCAGGCTTTCGTAGAAGTGGCGGACCCGCTCGCTCGAGCCGGGGTCGACGCCGGACACCACCTTGGGCGTCCGTTCCAGGGTCCACTCCCGATTGCCCGGGTCGATGCGTTCCGGGCTGTAGCCGAGGAAGAAGTCCGTGCTGACGCACAGGCCGGAAACCTTCTCCAGGATGGGCCCGACCACCTCCTCGGTCGTTCCCGGGTAGGTGGTCGACTCCAGGACCACGCACGCACCGGGACGCAGCGCACGGCCCAGCTCCGCGGCCGCCTGCTCGATGGCGCCCAGATCGGGGACGCCCTCACGCAGTGGCGTGGGCACCGTGATCACCGCGGTGTCGAACCCGGCGATGTCCCGCTCGTCCGCCGTGGGACGGAAGCGGCCCGAGGCCAAGGCGGTCGAGAGCCGGGCCGGGGTGACATCGCCGGTGCCGGGCACACCGGCCAGCAGACGCCGGACCCGGTCCACGTCGACGTCGAACCCCACGACGTCGAATCCCACGTCGGACGCCCGCAGCGCCAGGGGCAGTCCGACGTGGCCGAGGCCCATCACCACGACGCGTCCCGTCGCCGGGTCCCCGCACCTGCGGGCCGGCACCGGGGACGGGGTCGGGGAGGTCGGCGCGGCATGGAACCGCTTCTGGACCGGCGGTCGGACGGTGGCCAGGATGTCGGCGATGCGCGTGCCGGCGCGCCCGTCGCCGAAGAGCTGCGACCGCGCGTACGGTCCGTGGGCCACCTGGGACCGCACCGCCTCGGCGATGGCGTGCGGGTCATGGGAGGTGAACACCACGTTCGGCCCGCACTCCCGGTCCTGCTGGCGGGTCCCGACACTGACGGCCGGCGTGCCCAGGTAGCTGCCTTCGCGCAACGCGGCCGACGAGTTGCCGACCATGCAGGCGCAGTGGGCCATCAGCCGGGTGAACTCGGCGGCCGGCAGGTTGCCGACGAAGCGGCAGCGATCGCCGTCGCGGCGCCCCTGGGAGGCCCGGAGGACGGCGGCCACCTGGTCGCCGCCGGCATCCGCGTTGGGCCAGAACACCAGCGCCTGCACACCGACCGACCGTACGGCCGCCAGTGTCGCCTCCACCTGCTCGGTGCCGTGCCCGTACTCGGTGGTGACCGCGTGCTGCAGCACGAGCACGAAGGGCGACGTCGGGTCGATCGGTGAACCGGGACCGGCATGGGCGGCCAGGGCGGCGGCGCGCGTCCCGAGGTCCGTGCGGCCGGCCAGGTCGATCGACGGGCAGCCCACGTTGAACACGAACCGGGGGTCCTCGCCCATGGCGACGATCCGGCGGGCGCTCAGGTCGGTCGCCGGGAAGTGGACGTGCGACAGCTTGGTGACGGCGTGGCGAACGCTCTCGTCGATCGACCCCGAGATCTCGCCGCCCTGGGTATGGGCGACCGGGATGTTCATGTAGGCCGCGGCGATGGCCGTGGCGATGGTCTCGAAGCGGTCGGCCACGGTGACGACGATGTCGGGCGCCAGCATCTCGAACGCCGTCGGCAGTTCGAGCAGCCCCAGGCCGGTCGACTTGGCCATGGTGACGGGCGTCTGACCCTCGATCAGGAGCCGGATGCGGGCGTTGGGGGTGAAGCCGGCCCGCTCGAGGGCGTCGGCCGCGCCGCCGAAGCGCTCGACCAGGGCGGAGGCCGCCGCCACCACCTGCAACTCCAGATCGGGGTGGTCACGGACCGCCTCGAGCACCGTGGTTATCCGGGCCAGGTTGGCCCGGCTGGCCACCACCACACACACCTTGCGACGCTCCACGGTGTTGGCTCCCACGCCGCGATCCGGACCAGCGCCAGCAAAGCCCCAGCCGTGACCGGTCCGCAACTTCGCCGACGGGCTCAGGGGCCGGCGATGTCCGCGGCGGCGCCGATGTCGGCCAGCAGCCGCGTCGCGGCAGCCTCGAGCCCGGCCCAATCCGGCTCCGTCGGCGGCGCCGGCTGCAGGACGAAGCCATGGTGGCCGTCGGCCGAGAGGCGCTCCCCCACGATGGCGTAGCCGGCCCCCGCGAAGTAGGCCGCCGCCGTCATGGGTGTGAGGTAATAGGGGTGGTCGATCTTGACCGCCCCCTCGATGGCGCCGGCCCGGCGCAGCGCGAAGCCCAGGTCCAAGACGTCCACGAAGGCCCGCCCGCCCGCCGCCGTCGACCGCCGCAGCGCGGCCAGCGTGGCCCGCACGTCCAGCAGGTGGTCGATCGTCTGGCACAGCAGGACCAGGTCCCACCGGCGCCCGGCGCCGTCGAGGTCTTCGGCCAGGCCGGGCACCGTCTCCAGCCCGGCCGCCCGCGCCACGGCCAGCTCCGCGGGCGACGGATCGAGCACCGTCGCCGCGGCTCCCATGCGGTCGGCCATCACGCCGGCCACCACGCCGGTGGAGCCGCCGACGTCGAGGATGGTCGCGGTGGCCGGTAGGAGCGGCTCCAGGTAGTCCGCCAGCTCGGCGGCGTACCCGCGCTGGTCGACTTGCACCGTCTCGGCGTCGATCCGCCGCCCGTGGTATGCCGAGACGAGCGGGCGGTAGACGCCGACGTAGAACTCCTCGTACCCGGCGGCGGTCAACCGGGGCGACAGGTAGCCGAGCCCGCAGTGCCGGCACACCACCATCGTGGCCGGATAGCCGTAGCGGTCGCGGCGGGCGACCTCGACGGCGCGGTCCGGCCGGCCGCACAGGTTGCATGCCTCGACCCGGTCCTTGGCCCTGGTCGCGTAGGTGTAGCCGAGTGCCTCGATGCGCGCCGAAACGGTCGCGGCGGCCTCCGCCTCCATGGCGGGCCAGCATGGCCAGCGGCGGTCCGCCCCGGCAACCCCGTGGGAGACTCCGGCGGTGCAACCCCTCGACTGGGACCGCGGCGTCGTGGTGGTGGGCGAGGTGGGCCAGGCCCACGACGGCAGCCTCGGTACCGCCCATGCCTTCGTCGACGCCATCGCCGACGCCGGTGCCGATGCCGTCAAGTTCCAGACCCACATCGCCGCGGCCGAGAGCCGCACCGACGAACCGTGGCGCGTGGAGTTCAGCTACCAGGACAGCACCCGCTACGAGTACTGGCGGCGCATGGAGTTCCCGCCCGAGGCCTGGGAGGGACTGCGTCGCCACGCCGAGGACCGCAAGCTGGCCTTTCTCAGTTCGCCGTTCTCGCTGGAGGCGGTGGCACTGTTGCAGCGGGTGGGCGTGGCCGCCTGGAAGGTCGCGTCGGGCGAGGTCGCCCACCCCCAGTTGCTCGACGCGGTGGCGGCGACGGGGTCACCCGTGCTGCTGTCCAGCGGCATGAGCGGGTGGGCCGAGCTCGATGACGCCGTGGCTCGCCTGCGGCGAGGCGGCGCCGGTCCGCTCGCCCTCCTGCAGTGCACGTCGAGCTACCCCTCGGCCCCCGAACGGATCGGTCTCAACGTGCTCGAAGAGATCCGCCTCCGGTACGGCTGCGCGGCCGGTCTGTCCGACCACTCCGGCGGCATCGTCGCCCCACTGGCGGCCGTCACCCTCGGGGCACGCGTGGTGGAGGTGCACGTCACCTTGAGCCGGGCCATGTTCGGGCCGGATGTGGTCGCCTCGGTGACCGACGCCGAGCTCGCCGCGCTGGTCCGTGGTGTCCGCCAGATCGAGGCGATGCTGGTCTCACCGGTCGACAAGGACGCGGCCGCGGCCGAACTGCTGCCCATGCGGCGGCTCTTCGGCCGATCGCTCGTCGCCCGGACGGCCCTGCCGGCGGGCCATGTCCTGGGACCGGACGACCTGGTCGCCAAGAAGCCGGGCGGCGGCATCCCGCCCGCCCACCTGGACGAGCTGGTCGGCCGGCGCCTGCGCCGGGCGCTGCAGGCCGACGCCGCGGTGTCCGACGCCGACGTGGAGCCGGCGGCCGAACCGACCGCACCGGTTGCGTGAATTCCTGCTGACCAATACCCCTGAAACCCCCGAATCTGACAGCGGCTCATCTATGCTTCCCGGCGTGGGCGCGAAGGGGCGACGATGGGCCGTGCTGCGCCGGTACGACATCCCCGATCTCGTGGACCGGTCGGCCACGTACCTCACGCGCTGGCGGCTGGTGGAGACGCCCTGGTTCGGCGTCTATCTCCATGCCATCCGCCTCCCCGACCGCGATCCTCATCCCCACGACCACCCGTGGCCCTTCGTGGTGGTGATGCTCAAAGGCGGCTACACCGAGGAGTACCACGACGGGTTGCCCGCCGCCGTCGAGGCGGTGTCGGGCGGCGGTGGGCGCACCCGCCGGTGGCGGGCCGGCCACGTGCGCTTCGTACCGACCACCGTCTTCCACTCGATAACCGGCCTCGATTGGTCGCCGACGTTCACTCTCATGCTGGTAGGCCGACGCCGGCACGAATGGGGGTATGCGACCCCGTCAGGATGGGTGCATCACGAGCGGTACCGAGCCGGACTGGTCCGCTCCAACCTGGTAAGTCCGTCCGAACCCCGGTCACGCTGATCCATCGAGACACGCAGCCTTCCGGGCATCGAAGCCAGCTGCACGAGACCCGCGCTGCCCGAGCTGCCGCCCATCTCTAAAGTTCCGACCATGGCCGCCCGATACAACGACCCATGGCCTCCCTACGCCCCATCCTCCGTGTGCTCGCATCGGGCGCGACAGCAAGCCTTCTCGTGGTCGGCTCCGTGCAACTGCGTGCCCCCGTTCGCACCGACGCCGCGGCTGCCCTCGACCTTCCGCTCCTGCGGTGGCTTCTGCAGGCGCTCGGTGGTGGCACTCCCGCCGAGCCGACCACCACCACCACCGCCACCACACCGACGACGACGACCGCACCGGTCGCGCCGCCGGCCACCCCGCTGCCGGTCAGCCGCGTCCTCTTCGACTCCAACCGCACCGGCAACTACGAGATCTTCATGGTCGACCGCAACGGGAGCGGCACCCAACAGCTCACCAATGACCGCCGCTACGACAGCTGGTGGCCCAAGCTGTCCCCGGACCGGACCCGGCTCATCTTCTACCGCACCCCGGCCGGCATCCACGACCTCGACTACGCCAAGGCGAGCATGTGGTCGCTCAACATGCAGACCAAGGTGCCGACGTTGCTCCTGGCGGCGGGTGCCTACGGATGGAAGATGCACGGGCACGCCGAGTGGTCGCCTGACGGGTCACGCCTGACCATGTTCGGCGGCCGCGACAATCCCGAGATCTTCGTCACCGACGCGCTGGGCCGCAAACCCGTGCAGGTCACCCGCCGGGGCGGGCCGAACCTCGATCCCAGCTGGAGCCCCGACGGTCAGTCGCTGGTCTTCGTGGGATGCCCGCAACCCTTCTGCGGATTCAGCCAGTTGGAGGTGTACCGCACCCCGGTGACCGGGGGCAGCGAGACCCGCCTCACCTTCGACGGGCTCCGTGACCACGACCCCTACTACTCCCCCGACGGCCGCACGATCGCCTGGCTGCGGGAGACGAGCGCACCGATGAGGTGGGGTCTCTCGGCCATGGCGCCCGACGGCTCGGCGCAGCGAACGGTCATCGACGACGGGGGCATCAACTCCAAGCCGGGCTGGTCGCCGGACTCGAGCACCATCTTCTTCCACCGGCTCCCGATCGGTGGCCAGGGCTTCGGGCTGTACAGCATCCAGCCCGACGGTACCGGGCTCGCCCCGATCCCTGGCGCGGTGCCGAGCGGCTACAACAACGAGTACCCCGTCAACTCGTCGTACTGAGGGCGGACTGCTCCCGTACGGCGGCCGAGCGACATCGCCGCTCGGAACGGTGATGTCCCTCGGCCAGGTCCCCTACCCACACGGCCCCGACGCCTGATTCCAGCTGCCGGCGATTGGCCATTATCAGCGATCCTCCACAACTCGTCGGCTCCGTCAGCTAGTATTAGCCGGGCGGCAACGTCAGCTCTGTTCACTCGAAATGTTGGGTGGCGTAGTGTGGCTCACGGTAGGCATCGGCGGATGCGCCACGGGGTCATGGCAAACAGTTCGGGGGCTGGCAAAGATCTGATGTCAACGTTTTGGCGGCCCCATCTGTTTCGATCGAACTCGGTGGCCGGCCGGCCCGCAGGGTCATGACCAGTTCCCCGGTCGACATCGACCTGACGATCGGCACGCCATCGAGCAGGCGGGTCGGGGCGCGGTCCGATCCCGACGGCGCAGGTGAGCCGGAGCCGCACCTGGAAGGCCCGGCGCTCGTGGCGATGTACCGCATGATGCTGACGGCGCGCATCCTCGACGAGAAGATCTGGCACCTGACCCGTAGCCAGAAGGTGCCGTTCGCCATTCCCGGCAAGGGTCAGGAGGCAGCCCAGGTCGGTTCGGCCTGGGCCATCGCCAAGGGCCATGACATTGTCCTGCCCTACTACCGCGATGTCGGCGTGGTGCTCACCCTCGGCATGACGCCCTACGAGGTGCTGCTCAACGCGTACGCCCGGCCCGGCGATCCGAACTCGGGGGGCCGTCAGATGCCCTACCACTGGGGCTGCCGCCGGCTCGGCATCATCACCGGTTCGTCGCCCATCGGCACCCAGATCCCACACGCCGCCGGACTGGCCATGGCCTCCAGGATCAAGGGGGACGACCGGGTGACGGTCTGCTACTTCGGCGAGGCCGCTTCCTCCAAGGGCGATTTCCACGAGGCCCTGAGCTTCGCAGGGATCCACCGCCTACCCGTGGT
>Ga0187892_10004517_pt1 | contig 23224 bp, 20 predicted proteins | sample MA1701073metaG_FD_139345 | JGI IMG/M metagenome (GOLD analysis project Ga0187892, IMG submission 139345) | Bio-ooze microbial communities from a basaltic lava cave in the Kipuka Kanohina Cave System on the Island of Hawaii, USA - MA170107-3 metaG ... | reverse complement strand
TTAGGTCTTGTCCAAAAATAAGTTGAACAGTGTTATGCGCCATGCGGTTTAATCGTGTAATTCCATTGTGGGAAAAGTCGGTAATACTGTAGGTTGAGGTTTGCCTTTTCGTCGGATGAGATTTTTTGCTTAGTTTGATAGTTTCGTCGATCGAAGTGTGCCAGACACCGAAAGCCGGTTTGCGTGGTACTGGTGCGAATGTACTTTAACATCGTTTGATAATTGTCCAAGGGTTGCCCAGCGCAATTCTGGCTGAGGATGCAAAACATGCGATGCTCGATCAGATTCCATTTGGAAGCACCCGCCGGATAATGATTTACTGTAATGGTGATACCGAAGCGATCTGCCAATGTTTGTAAAGCAGCTTTCCAGAGCCAACTGTCACAGGCATTGGCTCCGCCTGAATCAGCTTGCAGGAGAATGTGCTGGCATCGCGGATAACGAGCTTGTCCGACTTCCAGCCACCAACGTTGGATTGCTATCATGGCGAATTCTGCGGTCTCGTGCGAGACATCCACGACCATAAGGCCTTCGTTGTATCCGACATCATAGATCCCGTAAGGTACTGCTTTGCCTTTGGCGTCGCTTGGAAAATCGGTCTCCAGGACTTGTACAGGTTGTTGTCGCCAAGTGCGTCCCGGGTTGCGAAATTGCCCAATCAGTTCTTTTTTCTTGCAATCGACGCTCAAAACAGGCAGTTTTCGTATCCGGGTCAGATGACGCATTTGCTCATCTCGTCTTTCATCCTGTTTTCGGCTGAGCCGTTTTTGGTTGCTCCGTAGTGTGTATCTCAGTGTTCGAACCAGCCGAGGAATCGTACTATGTCCAACTTGAAATTCTTTGCGCTTCAGTTCGGCTGCCAGCTTGCGAGTGGTTTTGCGGGTCCACTTCAATCCGCTGATCGGATCACCGGCTGTCGCATCCTGCAACATCTTTTCCAAGACCTTCATCAGCCTGGGTTGTTTTTTTCAACTGGCATTCGCCCGCCGCCCTGCCGACGAATCCCGGAAGCTGGATTGCGCCTGGGATGATCCACTTCTCGCTGACCACGATAGATCGTGTTGCGGCTCAGACCGGTGATTCGCGACAACTCGAAAACATGGCCTCGTTGACTTGCCAGCATACCGATGAACCGTCGTCGATTCCGTTCATCCAATCCAAGTAGCACTCGGTTGATCGCTTTATGTTCTTTCGCAATCTTGCCGTGCGGATGTTGCTGACAACTTTCACACTTGCAATTATGAAGCTTTCGTTTTTTCTTCGCCATGGTGCTTGTCCAGTTCCTTTTCAGGACAAGCTTATCATCAGTGTTCAACTTATTTTTGGACAAATCCTAAGGTTGCGCTGAATTCGGGAAATGTTGTGAGCAGCTTTAAAAAAATTCTCTACTGAAATTATAACTCAAGCAAATGCCCCCATCGTTCCAGCATCTATTCAAGAGAATGAAGATTTTAAAATACTTTTTCATAATGCTTGTATATTTATTGTTGTTTCAATAACGTATCCCTTTAGACAAATGCTTTATTCAAGAAATCCATCTTGATTTTTTAAGTCACTTCAATTACAATTTATTTTGAGACGCTGTCTCTAATAATGGGACACAAATAAAATGACTAAACCAGTTAATGAAACACAAAGTATTCATCGAGCAATCGCTATTTTGGATTGTTTTCGAGACATTCAACCTCAGTTAGGTGTACGCGAGATTGCCCGGCAGTTGGAGCTACACCCCAGCACCGTAGGTCGCATGTTGTCAACTTTAACATCCTTGGGGATTCTGACTCAGAATATGGAAACGCACCGCTACCGGATGGGATCCAAAGTGCTCAAATGGAGTTCGGTATATATCAGCAATGTAGATCTACGAGTCGAAGCGCGTCCATATATGGAAGAATTGCACAGAGCGACACAAGAGACTGTGCACCTGGATATTCCGGATGGTCTGACTCGTATTTGCATCGAGAGAATAGAAAGCCCTCATAGACTGCGTTGGGTAGCTCGGATTGGCGAAAGAATGCCATATTATGCCAGTGCCTCTGGAAAGGTATTGCTGTCTTTTATGCCGTTAGAGCAGAAGAATGCAATTCTAAAGAGTACTCGATTGGAACAGTTGACCGCCAATACGACTACAGATCCCAAAGTTTTATCCCAAGAATTGGAACTTATTAATAAACAAGGATATGCAATAAGTCAAGGAGAGCGTGTGGAAGGGGTATCCTGCGTTGCCGCGCCAATCTTTGAAACTACTGGAAAAATTATTGGCACAATTACCATATCCGGACCCACCACGCGCTTTTCAGAGAAAAAGATCAGGGAATATGTGAAAATGCTTATGCGAGTAACTGGACAACTATCAGCATCCATGGGACACCTATTAGACTAAATCAATTAACCACTTTGCTTGTAGCAAGAATCACCCGGTAGTAATAGGATTAATAATGAATGATCCCCAATGGACCACAAAACTTTCCTATACAAGTGAAAATGGCATCATCATTCGTGGATATGATCTGAATCAACTTATCGGTACTGTGCCGTTTCCATCTGTTTTATATTTATTATTCACTGGCGAACTTCCGTCTTCTAAAATAGCCAAACTAATTGATGCGCTTATGGTTGCTAGCATTGACCATGGGCCCGGTGCCCCATCTGTGCTTGCTGCCCGCACAGCAGCATCTGGTGGAGCACCACTAGGTGCAGCTGCAGCCGCCGGATTGCTTGCCCTTAATAAATTCCATGGGGCTGCTGTGCAGGACTCTATGGAAGCAATACAAAGAGTATTTGATTTATCTGAAGGCCAGAAAGATGGATTAGATCACGCGGCAGATAAGGTGGTAGAGGAATGGCGTCAAGCGGGACTCCGAATTGCTGGCTTTGGACATAGGCAGCATAAAAAACTTGATCCTCGTCTTGAACAGCTTTTCTCTTTGGCTAGTGAAGCTGAAGTGGATGGTATATATCTCGAAGCCGCGCATGCATTGGTCCGAGCTCTGAAGCGAAGCAGTGGTAAGGATTTACCGATCAACATTGACGGGGCAACTGCCGCGATCCTCTGTGAAATAGGATTTCCTCCAAGCCTTTCCAATGCTCTTTTCATGGTCGCCCGAATCACAGGCATCCTGGCACACGCAAATGAAGAAATCACTCGAATGACACCCATGCGCCGTATAGACCCGGTTGATCATGCCTATGACGGCCCACCCATGCGCAATTTGTCATCTGACCAACAAACTAAGGCACCTTAAACTGATTGGAGATATTCATGGCCCCAAGAACGATTACCCCTGAAGAAAAAGCATACGCATCTGAATTACTAGCCCGAGCTAGATCCGCACAAAAACAAGTGGAACATTACGATCAAGCACGCGTTGACCGTCTTTGCCAAGCTGTTGCCTGGGCTGTTTATAAAGAGGAAACATTTGCCAAACTGGCAGTGATGGGAGTTGATGAGAGTGGCTTGGGAGACCAGAATGGACGCGTTAACAAACGCTTCAAGGTGGCAGGAATCCTGCGTGATGTGCTTCGACAGAAAAGTGTTGGGATTATTGAGGAGATTCCCGAAAAGGGCATTGTGAAATATGCCAAACCCGTTGGCGTGATTGCTTCAATTGTCCCAACTACTAACCCGGAATTGACACCGCCCGGCGTTGGCATATTTGCTTTGAAATGCAGGGATGCGGTTATCTTTGCTCCTCATCCTCGTAGCAAAAAAACTACATTCGAAACTGTTCGTGTAATGCGTGAAGCGCTAAAACGCGAGGGTGCGCCTGAAGATCTTTTCCAATGTGTGGAAACTCCAAGTATCCCTCTATCACAGGAGCTTATGGCAATATGTGATCTTGTGCAAGCAACAGGTGGGCAACAAATGGTGCGAGCCGCCTATAGCTCCGGCACACCTTCGCTTGGAGTTGGTGCGGGAAACTCTACGATGGTGATCGATGAAACTGCTGATATTGAGGAAGCTGCCCGCAATACTAGATTAAGTAAAACATCGGATTTTGGATCTGGTTGTTCGGCTGATGGCAATTTAATTGTCGAGGCAACTATTTATGATCGCTTCTTGGAACAACTTATCAAGGAGGGTGGCTATTTGACTTCTGAAACTGAAAAGAAAAAATTGCAGGATGTTTTGTGGGACGATGAAGGTCATCGAACTTCGGATACTATTGCAATTTCAGCGCAACGGATTGCAGAGCGGGCTGGGTTTTCCATACCAGAAGATCGAAAGTTCATCATTGTTAAAGAACAGAATATAGGGAAGGATGATTTATTCTCAAGTGAAAAACTTTGTGTTGTGCTAGCAATCTTCAAGTATCAGGGTTTCGAGAATGCATTAAAAATGGTTGACCAAATATATGAGGTTGGCGGTAAGGGACACTCATGTGGAATTTACTCTTTCGATGATGACCATATCAATCAGTTGGGGCTTATAGCGCCAGTCAGCCGTATCATGGTGCGCCAGCCTCAGTCTAAAGCCAATGCCGGTGCTTTTAATAACGGCATGCCGATGACTTCGAGTCTGGGATGCGGAACTTGGGGAGGTAACAGTACGTCAGAGAATATCAACCTCAAACATTATATGAATGTGACATGGGTCAGTCGTCCTATTCCTGAGGATCGTCCTTCAGAAGCAGAATTGTTTGGCGAGTTCTTTAACACTTAATCTAAATAGAGAGAGATTCCAGATGACTCATAAAATTCTAGTATTAAACGGTCCCAATTTAAACATGCTGGGGATTCGGGATACTTCCATGTATGGAACGGATTCACTTGAAACTATCGTCAATGACTTAAAGGCCTTTGCTGCTGAAAAAAGTGTTGAACTGCGCGATTATCAATCTAACTCTGAAGGTGCTCTGGTGGATTCTATTCATGATGCATACAAATGGGCGGATGGGATCGTATTCAATGCGGGCGCATATACACATACCAGCATTGCCTTGCGCGATGCTATTGCTGCGGCCAAATTACCGGTAGTGGAAGTGCATCTCTCCAATGTGCATGCACGAGAAGAGTTTCGCCACAAATCTATGATTGCCCCAGTGTGTTTAGGCGTTTGTGCTGGCTTTGGTCGTTGGAGTTATTTCGCAGGCTTGCAAGCATTGTTATGGAATCTAGAAAGCAAAAAATAATCGGCCTAGTAATATCACAATTAGAAATCTTAATTTTTCATATCTACTAAGACTTTACCAACTTCACCTGTGCTAGCAAGTTCTAAGGCATTCCCAATTTCATTGAAAGGAAGCGTCTTCGAAACAATGCTTCCCGGTGACAAAACTTTCTTTTCAACCAGCGCAATAGTTCGTGAAAAATCAGATGGGTGATTGTAAATAATAGAGCCACTGACTCGAAGTTCTTCACGAACAAATTTCAAGGGTACAAATGTAGCTTGAGAAGAAGAAAGTCCCATCAATATCACCTGACCTCCGCGTGGCACAGCACTCAAAGCCAATTCTACAGTTGAAGAAACGCCTGCACATTCAAATATAGTTGTGACATCCTCGTCTCCCCATAATTTTGAAATATCTTGATCTGAATTGACAACATCTGCTCCCAATTCCCTTGCCATATTTAATTTGCTTTCTATTTTATCGTGAGCAAAGACATGCATGCCTTGAGAAACTGCGGCTTGGATTAATAACAATCCTGTCGTTCCACAACCTATCACTGCAACCGTATCTCCAATCTGAGCACCAGACTGCCATAACGCATGAAGCGATACAGCAAGCGGCTCGATAGTGACCGCATCTTTATCAGAAATTGAAGCTGGTACTGGCCAGACAAATTCAGCTGGGGCGACAAATTGCTCTGCAAAACAACCCGAAATTGTGACTCCCAGGCTTTTCTTATTTGGGCAAATATTCCCCCGACCACTGCGGCAATAAGAACACTCACCGCAAGTGAAATTGGGTTCAACAACTACACGCTGGCCAGCTCTTATATGCCTAACATTTTCTCCAACGGCAACGGCAATTCCAACAACTTCATGTCCAAGCAATAGCGGGTATGAATCCGGGACACGATGTCCTGTAAACAAAGAAACATCCGAACCGCAGATCCCTGCGACTTTTGTTTTGATCAAAACATCTTCCAAACCCAGATGCGGCACGTTGATTTCATCGATCGCTATTCTTTTGGGTTCATATAGCATTGCAGCTTTCATTCTGTTTTCCTTTCTAACCACATCATAGAGCAAAAAGTCTGGATTTGTTTCGCGAAAGAAATTCGCGTTTACAACAAACGCAGACTTGGGGAATCTAACTCGAAGTTTTCACGTCTAATTTTGAAGCACCCAGCAAACCGAGGATTAACGTGGCAAGCGCGGTCATAAATAACATCGAGCGCAGCCCCATCGCCTGAGCGAGAATTCCGCTCAACCACGGCCCGCCAAACATGCCGACGGCATAGACAGATTGATGCAACCCCATCGCGGTATTGCGTTCAGAATCTGCCACGTACCGGATGCTTAACCCCATCAACGCTGGAAAGTTAATTCCATGTGCCAAGCCAATAAAAAATTGAGCAGCAAATAGGGCTGACAATGAAGTTGCTGCCGAGGTCAGACCAACGCCGACAACCATCATCGAAAAGCTAAAAAAAACCAATCGGCGTGCCCCAACCCGGTTGACCAGCAGCGTTGCGCTCAGGTTACCCATTATTGCCACCACCAAATTCATCGTCACCAGCATACTCTGGACAACATCTGTAGCGCCGAATTGTTTGGCTAAGATAGGATTAAAGCCAAAGGTGGTGGTCCAAAGCGCATATTGGCTAACAGCGGACAAAAGCGACGGCACCAGCACATCATGACGGGTAATCAGGCGAATAATCTCGCCTGGCGAGCGTGTCAGCCGGGAGCGAGGTTCTTCTTTAATAGGAAGAATAAACAGAATTCCCACTCCGGCTACACCTACCGCCAGGAAAAAGGGTAGAGTATAGCCTCCCCAGATATTTAGCGTGCCTGTGGAACCAGTGGCCAATATCCGCCCGCTGGAGTTCACAAAAGTGAGCATCGCAGTGGCCCTAATGGCTTCACTGGCCGGGAACAAGCTATTAAAGGCTACCACCATCGTTACCCAAGCCGCTGCTGCCAGCCCTGTTATGGAGCGTCCTACCCGCAAATCGCTGGGTGTATTGGCCATGCCCATAGACCACGCGCCCAGCCCTGCCAGCGCCAGTCCCCCGAGCATGAAGGGTTTGCGGCGACCCCACCAGTCGGCGGCAATCCCTAATGGCAATCTGATAACGGCCTGCCATAACCCGTACATTGACAGTATAGAGCCAACCAGAGCCAAGTTTTCAGTTTTGCTCTGCACGTAGGTGGGCAACGTGGGAACGTAAAGGTATAGTGAAATCCAATATAAAAAAGCGGCTACAATAAATAAGCCGATGCTTATGTAGCGTACGCTACTCGTCATTCTTGGCAGTCCCTAACACATCCAGCACGGACTGCCACATGGTTTCCACTGGCGGCTCTTTCCCCGTCCAGATTTTAAAACCAGCAACGCCCTGATGCACCACCATACCCACACCGTTGAGGGTTGGCCGTCCGGCTGCTTCTGCACGTTGCAGGAAGTGAGTCTGCGAGGGTTTGTAAATGACATCATAATAGATTGCTTTTGTCGGGATGGGAATTTGATCGGGCCAAACAGATAACCCATCCTGTGGTTCCATACCAACAGAAGTCGCGTTGACGACCAGATCGACATCATTTGGAACTGCTTGCAGTGTTTCAGGTTCCAAAGGCTGGAAAGTTATCTGGCACGCTGGAAAGACTCGTGCCATCTCGTCAGTCAGTTGTTCACCGCGCGATACCGTACGGTTTATCACGATGATCTGTGCGACTCCAGCCCCTGCCAAGGCAAAAATTGCCGCGCGCGCCGCCCCTCCTGCGCCGAGAATCGCTACGTTCATTCCCGCTGGGTTATGTCGGGCTTCGAGAAGGGCATTGAGAAAACCAACCCAATCAGTGTTGTGTCCGATCATTTTGCCATCTTGAACATGAATGGTGTTGACGGCACCAATCGACCGCGCATCTTCGCTGATCTCGTCCAAATAGGACATTACTGCTTGCTTGTGGGGCATGGTGATATTGCCACCGACGAATCCTCGCGAGGCGAAGTTCGTGAGGAGGGTTTCTAAATCATCTGGTTTCGTCGGTAAAAGGGTGTAGTGGTAGTCAAGCCCCAAGCTGTCAAAAGCGGCATTGTGCATTACAGGACTCAGACTATGGGCGATGGGCCAGCCGATCAAGCCAATTTTTTTTATCGTATCGCTCATAAATTGAGATTCCTTCTACTCAAGGGTGGCGTGGGCTTCTAAGCTGGTTTTCAGCAAAGGGTGACCCATCTTACGGGACCAGAATATTCGAATATATAGGTTCCTTACTCGGTTCCTGCGACGTGAACAGCTCCTCCCAGGAAGAGGTGTCCGATTTCTGGATGGTTCAACACCTCGTGCGCGGTCCCATCGAGAGCCAAGCGTCCCTGTTGTAGGACAACGCCATAGTCAGAGATGCCAAGTGCCTGCCTGGCGTTTTGTTCGATCATGAGAATGGTGACCCCCTTGTCGCGTAATTCCAGCAACAGGTCAAATATCTGTTGCACCAGAACGGGAGAAAGGCCAATCGAGGGTTCGTCAATCAATAAGAATTTAGGGTCGAGCAACATCGCCCGGCCAAATTCGAGCATTTTTTGTTCCCCACCACTCAGAGTTCCCGCCTGTGTTCTTCGTCGATCCTTCAAAATGGGAAATTGCTCGTACACTTTTTCCATCCGTTGACGGGTCTCCTTCAAATCGCGCAGGCTAACGCCACCAAGTTCAAGGTTATGTTCGACACTTAACTCTGGAAATATGTTTCGCCCTTGCGGTACGTAAGCAATGCCATGTTGCAACTTTTTCATCGGTGACAGGTGGGTGATATCTTTGTCATCCAATGTTACCAGACCTTCACTGATTGCAAGCATGCCGAATAGAGCCTTAAAGAGTGTTGATTTTCCCGCACCATTAGGGCCAATGACAGTAGTCAATGCCTCTCGCGGCACTTCAATGTCGATACCGTGCAGAATTGTGGTATGCCCATAACCACTAACCAAACCTTTTGTTTTTAGGATGATATCAATGTTATTGTCCAAGATACGCCTCAATTACTCTAGGGTCCTTACGCACCTCATCGGCAGATCCGATCATAAGCACCTGACCTTCTGTCATTACGAGAATACGATGTGCAATTTCAAAAATAAATTCCATGTTATGTTCGATGATTGCAAATGTGATCCCTTTTCTATTTAGCTCTAGCAGCCTGGCTTTCACATCACCCAACATGGTCAGGTTAACCCCGCCTGCCGGTTCGTCCAAGAAAACAATTTGGGGGCCAGATATTAAGCCCATAGCAATATCCAGCAGCTTCTGTTGGCCGAAGCTCAAGTTGCCGGCTTCTTCCCTGACCAAGTGACCTAACCGGAATTGTTTTATTACATTATTAACTTTGTCACCAAGACCCAAATCCGGTCGCATAAATAAGTGGCTAAATACCGTTCCAATATGAGACTGATTAGCGGTCAGCAAGTTATCAGGGACTGTCATTGAATCAAAAACCTGGAGCAATTGGAAAGTGCGTCCCAGACCGCTTTTGGCCAGCTTCACCGGGGATTGACCTGTCACATCCTCACCTCTAAGAAGCACTTTGCCTGTATCAGCCTTTAGTTGACCGAGAATGCAATTAAAAAGCGTCGTTTTCCCACAACCGTTGGGTCCAATGACACCTAATATTTCACCAGGGTATACATCAAGCGAAACTCCTCTTACAGCCTCAACAGCCCCAAATGATTTTGAAATACTCCTGACGTTAAGAACCGGATCCTTTTTATCGTTCCCTGACATCTATTCTTTCCCTTTCTTTGAAGCATTTGAAAAACGTTTTTGCAGATAGGGTCCAATGCCGGCAACACCCTGTGGAAAGAATATAATGAGAACCATAACAAATATCGAAAAGATTATCAGATAATAATCTTCAGTAAAGCGCAACCATTCAGGAAGCAAGATGACAAAAAAGGAACCAATGAATGGTCCTGCTAACGTTCCCCGCCCTCCAGACATCAGCATCAGCAGGAAGATCAAAGAACGATGCAAGCCAAACGATTGAGGATCAATAAATTCAACCATTGGGGCGTGTATTACTCCAGCAATGCCAGCCAGACCTGATCCAATTGCAAAGGCGATCAGTGTATAAGTGGTTGTCGAAAGCCCGAGGCTCTCTGCACGATTCGGGTTGTCACGCAAGGCTTTAAATGCCCTCCCCCACGGACTGCGAATCATGTACCACATCGCCAAACTTACCAGAGAAAGCATGATCATACAAAAGTAGTAAAAACGATCTGCCTCGAACAAGGAGAAACCAAATATACTGGGACGGGTGATTCCTAAAATCCCAAGAGGACCATTCGTCCATTGATCCTCATTTCGCAAAACCAAAATGACCAGCTCATTGAAGCCCAGAGTTACGAAGGCTAAATAATGCCCTTTAACTCTCAAAGCGGGGAACCCGATCAAAGCCCCGATTGCGGTACAAACCAAGGCTGCTATGGCAAGTCCAATCCAAAAACTTATCCCGGCTTTTTGAACTAACAAAGTCGAGGTATATGCCCCAATACCCATGAAGGATGCTTGAGCCAAGGAAACCTTTCCTGCATAACCCATGGTCAGGTTGAGTCCCTGGACGGCTATGGTTGTAACTGCCCAAAAACTTAGAAGATACAACCCATAAGAACCCAGGTAATTAGGGGCGAAAAGTAACGCTACGATTACGACTGCGTAAATTATCCAGCCAACTATTCGTAATATTCTGCTTGAGGTATCCTCGATCAGGGAAGCGCCGTGGACACGTTGGTCGATGTTAGGTGATTTATCTGTCATACTCGTCGCTCTTCAGCTCTTCCAAATATGCCTTCCGGTTTAAACAAAACCACCAAAATCAGCAGGATGATAGGAAAAGCTGTCCGATATTGGGTTGAGATATAGAATGCCCCCAAGTTTTCCAGAACACCGATCAGGAAACCACCCATTAGTGCACCCCGCACCTGATTAAAGCCACCAACAATGGCCGCCATAAATGCGAGCAGTCCCAGCGTCTCCCCGTTACTAAACTTCGCCAAATATGCTGGAGTGATCAACAACGCGGCAACGGTAACAAGGGCGGCATTGATAAGAAAGGTATAGAGGATCATTCGATCTACATCAATTCCGAGGATGCGGGCCACGTCCGGGTTCTGAGCGGTAGCTTCCATAGAACGACCAATAAAAGTGCGGTTTAAAAACAGTTGGAGGCCGATAATAATGAAGATGGCAATCCCAAGCGTGGCTAAGTCTGCGACGGAGGCACGAATCCCAGCAAACTTGAGTATCTGATCGGGTACTACATCGGGAAAGCGCAGCGCGTTTGCACCCCAAATTTCCTTCGCCCCTTCTTTGAGTAAAATACCGAGACCAATGGTTGCAATGACGAGGGGAAAATCACTGTATTTAATCAATGGACTAACTAGAAGCGTCTTGAATAAAAAACCAAACAGGAGGAGAGTAATCGGCAGGGCGATCAGGAAAGCTGGTATTACGTTGACATCAAAGTAGCCCATGACCGCAAGAATGACGAAGCCTGAAAACATCACAAATTCCCCTTGGGCGAAATTGATAGTTTCAGAAGTCTGCCATAAAAGTGAGAACCCCACGGCAATCAGGGCATATATTGCCCCAGTTGCAATCCCTGCAATGAGCAGTTGAGTAAATATTGCCATAATCGATTCCTTTCGGTGACGTGACCAGACGATCGAGAAAGAGATTTTATAAGTTTTGTTGATCGCTGACCTTCAAGCTGTCAGCGATTCTGCGTTCTTGGTACCAGTAGATAATTATGCCTTTTGTCTCAGGTTTGTCACGTCACAGTGAAAGTGCCGTTATAAATTATGGATTGGAGAACAGCCACAAAGATCTAATAGCCGAGCATCAATAAAATTTTCTGGGTAGACAGATATTCTAAAAGCCATCACGGTCATCTTACGCCGAATCGCTTCAACTCGATATTTGCAACGAATTGTACCAAGTTATGGATTGTTTCCTTAACTCATATGTCTACAAGCGCTCAGCCCTTCGGTAGGTGAGCGGCTCAAAAGCATAGTGAATCGGGGGGTAGTTAGCGGCAAGCTTTTGCATAACCTTGTAATAGCGAGCCGTTAACTACCCCGTCTCCTTATACAGTAACTACGTTACTTGCTTACTACTCACCACAACTGCCGCCGACGCGCGGAAGCACTTCTGTAACGGTTGACAGGCCATCGATTACCTCTACCAGGAAGCTCTCGCGATCAACATCACCTTTTTCGTCGTAGACGATGTCGATCAAGACACCGGGTTCCTCTTCAGTTGTGATGGTGGTGCAGTGTGTTGCCTCGGCGAGTGCCTTGGTGTCAAAGTTGCCAAGACGCTCGGTGATCGCTTTGACGACATACACCGCAATATAGCCCTTCATACCGTTATGGTCTGGGAGACGCCCATAACGTTCTTCGAACTTAGCGGCGTATTCCTGGACCAACGGCATGGGCGCACCGGCAGACAGCCCGACATGTCCCTTGGCGCCGTTGGCTGCATCACCAGCCAGATCGATCACCGACTGAGCAATGAGCACCGTTTCACCGATTAGCGGCTTCTCGTTACCCTGGTTCTGCAGCTCCTCGAGCAAGCGAGCGCTCTCTTCCTCGTTCGAGTAGATAAACACGGCATCTGACTCACTGCTGATGACGGTCAGCGCTTCCGGAGCAAAGTCTGCCTGCCCCTCTTCGACGGATATCTCGTTGACAACTGCAATGCCGAAGGGTTCTATTGCGACTTTGATCGCATCATGCCCACCCTTACCAAAATCGTTATTGGTGTAGACAATATCGATTGATCCAAAGCCTTGTGAGTTCAGGTAAGCTGCCAGCTTCGGCATCGACGTTGACTGACCAAACGAAGTGCGGAAGATGTAGGGGTTGCCTTGCTGGGTCAAATTGGCGGCCTCACCACCGACGATTTGGAAGACCTCTGCGCGCTGGGCTTCAACCATGTTGACGATGATCGAACCAGAGAAGAGCGGGCCAAGAACCACATAGGGATCCTTCTCCAGACCTGCAGCGATGACGGCCTTCGAGGTAGCCGGATCACTCTGGGTGTCAACCCATTCAACGTCGATTTGACAGCCAAGGAGACCACCCTCTGCATTGATCTCTTCAATCGCGATGGTGGCGCCATCTTTCCAGTTGTTACCAACCGTCGAACCTGCCCCGGATAGTTCTGCCGGAGCGAAGAAGAACACGGTCCCGTTCTCGTTCGGGCATTCAACCGTTGGCGCCTCCGTCGGCGCAGCCGTTGCCTCTTCCGTAGGAGCCTCAGTTGCCTCCACTGTGGGGGCTTCGGTTTCGACCGCGGGCCCGCAGGCGGTGAGCACCATACTGACCACTAACAGCAAACTAAAAAGTAACCAAATGGATTTACGCATTTTCTTCTCCTTTTTGTTTTTTTCGGGTAAACTTTAATGTGTGGCGACCTCTCCACACAACTGCGCAGGTCTTCCTTTGTCTGACCGGGATGATGGGAGACCTGCCTTTTTCCTTCAGATTGATTAGAAACCACCTCCTTTCCAAATTACAAATATAGGGGTGTATCAAAAACAGTAAGAACAATAGCCTGTTGCAATGTTTATTCTTATTCCGTTGGCAAGTCGCCAGGTGGGGTGTAAATCCAGACCAGCCACAACGGTTCATCTCCGATATTTATATGTTTATGAAAAACACCCTTTCCAATTGTCATAAAGTCATGTGACTCCATTTCGCCAGAACCTTGCTCTTCATTCTCTGTTCCCCAGATGGCTTTGCATTTGCCCTTCATAATGATGTCTATTTCTTCAGAGGCGGAGTGGTTGTGGTATGCGCTTCTTTCACCCGGATCAAAGATTGTCAATCCAGCAACAACATGTTCTGAAGCCGTTAGATTAGCATCAACAAGCCTGAAAACTTTCCGGCGCAAGCCAGGCGTATCCAAACCCAACCATACTTCAGCGCCATCTTTGAACGGTTTCAGAATTTTCGTTTCCATGAATTTCTCCTTTGAAAAAAGATTTTTAGATTTAACTTTATTCTTTCCTGTAAATATCATTAATATTCCAATAACCAGGTGTAGGGGTTGGAGCATTTTCCATGGGCACATGAACCACGCTCGGTATTCCAGAAGCGAGTGCTTCTTGAAGTGCTGGACCAAGTTCGTCAGCTGACTGTACTAAGGTTCCTCGTGCGCCACTTGCTTGGGCTACGTCAGCATATCTAACACGATATTCTTTTCCTTCACTTTCAAATAAATTTCCAAATGTCCAGTCATAATGAACTTTTTCGAGTCCTGCAATCGTCCCATAGGCTGCATTATCCATTACTACCCACACCACCGGTATTTCAGCTTCCATTGCTGTAGCAACTACAGACATTTGATTACTGAAGGCTCCATCGCCTACAAGTGCAAGAACGGCTCGATCAGGCTGTGCTATTTTGACTCCCAAAGCGGCTGATGGGCCGAACCCCATTGTTGCCAGACCACTTGGTGTGATAAACGTTCCAGGTATAGTGATTGGAAATTGTTGGGCGACACCATTCTTATTCCAACCCACATCTGTAACGAGGAATCCATCCTCAGGTAGTGCCTTTCTGACTTCACTCAGGATACGCTCTGGGCGTAAAGGATATTGATTCGAACTCCATTGGTCAGCCCAACTTGATGAAAACTCTTTGCGTCCTTTCGCAATCTTCTCACGTAAACCTGAACGATTGGGAGTTGACATTCCCTGAGCTACTCTCGCAATCATGCCAAGAGCATTTTTTGCGTCAGCAACAATACCTAGTTCTGTGGGAAAGTTTCGACCAATTTCAGCTGAATCGATATCTATATGAATCAAACGCGTGGGTGGTATGGCAAAGGTATAACGCGGATCCCATGAGCTCGAATTAGCCTCAGCCAAACGTGTGCCGACAGCAACAATCAAATCGGCCGTTCTGCAGGTTTCATTAGCAATTGGTGTTCCCCAAAAACCAGTCATGCCCAATAAAAGCGGATGATTGTCGTTCATACAGCCTTTACCCATAAGAGTATGGGCTACTGGTATTTCCAAAGCTTCAGCCAGTGCAGTTAGTTCCTTACTTGCCCTTGCCCCTTGAACACCGCCGCCAACATATAAAATAGGATTTTCTGCATCTGCCAGGGCCTGAGCAACTTGCCCAGCCGTTTCAAGATCGATTGTTGGTTTTGACATTGGTGCAGGAGTTTTATGGAAAGCGCCGATGGGCAAATCTGCAGAGAACATATCCATGGGTACGTCAACCAGAACAGGACCAGGGCGGCCAGTTTGCGCGAGATGAAATGCACGTTCAATAATGCGTGGAAAATCATTTATACGATCCACACGATAAATACGTTTACAGAACGGACGATAAATTTCATACTGGTCACCATCCATGTGCAAATTTACTTCTTGATGTGGGTGGCGTCCAAAGTAATGGGATGGAATATCCCCGGCTATAACTACCAGTGGGATTGAATCCAGTGCTGCATTAGCAACACCAGTAGCGGCATTTGTCAGCCCAGGACCAAGATGTGTCATCAATACTCCCGGCTTCCCTGAAGCGCGTGCATAACCATCTGCAGCATGAGCAGCAACCTGCTCATGACGGGTTGAGACATAGCGTATTTTTTTGCTGCGGCCTATTGCGTCCAGCAGTGCAATAACCGTATGGCCAGTTAATCCAAAAATAACTTCAACGCCGAGTTGATCCAAATAATCAACTAATTGATAAGCAGTGATACGTGTCTCAGACATAACTTCCTTTATTTTGTTGGAATTAATCCAGACCCTTAGAGCTCCAACCACTATCAAGGATTGTTATTATGCTTCGCACGACTTATTTCTCCTTAAAAGATGGTTTCTTTTACTGTCTCATTATATGAGACATTGTCTCAAATCCTATATCATTCTAACTGGATTTACTAGAAAAATCAATATATGTGATAAGAAATGATATTAACTTGATAGCCGTTAAAGATTTATGCAAGTCTTTATTGCGGTTTGTTAATGCAGACAGCTTTTTCCATACTGTTCGGAATCCCCACACAAATCATGAAAACCGGTGAAACATGACTAACATTATTTCCACTTTAGACTCATTATGCTGGATGATAAAGATATAAATTAGGAGGTGATGAAAATTTTGGAGAAATACCAAACACTACAGGACAAACTATTCCCCACCCTGTAATGGAAAATTTCTTTTCTGGAATGAAATTACTTTTTTTCAAGGGGCTAAAACCCCCGCCAAGAATTTCCCGTGCGAGTGAAACGATTACTTGGAGATCCTACGCGTTGGGTCTGCGCGCGCTGGTGGAGGGTTAGAGTATTTTCAAATTTGCCAGACCTGCCGATAATCTTTTGATTCCTACTGACTCAAAAACTACATCCACGATTTCGTCGTCGTCTTGAATCTTGCTATCGAGGACGATTCCCTCGCCCCAGCTGGGATGTTTGATGCGCGTCCCTGCGCGATATTTGGCTGGAGCGGCTGAAGCAGGCTGACCCTGAGACCGATGCGCCTGCCACTTGGTCTCCGGAACCTGTCCGCGAATCGCGCGTCCCGTGCGCGTTTTGCCGACGAGCAAATCCGTTGGAACGTCGTCCAGATAGCGCGAGGGGAAGGTCTCCTCCTGTGAGCCGCGTCCGCCGCGTTGAATCGAGCGGATCAGATAGAGCTTATCTTTCGCGCGCGTAATGCCGACGTAAAAGAGGCGGCGCTCCTCTTCCATTGATTCGGGATCGTCGAACGAGCGACTGTGCGGGAGGATGCCGTCATCGAGACCGACGATGAAGACCGCGCCGAATTCGAGTCCCTTCGCGGCATGGAGCGTGAGAAGCGTTGGCACGTTGCCCTCGGCAATGGTGTCCTGATCGGAGACGAGCGCGATGTTTTCGAGAAATTCATCGAGCGTGCGCGTGGAATACTCGAGCGCCAGGCGTTTCAACTCCTGCACATTTTCCCAGCGGTCTTCGCCTTCCTCCGATTCGTCGTCAATATATTCTTTGTATCCGAGGTCTTTCACAACTCTATCGAATAATTCTGGAACGGTGAGCGTTTGCGCGGCGACGCGCCAATTTGCCAACATACCGCCGAAATCCGCGAGTGGAAGAGAGGCGCGCCCTGTGAACGATTTCCAATGCGCGGATTGATCGCCGCGCGCGAGATCAATGAGAACCAGGCCGGGTTGCATCTCATTCTGCCGAGCGACCATGTGCAAAGTGGTCAGCGTTTTTTCGCCGATGCCGCGCGGCGGGACGTTGATGACGCGGTCGAGACTGGCTTCGTCGGCAGGGTTGTGGATGAGACGCAGGAACGCGACGATGTCTTTGACCTCACGCCTTCCATAGAATCGTTGTGCTCCGACGAGCCGATACGGCAAACGCGCTTGCAAGAACGCTTCTTCGATGAGGCGGGACATGGCGTTCGTGCGATACATCACTGCGCAGTCGCCCGGCTCGAACTGGCGCGAGGCAACGAGTTGAGCGATGGAATCGACGATGAACGAAGCCTCCGCATAGTCATCTGGCGCTTCATAGAAGAATATCTTTTCGCCTGCGCCGCGCTCGCTGAAGAGTTGCTTGTGTTTGCGGTTCCGCGCGCGGTTGATGACTCCCGTCGCGGCATCCAGAATATTCTGGTGCGAACGGTAATTTTGTTCGAGGAAGACTGTCTGCGCGTCGGGGAAATCCTGCTCGAAGCGGTGGATGTTGCGGTAATCCGCTCCGCGCCACGCGTAGATCGACTGGTCGGGGTCACCTACGCAAAAGATATTTCTATTAAATGAAGCAAGATGCTTTACCAGCGCATATTGGGCAAGGTTGGTGTCTTGAAATTCATCAACCAGCACATGGCGGAAGCGCTGAGCGTATTTTTCCCGCACGCTTGGGTTGTCTTCCAGAAGCCGCGCAGTGTAGAGCAAAATGTCATCGAAGTCCACCGCGTTGCTGGCAACGAGTCGCTTTTGATACTCGGCGTAGACGCGCTTCACCACTTCGTCGCGATACGTCTGGGTGGGATATTCGTCCGCGCCGATGAGCTCGTTCTTGGCGCGTGAGATCGCGGCGTGCACGCTCGCGGGGCGATACAATTTCTCGTTGATATTCAATTCACGGATGACATTTTTGGCGATGCGCTCCTGATCGTCCAAGTCGAAGATCACGAAATTGGATGCGATTGGCAGGTACTCGGCTTCACGCCTCAGAATCCGCGCGCAGATCGAGTGGAATGTACCGAGCATGATTCCCTCGGTGGCTTGGTCGGGGAGCAGTTTTTTGACGCGCTCATCCATCTCTTTCGCCGCTTTGTTGGTGAACGTGACGGCAAGAATCTGCCACGGGCGGACTCCCTCCTCGGCGATGAGATAGGCGATCCGCTGGGTGAGCACCCGCGTCTTTCCGGACCCGGGGCCTGCCACGACCAAAACGGGTCCATTCCCCGCTGTGACGGCCGCACGTTGTTGAGGGTTGAGTTTGTCGAGGAAATCCATTTGAAGAAAGATGAAGAGATTAAGATAAACGTCCCGCAGAATGTGATCCTTTGCCTTCGCTCAGGACAAGCCTGCGGGACGTGTCTGCTTGTCTACTTGTATTAAAGTTGCGATGTGCAATTTGGGCAACGGCGGGCTTTGATGGAAATCGTCGTGTTGCAGTACGGACATTCCTTGGTGGTTGGCTCGGCGGTGGGAGCTGGCTTTTGGAGACGATTGATCGCCCGAATCATGAGAAAGATGACGAAGGCAATGATAACAAAGTCAATAACGGATTGGGCGAACGCGCCCCATTTGACCTCAGCCGACCCAACTATGACAGCCTTTTCCGCGAGATTGACCCCTCCGAGAAGCAGCCCGATGAGGGGGAACAGCACATCGTTCACAAGCGAAGCGACGATCTTTCCGAACGCACCGCCGATGATCACGCCCACGGCAAGGTCAACCACGTTGCCGCGCATGGCGAATTCGCGAAATTCCTTGATCATACACATGCCTCCTGGTGGCGAGACTGCCGGATGTTATTCTACCGTTGGGTATGGGCAATGTCAACGAAATATGCCTCGCGGGCGAAGCGTTGGCTCATCATCGCTGCATTTCCGAGGCGGCGATTCTTAAGTACGGTTAAATATAGTTCTAGAGAACTGTTTTTTCATGATTTTGGCTGGTTCACTGCCCTTCTTTGGTATAGCCGTTGACGCTCTCAGGGAATTAGGTATAATTATCCAGCGTTTTACCTTGGTAGCAAACAGGCAACACCATTCGTAGAATGCCGAACCGAAATCCAGTATCTTAAGGTTGTTGCTGATGACAAACTTCTCAATTCATGGAAGGAGGTGGTAGCGGGAGGAAATTAAACATTAATCGATCAGCCGTTTGAAAGAGTTCACAAACCCAATTAAATCCTTTTGTAGGAGGAGAAATTCCATGTCTAAGAATCGCTTTATGGTAGGCTTTGGGCTTCTCGTTGTGTTCAGCCTCGTGCTGGCAGCGTGCGCCCCTGCTGGGCCTGCCGAACCCGTTGAGGTTGTGGTGACTCAGGAAGTCATCGTGACCGAAGTGGTTGAAGTTGAGCGCCAAGCGTTCACCACGCCGCACCCGATCCTCGGCGACCTCAAAGTTCGCCAAGCTCTCTCTTACTGCACCAACAAGTCCGACCTGCTCGCGTCGGTCTATCCGTTGATCAGTGAAGAGGAGCGCGCCGGTTTGGTGATGAACACCTTCATCCCCACCAGCCACTGGGCTTACGCCGGAGATGAAAACGTCACCATCTACCCGTTCGATGCCGATATGGGTCGTGCGTTGCTTGATGAAGCCGGCTGGACGTTGAGCGAAGGCGCAAGCTTCCGTACCAATGCTGCCGGTGAGGAGCTTTCCCTGCAATTTACAACCACAACCGCCGCCTTCCGCCAGACTTGGGCCGCAATTTGGGAACAGCAGATGGCTGACTGCGGAGTCCGCATCGTCCGCCTGCATGCGCCTGCCTCCTGGTGGTTCGGTGATACCACCGGTCTTGCCCGCCGCGACTTCACCCTTGGCGCCTTCGCCTGGGTCGGTCAGGCTGATCCTGGTGGTCAAACCCTGTATGCCTGTGACCAGATTCCTTCGCCCTCGAATGGCTGGGAAGGCCAGAACTACATGGGCTGGTGCAACGAAGCCGCAAGCACCAACATCAAACTCGCCAACAATACGCTGGTGAAAGATGAACGCGTTGCCGCTTACACAGTTGTTCAGCAGGAGTTCGCCAATGACATCCCGAGCATCCCGCTCTTTAACCGCACGGACACCTATGCTGTCGCCGCGGACCTAAGCGGTTTCACGCCCACCCCCGGTCAAGAATATTACAACTACAATGTTGAAGAATGGGAAAAGGCCGGAAGTGATACGATTGTGTTCGGCTTCACGCAAGAACCCGCCTCGCTCTTCACGCTTGTCGAAGATGCATTTGTGGCTAACCTTGCCTACCAGATGATCCGCCCCCGCCAATACACGAGTTTAAACTACGACTTCCAAGCGGTCGCTGTCAAAGAACTACCTACCATTGAAAACGGCGGCACCACCAACAACGATGTCGAAGTTAGTGAAGGCGACAAGGTCGTTGACGCCAACGGCGATGTTGTCGACCTCGCGCCCGGCGTGAAAGTCAAGAACGCCGCTGGTGAGGAAGTTGAATTCACCGGTGGAACCGTCACGATGAAGCAATTGGTCTCGAACTTTGAGCTCGTTGACGGCTTGACTTGGGAAGACGGTACGCCCGTGACCGGTGCAGACCTCGAACTTGGAAACAAGATCGCTTGTGATCCCGAATCTGGCGCGACCTCCTTCATTACCTGCGATAAGACAGCCAGCGTAAGCTTCACGGACAATGGCTACACCCAGACGTGGTTGCCCGGCGTTCAGGACCCGCTTTACTTCCTGCCCGTGTGGCCCATCTACCCGGCTCATCAGTTGGGTGATCTGCCCGCCGCTCAGTGGGCGACCGATCCTCGCGTAGCCGAGTCCCCGCTTGCTTATGGTCCCTACAAGATTGTCTCCTGGACCAAGGGCGAGACCATGGTCTTCGAGGCTAACGAGTTCTGGGTTGGCAACGCTCCCAAGACTCCAAACCTGGTAATTCAGATCATCACGCCTGAAAGCCAGGAAGCCCTCCTCATCGGTGGTGAGATCGACATCCTCGATTCCACATCGCTGGTGGGTCTCACTGAAACCCTTGCCAATGCAGAGGCGTCCGGTGACATCGTAACCTACATTATTCCGAGCGCGACATGGGAACACATCGATCTCGCTTTGTTCCTACGCTAATTCGGAAGTAGCACGATTCGATTGAAATTAGGGTGTGCCCCGTAAGGGGCACACCCTAATGTTACAGGCTAAGCTGGATTAGACACGGTGTTATTTTCGAAAAGTTGATTGTTGTAGACGCGTTTCTCAGTTCGAGCAAGTTTTGCCCAAAGACCGGCGATAGAACTTGTACAAACGATGTTATTATTGATTTTTCTGATTAAATCGAGAGTCGAAAGGAACTACCCATGACCTCTTATTTCATTCGACGCATCCTCCAAATGATCCTCGTGGTGTTCATTTCCGCGATCGCCTCGTATGCTCTGTTGAATCTTGCTCCGGGCGGACCGCTGGCGGGTCTTAGGCAGATACAGCAGAGTAGCCGCTTCCAGATCACCGAGGACGATATTGCGCGAATTCGCGCCTACTTCGAGTTGGATCTGTACCTGCCGTTTCGCTTCACGCGATGGCTGATCGGGGAACCCCGTGGTCCGCTGGTGATCGGGGGGCAGCAATATTTTTCCGATCTGACCGTTGGCTGCCGAAGGCCCGTGGAATCGGAGGTTCTCAATGACCGCGGGCAATACGAGTTTGTCGTAACCGGCTGCAACGAGTATGTATATATGAAAGACCTTGTTGGCCGGCGTACCAGCCGCGGTGTATTGCTGGGTGACTTTGGCTTATCATGGCGCCTGTTGCGTGACCGCCCGGTTGCGGACTTGATTGTCAGCCGCCTGCCGAAGACGATCCAGTTGATTGGCATTTCTACGATCCTTTCCTTATTGATCGGGCTTCCATTGGGCGTGTATTCAGCCGTCAAGCAGTACTCGAGATTCGATTACTTCTTTACATCGTTGGCGTTCATGGGTTCCGCTATGCCGACCTTTTTCTTCGGCATCTTGATGATTTTGGCGTTTTCCATCATTCCAAAAGATGCCGGATGGCCCTACCTGCCGCCGGGCTTGTCGGAATCGGTTCGCGGATATACGATCCCGGTGATCGGAGACGTGGAGGCTGGATCAATCAAGGATAGAATTCTGCATCTTATCCTGCCAGTGGGAGTGCTTACTATTTTTAACATCGCGTTCTGGAGTCGTTACATTCGATCCAGCATGCTGGAAGTGATGCGGCAGGATTACGTACGCACTGCGCGCGCCAAGGGACTTGGCGAAAGAATCGTTGTTCTCAAACATGCCTTGCGAAACGCTCTGATTCCCTTTGTGACCATCGTGGTGTTTACCTTGCCGGGGTTGTTCAGTGGGGCAATCATCACGGAGAGCGTTTTTGCCTGGCCGGGTATGGGGCGGTTATACCTGTTGGCGTTGGGCGACTACGATTACCCCGTTGCAATGGCGATCTTCTTTATTCTCGCCATTTTGACCGTGATCGCCACGTTGATGAGAGACGTTCTTTACACGGTTGTGGATCCTCGCATCCGTTTATCATAGATCAAGAGGTAATCTATCATGTCTGCCGCCCAGGTTGCCAGTCTCTCGGCTGAAGCCGTCACCATCGAGGAGCGCTCACCGCTCCAGATCGTACTGAACCGTTTTCGGCGTCACCGCCTTGCGATGGTATCGCTTGTGATAATGACGGTGATTTTTTTCATTACCATTCTCGCCCCCTATATTGCGCCCTTCACGGTTCAGGAACTGTCGGTCAACAAATATTTTGTACCCTTTGGTACGGTGGATGAGGAGACCGGGCGCGTCCACTATCTGGGAACGGATCACATTGGGCGCGACTATTTCTCGCGCCTTATTTATGCCGGGCGCATTTCGTTGACGGTGGCGCTCTTGTCCGTGATCATCGCAGAGAGTAT